>JAAGKN010000065.1_pt1 | contig 69463 bp, 66 predicted proteins | sample 6206371 | NCBI WGS metagenome assembly JAAGKN01 (sample SAMN11533720, study PRJNA540317) | gut metagenome | isolation source: fecal pellets from male and female animal of same cohort | host: Peromyscus leucopus | place: USA:CA | collected 2017
ACATATTTGAGATTCTTAATGCCTTGTTCTACATAATTAAAACAGGATGTCAATGGAAACTCCTGCCCAATGATTTTCCAAAATGGCGAACCGTGTATGAATTTTTCCGCAAGTGGATTTCAATAGGATTTTTTGACCGCCTGATGCGGAAATTGAATGCTGTGGCAAGGGATTCGCAAGGGAAAACAACGCAACCGACAGTTGCCGTCATAGACAGCCAAAGCATACGCACGGGCCTGGCTCAGTCGATAAAGGGAATTGACGGAGGAAAGAAAATCAAGGGTATAAAAAGGCATCTGACCGTAGATTCAAATGGATTCCCGTTGACTGTAGTCACATCACGTGCAAATATCCATGATAGTAAGGGCGCGATAGAATTGGTGATTGACACGGTTTGTAAATATCCTATGATCAAGTTTTTGAAGGCTGACAACGGATATCGCGGCTCTTTGGTGAAAAACCTGAAAGAGGGATTGCATGTGGAATTGGAGTGTGTGAAATCGAATTTCGGAACATCGGAATTCAAACCCATTAACGGCAGGTGGGTTGTGGAACGTACCTTTTCGTGGCTTGAGTCATTCAGACGTTTAAACAGGAATTACGAAGAGTTTCTATATACCGCCAAAGGGATTGCGATGGCGGCGTGTGCGATGTTTATGTTGCGCTTCATATAATTTCGCTCCTTTCCGAATTCTTCACAGTCATATTTATTTTCAGTTGTCCGTGGCAAGAAATTACCATCGCCCCGGCCAATCGTCATGCATCTGCGTCCGCTTGTTTCGGTCACAATGCAACCGCATTGCTCCCTCACTGCGCGAACACATCTGCACGACGCTTGACCGCCCCAGCGTTAACAAATATTGGGGAACGGGGTCTTAAGAAACGGTTTATTCTGCCGATTGCTGGAGTTCTTAAATTAACCATGTATAGTAGCCAAAATGAATAAATGGGATTTTATGGAATGCGCTCTTATATATGATATGCAATCAATGATACAAAAAATATACTGAGTGCGTTGCATATTAAAACAAATAGTCTTATCTTTGTTATTATTAAATAGATGTTCGGTGATGAGAGTTATAGCTGAATACTTGTCGGTTTCTCATCATGTCCATTTCAGAAGATCGGGCTTTCCGGAATGATTATATCTGAAGATACCACCTTAAATAAAATTATCACACTAAATATCCGAATATGAATGCTACAGAATTAAAAACTAAAATGATGAAATTATGGAAAGATACTTTTCATGATTCGGATGACTATATTTCTCTTGTATTCGACACATATTTTGATCCGGATATGGTGGAATATTTTGAAGACGGAGGGCGTCTGATTTCTGCACTATTGGGTGTGGAATATTATTTCGGAAACTGCAGGAATAATTTGAAGGCTTTATATCTTTGCGGTCTTGCTACTACTGTGGAGTATCGACATCATGGAATAATGAATTCTCTGATTGAAAAAATATGTAAGCGCGCCAAAGAAAAAGGTTATGCATTTGTATTCTTGATTCCAGCTTCTGAAATGCTTCGGATATATTATAATAATAAGGGATTTTTCAATGCCATGTATCGGGTGGAAGACCGTTATACCGATATTCATGATTTTGATAATGACTATAAGATAATATTGAGCAAAGAGGATTCCCGAATTCAAAATATAAAGACGAATTATTATGAGAATCTTTGTGTTGAAAAATTAGAAAAGATTGACGATAAAATATGTCAGGAAATTTCTGATTTTATAAGTAAAATTGAAACAGAAGTAACGGATTATTTTGTCCTCAAACATAGACCAAAAGATGTGGCGGCAGTTCTACAAGAAAGTATTATATCAGGAGGTGAAATATTTGTTTGTAGAAATTGCGAAACTGACATCACCGGAATAGTATTTGTTTCTATTGATGAAAGGAAAAGAATTCAAATTCCAAGAATATATAATATTGACAATTGTTCATATTTCAAACTTCTTGACAAAGTCAAAAAAGTTCATTCCGATTTATCCATGGGAGTGATGTGTTTCCCTGAAGAGACAAGTCGTCGTGCCCTGTGGAGCAAAGTTTATTCAGCATCTAATCCAGACGGAGGAATGCTTGGGAACTCATACGGTATGGCTGAACGAGTATATGAAACTAATCAGCATGCAAAACCTTATGGGATGATCAGAATTTTGGATCTTCGTGAGATTTTAAAATTTTTGGCCAAGGATAGGAACGATCTGAAATTTTCGATTCTCGTGAGAGACATAAATTCTGATGGTTCTGCTCTTAAATATGACATTGCTGACGGTAAGGCTATATTTGAAGTAGTATCGAAGGACAAGGTCAAAACATATAATGGAAGTGCAGAGATAACAGTGCTCACACAAAAAGATTTTTCCGAGATATTGCTGAGAAAGAAAGATTCGAGCAATCTTATTATGGAGGCCCTTGGGATTCCAAGGCTTGCCTTAAACATGGCTTTACTTCTTGACTGAATAGGTATAATCAGAGAAATATAATTTAATAACCTTATGAAAGTAAGCCGTCTTTAGTTTTCTATAAATAGGATACAATGTATATTCGTCAAAAATAGGCAGATTACAAAAATGGAATTGTAAACGGTTGATTCTGTATACCAGAATTGATCGTTTTTTTATTTGATTACAAATATGAATTAGATTATTTTGGGTTTAATTATGTAAATTTCAAATGAATAGAAGGAATTTGTGCTTAAATAAGCCTATTGAGAATTCAATATTCAATATTTTACTTACTGTTACCCTGTAAAGGAAGATGCTCGAGGATACAATCCGAAAATCGGAGATAAGATAAAACTTTTACAAAACTTTAATTGGTCAATTTCTCTACTTGCTGAATTGCAGATATGATAGGATAGGGGAGTATTAACAATTTAATATGGGATATCTTATTTTACATTTCAATAATGCAAATATATAAATATTTGAGAATTTAAAATGAATATAAATGTTAATATGGGAGTTCAGATGCTGTGACATTTGACTTTGCAAACGCTTTGTTTGCAAATGTTGCATATTGCGTAAATTTAGGTAATAACATATATTAACATATGGTTTAAAGCAATGATAGTTAGTAATATAAATAGCGAGTTTAAAGTAGAATCCGAGAAAATATGCTTGAGATACAGAAAATGATAGAATAATGGTAATTTAGGGATAAATATATGTCTATAATATTGATAATTGCACATGGATTCTATATTATTTACTTTAATGTATATACGAATGTAAATTTACAAAAGCATCGCCAATGGATGATTGGAATTGTAAAATGTAAACTTTATGAATTTGGATTCTTAATTTGCAATTTCAAAACAATTTTAGTAAATTTGCAAAATAGAAAATTGAGGTAAAATGGATACAATTGATGATAATGTTGCAATTCGTCTAAAACTCCTGATTCAAAAGTTGGGAGTTACTAACTCAATATTCGCAGAAAACTGCGAAATATCGAGAGCTACGCTTTCCCAGCTGCTTACTGGACGAAATCAAAAGATCAGTAATGTCATCATCAATAAGATTCATGAGGCATATCCTCAGGTTTCGATATTATGGCTGCTGTTTAACGAGGGTGAGATGTTTTCCGGAGGCAATAATGGCAATGCTGCAGCCGGAACCGGTGATAGTCCCAATGATGAAGCTAATTTTAATAGCAATAATCCGGACGGTATTGATTATGCACATAAATATGGCATAGAGTCCTCAAATGAGAGTTGCGAGAATCAAAATTCCTTTACTGTCCCACAGAATGACTGTAAATATTTAAAGGAAAACCGCCTTAATTCCGGCTATAATGATAGTCAACTTTCGGGAAATAAGAATGTTAACCCTTCTCAAAATATCCCTGAACTTTTAGGAGAAATAGAAAATTTGAAGAAAAATAAGAGAAAAGTGGTTCAGATAACCATTTATTACGATGATTCAACCTTTGAAACCTTCATTCCCGGATCAAAATAAGGTGAAAGCCTGGAGTTGATATTGGAATAACAGGTTTTATTCTTCCTCAATGTAATTTGTGGGAGAGTTTGAGGATTTGATTAGTTGCGATGGGGTATAAAATTGTAGAAAGAAATCGTGTGCAATAATAGGGAGCTGAAAAACGTTTCTTAATAATGAATCATTCGGCTTCAATCTTGAAATACGCTTATTTTAGTTCATTATTGTTCATAGGAGTATCTATGCCATTGGGTATGGAGGCTTCTACGATAACATTTGATGGAACGAGGTTTTCAGTGGTTGACATAAAGCCGGGAAAGGAAACGGGATTAGATGCCGTATACGTTCTACACGATCTGAATGGCGTTTCTGTTGCCTATGAATCGACTGATGTCGACAATGTGAAATGGTATAAATTCAGTAATCTTGGCGGTGCATATTCAGAGCCGTTGACAGACGTAATTACAGCTGATAATAGAAGTATTTTAAATAATCCAGCTGGAAGTTACGGATACATGATAAAGGATGGTAATAAAACTGTCAGTTTTTGGCTGATAGATTACAGTGATTTTATCTTGCAAATTGATTCGCTATCTCCTTCAGCTGTGCAAGACTGTAATTCTTCTGTTCTTGAATTTATGGGAAATGGTAAAGCCATTCCTTACTTCTCAATAAACGGTAAAAGAGATGTAGTTTCAAGGGATATTATTCTGGAATATAATACTCTTGAATTTGACAATAATTTGAAGCAGTTTGTACAAACAAAAATGACAAAACTTCTTCCTTTTGTTGACACGGAAATAGCGGCTGTACCTCCGGCATTATGTCCGACTAAATTCCGATTGACGGGCGATAGATTTCTTAGAGAATGGGGAGATGAGATTACTATTGAAAGTGAATATTCAGATCCTAGTTCGATATCTGTGTTTACAGAAGTATTATCTGATGATAAGAAAGAAGACTCTAATGTTGTTCCTACAGGCAATCTTGCACTCGGAGGATCAGCGCCGGCTACTATAAGGTTTTTGGCTTATGTGTCAGATGCCGTTGACCATATGGAGTGGCAGATTTCTAAAGATGAGAATTTCTCAGATCTTACTCATAGAATATTTCAACAGGATTTTGAATATACTTTCATGGATGAGGGAAGTCATTATGTAAGATTTGTTGCCTATAATGGATCCGGAAGCTGTGATTTTATAGGAGAAACTTATTCAATCAATATTGGAGAATCTATTCTTGATATACCTAATATTTTTTCTCCAAACAATGATGGAATCAACGACGAATGGAAAGTGAGTTATAGATCGCTTTCTTCATTCGAATGTCATATTTTTGACCGTAATGGCCATGAAGTTTTTTACAGCAAAGATCCTGAACAGGGATGGGATGGAAAGGGCAAGGGAAACAGGGTTAAATCCGGAGTATATTTTTACGTTATCGATGCCATAGGAACCGATGGGAAAAGATACAAAAAGAGCGGAGATATCAATATCCTGGATTATAGGGAAAGTAACTGAAAAATGATAGAGAAAAATTGATTATGGAAAACAACTATACAGCTACTGATTCAGTAGAAGTATGTGGTGCAAGAGTCCACAATCTGAAAAATATAGATGTGACTATTCCACACAATTCTTTGTGTGTGGTTACCGGATTGAGCGGATGTGGAAAATCTTCTCTTGCATTTGACACTATATTTGCCGAGGGACAGCGCAGATATATAGAAACATTCTCTGCGTATGCCCGCAATATGCTTGGATCGCTTGAGCGCCCGGATGTGGATAAAATAACGGGTCTCAGTCCGGTGATCAGTATAGAGCAGAAAACGGTAAATAAAAACCCGCGAAGCACGATAGGCACCACGACTGAAGTGTATGATTTTTTCCGTCTGTTATATGCACGTCTTGGAGAGGCAAGAAGCTATATCTCCGGGAAGCCGATGGTGAAATATTCGAAAGACAAAATAATCTCCCTTCTTCTTGATAAATACAACGACAGGAAAATCCAGATTCTTGCTCCTCTTGTAAAAAACAGAAAGGGACATTATAAGGAATTGTTCGAGAGCCTCAGAAAGAAAGGTTATCTTAATGTGCGTGTCGACGGAGTTGTGAAAGAACTTGTCTACGGTATGAAGCTCGACAGATATAAAAACCATTCAGTGGAGCTTGTCGTAGACCGTCTGCGTGTCAAGGACAAAGACGTGCAGCGTCTGAGATCTACAGTTGACGAAGCTTTGAGACAAGGTGGTAAGCAGATGATGGTTCTTGATATGGAAACAGGGCAGGTGCGCCATTACAGCCAGCTCCTTATGGATTCTGAAAACGGTATTTCATATCCGGAACCGGCCCCGCATAATTTCTCGTTTAATTCTCCTCAGGGTTATTGCCTGAAATGCAAAGGACTTGGTATGGTGAATGTGGTAGACGATGAAAAGGTGATGCCTGACAAGAATGTGTCGATATATGACGGTGGAATAATTCCACTTGGCAAATACAAGAATTCCCTCATTTTCTGGCAAATCGAGGCGATATGCCAGCTATACGGCTGCACGTTGAAAACTCCTCTTAAGGATCTTCCGGAGGAGGCTCTCAATGATATCCTCAACGGCACAGACCAAAGACTTGAGCTTAAGAATGCAACTCTTTCCACCTCATATTACCAGAACAGTTATGAGGGTCTTATGAAGTATCTTGAGATGCAGCAGAGCGAAGATGCGGGTTCCGCAGCTAATAAATGGAGCGGACAGTTTTTTTCTCAGAAGACATGTCCTGAATGCGAGGGGAAAAGACTCAACAGGATAGCATTGAATTATTTCATTGACAACAAGAGCATAGCCGATGTTGCCTCTATGGATATAAGGCAACTATACGAATGGTCGTCAGGCCTTGAGGAGAAGATTGATCCATCAAGGAGAAAGGTGGCTCATGAGGTGCTCAAGGAGATAAACAGTCGCCTTAAATTTCTGCTTGATGTGGGCCTTGACTATCTTTCGCTCAACAGAAGCAGTGCCTCGTTAAGCGGAGGGGAGAGCCAGCGTATCAGGCTGGCGACTCAGATAGGCTCCAAACTCGTGAATGTGCTTTATATCCTTGATGAACCTTCAATCGGACTTCATCAGAGGGATAACGTGCGCCTTATAGACAGTCTTAAAAAACTTCGGGATACCGGCAATTCCATTATTGTTGTGGAGCATGACAAAGACATTATGGAAGAAGCCGACTATATTATCGATATAGGCCCGGGAGCCGGAAGAAACGGAGGAGAGGTAGTGTTTCAGGGAAAGGTGAAAGATCTTAAGAAAACACATACTCTCACTGCTTCATATCTCAACGGAGAGAGACAGATAGAGGTTCCCAAGAAGCGCAGGAAGGGTAATGGTGCGTATCTTGAAATCAAAGGAGCGACAGGTCATAATCTCAAGAATGTGGATCTTAAACTTCCTTTGGGGAAATTTGTGTGCGTCACCGGTGTGAGCGGTAGCGGAAAGTCCTCTCTGATCAATGGCACGCTGCAGCCGTTGCTGAGTCAGAAATTTTATCGCTCTCTTCAGGAGCCCCTGCCATATAGGGAAGTGTCCGGAATCGAGAATATCGATAAGGTGGTTACTGTTGACCAATCACCTTTAGGAAGATCCCCACGATCCAATCCTGCCACATATACCGGAGTCTTTTCTGATATCCGTAAGCTTTTTGTAGAACTGCCGGATTCCAAACTCAGAGGCTATAAGCCCGGCAGATTCTCTTTTAATGTGGCCGGAGGAAGATGTGAGACTTGCAAGGGTAACGGATATCGCACCATAGAGATGAATTTTCTTCCGGATGTCCTTGTGCCCTGTGAAAGTTGTAACGGCAAGCGCTACAACCGCGAGACTCTTGAAGTGAGGTTTAAGGGCAAATCAATTGCCGATGTCCTTGAAATGACGGTGAATCAGGCTGTGGAATTTTTCCAGAATGTACCCTCGATACTAAAGAAGATAAAGGTACTTCAGGATATAGGATTAGGGTATATCAAGCTTGGACAGCCGTCAAGCACATTGAGCGGAGGAGAGAATCAGCGTGTGAAGCTCGCCACAGAGCTGGCAAAGAAAGACACGGGTAAAACCCTTTTTATCCTTGATGAGCCAACCACGGGGCTTCATTTTGAAGATATCCGGGTCTTATTGTCTGTCATAAACCGTTTGGCTGACAAAGGGAATACAATAGTGGTGATCGAACACAATCTCGATGTCATTAAATCTGCAGACCATATCATAGATATAGGTCCGGAAGGTGGAAGAGACGGTGGTATGATCATCGCAGAGGGAACTCCTGAAGAAGTTGCCAGGAAAAAGACGCATACGGCTGGATTCCTCAAACAGGAACTTACGAACAGCAAATAATCGTGACATTGCAATATTCACGACACTTGTATAAAGAATGCAGAATAATGCCAATCTCGTGGAGGTTGGCATTATCTTTGTGGAGCAATAATTCATCAGGTATGCGTGTGCAGAGGAATGACAATTCTGAGATAAAATAGAGAAGAAGTCGATAGAACTCCCCTTTGCAGATAAATTTCCATAATCACTATTATGTTAAATAGAATTATATTTAACCGGAAATATAGTCGGTTTCCCCTCTTTTGATTCAAGGCATATTTCAAACAGAAAAGCATCCGGCAGTTTAATCATACCGGATGCTTTGCAAATTAATGTATTTTAGAGTTGCGTTATTTTGCTTTAAACAGCGTTGACTGTCATCATCGTTCCGATTTATTTGAAGGTGTCGGGAAGATCGTTTTCGTAAAGGACTGTGTCACCGGATTTCAGAATCTCTGAGAGCACTTTCTGAGCTTCATTAAAGCTTCCCACCTCATAAAGATGATCTGCATCAAATCCAGCCGTCTTTATTCCTTTTACAAGCGCTTCACGGTTATACTCCCCTACTATTATTGCAATATCAGAATTAGCGGCAATCTCTTCACCAAGTTTCTCATTGAGTTCAGCCTGTTTATCGCCAAGTTCTATCATGCCGGGAGTAACGACGATTCTTTTCCCGTCTTTGAATCCGGATAGCACCTCAAGGGCCATTTTAGAACCGGATGGGTTTGAATTAAACGCATCGTCAATGATGGTGACTCCACCGGGCGTCTGCTTGACGCTAAGACGGTGTTCCACCTGTTCAATTCTTGATACAGCCCTTCTGATAGTCTCCACGTCCATTCCCAGACGCAATGCTATTATAACCGCACCAAGAAGATTGGAGATGTTGCAGCTGCCTACAAGTCTGGTTGTCAGACTGAATGTCTCACCATCTTTTCTTTTCACATCAAAGGTGGTGCCTGAAGGTGAATACTTGATATTCTCAGCCACGTATTCGCATTCATTATTGCTATCGGAGTTCAGACAATAACGAGCACATTCCACGTTATCAACTCTCCTGTCTGCACAATAATCAAAATCATTATTTACGACGGCAAGACCGTTGGCAGGGAGTGAATCAACAAGCTCAAACTTGGTTTTCTGAACGTTCTCCATGCTTTTAAATGACTCAAGATGCATCGGACCGACTGCAGTGACAATGCCCATGTCAGGGTGAACAAGATCGCATATCTCTTTTATGTCGCCAAGTTGTTTAGCTCCCATCTCGCAAATGAAAATCTGGTCATAAGGCTTCATCATTTCCCTGATAGTTCGGATCACTCCCATCGGGGTGTTATAGGATCCCGGGGTCATCAGTACCTCAAATTTTTCAGAGAGTATGCGGTTGAGATAATGCTTGGTGCTTGTTTTTCCATAAGATCCGGTGATGCCCACCACTGTGAGATCCGGCATGGATTTAAGTATTGACGAAGCCTCGTTCCAATATTTTTGGTTTATCATTTTTTCAACGGGCATCAAAACAATTACCGACAGAATCGCGATTGCCCAAGAGAAAATGGAGAGCAGAAGCATTAACCCTACACACAAGGCCGGAGCCTGATATCCACCCCAATATTCAGCGTGAGTGTCGGTTGCGAGAATGCAGGCGAGATAGATGCCGACTGATATTACCGCACTGACGGAATATATACGCCATACTCTCTTTGTGAAAACCAGAGGTTTCTTGAATTTTTTCTTGAAAATCAACCAGATCTTTGTGATGCAAACCACTGCCACTATGAGCAGAGATAAACGAAGATCCAGAAGTGTGGCAAATACCAGAAACAGCATGGCCACATCCACAAGCCGCCAGGCGCTTCCGATATCATTCTTCAGATATTTCCAATATCTCTTGATTCTGTAACTGTTCTGCTGCAGCATATGGATATCATGCTTAAGGTTTAGAAGCATGTATATGCCGCAGATTGCATAAACCACTATTAAAAATGCGCTCATTATTATTGTTGTTTCTATTCTTTCCGTGAATATTAATGATACAGATCTGCAGAAGGTGTTTTCCGGTAGGAATCCTTATTTCCGGATCTGCCTTTTATTCCCATCAATGAGGGTAGCCCTGAAATTACATTATTTCGATGTCATCTCATTCTTTAAAAACTCAAGGAGCACAGCTTTAAACCCGATGGGATTGTCGAGAAAGCTGTAATGTCCGCACCCTTGGAATGAAACCAATCCCGCATCCGGAATCAATTTTTCCATAGTCTTTGCATCGGATAGCGGCGTAGCCGTGTCATTCTCACCCCACACAAGGAGTGTTGAAGCCTTTATATCGGGCATGACGTGCTTGAGATCTTCGTTAACACATTTGCTCATCACGGCTCTCATCACCGGAGATGAGTTGCGATAGTCGGCAGATCCTTTTTTCGATCTCCATTCCTCAATCTTTGCCTCTCCCCTTTCTCGGCCATATGCCAGGAGCAGAAGGCGCTTCATTAGTTTGAATGAATAAACCTTCCGGTAATAATTCAGGCTTCTGCGCGGTTTTATGCCGGCGGCATCCACAAGCACGATTTTTCTGATGTCGCGGCGGGATGACAGGAGAATTGATATTCGGCCGCCAAAAGAATGTCCGATGAGAACCGGATTCCCAAGGCCGAGTTTATCGATCATTTTTTCAATAAGGGATGTGAAGTCGGCCACTCCCCACACTCCATCAGGCTCCTGACTTTTACCATGTCCGGGAAGATCGACATTTATTACCCTCATTTTTTTCTCCAGAATCGCAGCCACGCTTCTCACAGTAGTATGGTCGCATCCCCAGCCGTGCATGATTACCACCGGACATCCGTCGGCCGGACCGGTTTCATCATAGTTGATTTTTATGCCGTCAATTTCAATCTCTTTTTCCATTCTTTCGATTTTTGAGGGGTCACATTTCTCTGCAAAATTACAGAAAAAATCTCTAATACCACGTCATGTAAAAGGGCCATATTTGCAAATGCCGCCTTTTTTTTATATATTTGCACTCTGAATCGGATCCTCGTGGCGACGCCCATAGCGTTAACCTTATATAGTGCCCAACTCCCTCCGGGGGTCGGAACTGAATTTCCTGCCAGCAATGATAACTAAGTGGAACTACCAACCCCTCACTCTTCAGCAGAAAGCACAGGCTGATGAACTTCTCCAAAACTGTGGAGGAGCGAATCCTATTGCCGAATTGCTTATCCGCCGGGGCGTCACGACTCCTTCCGGGGCACAGGCTTTCTTCTCTCCGGCTATAGCTGATCTTCACGATCCGTTCCTGATGCCTGATATGGATAAAGCCGTGAACCGGCTCAACAAGGCCATGGGCGCCAAGGAGAGGATCATGATTTATGGCGACTATGATGTTGACGGCACCACGGCTGTGGCTCTGGTCTACAAATATCTTCAGAACTATTACAGCAATATCGAATATTATATCCCCACCCGATATGAGGAGGGATATGGCATATCTCTCAAAAGCATAGACTATGCAGCCGAGAATGAGGTGAAACTTGTGATAGTCCTTGATTGCGGAATAAAAGCCATCGACGAGATCGCCTATGCGAAAGAGAAAGGGATTGACTTCATAATCTGCGATCACCATGTGCCCGACGAGACTTTGCCTCCGGCTGTGGCTATTCTGAATCCGAAGATGCCTGATTCCACATATCCGTGCAAGCATCTATCAGGATGTGGAGTAGGATTCAAATTCATGCAGGCATTTGCCATGAGCAACGGTCTCACAAACCATAACGAACTTGAATCACTTCTTGATCTTGTGGCGGTAAGTATCGCTGCTGACATTGTACCGATCATCGGAGAAAACCGTGTGATGGCCTACCACGGGCTGAGAAGACTCAATTCCAATCCTAATCTCGGATTAAGAAGCATCATAAGGCTCTGCAAACTTACCAACAAAGACATAACAATCAGCGATGTGATCTTCAAGATAGGTCCGCGCATCAATGCCTCAGGAAGAATGCAGAGTGGTATTGAGGCGGTGGATCTGCTCGTTTGTCGCGACCTTCATGATGCCTACGAGAAAGGGAAGGATATCGACCAATATAACAAAGACAGAAAGGAACTCGACAAAAAGATCACAGAGGAAGCCAACAATCTTATTGAGAACAACATCAATATCATTCATGGCAAGCGCTCGATTGTGGTCTACAATAAAAACTGGCACAAGGGAATAATCGGTATTGTCGCTTCCCGGTTGACAGAACTATATTACAAGCCCTCCGTGGTGCTCACCTATTCAAATGGTATTGCCACAGGATCCTCTCGCTCGGTGCAGGGATTTGATATCTATGCAGCTGTGAATTCCACCCGCGATCTTCTTGAGAATTTCGGCGGTCACACCTATGCTGTCGGCCTTTCGCTCAAGGAAGAGAATATCCGTGATTTCAGCACCCGTTTTGAGGAATATGTAGCGAGTCATATTCAGCCTAATCAGCTCACTCCCATGATCGACATTGATGCCATGATAGAGTTTGCTGATATAACCCCGGAGCTTGTGGCTTATCTGAAAAAGTTCAATCCGTTCGGCCCCGGAAATCAGAATCCGGTGTTCTGCACGCGTAATGTTTTTGATTTTGGCACGAGCAAGCTCGTTGGCAAGAATCTTGAGCATATCAAACTTGAACTTGAAGACAACAGCACGAGTCGTGTGATAAATGCCATTGCCTTCAATATGGCTCCCTACTTTGAGCATATCCATGCACACAAACCTATAGATATCTGCTACACCATCGAGCAGACAAAACATGCCAACAATCTCGATGCTGTCCAGCTGATGATAAAGGATATACGTCCGTCTGAGGGATAAGATTCATAATGGAATCCCGCGATATTTTAAAAAAATACTGGGGATATGATGCTTTCCGTCCTCTTCAGGAAGACATCATAAATTCTGTGCTGAACGGCCACGACACTCTTGGATTGATGCCTACGGGAGGAGGTAAATCAATCACTTTCCAAGTGCCCGGAATGATGTTTGATTCCGGTGTGACTATAGTTATCACTCCCCTGATTTCCCTTATGAAGGACCAGGTGGACAATCTGAAACGCCATCGCATCAAAGCGGTCTATTTTCATTCCGGCATGAGAGCTTCGGAAACTCATCTGGCCTGGGAGAAAATTATCAACGGTAAGGCAAGGTTTGTTTATATAGCGCCGGAAAGACTTGCCAATGACCGGTTTATGCTTGAGCTGAGGCAGATCAAAGTGAACCTTATTGTGGTGGATGAAGCCCACTGTATTTCACAATGGGGATATGATTTCCGCCCCTCTTACCTCAGAATCAAATCGCTGCGACAGCTAAAACCGGAAGTACCAGTTCTCGCCCTTACGGCGACTGCCACTCCTGAAGTGGTGGAAGATATTTGCCGACAACTTGATTTCAGGGAGCGGAACGTATTTAAAAAGAGTTTCCAAAGAGACAACATCTCATATATCGTAAGACCGACTGAAACAAAAATTCACGAGGTTTTGCATATTCTCATGCGCACATCCGGTTCGTCAATAGTATATGTGAGAAGTCGGAAACGGTGTCGGGAAATTTCAGAATTCCTTAATTCCGCAGATCTTTCGTCAACCTATTATCATGCCGGTCTTGATTTTCAAGAAAAGGAATTACGTCAGAACGCCTGGAAATCCGGAGACTGTAGAATAATAGTTGCTACAAACGCTTTCGGAATGGGAATAGACAAACCGGATGTGAGGGTTGTGATTCATTATGATCTTCCACCTTCGCTCGAAGAATACTATCAGGAAGCGGGACGTGCGGGACGTGATGAGCTGCCCTCCTTTGCTGTATTACTTGTTGCGAAAACAGACAGGGCCATAATGAGTCGTCGCATTTCGGAAGCTTTTCCGGAGCGTCAGTTCATAAAGAAGACTTATGAACGCATCTGCAATTTCCTTCATGTCAGTGTTGGTGAAGGTTATGATAAAATATCCCAGTTCGACCTGGGAAAGTTCTGCAAGACATTCAAACTCCAGGAGGGCCAATGCCGCAGCGCAATGCGGTTGCTGACACAGGCTGGTTATATCCAATATATTGAAGATCCGGACAACCGTTCACGACTTAAAATACTATGTGATCGCGAGGAACTCTATTATTTGGATGATATCTCAGCAAATTCAGAAAAAGTTCTTGCCAAAACATTGCGGCTTTATACCGGTCTATTCTCCGATTACGTCTATATCCGGGAATCTGAAATAGCTTCCCAGATACAGATGTCGGAAAATGATGTTTATGACGCTATGCTTGAACTTAGCCGTAAAAAAGTTTTAAGCTATATCCCTCATTCAAGTCTTCCGATGATCTATTTTCCCACTTCACGCGAGGAAACATCCGCATTGATTATCGGGAAAGATATTTATGAGACAAGAAAAGGGATAATGCAGGGAAGAGCGGATGCTATTCTTGATTTTGCATATCGTTCCGGAGATTGCCGTGTGAGGCATATGCTCGCTTATTTCGGTGAGGACAAGCCTTCTGATTGTGGAAAATGCGACATATGCAGAAAAAACAGGTCGGAAAGAAAAAATAACAAAGACAGGGAGATCGATAAAGTGCAGAAAATAACCGATGTTCTTGGCGGAGCGGCCGGAGGTATGACTTTGCAGATGCTTCAGTCAAGAACAGGTTTGCGCCAGAGCGAACTTGCGCCGGCTTTATCATTCCTATGCAATGAAGGCTTCGTTTCGTTTAGAAATGGTGTATATGAATTATTGAGTGATTAATTAAAGATTCCGTTGTTATGAGCAAATCGTTGATTCCCTTTTTTTATAAATCAGTAGCTATGGTTCTGCTGATACCCGCTGCCGGCTGCCATTTCGGAAACAGGCAGGAACAGAAGCCTCAGACTGCGGAAATCGTGCCGGATACCCTTCATGCTGTGACTCTTTACGGCCCGACATCATATTTCATATATCGTGGACAGGAGATGGGATTTGATTATGACAACCTTACTCAGTTTGCCAAAGATGAAGGAATGGTGCTTGATCTTAAAGTGGCCACTTCCCTGCCCTCTCTTCTTGACAGTATCAGTTCAGGAAAAGCCCAGCTTGCGGCATACCCTATTCCTCGGATTGAGGAGTATATGCATATTGTGAGGCATTGCGGTCCTAAAGAGGTTACCCAGCAGGTTCTTGTCCAGCCTGCAGGTGAAGGGAGAATCACAGATGTGACCCAACTTGTCGGAAAGACTGTTTACGTTGAGAAAGATTCAAAATATCATTATCGGCTGCAGAATCTTGACAATGAACTTGGAGGGGGAATTGATATAAAGGCTATCAGTCGTGACACTCTTATTGTTGAAGACCTTATTGAGATGGTTGATAAAGGAGAGATTCCATTGACAGTGGTGGATTCCGACATTGCCGAGCTCAACAAGTCATATTATCCGCGTCTTGACATCGGCATGAAAATCAGTCTTGATCAGTATTCCTCCTGGGCTGTGGGATTGAATTGTGATTCGATTGCTGCGAAACTCGACCGATGGGAGCAGAAACATCATTCTTCAGATATGCTTAAATCAATCTACAAAAAATATTTTGAAATAAGCAAGAATCCCGGATTTACAGCCTCCGGCATCTCTGATCTCCATTTGAAGAAGGGCGGCCCGATATCTGTATATGACGAAGTGTTTCGTCGCCATTCAGGAATCCCAGGGTATGATTGGCGTCTTCTTGCAGCCATAGGATATAATGAATCCAGATTTGACAACAACGTTGTGTCATGGGCCGGGGCAAAGGGTCTGATGCAGCTAATGCCGGCCACAGCGGAAGCAATGGGTGTGAATGCGGAGAGTATCACTGTGCCTGAACGCAATATATATGCTGCAGCAAAGCTGTTGAAAAAGCTTGATGATTCTTTGGCTTCGAAAGTTGAGGACAAGGAGGAACGTATGAAATTTGTGGTGGCTGCCTATAACAGCGGACTCGGCCACATTTTCGATGCCATAGCCCTTGCCGATAAATATGGTCTTGATTCAGATGTCTGGCTTGGAAATGTCAGTGAGGCCGCCCTATTGAAATCAAGACCAAAGTATTATAATGACCCGGTTGTGAAAAACGGTTATTTCCGAGGAAGAGAAACAGTTGATTTCGTTGACAAAGTGATGGATACGTATTCCTATTTTAAGAAAATATCAAAATGAGATGTTAAAATGGCGTATTGAGAATCATGGCAAGGAATAAGTTTTTCTATATTTTTTTACAAATTTTAAAACTTTCCGCCCTTTAAAATCGTTTTACGATAAAACGTTTCCACGCGTTTTTATCGATTCCTCAATACAACAACTATATTATTTACGTTTCAGATATTTTTAACGAATGAAAAAGAATTCCCTGACAGTAGGCTGTCTTATAGCAATAGCCGCCTCTCTCCCACTCCAGTCTTGTATCGGCAGTTTCGCATTGACAAATAAAGTTTTGGGCTGGAATAATCAGGTCGGTTCCAAATTTGTGAATGAACTTGTTTTTTTCGCATTCTGGATTCTCCCTGTATATGAGGTGACAGCAGTGGCTGACCTCCTTGTATTGAACTCAATTGAGTTCTGGAGCGGCAACAACCCGGTTGCTCAGTCCACACAGGTGATCGACACCGACCAGGGAAGATATTATATAGCTTGCGATGGCAAAGGCTACACTGTTAAGGCACCCAACGGTGATGAAGTGCGTCTTGACTTTGAATCTGACACACAGACATGGTCATTGGAGACCGCTGAAGGCGACGTTTATCCCTTCATGACTATGGTGGATGATGCCCACGTGAAGATGATTACACCTGAAGGAGACTTCCAGATGGTGGAACTCTCAGATCAGGGTCTTCAGGCCTATTCAGCCATGGCGATGCCAATGATGATGGCCCAGCGATAAAAAAGAGTTGAAAACTTAGCCTCTTTATCTGATTAATTGTCGGAAATGGTTATTTTTTCAAGTCTGATAAAATCAAAATGCCGTTTTATTTGTTAAATAAAATGAAGGCTTTTGAAGCTTGATATAGAAAATTTAATTTAAAAATAAAATAAGAAAATGAAAGCAATCCACGTAATCAGCGCAGTAATCGGTGGCGCTATCGCCGGAGCGGCTATCGGCCTGCTCGTAGCTCCTGAAAAAGGTGACGACACCCGTAAGAAAATTCTCCAAGTTCTCAAGGATAAAGGCATCTTCCTGAAGAAAGACAAAATGGAAGAACTTGTTGACGAGATTGAAGACCAGATTGACAAAGTACTATAAATTAACAGTAACAGAATGAAAGCATTAAACATACTTTATGCATTCCTTGGCGGTGCAATCGTAGGCTGTGGCGCCGCTATCCTTCTCGCTCCTGAAAAAGGATCGGAAGTCCGTCAGAAGATTTGCGATATCCTCAAGCGTAAAGGCATCAAAATCAGCGATAGCGAGGTTGACGCTCTCGTGGCTGAACTTGCTAAAGAAGACGAATAATATGAATCTTGACTCAATTCCCCATTGGGCCTTGAGATCTTCGAAATAGAATGAGGGGATGGCTTCCATCTCCTCATTCTCATATCTTTTCATAATCCCCACTTCCTTCACATTATATGAAGCAAAAAATCACTGAAGAAATCAAAGACATACTGACGCAAAGTGTAAGCTGGGCAAAACTGGAAGTTGAGTATATCAAACTCACAGCGGCTGAAAAGCTCATAGTCCTTCTGAGCACTATGATAATCCTCGGTGTTCTTATGGTGCTGTTACTTCCGGTGTTCATAATGTTGCTCTTCGCGCTTGCCGATGTCTTTAAACTTCTTATGTCGCCTGCTCTCGCATATTTGTCAGTAGCCGGCATAGTCCTTATCCTTATCTTTCTTCTTTTTGTTTTCAGAAAGACTCTCGTCATTGACCCGGTTGCCAGATTCATGACCCGACTCATCCTTGAGAAAAACACCGGCAAATAATTCATAATCTGTAATTCCCTGCTTTTAACATGAATGATATACAGAAATCTTCTGACGCTGCTCAGGAAATCTCTAATCCCGACACTAAATTCAAGGGATACACTCTTGAAGAACTGAGATATCAGCGTGCTTTGGTAGCGCTCCAGAAGGAGTTTACCAAATCAAGAATCATGCGCAACACTCATAATCTTCAGAAATCAAATCCGTTTAATCCCACCACTGCCGCCTCATCCCTTCCGGGGAAGGTAGGCTATGTTGCCTCAAAGTTATTCACAGGTATCAATTATCTTGACTATGCTTTGATCGGATTCTCTATTTTCGGTACTGCAAGAAAGGTTTTTTCTTTTTTCAGAAAGAAAAAGAAATAATTTTTTAAATCCGATTAAACTTTTTCGACTTTCATACGTCTATAAGATATAGGTAATTGTCGCCGACATTGCCAATAAAATAATAAAACAATGCTATCGCGACAAAACGGAGCTTGGGTCGAGGCCTTCGCTCCGTTTTTCTTTTGAACAACGGCTCACAGATAAGGAATTGCAATATTTCACATTTATGTGAAATTAATCTCGTATTTTTGCGTTTTAATTAAAAAGACAATAGATATGAGCGAAGTTGAGTTGGTTTTAGTCAACGACACAGATAAGTGTACCATTTATACTATCCAGTTCTCGGAAGAAGCTGAGACTGAATACGAGCGTTTTTATTTAAAATTTATTAAAGACGCCCAATTGAATAAAGACTTACTACGCATTGTGCAGCTTATAGATAAGATTGCTAATGAAGGGGCATTGGAACGTTTTTTTCGTCCCGAAGGAAAGATGCGTGATTCTGTGGTAGCTCTTCCTGTGCTTCGCTCAAAACTCCGCTTATATTGTTTGCGTCTCTCAGACCAGATTCTTGTACTTGGCAATGGAGGTGTAAAAAATTCGCGTTCATACGAGGAAGATGATTCTTTACGTGGATATGTTCTGACGTTACAGAAATTTGAAGAGCTGTTGAAAGAGGGACAACGAGACGGAACCGTGACTGTTACATCCACGACAATCGAAACCGATAAGACTTTTAAGCTATGAAGGATATAAGAAGTAAATACCGGGAAATGGTTGATCAAGTGCCACCGGAAATAAAGGAAGAGATTGACCTGTCTTTTGCGATATCCAATAAAATAGATTTGCTCATGAGGGAGCGCGGTCTTTCAAAGAAACAGTTTGCTGATCAGATAGGAAAACGTCCGAGCGAGATAACCCGATGGCTGAGCGGACAGCATAATTTTACTGTCTCTACACTTGCCATGTTGTCGGCATTTTTTGGCAAATCAATAATATCAGTCTGAATTATGGCCAACGAATTCCTGTCGGCGGCCAAAGCCGCCAAGAATGACGAGTTCTAATTTCTATCGGTCTATTGCATATAGATAGGACGAATAGTTGAAAACATGGGATTTTACAACGAGAGGTATTAACGATCCCGTAAAAACATATCCTGATATTTATGATCACTCTAATAGCTGAGTCAAAGAAGATGGCTCCTTATAATGTTTCGGCACAAGATGGCTTTGATTCATCAGTTTTCAGAAATTCCAGGCTCTCATCTCCATTATTTGAAAGTGAGGCCTCGGATATAATGGCTTATCTTGCATCTCTCGGACCATCCGGAATAGCCCGCGACATGCGTGTTACCATGAGTCTTGCTTTGAAATCATATGAGTTGTCGCTCGATTTTGCATTGAAAGAGAAAGGATATGCCGCTATGGAGGCTTTTACCGGCGATGTGTTTCAGGCTTTGGATTTCAAAAATTTACCGGAGAATTCCGTTTCTTTCTCTGCAAATCGCCTTTTTATTGTTTCATCACTTTATGGGCTTCTCAGAGTCAATGACAGTATTCGTCCTTACAGGCTTGATTATAATGTGGCATGTGCTCCTGGTGGAGAAAATTTGCCAGTCTATTGGAAGTCAAAAGTGACCAAAGCCCTGGTCGGGTTTATGAAGGATTCCGGAGAGAGTGAGATTCTTAACCTTCTTCCCGGAGATGCTGCAAAATATATAGATTGGAAAATCATCAGGAAGAGTGCGGAGGTCATTAAACCGGACTTCAAGGTCGTGACCGAGAACGGAGAGTTGAAATCTCCGGATCACCGCAGACTGAAATCTCTCAGGGGAAAGATGGTGAGTGCGATTCTTATGGATAAGATTGATTCATTAGATGGCATACGCACTCTTGTCACTCCTTGGTTTGGTGCGGATCCCGATTTGTCTCAGCCTTCAACGCCATTATTCATAGCGATTTAGGCTTTGAGATATATTTGGTGTCTGAAAAATGGTAGATAACTTTTTTACTTATACTATTGCATTATCAAACCATTTTATCTATCTTTGCGTTGTAAAGATAGAAAGAGTAAAGCAAGAGAGCTTTAACCCCCATACCACATCAAAGCAGATTGGGAAACTCATCAAATATTTATGAAATACCGAGACACGTCGCCTTATTGATGGCGGGCCCCGCTTCCTCGGAAGTTGTCATTACGACACAGGCGGATTACAAAGATTAGGTGGCTCTCAAATCCTGTCATCCGGAGTTTCATCACAAATTCCTTTGGTGTGGCTTTATATTAAGCCGATGATCTGGCGATAAGCCTTTTCATCGGCTTTTTCTAAACTCTCTGCTTCCGATCCTGACAATTAAATTTGAAAAATACCCCAAAATGGAAAATGTAAAGAATGCACTTCTGCTCCGCACCAGTGTGAGGAGATATGAAAGGGAGGCAATCCCTGAAGAAACCATGAATTTCATCTATGATGCCATCCGTAACACTCCCACAAGTTATAACGGGCAGCAGTTCTCTGTCATAGACATATCAGACCAGAAGCTTAAAGAGGAGCTTTATGCACTCACAAATCAGAAGCAGCTCAAGACATGCAACAGATTGCTCATTTTCTGCTCTGATTATAACAAGATTTCACTTCTTGCCAAGAGAAAGGGTCTGGATGTGCCGGAATTCACCAATACAATGGATGGAGTCACAATCGGAATTATCGATGCCTCTCTCGCTATGATGAGCGCAGTGGTTGCCGCACAGGCAGCAGGTCTTGGGAGCAATTGTGTGGGATATCTTCGCACTGTTGATCCCGCTAAAGTTGCGGAAATGCTTCATCTTCCCAAGGGTGTGTTTGTGGTGTGTGGACTTGCACTTGGAGTTCCGCGCGAGCATCCAGATCTTAAGCCGAAGCAGAAAGCTGAAACAGTATTCTTCTCCAACCGTTACTGTGCGGATGAGAATAAGCTGGTGGATGATCTTGAGGCATATGACGCAGAGGTGAAGCATTATAATGCAACCCGTTCGGGCGCTACCACAGATAACGACTGGTGTGGACACATTCTTGACTACTATCGTCACGCTATGGAATACAGAATCCTTGATTATCTGAAAGCTCAGGGATATGATGTAAAGAAATAAGAATAATCAGACCACTTGTCTGATAACATAATAGCGCGTTCCAAAAATTTCGGAACGCGCTATATTAATTTCATGAAAGGTTCTCTATAAATGTCATAGAGTAGCAATCATTGACGGGAGGTTTCTTAAACGACCGTAAGAATGCGCTCTGCCTGTCAGAATTATTTTAGAAAACCTTTGTCTTTCAAAACCTCGGTAAAACTTGCGGATACCGCCACGTTCACATCAAGAGGATATCTCAAATCGGTAAAAACCTGAGCAAGTGTCTCCTTGTCATTTATTTTTACAGATTCTTTGTTTGCCGGATAATCATCTTTTGCTTTGAACAGTTCCAGAATTTTTGAATCGGAATCATTCCTGTATTTTTCGAAATGGCGAATGGCATCCAGAGGAAGACGTTCGCTCTGCTCCTTCTCTCCGGCAGGATATCCGAGTGCGAGAGAAGCGACAGGCACCACAAGATCAGGGAGTTCAAGAAGTCTTGCTATTTCTCCGGCATTATAGTTTACAGTGCCGAGATAGCAGGTGCCGATTCCTTCCATCTCTGCTATTGTCACAATCTGCTGGGCATATATCACAGCATCAGTGCAAGCCATTATAAACGAATGAAAATTCTCGTAGCCGGGCTTTGCATCGCTGAGTTCACACCATCGTGTAAAACGGTTGAAATCCGCACAGATAGTGAGGATGACGTCACATCCTGTTGAGGCCGGCTGATTGAAATGAAAAGGTGTGAGTTTGTCCTTCAATTCTTTATCGCGAGTTACAACCACGCTATACAGCTGCATGTTGCCGCATGTCGGTGCACGCATCGCTCTCTCAAGGATATTGTCGAGTTTATCCTCCTGTATTCGTTCTTTGCTGAAAGATCTTACAGTGGCCCTTTCGGAAAAATAATCGTGATTCATAATTCTTGTGAGATAAAATTCTTTTATATGTTGCAAATATAGCTAATTTTTTGCTAATTTTGCATTCGCGGCTCATCCGGAATTATTAATCAGAGCCACCTTTTTTTCTCACCAGTGAAAACCCAATTTAGTATAAATGGCTGAAATTGAAAAATATACTTTCGACCAAGCATATGATGCTTCTGTAGAATATTTTAAAGGCGACCAACTGGCAGCAAGAGTCTGGGCCACCAAGTATGCACTGAAGGATTCAGATGGCAATTTTTTCGAACTTACACCTGACGATATGCACCACCGCATCGCCTCTGAAATAGCCAGAGTCGAAGCCAAGTATCCCTCCCCCATGTCGGAGCAGGAAGTATTTTCGCTGCTCAAGGATTTTCGTTATATCGTGCCTCAGGGTTCTCCGATGGCAGGAATTGGCAATAATCTTCAGGTAGGTTCTCTTTCCAATTGCTTTGTGATCGGTCTTGACGGACATCCTGACTCTTATGGCGGCATAATCAAAATAGATGAAGAACAGGTGCAGCTTATGAAGCGAAGAGGCGGTGTTGGACACGATCTCTCCCATCTTCGTCCTAAAGGTTCACCGGTAAAGAATTCTGCTCTTACTTCCACGGGCCTTGTGCCGTTCATGGAAAGATATAGCAATTCAACCAGAGAAGTTGCTCAGGATGGCCGACGCGGAGCGTTGATGCTTTCTGTCAGCATCAGGCATCCGGATGCAAGCGACTTCATAGATGCTAAAATGGAACAGGGGAAAGTGACCGGAGCCAATGTTTCCGTGCGCATAGACAATGAATTCATGGAAGCAGCCCTTTCCGGCACTCCTTATCAGCAGAGATTCCCTGTTGACTCCGATACGCCGAAGTTCACCAAAGATATCGATGCATCAGCGTTATGGCAGAAAATTATCCATAATGCCTGGAAAAGTGCTGAACCGGGAGTGCTGTTCTGGGACACTATCTGTAAGGAGGGTGTTGCAGACTGTTATGCTGACTATGGCTTCAGGTCTGTCTCTACGAATCCGTGCGGAGAAATCCCTTTGTGTCCTTATGACAGTTGTCGTCTTCTGGCTATCAACCTTTATAGTTATGTGAAGAATCCATTCACGCCTCAGGCTGAGTTTGACTTCCAGCTTCTGCGTGAACATGCCCGCAAAGCCCAGAGGATAATGGATGATATCATTGATCTTGAGGCTGAGAAAATCGATCTTATCATTGAGAAGATCGAGAAAGACCCGGAGGTGGCTGAAGTCAAGACTACAGAGCTGAATCTTTGGAAGAAAATAAGGGAGAAAACCCTCAAAGGACGTCGCACAGGATGCGGCACCACCGGAGAAGGTGATATGCTCGCGGCTCTTTCTCTCCGCTACGGCACACCGGAGGCCACTGCCCTTTCTGTTGAAGTTCATAAGACACTTGCTCTGGCTTATTATGGTGCATCTGTGGATCTTGCCGCAGAGCGTGGTGCCTTTGAAATATATAATCCGGAGCTTGAGAAAGACAACCCTTATATCAACCGTCTGAGGGAAGCAGATCCGGAAATGGTGGCAAAAATGGAGAAGACCGGAAGAAGAAACATCGCTTGTCTCACAATTGCTCCGACCGGAACCACCTCTATAATGACACAGACATCTTCAGGCATTGAGCCAGTATTCATGCCGGTTTATCAGCGTCGCCGCAAGGTGAATCCGAGCGATGAGAATGTTCGGATAGATTTTGTGGACGAAGTAGGAGATTCTTTTGAAGAATTTGTGGTTTATCATCATAAATTCCTCGAATGGATGAGAATAAACGGTATTGAGGTGAAAGACAATCTCACACCGGAGGAGCTTGAGAGTCTTGTGGCTAAGTCTCCTTATTACAAGGCTACTGCCAATGATGTAGACTGGCTTGAAAAGGTAAGGATGCAGGGCGCCATTCAGAAATGGGTGGATCATTCAATCAGTGTGACCATCAATCTGCCGAATGATGTTTCAGAAGAATTGGTGGCTACGCTTTATGCCGAGGCTTGGAAATGTGGCTGCAAGGGTTGCACTGTTTATCGCGACGGTTCAAGAAATAATGTGCTTGAGGCCGTGCCGAAGAAAGAGGAGAAACAGACTGCTGAAAATAGTTCCAATGAGCTGATACATCTTGCCGACCATGTGGCCAAACGACCTGTGGAGCTTGAGGCAGATGTGGTTCGGTTCCAGAATAATAAGGAAAAATGGATTGCTTTCGTAGGTCTTGTTGACGGCAAACCTTATGAGGTTTTCACCGGACTTGCCGATGATGAAGACGGTATATTCTGCCCGAAACGTGTTAACCACGGCAAAATCATAAAGGCTGTGGATGAGAACGGACGTAAGCGCTATGATTTCCAGTTTATCAACAAGCGCGGTTACAAGACCACCATTGAAGGCTTGAGCGAAAAGTTCAACCCTGAATTCTGGAACTATGCAAAACTTATTTCAGGAGTGCTCCGCTATGGAATGCCCATCGATCAGGTGCTTAAGCTTGTCGGAGGTCTTGAACTCGATTCAACAAGCATAAACACTTGGAAAAACGGTGTGGAGCGGGCATTGAAGAAATATCTTCCCAACGGAACTGTTGCAAAAGGTCAGAAGTGTCCTAATTGTGGCGCTGAAACCCTTATTTATCAGGAGGGCTGTCTGATCTGCACTACCTGCGGCACATCCAGATGTGGATAAAATCATAATAAAAACTAAATAAATGTCTCACATGAAAATCTCTTTTAATCTAAATTATCACACTCAGTGGGGAGAAGCTCTGTATATTTACGGAGATATTCTCCAGCTGGGTGGCGGTGATCCGCAGCAGGCTCTGGAGATGAAGCTCTCCGCACCTGACACATGGGTGCTTGATCTTGAACTTGAAGGAAATCCGGGTAATTTCTCATATTCCTTCGTGGTGAAGGCTCCCGGAAAACCATGGCGTTTTGAATGGGGAACACCTCACATGTTTGAGAGCGGAGAAGACCTGTCTAATGTAAAGGTGTTTGATTGCTGGCAGGATCAGCCGACAGACAAACCATATTATTCCTCGGCTTTTATTGATGGAATTCTTCTCCGTCGCTTTAAAGATCAGCCTCTCCCTGCTCTACCCGGCACTCTTCAATTTAGGGTAAATGCTCCAATGGTGCTTCCAGACGAAGTGCTTGCTATTGCGGGAGAAGGTGACTTCCTTGGCAATTGGATTCCGGAGAAAGCACTTCCACTTAACGATTCACGTTTCCCCGAATGGTCAATAAATCTACCTTTGTCGGAATTCGAAAAGCCTTTTGAGTATAAATTTGTGATACTCAAAAAAGAGACAAAGGAAGCTGTGGCATGGGAAACTATCAATAACCGGGTGTGCGGTTTTATCAATGAGGATCCGGATTGCCAGATTGTGGTAGACGGACTTCGTTTCGCCAACCCCCGTAATGACTGGAAAGGAGCAGGAACTGCAATTCCTGTATTCTCCATAAGAACGGAGGACGACTTCGGTGTGGGAGATTTCCTTGATATCCGGAAAATGGTGGACTGGTGCAGACGTACCGGCCAGAAAGTGCTTCAGCTGCTCCCCATCAACGACACCATGAAGCTCGGCACATGGATGGATTCATATCCATATAGCGCCAACTCTTCATTCGCTCTTCATCCCATGTATCTCCGTCCCGAGGCGGTGGGAGAGCTTGCTGATGAGGGTAGAAGAGAGCATTTCAAAAAGATTGCATATGAACTGAATGCTCTTCCCCAGGTGGACTATGAAGCCGTAAATAAGGCTAAAGAGGAATATTTGCATGAAATCTTTACTCAGAACGGATCTGAAGATCTTCAGAGTGAAGACTTCCTGAAGTTCTTTTGTCATAATGAAAGCTGGCTGAAGCCATATGCTGCATGGAGAGTGCTTCGTGATGTTTACCAGACTCCCGACAATAATCTTTGGGGAGACTTTGCCCGGTATGACGCAGAAAAGATAGAGGAGTTTATCAAGACCCATAAAGATGAGGTCAATTACCATTATTTCCTGCAATTCCATCTTGACCGTCAGCTCAGGGAAGCCCGTGAATATGCACACATGAATGAAGTTGTGCTTAAAGGAGACATTCCTATTGGAATCAGCAGGTTCAGTGTGGATGCATGGCAGAATCCCCGTCTGTTTAACCTTGACTCACAGGCGGGTGCTCCACCGGATGATTTCTCGGTTCTTGGTCAGAACTGGGGATTCCCAACCTACAACTGGGATGAGATGAGCAAAGATGGATTCCAATGGTGGAAAGACCGTTTCAAGAAGATGTCGGAATATTTCGATGCCTACCGTATCGACCATATTCTCGGATTCTTCCGCATTTGGCAGATTCCTATGGATGCTGTTCATGGTCTGCTCGGCTATTTTAATCCGGCTCTCCCCTATTCTGCAGAAGAGCTTCGTCATAACTATGATTTCTGGATAGATCCTGAAGTACAGGCGAAACCTCTTATTCTCGAATGGATGCTGACTGATTTCTTTGGAGAATTTACAGATGAAGTCAAAAAAACGTATCTTGAATCTCTTCCGGAGGGCCGTTATCAGCTACGCTCGTTTGTGAACTCACAGCGCAAGGTGATGGATTATTTTATGAGTCTGGAGCATAATGACAAGAATAGCAAAATCTTCAATGCCCTCATGGGACTGATCGATGATGTTCTTTTCATAGAGGATCCATATCAGAAGGGACATTATCATCCACGCATAGCTGCACAATATTCTTATCAGTATCGTATGCTTTCCGACTATGAGAAATGGTGCTTCAATCGTTTATATAATGATTTCTTCTATCATCGTCACAACGATTTCTGGTATGGAAAGGCAATGTGGAAGCTTCCGCCCATCATTGATGCCACAGGTATGCTGACTTGTGCGGAAGATCTCGGCATGATTCCTGACTGTGTTCCGGAAGTTATGAATCGTCTTGAGATTCTTTCTCTTGAGATTCAGAGAATGCCAAAGGATCCGGCCCTTGAGTTTGGTGACACCTGGCGTTATCCTTATTTCTCGGTATGCACCACTTCTACCCACGATATGGGAGGAATACGTTCCTGGTGGGAATCTGACAGGGAAGTTACTCAGAGATTCTTCAATCATGCTCTTCATGAATCAGGAGAAGCACCGTTCTATGCTGAGCCGTGGATTTGCAAGAAAGTACTTGATCTCAATCTCAAAAGCCCGTCGATGTTCTGCATAATACCTCTCGCTGACTGGCTTTCCGCAAGTGGTGAGTTGCGCAGAGAGAATCCGCATGACGAACAGATTAACGAACCTTCCAATTCCAATCACTATTGGCGTTACAGAATGCATCTGACTGCGGAAAAACTTGTTGAGGCTGAAGACTTCAATCAATGGATGTATGAGTCAATAAGAAATTCGGCAAGATAATATTCTTTTGCAATTCTTGATCTGACTGAAATAATAGTGTTGTGTCCGGGGCTATTCCGGCACAGCACTTATTGTATATATTTATTTCTCTCCTCATAATTCCAAGAGCGGATTCGAAGCAGTATGTATTCAGGAAAAACTTTTAAAAATAACTTAATCAGTAAGTTTGCATATTTATAAATTCTTTATTAATTTTGTGGTTGGAACATAGTTGTCTGTTGATTCTGAATGTAACAATTCGTTGAATCAGCTGATGATTTATTAATGAATTTTTAATGGACGTTAAGCTCATCATAGACGCAGGATCGACTAAGGTGGAATGGGCGGTATTAAACAACGGGAAGTTGGAGAAATCTTTCATCACCGATGGTTTGAATGCTTTGCTCGCCGATCTTGGTTCCATGTCCTGTTCTTTCAGCCGTGCCGCTACTATGATTCCTGAGGAATATGTAGTGGTAGAGATATTCTATTACGGTGCCGGATGTGCCACAGACTCAATATGTGAGAAAGTAAAATGTGCTCTTGCTTCGTTATGGCCTGAGGCCATTATTTCCGTACATTCCGATCTTCTCGGGGCTGCCCGTTCTCTTTTCGGAAGAGGCAAAGGTGTGGCCTGCATCCTTGGCACAGGTTCCAATTCCTGTCTTTACGATGGGGAAAAAATAGTATGCCAGATTCCTTCACTGGGCTATGTGCTCGGTGATGAAGGAAGCGGTGCGGCTCTCGGAAAACGTCTGATCAGCGATGCTTTCAAACAGCAGCTCCCCGAGAGTGTGACTCGTAAACTAACGGAGGAGTATTCTCTTACACTTCCGGATATACTTGAAAAAGTGTATCGGCAGCCTGCTCCAAACAAGTATCTTGCCTCCTTCGTGCCGTTCCTTAAATCCAATTTATGGAATCCTTACATATATTCCCTTGTGCTCAAGGAGCTGACGAGGTTCGTAAAGAGAAATGTTTCTCTTTATAAAGGTGCCCATTCTCTCGAATTGGGATTTACAGGATCGATCGCATTTCATTTTGAGCGTATTCTTATAGAGGCAGCATCATCTCTGGGATATAAAGTGACAAGGATTTCAGAAGCTCCGATGAGCGGTTTAATCAAATATCATACGGAAGAATCATGACAATAAAACAGATTTCAATTGTGGCTGCAGGGTGTTTTATTGCCGGCTCTGCATTGATGCCATCAGCGGTTATGGCTCAGAAGCGCAGCAAGTATTGGGAGCAGAGAGTGACTCTGTTCAATATCATACCAGTTCAGCCGGGGGATGTGGTTTTTCTTGGAAACTCGATCACAGACGGTGGTGAATTCGCCGAATTGTTTGATGATGAGACTATAAAGAACCGGGGAATCCAGTCTGACGTTATATCGGGTGTGAGAGAAAGGTTGCATCAGGTCACAGACCACTCCCCTTCCAAGATTTTCCTTTTGATCGGAATAAATGATGTTTCCCATAACCTTACAGTAGACCGTCTCTCTAAGGATTATGAAGCTCTGGTCAGAGACATAAGGGAACAAAGCCCTTCGTCAAAACTTTATATCCAGTCTCTTATGCCGATTAACAATGATTTCGGAAGATATAAGAATCTGAAAGGTAAAGAGGAAACTGTGAAGCAGTTTAACGAAAGAATCAGAAAGATTGCTGAAGATAATGGAGCGGTTTATGTGGATCTTTGGCCTGCTCTTGCGGATCCTGCCACCGGAAAGCTCAGGAAAGAGTTTACCAACGATGGCCTGCACCTTCTCGGTAAAGGTTATGATGCGTGGGCCGATGCCATAAGACATCTTGTAAAAGAATGACCGAATGATAATATCTTTCTTCTCTAAAATATAAATATAGATGATATCCAATTTCAAAAGAATAGTAGCATTAGCCATATTGGGCGCCTCAATGTCTCTGACAACTCCTGTGTTTTCTCAGGATGTGATTGAGATACAGCCACTTTTTGAGTATCCGATAGCTCCCCAGGAGATGTCGTCATTAACTGACAAATCAAATTATCTTGTGGATCATTTCTGGGATGCTATGGATTTCAAATCAAAAACAGCAGTTGACCAGAATGCGCTGAATCATGCATTTAAGGTTTATTGCACTCCTATGCGATTTGCAGAAAAAGAGAGAACTCTTGCTTCTGTAGATAAACTTCTGGAAAAAATTTCTAAGAATCCGGCCCTTCTTATGCAGTTCACTAAAGCGGCGGAAGAGAATTTATACGGACCGAGAGCTGAGATCTGGATTGATGAAGTTTATCTTCGTTTCCTGAAAGCTTTGACCGGAAACAAGAAAGTGCCGGAAAGCCGACGCAAGAAATATGTGGATCAGGCTGTGCTTTTAGAGAATACTGCCAACGGAGTCAAAGCTCCTGAATTCAAGTTTACCGACAGAGATGGGAAATCACAGACCTATTTCCCGATGTCAACACCGACAATTATCATTTTCGGCGATCCTTCTTTGTCGGAATGGAGAATGTCACGACTAAAGATGGAGACTAATGTGGCTTTGACTCAGGCTGTGAATCAGGGAAAACTGAACATAATGTTCATAGTGCCTTCAGATTCCCCGGGCTGGCGCACTGCCACAAATGACTATCCTAAAAACTGGATAGTGGGAGCGTCTTCCGACGTCGCCAAAATTTATGATCTGCGTGTTGCTCCTTCGGTCTATCTTATAGGAGCCGACACAAAACTGATGATGAAAAACGTCAGTCCTCAGCAGGCTGTAAATGAGGCGCTTTATACAATCTCTACGAAATAAATAGGTTTAGAATAGAATATTATGAAGAGATATAGTTTGTCAAATTTCATAAAAAGCCTTTATTTCCGCACCACCGGTTATTCTTACACTAATCTCGGACGTCTTTTCCTGAGATTATTTGTAGGAATAATGCTTATGCAGTTCGGAGTGCGTCATCTTGCAAGGTTTTATGAATTGAACAGTGTGTTTCCCAGTGTGCTTGGAATGGGGTCGGAGGCATCTCTGACTGTCATGATATGCATTGAGATTGTATGTTCGCTTTTTATCATGTGCGGGTTTCTGACACGCCTTATGATTCTTCCGCCTTTCTTTGCCATGATTATGGCGGAATATCATCTGCTTCATGATTTTGTGGCAGAAGAGCCTTACCTTCTCGACTGGCAGCAACAGGGTTATCTGCCCATAATGTTCCTTGGCATCTATTTTTTCCTGATGCTTGTGGGCCCCGGCAAGATATCGATCGACTATTTCCTTTCTCTTCATATTATTCACACAGAAAACAAAAGCGAGGCTGAGCTGGAAGAGGTATGAAAATCGCAGTCTTGATTTCCGGTGGTGTTGATAGCGCTGTTGTTGTGCATAAGCTCTTCGAGGAGGGCCATGATCTTCATTTGTTCTATATCAGAATCGGTATGGACAATGGGGAGGGTGATTGCTCTGCAGAAGAGGATATCGAAATGTGCACACTTATATCACGTAAGTATTCACTCCCGCTTCAGGTGGTTTCACTTCATGAGGAGTATTGGGACCACGTAATGAAGTATGCTCTCGACACTGTCAAGTCCGGACTTACTCCGCATCCCGACATGATGTGTAACAAGCTCATCAAATTCGGTTTCTTTGAGGAGAGATGGGGAAAGGATTTTGACAAGACCGCCACGGGTCATTATGCATCCATCAGGGAAAAAGACGGACGTCTTTATCTTGCCACAGCAAAAGACCCGGTGAAGGATCAGACCGACTTCCTCGCACAGATCTCTTATTCACAGTTGTCGCATCTGATGTTTCCCCTCGGAGAACTCAGCAAATCCGAGGTGAGGGAGATAGCGGCAAAGGCCGCGCTTCCTAATGCCTCAAGGAAAGATTCGCAAGGTATCTGCTTTCTCGGAAAGATAGACTATAATGATTTCATTGCCCGTCATCTTGGAGAGAAAGAGGGACCGGTGATCGACATTTCCACAGGAAAGAAGATCGGCACTCATAAGGGAATATGGTTTTATACTATAGGACAGCGTAAAGGACTCGGCATGAGCGGCGGACCATGGTTTGTGGTAAAGAAAAATGTGAGAGACAACGTCATATATGTATCAAACGGATATGACACCCGAATGCAGTATGGTCGTGAAATTCCGCTTGAGGAGATAAACTGGATCACCATGTCTCCTTTTGACGATACAGATGCTCCCTTCATAGAAATCTCTTTCAAAACAAGGCACACCCCCGAATTCACAAGCGGCAGACTTGTGCGGGAAGGAGATAAGGGCATGAAAATAATTGCAGATTCCGATGTGCAGGGAATTGCTCCGGGACAGTTTGCAATCATATATACGCCTGACCATGAACTTTGTCTCGGGTCAGGCATGATAACGGCATCCACCCGAAAGAAACGCTCTCGAAAAACAGGCAGAGACTCTTCATCAGTTTCTTCAACAGTTAATCCTTAATTGATCAAGATGGGAAAAAAATACAGACTCGAATTAGTAGGCATCACATACAACCAGATAGAATCGGGTGTCTATGCGCTGATTCTTCAGCAAGTGGGAGGCACCCGTAGGATTCCTATCATAATAGGTTTTCCGGAAGCTCAGGCCATAGAATGCAAACTGCAGGAGGTGGCCACTCCCCGCCCGCTTACTCACGACACTATGGTAGCTACTCTTGCAGCATATGGAATCTCATTGATTGAAGTGGATATCAGAAAGCTTCCAAACGGTGTGTTCGCAGCCAATCTCGTCTTTTTCGATGGTGTGGAAGAAAAAATTGTGGATTCTCGGTCGTCAGATGCCGTTGCTCTTGCCATAAGAGTCGGAGCTCCCATCTACACCACAGAATCCGTGCTTCTTGAATCAGGATTTGATCCGGAAGATCAACGTCGGAAGGAGCAGGATTCTTCAGCAGTCACCTCCACTCCTTCACGAAACAGGAAAAATTCTCTTTCGGGTATGTCTTTATCCGAACTTTCGGATGCTATGCTCAAGGCTGCAGAAAATGAGAATTATGAAGAGGCTGCAAGAATAAAAGCTGAAATTGACTCAAGAAATACTAAAGATCTCCCCTCATGAAAAACAGAAAGAAAAGAATAGATGTGATTGTGGATCTCATCCGTAACAATTGCATAGGTAGTCAGGAGGAACTGGCTAAAATACTTGCGGAAGCAGGACATACAGTTACTCAGGCCACTCTTTCAAGAGACCTCAAGATGCTCCGCACAACCAAGGTGCCCACAGAAAGAGGCACTTATATGTATGTGCTTCCAGACAGTGATTCCCTGAAAGACAAGATTCTAAACACCGGAAAAGTACCCGCGAGAGCGAACTATCAGAGCGGGCTGCTTTCAATAACATTTTCAAGGAATCTTGCTGTGATAAAGACACGCAACGGTTATGCTTCGGGACTTGCTTATGATATTGACATGAGCGGTGCGCCTGAGATACTCGGCACTATCCCGGGAAGTGACACTATAATAGCAGTGCTTAGGGAAGACGTGGATCATCAGCAGGCTCGTGAAGTCTTTGCCTCTATTCTCACGTCAGATCTGATCAATACTGATAACTGACAAAATAATCTTTAACCTCGAAATGATAAAAGTTGGTATTATTGGTGCCGAACTGCCTGACGCCGGGGAGTTGCTGCGCATACTCGTGAATCATCCAGAAGTGGAAATCAAGACGCTTTATTCTCCTGAATTCTCAGGACGTCAGATTTCCTCATGTCATCATGGTTTTATCGGTGAGGATTCAATATGCTTTACCGAGCGGATAGATCCGGCATCTCTCGACATTCTGTTCATAGCAGACAATTCAGCAATAGGGAAAGAGATTATTGCGAGAAATGAGGAATGGCCATCGTTGAGGATTGTGGATCTTTCGCCAGACAGACTTGAGAATTCAGACGCAAACGGAATGGAATACGGATTGTCTGAAATCAACCGTAAGGCAATGGTGAGAGGAGCGAGACTTGCGGTTGTTCCCTCCCCTATAGCTGCGGTAGCGTTGATTTCTCTGTATCCTCTCGCTTCCCATCTGTTACTCTCCTCAGACATAGACATTACGGTCGTTATGCCTGAAGCATGTGAGAAACATGTGAATAAAAGGCTGGTAGCTTCTGAAATAGAAAAAATATTGACCCGCACACAGACAAGTTTTTCTGGAAAAGTCAATATCAAGACAGTTGCCTCAGATTTCTCAAGAGCGGTAAGGATGAGAATAGACTTGAAGTGTCCGCTTGGCATTGCAGAGATCGACGATGTGTTTGAGTCCGTGTATGATGATCATAATTTTGTGTTTACAACCTTTTCTCCGGTGGATAATATGGAGGTAGAAGGCACTCAGAAATGCATAGTCTCTTTTCTTAAGAAGGATGCATCATCGCTTGAACTTGAATCTGTTGGAGACTGCTTCCTGAGAGGCGGAGCCGGAGATGCCACTCATATTCTCAATCTTTTCTTCGCTCTTGACGAGAAGGTTGGACTCAGTCTGAAGCCATCCGGTTTCGGAACCCACAGCGTGGCCAATGATGTCCAGACTTCCTGGTTTGCGTGAACGGAAGTTCTGTTTAATCAAGTTCATTTCTGTTTTGTTGAAAGAATTATAATATGTCGGTCAATAAAGTTATACTCATCGGGCATGTCGGAGGCGATCCGGAGATGAGGTATCCGGAAAAGGATCGCCCCGTTGCCTATGTATCTCTCGCCACGAACGAAGTGAGAGGCCCATCGCGAGTTGAAATCACCGAATGGCATTCTCTGGTGTTTGGACCTCAGAACGCATCGATCGTGGAGAAATATGTAAGAAAGGGCACTCAGCTTTATGTGGAAGGATATCTCCGCACGCGTGAATACGAAGACAGAATGAAGATTCTTCGTCGCAAGACAGAAATAATAGTGGAGCGTTTCGAGATTCTCGGACGCCGGGTTTGATTCATTATTTCTTATTGAGTCAGTGATTCTCTCCTTTTGTTTGTTATATTCAATATCAGTAAAATAATAATAAATCGAGATATAAATGAGAAAATGGCGCATTGAAGATTCAGCGGAGATATACAATATCAGTGGCTGGGGATTGAAATATTTTTCAATCAATGACAAAGGACACGTGCAGGTCACCCCTCGGGAGAATTGTGCTCCGGTGGATTTGAAAAATGTGATAGATGAATTGAAGATTCGAGATGTTTCGGCTCCGGTGTTGCTTAGATTTCCGGATATCCTCGACAACCGTATCCAGAAGATTTCCTCATGTTTCAAGAAGGCTGCTGAAGAATATTCCTACACCAGCCAGAACTTTGTGGTCTATCCCATAAAGGTGAATCAGATGAGGCAGGTCGTAGAGGAGATAGTAAGCCATGGCAACAAATATAATATCGGCCTTGAGGCCGGTTCTAAACCGGAACTTCATGCCGTGCTTGCAGTCAATCCTCATTCCAATTCAATTATTGTCTGCAACGGATATAAGGATGAGGATTATGTGGAGCTTGCACTGCTTGCACAGAAAATGGGAAGACGGATCTATCTTGTGGTTGAGAAACTCAATGAACTGAAACTCATCGCTGATGTGGCCAGACGTCTCAATATAATACCCAATATAGGAATCAGAATCAAGCTCTCATCGTCCGGTAGCGGAAAATGGGAGGAATCAGGTGGTGATGTTAGTAAATTCGGTTTGAATTCATCGGAACTGCTCGATGCGCTTTCATTCCTTGAGAAAAATAATCTGATGGAAAGTCTGAAGCTGATCCATTTCCATATCGGAAGTCAGATCACCAAAATCAGACGAATCAAGAATGCTTTGAGAGAGGCTATGCAATTTTATGTGCAGCTCTCCAAGATGGGATTCAGGATCGAATTTGTGGATATAGGCGGTGGCCTTGGCGTGGATTACGATGGCACCCGTTCGTCGATGGGTGAGAATTCCATGAATTATTCCATTCAGGAGTATGTCAACGACTCAGTGTCAGCTCTTGTTGACGTCTGCATAAAGAACGATCTTCCTCAGCCCAATATAATCACAGAGAGCGGACGCTCGCTCACGGCTCATCATTCAGTGCTTATCATAGAAGTGCTTGAGACGACTCAGCTCCCCATATGGAATGACAATGAAGTGATAGATGAGAATGCACATGAGCTTGCCAAGGAGCTTTATACTATATGGGACCGCATAAACACCACTACCCTTTTCGAGGACTGGCATGATGCTCTCCAGATCAGGGAGGAGGCCCTTGAGCTTTTCAGCCTTGGTCTTCTTGATCTGCGCACACGCGCCCAGATTGAGAAACTGTTCTGGTCTGTGGCAAGAGATGTAAATGATCTCACAAGAAGTATGAAACACCCGCCGGAAGAATTGCGCAAAGTTGACAGGATGCTTCCTGAAAAGTATTTCTGTAACTTTTCTTTGTTCCAGAGTCTTCCCGACTCGTGGGCCATTGACCAGCTCTTCCCGATTATGCCGATCTCGCGTCTTGATGAAAAGCCTACAAGAAGATGCACATTGCAGGACATCACTTGTGATTCGGATGGCAAGATAAATCGTTTTGTGTCTCCTCAGGGAATGTCATATTCACTTCCTGTCCACACATTCAAGGCTAATGAGAAATATTATATAGGGGTTTTCCTTGTGGGTGCATATCAGGAGATTCTCGGAGATCTCCACAATCTCTTCGGAGACACCAATGCCGTGCACATCTCTGTGGGCAAAGACGGATATGAGATCGAACAGGTCATTGACGGCGAGCCTGTGGCAGATGTGCTTGAATACGTGGAATACAGTCCAAAGAAGCTCGTGAGAAATCTTGAGACGTGGGTGTCTGCTTCAATGAAGAAAGGGGTTATTTCTCCTGAGGAAGGTAGACAGTTCCTCAACAACTACAAGTCTGGCCTATACGGCATTACTTATCTTGAAAGGGATTGAAATGCAGGATATGCCGATGGACTGATTTGCATTCCATCAAGACAGTATCCCCATTTAAAAGATACGGAAATGAGATATTTCCTTAAGCTCGCATATAACGGAGAGGGTTTCCATGGCTGGCAGACTCAGCCAAATGCAACGAGTGTGCAGCAGACAATAGAGGAAGCCCTCTCGGTTGTTACCCGGCGACAGACAGCTGTCACAGGCGCCGGGCGCACCGATGCCGGTGTGCATGCCAGATGCATGTACGCGCACTTTGATTCTCCGGAGCCTATCGCTGACAAGCGGCGGTTGCTTCTTTCCCTCAATAGACTTGTCGGAAAGAAAATATCGATTCTTGACCTGATAGAGGTAGCTCCTGACGCACATGCACGTTTCGATGCATCGGAACGGACTTATAAGTATTTTGTGACCTATGAGAAGTCTCCATTCCTGTTCCCTTACAGTTGGCATAGTCCATCTGTTCTTGATGTGGACATGATGAATGAGGCGGCTTCCATCCTTCTTGACACAAAGGATTTCTCATCCTTTGCCAAATTGCATTCGGATGCCAAGACAAATATCTGTGACGTAAGGAAAGCATTGTGGACACCATTGGAAAATGATAATTCTTCCCTCTCTCTCCCGTTGCCGGGGATAGTATTCACCATATCTGCCGATAGATTTCTCCGTAATATGGTGAGGGCTGTGGTCGGCACACTTGTGGATGTGGGCAGACACAAGATAGATATTGACGGTTTCAGAAGGATAATATCCGAGAAGAACAGATGCTCAGCAGGCACGTCCATGCCTGCCGAAGCCCTTTTCCTCTGGAATGTCTCCTATCCCTACATACCCCAATGATCACAAGCAAAGTGTCAGTTATGATCTTGTATCAATTATTGTTTGTTATTTATCAAGGAATTTAAACACTTTGGATTCTTATGAAAAAAGTCTTTATTAATTCTCATCCGGTTGCTGTTGTCATTTTAGTCTTTTCATGTGTTTTCTGTAGTTTTGCGGACGTGCCGTTTAATGGAATTATATACGACAGCAATGCGAAACCGATGAAAGGTGCAAGAATATATACAAAGAGTCCCCGTCGTTATGCCACTTCCGACAAGCAGGGACGTTTTGGCCTGACTGATGTTCAGCCGGACGATACTATCCATGTGAAAGTGAACAAACGCAAGATCCCCTATGCAATCCCTGTGGATGGGCGTAAAAGCATGAAGATTTTCCTTGCCGACGAACAGAATCCTAAAGTGAATGAAGATGACGAACTGGTCAGCTTCGGATATGGATTTGTAAAGAAGAGGGAATCAACGGGAGTAAGCAGCGGCATCAGCGGTGAGGATCTTGTCCGCACCGGACAACGAGACATAGTATCTGCACTCAAAGGGAGGGTGGCCGGACTTGATGTTTCTCCGTCAGGAGAAGTTACTATACGAGGTGTGCATAGCCTTACACTGTCAAATGAACCGCTATACATCGTTGACGGTGTTGTAGTTTATGATTTGAGGAATATCAATATTCACGATGTAGACTATGTCGAGGTATTGAAAGACGCGTCGATCTATGGTTCTCGCGGGGCCAATGGTGCAATAATTGTCTATACCAAAACCGGGAAAAGCATACAGAAGAAGTAAGCGCTTACCTGCATATGAAATCCGGGTCTGAAATTAATGTGAAGTATATTCTTGAATCATAACGATATGTTGATATCAAAAAAGGCCAAGGGATATATAGTTGGCGCTATAGCAGCTGCTACATACGGAACAAATCCATTATTTGCGTTGCCCTTATATCAGAATGGAATGAATCCGGATTCTGTGCTCTTCTTCAGATATCTTCTGGCGTTGCCTATAATGGGATTGATGCTGTTGTTCAGAAGAGGAAGCCGGGATTTCATTGTCAGACCCAAGGAGACATTAGAGCTGGCTTGCATGGGCATAATAATGGCGATGTCTTCTTTATCGCTGTTTCTCAGCTATGATTTCATGGACGCTGGAATAGCCTCAACGCTTCTGTTTGTATATCCGATATTGGTGGCCTTGATTATGGCTATATGCTTCCACGAGAAGCTTAATGTCACAGTTGGAGTATGTATTCTTACTGCTCTTTTCGGAATAGGATTGCTTTATAAAAGTTCTGACGGAGCAACGTTAAGTGCCACCGGTACTGCACTTGTGATGCTTTCTTCACTCACATATGCCATTTATATTGTCGGGGTGAATCAGACCCAACTCCGTAATGCTCCTACCCTGAAGGTAATATTCTACGTCCTTTTTTTCGGGCTCTCTGTTTTCGGAGTAAGGTTTATGACCGGATGCTCGTTCACTGTACCTGTGGAATGGCATCTATGGCTGAATATTCTCGGACTCGCTGTTCTTCCGACAGCGGTGTCTTTTGTCTGCACAACTTATGCGATACATATCATAGGTCCGACACCTACGGCTATTCTCGGTGCGCTTGAACCTGTGACTGCTGTGGTGATTGGAGTGGCTGTGTTCGGAGAAGTCATTACTCCACGCATTTTTATTGGAATCATTCTGATTCTGATTGCCGTGAGTCTTGTTGTTGCAGGAGATAGCGTTACAAGACACCTTACCCATGTCCGTAAGCTTTTCCCTCGCAAAAGGAGATAGCCATATCTCAATTGCTCCATCTTAATATATACCCTTTTTTATGGATAAATCTGAAGCAAAAGAAAGAATTGAAGCTCTAAGGGCTGAGATTAACCGACATAATCACAATTATTACGTCATGAATTCTCCGGAGATTTCCGATCTGGAGTTTGACCGTCTTCTCAAAGATCTTGAGAATCTTGAGAAGAATTATCCGGAATTTCATGATCCTCTATCCCCGACTCAGAGAGTAGGGTCTGACTTGACAAAGGGTTTCGAACATGTGGTTCACGCACGCCCTATGATGTCTCTTTCGAATTCTTATTCAATAGAGGAAGTCGACGACTGGTTTGACAGGGTCAGAAAGGCTCTGGAGGGTGAGAGTTTTGAAGTGGTGGGCGAAATGAAATTTGACGGAACATCGATTTCCATCACATATCGCGAAGGAAGGCTTGTGCGGGCTGTGACGAGAGGAGACGGCACACAGGGTGATGATGTCACGGCCAATGTCAAGACAATAAGAAGCATACCCCTTCAGCTTCAGCCCGGTGACTGGCCCGAGGAGTTCGAGATACGTGGAGAAATCTTGATGCCCTGGGAGGTGTTTGAGAAATTGAATGCTGAAAGAGCATACAATGAAGAACCTCTTTTTGCAAATCCCCGAAATGCGGCATCCGGCACTTTGAAGATGCAGGATCCGAAGGAAGTGGCGCGCAGGCATCTTGATGCCAGATTTTATTATCTTCTGAGTGATTCTCTCCCATCAGACAGTCATTACGCTAATATGGAGGCTGCTTCAAGATGGGGATTCAAGATCTCGAAAGCCATGAAAGTGCTTCACTCGCTTGAGGAGGTCAACGAATATGTGAATTATTGGGATGTGCACCGCAAGGAGTTGCCGGTGGCGACAGACGGACTTGTGTTTAAGGTTAATTCGCTCAGACAGCAACTTAATCTCGGCTATACTGCCAAATCACCCCGCTGGGCCATCGCTTTTAAATTCAATCCTGAGAATGCATGCACGAGATTGCGTTTCGTTTCATTTGAAACAGGAAGAATGGGCATTGTCACTCCAGTGGCTAATCTTGAGCCGGTGCTTCTCTCAGGCACGATTGTGAAACGTGCCTCACTTCATAATGATGACATAATAAAGGAACTCGATATACACGAAGGTGACTGGCTCTATGTTGAGAAGGGAGGAGAGATAATCCCTAAAATCACGGGAGTTGAAGTGACTAAGCGCAGTCGGGATGCTAAACGGATAAGTTTTGTGACAAAATGTCCGGAATGTGGCACTCCCCTTGTGAGAATTTATGGAGAAGCAGCCTGGTGTTGCCCTAATCATTATGGTTGCAGGCCACAGATAACTGGGAAAATAGAGCATTTCTGTGCACGCAGAATGATGAATATAGATGGAATCGGAGAGGAGACAGCAGAGCTCCTTTTCGACTGCGGGCTTGTGGAAAGGATAGCAGACCTTTATGACCTGACAGGTGAGCAGCTTCAGAAGCTTGACCGTGTGGGTGAAAAGTCTGCACAAAGAATTATTGATGGTATAGAGGCATCAAAGTCCGTGCCATTCGAGAGAGTTATTTATGCGCTTTCCATCCCCAATGTGGGAGAAACCACAGCCAAACGCCTTGCATTGGCTGTAAAGAATATGGAAAATCTTCTTGCCATGTCGGAAGAGGAGCTTACTGCCATTCAGGATGTAGGCCCTGTTATTGCTAAGTGTATCTATGATTATCTGAGAGACCCTGTGAGTGTTGATAATATCTCCCGTCTTACGGCAGCCGGGGTCCAGATGAGTCTTTCTGAAGAGAAACTGGCTCCTAAAGGGAATGCTCTTGAAGGAAAGACTATTGTGATTTCCGGAGTTTTCACACATCATTCACGCGATGAGTATAAAGAGATCATAGAACGCGAGGGTGGAAAGAATTCTGGAAGTATTTCCAAGAAGACATCATTTGTTCTTGCCGGTGAAAATATGGGTCCGTCAAAACGGGAGAAATGTGAGAAGCTTGGAATTCCACTTGTAAGTGAAGAAGATTTTCTTAAGATGCTCTGAAGCAGTTGCAGCGATATCTTTGACAGATAGAATCAAATTGCATATTGGCTGAGATCAATAGTGGTTATGACAAAGGGCCCGGCTTTTCGATCAAGCCGGGCCCTTTGAATTATTGTGAAGTACCGAAATCGTGAAGTCAGAGAGATTTTAGAGTCTTTATTCTGGCTAAGGGATCTTCTGCTCCAAAAACATAGCTTCCTGCCACAAGCACATCTGCTCCGGCTTCAGAAAGTGCCGCTCCGGTTGTGGCATTTACACCGCCATCAACTTGTATGAGCGCATTTGAGCCTGTTTCATCAATCAGTTGTCTCAGTTCCCTCACCTTCTTCAGAGTATTGGTAATGAATGGTTGGCCTCCAAACCCTGGATTTACCGACATAAGAAGCACGAGGTCGACATCTTGAATTATGTCCACGAGCAGACTTACCGGTGTGGATGGATTCAAAGTCACTCCTGCTTTCATTCCTGCTTTGTGAATCAACTGCACTGTGCTGTGAAGATGTCGGCATGCTTCAAGATGAACATTCATCAGATAGCCGCCGCATTCTTTTACCCGGTCAATCCATTTCTCGGGCTCCACAACCATCAAATGCACGTCGAGAGGCTTACGGCATATTCCAGCCACAGATTTTATCACAGGGAATCCGAACGAGATGTTGGGGACAAATACCCCATCCATAACGTCCATATGCAGATAGTCAGCGTCAGAAGAATTGATCATTTCAATGTCTTTCTGAAGGTTGGCAAAATTCGCTGCCAATAGCGAAGGGGAGACTTTCATGATGTTGCTATATTTTTGGTTTGTTTTTCAGTTAATGGTATGGAAGACACATCTGTAATCAATCTTTTTTCAGATCATTCTTTTTCGGTTTGAATGCATTCCAGAGAATGAAGATAAGACAGATCACTGCTATTCCATAACCCACCCAGGTGAGATAATGGTTATATTCTTCCACTTTATTGAAGAGTTGGTCAGGACTCACTGTTCTGGATAGCCAGTATCCAAGAAAAGCGAGCACAGCATTCCATACAAGAGCGCCGAGAGAAGTGAACAATGCGAATTGCCCTATGTTCATTCTTGAAATACCCGCGGGAATGGATATCAACTGGCGTATTGCAGGAATAAGGCGTCCAATGAATGTGGATATGGCTCCATGTCTGTCGAAATAATCTTCGGCTTTTATCACCTTCTCTTTGTTGATCATCAGCATATGTCCAACACGACTGTCAGCAAAGCTATATACCACCGGACGTCCGATCCAAAGGGCAAGATAATAATTAATGAAAGCGCCGCAAAGAGCTCCGAGAGTGGCCATGAGCACGACTACAAAGATGTTCATGTCAGCTCCCGCTCCTGTATTGGTACAGGCAAGATAAGCTGCCGGAGGAACAACCACTTCAGAGGGGAAAGGAATAAAAGAGCTCTCCACCACCATGAAGACAAATACAAACAGATAGTTTGCATTCTCCACAAACCATTGGAAGAACTGGCTGGCATCGAAAAGAGCGAGCGGAATAAGATCAAGCATTATTTGTTAATTTAGATTATGTTTTTCAGGTGGTAATCACAGACCTGTAACAGTCTTGATCTTATCACCCGTCTCATCAAGAAGACCTTCTGCGAGGAGCATCTTGCGATAAAATGAGGCTTTTATTTCTAATTTCATGGGAAATGCCCTTGATGTGGAGGGCATTCTCCAGTGATTGAATGTTCGGAAAGATCCGTCGGGCATCTCTATGCGGCAACTACAGTACTCCCCTACTTTGGGAATTTGCGTGTCAGTAAGGGATGCTATGATTCCGGCAGCCTTCTCTCCTGTTGTGGCCACAGCCTTGCACTCGGGGATTTCCCCAAGTGTCCAGGATAGATCAATGGGCTTATCTATCTGCAGCCATTTGTCGGAAGCGTTGTCTTTTGTGCGCACCACTTCTTTGCCCGTGTCACTAAGTGCTATCCCTCTTTCGCGGAGCAATCCTTCAAGCATTTCAAGACGGAATGTCTTGTGTTCCTTATCGACAAGTGCATCTTTGTCATTGAAATATATCAGGCCAAAGATTCGCCACATGTCATTTATGAAGTTGGGATAATAAAAATTCATCGACCATCTGTTTTGCTTTGGCGGAAAAGTGCCACACATAAGAAGTCGGGAATTTTCGGGCAGGAACGGAGGAAGAGGATGACTTTCGCTTTCCATATTACTTTAGAGTAAGAGAAGATACTACTGCATCTGCAAGTTGCTCTATATCAGCTCTGACTGAGTCATCTATACTCTGCTTCATCGCTAAGGTGGCCACAGGATTGAGCTTCATCTTCTCCATCATCTCGTTAAGCTTGGTTCCGGCAGCCGGAGCCCATGTGAAAGAACTGAAGGTGGCAGTGACCTTGTTTTTGATCTCACGGGTTTCCATAGCGACCATGAATTGTTCCACTGGCGGGAATATATGCATTGAATAAGTGGGAGAACCGACAATAAGACCTTCATAACGGAAAGCATCGCTTATCATGTAGCTCATGTCGGAGGTGGAGGCATTATGGATTCTGATGTTTCTCACACCCCTCTCCGAAAGAGCGCGTGCTATTTCATCCGCAATTTCGGCAGTGTGGCCATACATGGAGCCATATACGATCGTCACACCGGGTTCGCTTTTGTATTGTGCGAGTCTTGAATATAATTCAATTACTTCCGGAATCTTTTCCTGCCAAACAGGGCCGTGGGTCGAACATATGGATTCAATAGGCAGGTCTTTAAGTTTGGCAAGCGCTTTCTCAACAAATCTGCCATATTTACCAACGATGTTTGTATAATAACGATACATTTCATCGCGATACCATCCAGTCTCCATCTCACGGTCGGTCACGCCTCCGTTGAGCGCACCGAATGTGCCGAAAGCATCACCTGAGAAGAGCACTTTGTTCTCCTCTACATATGTCATCATAGTTTCCGGCCAATGCACCATAGGGGTGAGATAGAATCTAAGGGTCTTGTCGCCGAGAGAAATAGAAGAGCCATCGGCCACTTCAACCATTCTGTCTTCTGCCAGATGGTAATATCCCTTTAGCATTCCGATGGTCTGTTTGTTCCCAACTACTTTCGACTCCGGATATTTGTCAAGCATATAGGGTATGGATCCGGAGTGATCCGGTTCCATATGATTCACAACGATGTAATCGATACTTGAATTTCCGATAAGCTCATGAATGAAATCGAGATATTCGGGAAGTGTGTTAATTTCCACCGTGTCGATAAGGGCGATTTTATCGCTACCTTTCACTATATATGAGTTATAACTCACTCCGTTGGGGAGTGGCCACAGAGCCTCGAATTTTTCTGTCACACGGTCATTGACACCGGTGTAGAGTATTCCATCTGTTATTTCTCTTATATTCATATTATCTAATTTTGGATACAGCTGTGAAATCTCTTGACTGATTACATTATAACATTTTGTCTTTCTTTTGGGTTTAAAATGACCCTTTTCATCTTGCAAAATTACTCAAAAAAGCGTTCTCAGACAATATTTGGAGCGTAGTTCTGCTGCATTAATCAAGTTTGACTTTTTTATCATCTGTTTTTTGAGTAATTTTGTAGCCGCTATCTAAAAAGTCAGTAAAAATGAAATCAGCACTTATCACCGTTTTGCTTCTGGTGATTTCCAATGTCTTCATGACTGTGGCATGGTATGGACATCTGAAACTTCAGACCACAGGTATTTCAAAAAACTGGCCACTTTTCGTTGTCATTCTCGCCTCCTGGGGCGTGGCTTTGGCCGAGTATTGTTTTATGGTTCCTGCAAACAGGATAGGATTTCAGGAAAACGGCGGTCCGTTTTCTCTGTTTCAGCTCAAAATCCTTCAGGAAGTCATAACCCTGACTGTTTTCACTGTTCTTGCCATGTTTTTCTTCTCAGGTGAGAAATTGCATTGGAATCATGTCGCGGCTTTCTTCTGTCTTATAGGAGCCGTATGTTTCACATTCCTTCCCAACAAATGAATCAACAGATGAAATTTCATTTTGCCCCTATCCAGGGTCATACAGATGCACCCTACAGGTTTTTTCACAGTCGTGTGTATGGAGGTTCAGCAGATTATTACACTCCTTTCATCAGGCTTGAGCGTGGTGCTGTCAGGCAGAGAGACCTAAAGGATGTCACCACCGGTCTTAATGATTCAATTCATCTTATTCCTCAGATAATCTTCCGTGATGAGAATGAACTCAAGGAATTGGTGAGTCAGCTGAAAGCGACAGGAGTGAAGGAAATTGACCTGAACATGGGTTGCCCTTTTCCGCTTCAGACAGGACACGGACGAGGGGCGGCTACTGTGGCAAACCCTGTTTTGGCAGAGGCTGTGGCGAGAATAGTCGAAGAAAACAGTGATATTGTTTTTTCGCTCAAGATGCGGCTCGGAATGTCTGATCCTTTCGAATGGAAGAATCTGATCTCTTCTTTAAATAGAATAGATCTTCATCATATCACGGTTCACCCGAGGGTGGCTCGTCAGCAATACGGAGGAGAATTATGGATTGACAGTTTTGAAGAGATCCTTTCTGAAAGTAAAAATCCGGTTGTATTTAACGGAGATATCCGGTCATTTGAAGAGATAGACAATGTCATTCACAGATTCGGTAATATTTCCGGGATAATGATAGGACGAGGTTTACTTGGTAGGCCATCCCTTGTGGCAGAATATCTTGAAGGGAAAGAGTGGAGCCATGAAGAAAGAATAGAAAAAATGCTTGAGTTCCATTCTTTGCTTCTCGATTATTATTCAGAGAATCTTTGTGGCGACAGTCAGTTGTTATCCAAGATACGTCCTTTCTGGGAATATGCCGAAGAAGAGATCGGACGCAAGCCATGGAAGGCTATACGAAAAGCCACTAATATAGCCAAATATCATTCGGCTGTGGCTATGATTCAGAACTAAGAAAAATAATTAAAGAAATGAAAATAGCGATTCTTGCGGCAATGGACAAGGAGCTTGACCTTATGCTCTCGCTTCTTGACTCTTCTGAGGCTATGAATTATGAAGGTGTGACTATACATCACGGCCATCTGAAAGACAACGAAATTTATGTTGCCAAGTGTGGAATAGGAAAGGTGAATTCAGCGCTCAACGCCTTCAGGGTAATAAAAGCTGTGTCGCCGGAGCTTGTGATAAATTCCGGAGTGGCCGGTGGAGCCGGAGTGCCTGTAGGGACTCTTCTCATAGCGGAATCTGTGGCATATTATGACGTGTGGTGCGGACCCGGCACAAAATATGGAGAGGCCGACGGACTTCCTCTCTTTATGAAAGCATCACCTGAAGTGGTAGGATTAGCAAGAAATCTGGTGGATGATGAGTCAGCGGTGTTTGGCCTGATATGCAGTGGAGATAAATTTGTGTCCACCCCTGAGGAGATATCTTTTATAAGGAGTCATTTCCCGGAAGTCAAGGCTGTCGATATGGAGTCGGCATCCATTGCTCAGACATGCTCAATGCTTGGAGTGCCTTTCGCTGTTATCAGAGTGGTAAGCGATACTCCTGGAGAGGGTGAGAATATAGGCCAATATGTGAATTTCTGGAATGATGCTCCCCGAAAGACTTTCTCTGCCTTGCAGACGATAGTCGAGAATCTTTAATTTTGTCAGCATGCATCTTGCTATAAAAAGGTCAAGACTCAAGACACTGATGCTCCCTATCGCAATGGTGGGAGGCGCGTTGTTTTATCCTTGGATGGGATACATAACATTTCTTTCCCCCTATCTCATCTTCCTGATGCTTTTCATAACATACTGCAAGCTTGATATAAAGGATTTCAAGCCCGGAAAGTTTGTTGTAACACTTCTTTTGGTGCAGATGGTGCTTGCAGGTATAGGTTATGGATTGACGTTCTTCTGGAACCGAACACTCTCGGAGGGTGTTTTCATTTGCTTTTTTATTCCCACTGCCACAGCTGCTCCGGTGATAACATCAATGCTTGGAGGAAGCATATCTAAAGTCGCCACTTATAGTCTTCTGTGTAATGCGTTTGTGGCGGTTGCAGGTCCGCTTGTACTCGCCGCCATAGGTGAGCATGCCGAGATGACGTTCTATGCCTCGTTTCGAATGATCCTCTCTCAGGTGTGTCCATTGCTTATACTTCCTCTCGCGGTAGCCATGATTCTACGTTGTTGTCTCCCTAAGGTCCATTCAAAAGTGGTCGGTATGCAGCAGTTGTCCTTTTATCTCTGGGCTGTGGCGCTTTTCATTGTGGTGGGCAGTAGCGTGAGTTTTGCCATCAGGAACTGGATTCCGGAAGTGACAGGTACTATGGTGCTTCTTGCTCTGGGTGCTTTGGTTGCGTGTCTCGTGCAATTCAAGGTGGGAAGAATTATCGGAGGCAGATTTGGCGACAAGGTGTCAGGAGGCCAAGGTCTTGGTCAAAAGAATACTGTTCTTGCAGTGTGGCTTGCCCTTACTTATCTAAATCCACTGGCTTCGATAGCTCCTGCCGCGTATGTGGCCTGGCAGAATTCTATAAATTCCTGGCAGCTTATAAGGCATGAGCAGAACAAGAAAAGATAGAATCATAAAAGAGGATGAATCAACATCCCCTCAAATAAAGTTTCTAAAATGAAAAGGCCGGATTCTGATACTTTCTGAATCCGGCCTTTTCATGTTTATAATATTGCACAAGATAATTTATTCTTGGTTGTTGGCATTTGTTTTCTGAGGTTTTTTACCACGACGACGTCTACTCCTGTTCGGGTTGTTCTTGTTTGAAACCGATTCTTCAGAAATCTGTTTGGCATCCCGATTATGCGTCCCTTCACTCTTATCCTTAGAGTTATTCCGTTTGGACTTGGAGTAACGCCTTCTTCCGTTCCTGCCTGAAGATTTTCCGGGTTCGGAAAACTTGCCATATTCAGGAGCCTCTCCGAGTGCTTCAGGAACCGGAAGTTTTTCAACCTCTCTTTCAAGCAGCCTTTCGATGACTCTGAATTTCCCTCTCTCCTTCTCATTTATAAGAGTGTAGGCACTTCCTTCCCTGTCGGCTCTTGCCGTACGACCGATTCTGTGAACATAGTCTTCAGCCTCTCTGGGCACATCAAAATTGATTACGGTTTCGATATTGTCAATGTCAATTCCACGGGCTATAATGTCTGTTGCCACCATCACATTTATCTTACCGGCTTTGAACTGAAGCATCACTTCCTCGCGGGCATTCTGGTCGAGATCGGAGTGCATTTCAGCTACATTGATTTTCATTTTTTTGAAAGCCCTGGTAAGTTCTTTTACTTTCTGTTTTGATGAAGAAAATATGATCACCTTCTGAGGTGGATTCTCCTTAAACATCTGTTCAAGGATAGGGAGCTTCTGGGTTTCATAACATACATATGCTGCCTGACGTATCTTTTCCGCCGGTTTTGACACCGCGATTTTCACTTCAGCCGGATTATTGAGGATTCGGTCTGCAAGCTGTTGTATCTTCGGAGGCATTGTCGCTGAAAAGAGCAGAGTCTGACGCTCCTTGGGAAGATGGCCGATAATCTGCATTATATCGTCGATAAAGCCCATGTCAAGCATTCTGTCGGCCTCGTCAAGAATAAAGAATGAGACTTTTGAGAGGTCAACGTATCCCATGCTCAGATGAGCGAGCAATCTTCCAGGGGTGGCGATCACAACATCAGCACCCATTTTCAGACCCTTGCGTTGTTGTTCGTATGTGTGGCCGTCCGTACCTCCATATATAGCCATGCTGCTAACGGGCATGAAATATGAAAAACCCTGCATCTGACGGTCAATCTGCTGGGCGAGTTCACGGGTAGGAGCCATCACGACACAATTGACATGGTCTTGTGGATAATTGTCATCTACGAGGCGTTCAATCACCGGCAGAAGATATGCTGCTGTTTTTCCGGTGCCGGTCTGAGCTACTGCGAGAAGGTCTCTACCCTCAAGCACAGGAGGTATGGATAATTCCTGAATGGGAGTGCACTCATCGAAGTGCATGTCATATAAAGCGTCAAGCAGATCCTCGTTGCTCAGTATTTCGTCAAATCTCATATTAAACTATTTCTTTATTCATCTGCAAAATTAGCGATTTTACACGAATTATGTGTAAGATAATGGTGGGGTTTGAGGTCCGGACCATGTTGTTCGTAAAAATTTTAATGATAGGTTATTATTTTTACGATTATTAACACTCGTTAATGGGATTGATTTTCAGTAAGATATGTGTTAATTATGAAAAAATTCACTTTTTTTATTATTTGTGAGAACTTTTTTTGAGACCTTGATGTTATATCCATGTAACGAATTTAAACGATAACAACATGAAATCTAACGAAACTTTCAAACAGCGTCTTTTAGGACTCCAGGGTAATCTGCTTAGCTTTGCTTATCAGCTAACCACAAATAAGGAAGAGGCTCGTGATCTTTTGCAGGACACAACCTTGAAGGCTCTCGACAATGAGGGTAAATATGTTGACAATGTCAATTTCAAGGGATGGATTTTCACCATCATGCGCAACATCTTCATCAATAACTACAGGCAGACTGTAAGGAAGGCCACAGTTATCGATCAGACCGAAGATCTCTATCACCTTAATATTTCCCAGGAATCAGGTTTTTCCACTCCGGAAGGATCAGTGGCCGTAAAAGAGATTTCTGCTGCCCTTGAAAGCTTCACAGAGGAGTATCGTGTGCCATTTAATCTTTACGTGGCTGGTTACAAATACAATGAAATAGCCGAAAAGATGAATCTTCCGCTCGGCACTGTGAAAAGCAGAATTTTCTTCGCACGCAAGCGTCTTCGCGAGCAACTGAAGGATTATCAATAATCAGATGTTATCAATTAATTCGTTATTAGCTTCCATTTGATGCTTAACTTATAAATTTATTCGATAGATTATCTCAGGGCCGGAAAAACCGGCCCTTTATCATGTAATGAAATTATTTGAAAACCGCTCATAAATAAATTAGCCCGGATGATTTGTTCATCCGGGCTAATCTTATTGGGCTGGCCTGATTCATTTCACGGCCCGTGCCGCTGACAGAATAACCTCACTCACTGTGGGATGTCCGAATATTATCTCTTCAATCTCAACGCGAGTTGCGTTTTTATTCATAAGATCCGCGCATTGCTGGGCGAGATCTGCGGCATGAGCTCCCATGATATGGGCTCCTATCAGAACTCCGTCTTCTTTTCTGAATATCAGCTTGCATAAACCATCTGGTTCACCCATGGCGAGTGCCTTTCCGTTGGCACGGAAGAAGCTCTCCCCTTTCTGGATCTCTATTCCCTGGGTCTTGCATTGTTCTTCAGTCAATCCGACCATTCCGCATTCGGGGTTTGTGAATACTGCGGATGGCACTATGTCGAAGCGGATTCCGTCTTTTTTACCATCAATGTCACTGAGCACTCTCATGCCCTGGAAAGAGGCTACATGGGCGAGCATCATGCGTGCGTTGACATCGCCTATCGCGTAGATGCCATCCACATTTGTGCGCATATTGTCGTCGACAGTTATCCCTTTGGGTGTGTAGGCCACGCCTGCAGCTTCAAGATTGAGACCATCAAGACGGGGTGCACGTCCCACTGCCATCAGCAGATCAGACGACACAACCTTTTCCTCTTTCCCTTTACACTCATAAGTGACCTCGATCTCATAGAATTCATTCTGCCTGATCTCCTTTGCGGCAGCTCCTGTGATAATCTTAATCCCTTTTTTCGAGAGTGTCTGCTTCAGACGTTTGGCAATATCTGCATCAAACGGAGGAAGAATCTGCTTCATGAATTCAATCACAGTGACCTGTGACCCAAGATTATGGAATATGCTCGCGAATTCCATTCCGATCACTCCGCCACCAATGATGGTGAGTGAGGCCGGAATATATTCGATTTCCAGAATCTTTCGGGAATCCATTACACAGGCGAGATCATGACCGGGAATCGGGAGTGACTTACTTACGCTGCCTGTGGCAATTATTATGTGGTCGGCAGTGTAGTCTTCTCCGTCAGCAGTAACGGTTTTGCTGTCTTTGAAAGATGCCATGGCATTCACCACATTCACCTTGGCCTTGGAGAGCATCATCTCGATTCCTGATCGTAAAGTGTCGGTCACGCTTTTTTTGCGTTCAAGAATCTTGTTGTAGTCGATGGAGAAGGTGAAATCCTCGATTCCGTATTTGTCGCCTTCTTTGAAACGGGCAATCATTTCAGAATCAGTCACGAGGCATTTTGTGGGAATGCATCCTTCGTTAAGGCATGTCCCTCCGAGCGCTCCACCGTTGAAAAGCGTTACACTTTTCCCAGATTTAGCCGCTTCGAGAGCTGTCTCATATCCGCCGGGTCCTGCTCCTATGATAATGATGTCTGTCTTCATTTCGCTGAAGCCTTAAGTGCCTTGTAATTGAGAAGCGGGTTTTTAGCCGCTGTGGTCTCGTCAAGTTTACGCACGATGGTGGTGAGAGGTGCATTGATAACTTCTTCAGGAGTCTCACGAGCCTCTTTAGCCACTTTGTGCATTACTTCTATGAATTCGTCGAGAGTTTCCTTGCTTTCTGTTTCAGTGGGTTCGATCATCATCGACTCATGGAACAGAAGTGGGAAATAGATTGTTGGGGCATGGAATCCATAGTCGAGAAGGCGTTTGGCAACGTTAAGGGTGGTTACTCCCGTTGATTTGTCCTTGAGTCCGTCAAACACAAATTCATGTTTGCATGCACCGGAGATGGGAAGCAGATAGTCATCCTTAAGACTCTCCTTGATATAGTTGGCGTTAAGAGTTGCAAGAGGGCCTACATTTCTGATATTCTCTTTTCCGAGAGAAAGAATATAAGCATATGCCTTCATCATTACTCCGAAGTTTCCGAAGAATGTTGAGATGCTGCCAAGGCTGTCTTTGCCAAATTCAACGTGGAATTTACCATCTTCCCCTTTCACGACATGGGGATTGGGAAGGAATTCCACAAGATGTGAAGCTACTCCTACAGGGCCGGAACCCGGTCCGCCACCACCGTGAGGAGTTGAGAATGTCTTGTGGAGATTGATGTGCATGATGTCGAAGCCCATGTCGCCGGGACGTACTTTGCCAAGAAGAGGATTGAAGTTTGCTCCGTCATAGTAAAGCAGACCTCCCGCTTCATGAACGAGTTTGGCAATTTCCATGATTTCCACCTCAAACATTCCGAGAGTGTTGGGATTTGTCATCATGATTCCGGCCACAGTGTCATCGAGAAGTGGTTTGAGATCTTCCACATCGATCGATCCGTTGGGTTTGGATTTCACTTCCACAACTTCGAGACCAGCCACCATTGCTGAGGCAGGATTTGTGCCGTGTGCAGTGTCAGGCACGATGACTTTCGTGCGCTTCATATCACCACGGCTGAGATGATATTGCCTCATGACCATAAGACCTGTCAGCTCGCCATGCGCTCCTGCATAGGGATTGAGAGTGAATTCAGCAAGTCCGGAGAGTTGGGAGAGCATGTTCTGGAGATTCCAGTATAGCTCCAGAGCGCCCTGAACGCTGTTTTCATCCTGAAGCGGGTGAAGGGATGCGAACTCGGGAAGAGCGGCTATCTCTTCATTGATTTTCGGATTATATTTCATTGTGCAGCTTCCAAGGGGATAGAAGCCGGTGTCCACGCCGAAGTTCTTGTTTGAAAGATTGGTGAAGTGGCGCACAGTTTCCAGCTCACTCACTTCAGGGAGCTCTGCGGGAGTCTCACGTAGAAGATCTGAGGGAATTGTGGAGAGACCGTCAGTGTTGAATGTGTCGGCAGGCAGTTCATAGCCTTTCCTTCCTTCTCTCGAGAGTTCGAATATAAGTTTGTCGTAAGTTTTCATATTGTCATTCCTCCACCATTAATTTCACTAAAGTGTCGATTTCTTCTTTGGTGCGTTTCTCCGTAACGGCAAATTCCACCCTGTTGTCATCCAGAATTATGCCACCCATAATACCATTCTCCAGAAGGCGCTGGTTAACCTTCTTCATGTCAAGTGTTGTCTTCACGACAAACTCCTTGAGGAACGGTTTGTCATAAGCGGGAGCGAATTTTCCGGATTCGATGAGACGGTTGTAAAGATAGTGGGCACCGTCACAAGCAAGTTTGTTAACCTCTTTGATACCCTCTTTTCCCATCAGAGACAGATAAATTGTGGCATAAAGAGCCATCAGGCTCTGATTTGAGCAGATATTGCTGGTGGCCTTCTGGCGGCGGATATGCTGCTCACGGGCCTGAAGGGTAAGCACGAATCCTCTTTTCCCGTCAGCATCTTTTGTGGCTCCGACCACGCGGCCGGGCATTTTTCTGAGCATGGAGTTAGAGCAGGAAATGAATCCGAGATACGGACCGCCGAATGAAAGAGGCATGCCGAGAGTCTGGCCGTCGCCGCAGGCAACATCAGCTCCCCATTCCTTGGGTGTGCGGAGCACTCCGAGTGTTGAGGGATCGCAATACATTGCAAGGAATCCCTTGGTGGAATGGATTGTGTCTGCCACACCGCTGAAATCCTCGATAATGCCATATTTATTAGGCTGCGGAAGAATAACACCGGCCACATCGCCCTCCTCAAGGAGAGTGGCAAGAGCCTGCAGATCGGTCACTCCATCCTTCTCAGGAATCATGCGGGTCTTTACACCGTGGAATTTGGCGTAAGTCTCGATCACTCTTATAACTGCGTCTGATACAGTGGAAGAAATAAGCACGCAGTTCTTTTTCTTCGCGGAGCTTACCATCATGAACATCGCTTCAGCGGCTGCCGTAGCTCCGTCATACATGGATGCATTGGTGGCTTCCATACCTGTCAGCTCGCTGATCATGCTCTGATATTCGAAGATATATTGCAGAGTGCCTTGTGAGATTTCAGGCTGATAAGGAGTATATGCTGTGTAGAATTCACTTCTTCCGAGAAGATGTGCCTCAGCAGAGGGTGAATAATGGTCGTATGCACCACAACCGGCAAATACGGTAAGCTGGCGGTTTTTGGCTCCAAGCTCCTTGAAATGTCGGCGCAGTTCAATTTCCGACATAGATGAAGGAATATTATACTCACCCTTGAAAATGACTTCCTCGGGAACATCGTTATAGAGGTCATCGATCGATGACACGCCTATTCTTTCAAGCATTTGCCTGATGTCTTCTTCGGTATGCGGTAGATATTTGTTGATCATAGAATCCTTTGGGTTAAAAGGGAGAAATGCATGGCCTGAAAAAAACTTTTCTCCAGGGCATGCATTTCTCATTAAAGGTCGTGATTATTCCTCACAAATCTTAGCGTATGCAGCAGCGTCAAGAAGGTTGTCGAGCTCGGAAGCATCTGAGAGTTTCACCTTCATGATCCAGTTGGCGAAGGCATCTTCGTTCACGAGTTCGGGCTGATCCTCAAGAGCCTCGTTGATTTCAACCACTTCTCCACTCACGGGAGAGATGAGATCGCTTGCTGCTTTTACAGATTCTACAGCACCGAAATCCTCACCCTGGCTTACTTCATCACCCACCTCAGGCATGTCTACATAGACGATGTTGCCGAGTGCGTGCTGTGCATAGTCAGTGATACCAACAGTGGCGATATCGCCTTCCACTTTCACCCATTCATGGGAGTCCGCATAGCGGAGATCTTCTAAAATCTTGCTCATTATTTGATGTTTTAATTGTGTTCTTCTATTACAGAAATATCTTATTTTTTATAGTTTTTGTCGTAGAAACGTTTTTTGACAACAACGCCGGGGAAGGTTTTCTTACGGATTCTTACTTCCACCTTGGTGCCAAGTTTGTCATAGGGTTTGTCAATCATTGCCATGGCCACGCTCTTTCCGGTAGAAATGGAGCGATAACCTGTGGTGATCTCTCCCACTTTCTTGCCATCTGCCTCCACATCATAACCGTGGCGGGGAATAGCGTTACCTTCAAGCTCAATTCCTACTATGCGGCGTTTCACACCCTCCGCTTTCTGAAGCGCGAGTGCTTCTTTACCTATGAATTCCGGCTTATCAAGCTTTACAAACATGCTCAGGCTGGCCTCGATAGGAGTTATGTCTTCACTCAGTTCATCGCCATAGAGGGGAAGTCCCACCTCGAAACGGAGGGTGTCCCGGCATCCGAGACCGCAGGGCTGAACCGATGCGTCCATCAGCTTGTCCCAAACGCGGCGTGTGAAATCATGGCTGCCATACACTTCGAAGCCATCCTCTCCGGTGTAGCCAGTGCGGCTCACAATCACTTCTTCCCCATCAATCTGGAAAGTCTTGAAATTATAGAAAGCGATGTCTTTTACAGGAATGCCAAGAACTTTTTCCATAGTCTCCTCGGCTTTAGGTCCCTGCACAGCCACTTCTCCGTAGTAAGGGCTCTGGTCTGTGATCTCGACATTGAATCCCTCTGCGTTGCCTTTAATCCAGGCCACGTCTTTATCTATATTTGAAGCGTTGATCACAAGGAAGTATTCCTCGTCGTTCACTTTATAAACGAGAAGATCATCGACTGTGCCACCGTTTTCATAGCACATCATGCCATAAAAGATCTGTCCGTCGGGAGCTCCGGTAACATCGTTTACAAAAATGTGGCTTACAAATTTGTAGGCATCAGGTCCTTTTACTCTAACCTCGCCCATGTGGCTCACATCAAACACTCCCACCTCATTGCGGACAGCGTTGTGTTCCTCTGTGATTCCTTTATACTGTATGGGCATGTCGAAGCCGCCGAAAGGCGACATCAGCGCTCCAAGAGCCACGTGGCGGTCATGGAGACAGGTTTTGGTAAGATTCTCTTCCATTTTTTAGATCTTTCTGGTTATTGTTGTTTCTATTTGTGGGCTGTTGCGCCACGCTGGCATTTAGAGATAAGGAAAGGTGTGTTTAACCCCTTTTTCAGTTGCCAAAGTTAACAATTGCTTTTTTCATCACCAAATTTTTTTGTAAAATTATCGCATAAATCATTACGAAGCCTGTGAAATTCCTCATGACGGGTTTTTTTTATAAATTTGCATTTAATTATGAATTATCCTTTTTTTATAGCAAGACGTCTTTCTTTCTCTTCCGGCGGGCGGAGACAGGCTCCGTCTGTGGCTGTGGCCGTAGCTGCCGTGGCCCTTTCGGTGGCCGTCATGATAGCCTCTGTCTCTATAGTGCTCGGTTTCAAACAGGAGATACGAGACAAAGTCGTGGGTTTCAACAGCCATATTACAATCTATCCTTCACCGGCATCGCAGGATGAGGATAATCTCATAACAATGACCCCATCCCTGAAAGAGGAATTGTCGGCTATGCCTTTCATAACCGACGTTACCCTACAGGCAGCCATACCGGCCATTCTCAAAACCCCGTCGGATTTCAAAGGTGTATATCTCAAGGGTGTGAACGGAGAGGCTACAGCCGCATTCATGAAGAAGAATCTGGAGGAGGGAAAGCTTGTGGATTTCTCTTTGCCTGAAAACAAGGATAAGATTCTCATATCGCGCACTGCAGCGCGTCAGCTTGGATTGAAGACCGGAGACAAAATAGACACTTACTTCATAAATGAGGATCTGAGGGTGCGCCGCCTTCAGATTGTGGGTGTTTTCAATTCCCATTTTGATCAGTATGACGATGTGCTTATCTATGGTTCTCTGCCCCTTGTGCAGCAGATGGGCCAGATCGGGGAAAGCCAGGGCACATATCTCCAGGTACAGACAGATGATTTTGACAGAATTCAGGAATATACTCTCAGATTGCAAAATCATCTCAACAGCGCTTTTGCAGACGGAAGACTTTTCAAACTATATAAAACTGACAATGTTCTGAGTCAGGGAGCAGGTTTTTTCGGATGGCTGAGTCTGCTTGACACAAATGTGGTGGTTATCCTTGCACTCATGATGATTGTGGGGTGTATCACTCTCGTTTCAGGAATGCTTATCATCATCATCGAGAGGAAGAGATTCATAGGTATGATGAAGGCTATGGGAGCCCCCACGTCGAAAGTGAGAATGGTGTTCATCTATCTTGCTGTCAAGGTGGCACTGATAGGAATGGCTATTGGAAATGTGGTTATGATCTCACTGCTAATGATTCAGGAGAAGACACATTTTATCCCGCTTGATCCTGAGTCATATTATATAGATTTCGTGCCGGTCAAATTTTCGTGGCTTGCGATACTCGCTCTTAATTCAGGAGTGCTGGCAGTTACTTATCTGGTGCTGATTCTCCCCTCGAAGTTTGTGGCGGGTATCTCTCCTGCTGAAACCATGCGTTATGAATAATGCGTTTATGGCAGGGAATTGACTGGTCAGGCATCCCCTCAAATGGGTATTTTTATAAGAATGTTCATTTTTTATTGATTTTGATTGATAAAATTGAATTATTTTTGCGTTAAGAATGTATTCCACTCCCCTCTTTTAAGTAGATAAAAATCGTAATGCCTCCCTGAGCGTGAAAGCATTATACACCAAATAAGAATAAGAATGCGGTTGTCAGATCTTAAACCCGGCCAGACCGGAGTAATAGCTAAAATATTGGGACATGGAGCGTTTCGCAAGCGAGTCATGGAAATGGGGTTTGTTAAAGGCAGGGAGGTCAGAATGGTGCTCAATGCTCCATTGCAGGATCCTGTGAAATTCAGCCTCATGGGCTATGAGGTGTCGTTGCGTAGAGCGGAAGCGGCCCTTATCGAGATACAACCGGTTGAACAGTGGAAGGAGGTCAATGATAAGGAAAAAAATTCAGCCTCTGCTGATTCAAAACTGATCAGGAAAGACCGTATAATTAATGTTGCCCTTGTCGGGAATCCCAACTGCGGGAAAACCTCCATATTCAATATGGTGTCTGGTGCTCATGAACACGTGGGGAATTATGCCGGAGTTACAATCGGAGCGAAAGAGGGCTCGATGAACTATAAAGGTTATCATTTCAATATAGTTGATCTCCCCGGAACGTATTCCCTGTCGGCTTATTCACCTGAAGAACTGTATGTGATGCGCTATCTGCAGGAGGAGACTCCAGACGTTATCGTGAATGTGGTGGTGGCTTCCAATCTTGAGCGCAATCTATATCTCACGACGGAACTTATTGACATGAATCGAAGCATGGTCATAGCCCTGAACATGTATGATGAACTTGAGCGCAACCATTCAGAACTCGATTATGTTCAGCTCGGCAAGATGTTGGGCGTTCCGATGGTCCCGACGAAAGCGTCTACCGGCTGGGGTATCGAGAATCTTCTCGATACTATCATCGAGGTTTTTGAGATGCAGAATCCGGACACTCGACATATTCATATAAAAATGCGTCCTGAGGTGGAGAAGGCGGTCCGTGTGCTTGTGGATTCGCTGAAGAACGATCCTTCCGTATCCCAGAAGTTTGCTCCACGCTATCTTGCCATAAAGCTTTTGGAAAGGGATCCCGAAGTGGAGCATATGCTTGAGGACAATCCGAACTATGAGAATTACAGCATGCTTCGCGATCAGGAGTCGGCTCTGATAGAGAAAGAACTTGGTGATGACGCCAACTCTGTGATTGCTTCAGAAAAGTACGGATTTGTGCAGGGAGCACTTGCCGAGACTTTGAAGAAAGGCGACATGCATGAAGAGGAATCAACCCGGATAATTGATGCATTTGTCACTAATAAATTATTCGGCTTCCCGATATTCCTTCTTGTGATGTGGCTGATGTTCTGGGCAACATTCCAGATCGGTGCCTACCCCATGGAATGGATAGAGAGGCTTGTGAGCTGGATATCGGTCGAGGTTGGAAAATACATGCTTGACGGACCACTCAAGGATCTCCTTCTCGACGGAATAATCGGTGGAGTCGGAGGTGTGATTGTGTTCCTTCCCAATATTTTGATTCTATACGCTTTTATCTCATTTATGGAGGATTCGGGCTATATGGCCAGAGTGGCATTCATCATGGATAAGCTTATGCATAAAATGGGACTGCATGGAAAGTCATTCATCCCTCTGGTTATGGGATTCGGATGCAATGTGCCCGCGATAATGTCAACAAGAATCATCGAGAGCAAATCAAGCCGTCTGATCACAATACTTATCAATCCGTTTATCAGCTGTTCTGCAAGAATCCCGATCTATATACTGCTTGCGGGAGCCTTTTTCCCGCAGTCGGGAGCGTGGGTTTTCGTTGGATTGTATGTATTTGGTGTGATAGTGGCCGCTCTGACGGCAAGGCTGCTCAGACGTTTCTGGTTTGGAAAAGATGAGACACCATTCGTGATGGAATTGCCCCCTTACAGAATTCCTACGGCAAAGGCCACAATCAGAAACATGTGGGCCAAGGCACAGCAATATCTCAAGAAAATGGGTGGCATAATTCTTGTGGCGTCAATGATTATCTGGGCTTTGTCCTATTTCCCGCGTTATGATGCGTCTCAGGTTCCGGATTCCTTCAGGGCGACTGCTTTGTCGGAGATGCCGGCGTCAACTGTTGATTCTTATTCAGATGCCCAGGTGGATTCTCTCATTCTGAATGAATATCAGCAGAGTCATTCAATCCTTGGCCATATCGGAAAAGCATGTGAGCCTATTATGAGTCCTATGGATTTTGACTGGAAGGTATGCAGTTCTCTGCTTGCGGGTTGTGCTGCAAAAGAAGTTGTTGTCTCTACCCTCGGTGTGCTCTATGTGGGAGATGATGATGCCGATCTTCTGTCGCAAAGACTCTCCACTCCATCCAAAACTACAGGTAAGGCACCATTCACTCCAGCGATAGCTCTGGCTTTCATGGTGTTTGTTCTTCTTTATTTCCCCTGCATTGCCTCAATCACGGCTATTGTCAAGGAGACAGGATCCTGGAAATATGGAGCTTTCTCAATTCTTTACAACACAGGTATCGCCTGGATTTTCTCCTTTATAGTGTATCGGATAGCTTTGCTCTTCTGATTATAGAGCGTTCCTTTTCCCGGAAGTCTGAAAATGGAAAAGAGAATGTAACCATTAGGAAGGTAATGCTTTATACTCGACCGGGAATGATTCCGATGCATCCGGTGTCGGCCATACGTCACATCATTAGAGAATTATTATTAAAGCCTTCGGAAATTTTGCATTCCGAAGGCTTTAATAATAGTGTGCAGAAATATAAATTCCGGTAATTCTTTCAATAATAATCCATTTATAAAATACACTGGAGATTGGTCAATTCAATTCAAAAGAGAGCGTTGTCCCCTTGGAAGACAGAAATAGATTACTGTCATCATTGGTGTCGATAGTGGCTGAAACAGATTTTGCTTCTCTATTGTAGCATACTATGATGCTGATATTGTCTGTATCTTTTGCGTTGTTCTCTCTGGCCCACACGTAAGATCCGCGTATTCTGTAGTCACTTACTATTATGTCGATCACTTCAGAAGATTGATCCCCGAGGCAACCTATGAGTCTGCCTAAGGCAAATACATCATAATAGATCCTGACACCGTCAAAACGTCTTTGCAGGCTGACCTGATCACCGGGACGGAGGCTTTTTAGCACACCGGCACAATCCTTGTTCAACTTAAGGCAATTCATAGTGAATACGGAGTATTCGTCGTAGCAATGACGCTCGAGCACATCCTCCAGTTTGTCGCCGAGGTCATCGGCCTTCATCTTGGATTCTTTGCGGGAATACCACATTTCCCAAAGCCAGAATGCCAGGGAAGCCACCATCAGAAATATATATATTGCTATTTCATTCATAGAAATGGATTTTTATGTATCTTAACATTATAACCCATTTGCCCGAATGAAGGTTGACCCTGATTTATCCCTTTTTCTCAGAAAGATATCTGTTCATCAATTGAAATAGAGGAGGATTGGTGACGAGGATGGAATAATTGCGGTTTTCTCTGATATTTCCGACTCGTGCTCCGGCTTCGGAGGCAATAAGGAGTGCCGCCGCCACATCCCAGTGTTTGAGGTCAAGTTCCCAGTATGCGTCAAGGAATCCGGCTCCGATATAGGATATGGCCATGGCAGCCGATCCCATTCTGCGGAATCCTCTCACATCCGGTGCGATCCCGCTGATCTCTTTCAGGTTATTGTCAGGATTCTCTCTTTTATCGTAAGGAAGACCGGAGGCAATCACCGAGTTGGAAAGTGCATCTTTAGAGGAGCAATGGATTGGTTTGCCATTTAAGAATGCCCCCTCCCCTTTCATTGCATGGAACAGTTCGCCAAGATAAGGAGCATATACCACTCCCACCACCGCTTCTCCGAAATGCTCAAGGGCTATTGAAACGCTGAATATAGGGAGACCCTGACTGAAACTTGTGGTGCCGTCGAGAGGATCGATCACCCATCTCCATTCTTTGTCGGGAGCGTACGTGCCGGATTCTTCGGCAATGATTCCGTGGTCAGGATATTTCTCCCTGATTGTGGATATTATCAGTTTTTCCGATGCTTTGTCGGCAGCAGTGACAACGTCGCTGTCGTTTAGTTTGGTGTGTGTGTCGAGTCGGCCTGACCTGAAATAATCAAGCTGCACATTTCCTGCTGCCCTGGCCATAGATATAGCCTCTTCAAGATATTGAGTGTATTCCATAATATATTATTTTGTTTTCAGATAAAAGTTACTTGTCGTTATCCTTGCGTCTGAGGCTCTTAAAGTCCCATTTAAGTTTGTCAGACATAATAAGGCCTCCAATGATGAGAATGCATCCCACGTAGCCTAAGAAATAGATATCTTCACCGAATATGAAATATGCCACGACCATAGTGATCAGCGGCTGAAGATACAGATAATTGTTGGCCGTGATAGATCCGAGTGCTTTCATTGCTTCATTCCATACAAGATATGCCGCCACCGAACAGAACATAACAAGAAAGAGGAAATTCAAGAGATACTGAGGCTGATCCATGTCGAATAGAATCCCGATTCTAAAAGGGGCATCCTGCATTATCAGCAAAGGCAATGCCGTTAGTACTCCATAGAAGAAAAGCTTGCGGGTTATGAAAAATGAACTGTAGTGAGGGATTAGATGCTTCACAACAATAGTATAAATAGCCCAGGATAAAGAGGCGCTCAAGGCAAGAAGATCCCCTTTGGGTCTGATCACAAATCCTTCGCCATGGCTGAATATGATGCATCCGACTCCGAGGAAAGCCATGATAGAACCAATTATGACTCCAGGTTTCATCCGGCTTTTATAGATGACTGATACAAGGATTGTGGTAAACAAAGGAGAGATAGAGGCCAGAAGCGATACATTTCCTGTGGTAGTGTTTGTCAGGGCATAGTTCTCGGTTATGAAATAGAGAGATCCGGCACACAGTCCGCAAAGAAACAGCCGCACCTCATCCTTCCAGTTATTTGCAAATATCTTTTTGAATGTGATGAGGAGCAACAAAAGATAGGCCAATGTGAAACGATACACGTATGTTTCTATGGGAGTCCATCCTCCATCAACCATGAGCACCTTAGAGCTTATAAAAGAGCATGCCCACGATGTCACGGTGATAAGAGCGCCGATATGACCCAGTATTAATGCGCGGCTTGTCTTTGGGGAGTGTATAGACTTTGACATCTTTCTTGTTGTTGGTTCGTGTATGTTCCGGAAGAGAAACGTAAATTTTTCACAAATTTACTAAATTCCGTTTTAACTGACAAAAAAAAGCGCCGGACTCTTTAGGTTAGTCCTGCGCTTGTGTTGATTGATGTCAAATTGTCAAAATAATCATTGACATATGACCAATCAGGCTTTATAGGCTTTTGTCTGTCTTTAATCTGGTTCTTCAACAAAGTCATCTTTACCGACTCCGCATACCGGGCATACCCAGTCATCAGGAATATCTTCAAACGCAGTGCCGGGAGCAACTCCATTGTCGGGATCACCTACTTCAGGATCATAAATCCAGTCACATACTTCACATCTATACTTTTTCATATGCAAATATTTTTAAATATATTTAATACAATAACGACTCAGCTCTTTATTTGGTTCGGAAAATTTGGTTATTTCACTCCCTATTTTTAACTTTGCAAAGGAGTGCTTGATTGCTCTACGATATATTTCTATCAAAATGCTTAATACAGCCGACAATACCCCGGAATTGCAGAAATTCATGGCTTATCTTAATTCCCGCCATCTTCGCAAGACTCCCGAGAGATTTGAAATCCTCAGGAAAGTTCTTGAATGCAATGGGCATTTTGATGCGGATATCCTGAGTCACAAACTTGAGGAAACCGGATATCATGTGAGTAAGGCGACAATCTATAGCACTCTCGAATTATTGTGTGCGAGCGGACTTGTAAGAAAACTCCTTTTCGACACTCATCAGGCAAGATATGAAATGGCGGAACAGACCCACACGCATCTTGTATGCACAATGTGTGGGGAAATCCGGGAGGTGAATCTTGATATTATCGACACCTGCATATCAGCCGCACTTTTTGAAGGCTTCTCGCCGGCCTACGTCTCCACATGCATCTATGGCATCTGCGACAAATGCAGGGAAAAGACGGATTCAAGGATAAAAGGTGACAGCCGTTCGGCAGAGCAATGAAGTTTATAACGAGTTCAGAACCTTATATAATTTAATACAATCAAAAACAATTAATCATGGCAAAAGTCAAACCATTCAAGGGTGTGCGTCCCCCGAAACAGTTTGTGGAAGAAGTAGTGTCTCGCCCTTATGATGTGCTCAACAGTCAGGAGGCACGTGAGGAGGCTGAAGGCAACGATAAATCTCTTTATCATATAATAAAGCCGGAAATAGATTTCGAGCCTGCCACTGACGAACATGATCCCAAAGTCTATGACAAGGCTGTGGAGAATTTCCTGAGATTCCAGCAGAACGGATGGCTTGTGCAGGATGAAAAAGAGAAATATTATATTTATGCCCAGACTATGGATGGCCGCACTCAATATGGCTTTGTGGTGGGAGCATGGGTAAACGATTATGCAGAGGGCCGCATTAAGAAACATGAGCTCACTCGCAGAGACAAAGAGGAAGACCGCATGAAACATGTGCGTGTCAATAATGCCAACATCGAACCGGTGTTCTTCGCATTCCCTGACAATGCGGCACTTGAGGAGATTATAAACAGTGTTATCAAGACTGAACCGGAATATGATTTCGTAGCCCCTGATGGCATCGGACATACGCTCTGGACAATTGATGACGATTCCCTTATCGCACGAATCACAGAGGAATTTGAAAAGATCCCGAATCTCTATATTGCCGACGGGCACCACAGAAGTGCAGCCGCAGCACTCGTTGGAGCAGAGAAAGCCAATAATAACCCTGCCCATAAAGGGGATGAGGAATATAATTATTTCATGGCAGTAGCCTTCCCTGCCTCACACCTTAGAATTATAGACTATAACCGTGTGGTGAAAGATCTCAACGGTCTTACTCCTCAGGAATTTCTTGATAAGCTTAGCGCTAATTTCGATGTGGAGGAGAAAGGCACAGAAATTTATCATCCCGACAGGCTGCATAACTTCGCTCTCTACCTTGACGGAAAATGGTACTCACTCACCGCTCGCCCCGGCACCTATAATGACAATGATCCTATCGGAGTTCTTGACGTGACTGTGTCTTCAGATCTGATTTTGCGTGACATACTTGGTATCACCGATCTGAGAAGCGATAAAAGAATAGACTTTGTGGGCGGTATACGTGGTCTTGGTGAATTGCAGAAGAGAGTTGATTCGGGAGAGATGAAGATGGCACTCGCCCTCTACCCTGTCACTATGACTCAGCTCATGGATATTGCAGACAGCGGTAATATCATGCCTCCGAAAACCACCTGGTTTGAACCAAAGTTAAGATCAGGACTCGTAATTCATAAACTCGATTGATATTAGCAATTGCTTATATAAAAATCGGTTGCCGGTTATTCAAGAATCCGGCAACCGATTTTATCTTTATCAGTCTCCTTCGGTGGTGTTGTGTCAAGTCCCCGACATCACTGCCGAGGACTTGAGTGTCTTTGTTTATATGTATTCTTGCATGAAGTTAATTACTGTCATTATATTATTATGTTTGTAAGTCGTTCTATTGGCAAACTTTGAAGGATTTTTTCTTTCCGTTAATCCTAAGAGTTACTTTCGGATTTGAGAATTGGGTGATATAGGGAAAGACGAGTGTTACAGTGGCGACACCGTCCTTTACGATTACCTTAACAGATGTAGCCTTATACTCATGTCCTCTCCATGTTGGAATGAGTTTTACATCGGCAACGGTATATTGTTCTCCGGCTTTGTCGTCTGTAAAGACGATATTCACCTTGTCATCGTAATTATTGAAGCCTTGGCAATGGGGCTTTGCATTGATAGTTAAGCTGAACAACAACGCAAGCATTGCAAATATTATATGTTTCATATTAAGTGAATTAAAAGCGTGATTTCTCGTTGTTGCCGGCACCTGTGCCACGATAGCGGTCGCGGGTGGTGTTGAAGCGGTACTGCAGGGTGAGCATTACCGATCGACCGGGCGATAAATTCTTCTGTACAATCTGCACGGCATCGCTATACATCAGCGCATCATTTTGTGATGTGTTGAACAGGTCTTTAGCTTCAAGTGTCACGCTGAAAGCATTGTTGAAGAAACCCTTATAAATTTTGGCATTGACATACCAAGGAGTATTCGATAGTTTCATATTGTTGTCCCATGTGTGTGTTGTTAACTGAGCATCCACATTAAGCCATATATCGAAGGGGAGATGAATGGCGTTCTGCCACTGGAACAGAAAGCCGGGAGTATTCATATGCATCAGCTTGCCGTCAACCGGGAGTGTGAGCCATTGCTTCATCATGCCGACATTCACGTGAGGTGACCATACTCCGACCTTGAACTGGCCCCCTACAAAGGCCTGAAGATAATGGCGATGGTCAAGATTGGCAGTGCGTATGATTGTTGCCTCCCCATCAACTCCGTAAGGCTCTGTGATGTGGTATACGCCGTCCTTTAAGTTGGTATATGACACCTGTGCGAAGAACTGGCGCCACTGTGCCATATATTCCACAGTCTGCATCTTCGTGGGTTTCAGATACGGGTTGCCGGTCTCGTATGTAAGGCGGTTGATATAGCTGACGGCTCCGTCGAGCTGTCCATAGCCGGGGCGAACGGTCTTGCCTGAATAGTTCAGTCCCATACGGACCTTTCCTATCTGCGTTGCGACGTTCAGTGAGGGGAACAGGTTATTATAGGTCTTGCTTTGGCCGTCGCGATGCTCTCCCATCTCATAATAATCAAATTTCACATGCTCATAGCGGAGTCCGACACCGACATTGAAGCGTCCGAACTGTCGCCCAAACTCCACAAAAGCGGCAATGTTGCTCTCATCCACACGGTTATCGGCATAGGGAACCTCAGGGATGTTTGCGGTAAAGAGGTTAGTGGTGCGTGTATTTACATATTCCTCTCCAAATCGTATCTTTCCTTGCAAAATAGGATAACTGACAACTAATTTTTCGGCAAACATACGGTTACGGTTGGTCGATTCGGTGCTGACATTGCGGTCATCTCCTGTCTCACTGAGTTCGTCACTCAATGAAAGTTCACGGTTCTTATACCAGATATAATCAGCGTTAAAGTCAATGTTGAACTTTCCGACCATGCCGTTATAATAAAAATTGACATTATGGCGCGGCAGAGCCGTGGATCTGTTGTTTACATCAGAATTATAGCGGTCAAGCAATGCTCCGTTCTGCCAGACTTCACTTGGAATCGACCCGGTCAGATGGTGGCGGTTCCAACTGTTCTGATAGTAAGCTCCGATGCTGTGCTTTTCATTGAACATGAAGGAAAATCCGATTTTGCCGGTCATATCGTTGTAAGACTGCTTACCAATTGTCCGGAGCGACTGATAATATGTACCTGACACAGTATTAGTCGTAATGTCGTTTGAACGGTCGTCGCGGTTATTTCCGTACCACCAGCCGTAGTTGGCGAAGAGTTCAAGTCCTCCTGTGCGGTATTTCAGATCGAGCGAGTTTCCGGTGCGGAAATAGTGTTGAAAACCGTTGTCGGTGCGGAAAGTGCCGCTTAATCCATCACCTTTGGGCGGTTTCGTGCGTATAATGATTACGGACTTTACGTTGGCCGCATAGGAGGCTCCCGGATTGGTAATGACAGATACATTCTTTATGTCATTGGAATTTAGCTGTGAGAGTTCCTGGGTGTCATTGACTTTGCGCCCGTTGATATAAATTTCCGGAGTTCCTTTACCGAATACTTCCAGTGTGCCGCCGTTGTTTACCACCATCGGTACGCGAGTCAGAACATCGTTTGCCGTACCTGCAATGGCGAGAGAACTTCCTTCAACATTAGTGACGAGAGCATTGCCTTTCATCGTAGTTGAGGGTCTTGTGGCGCGGACAACTACTTCTCCAAGTTCCACCATAGCGGGCATAAGTCTGATGATACCCAAATCGCCGGAAACAGGGACAGCAACCTCTGATGTTTCATAACCGACAAAGGAACATTTTGCGGTGAGAGTTCCGACAATATCGGTATGAATGGAGAACATACCGGTTTGTTCGGTTACAGTACCTGTGATGTAGGTTGAGTCGCGGTACAACACGACATTGACAAAGTCGAGCGGGGTGTCATTTTCTCCGATCACTTTACCGGAAATCTCACGGCCATAGACCGTAACTACGGCCATGAATACCATTATAAGTGTAAGTATCTTCTTCATATAGCTTTTGTATTTATCTTTTTCTAAGTTCAATAAGAGCATCTATCAGGCTACCGTCCATGTCTATGCCTGATTCTTTCATCTTGTCGTTCACCTTTTGCTTGACATCACCGAGAATGTGGGTGTCCATTTCCTCCCAGGAATAAATCTCTGAGCAGTCATCATTGGTGGTGACACGTACATTATATTCGGTGCGGTTACCGATTGAATCCGTGGCATAGTAAATTATCATGGTCTGGAATTTGTCTCCTTCGAGCTCATGGCTGTCAGACATGCCTACGTATTGGATACCGGAAACAGAGTCAAGACGGGCAAGAGTTGCCTCTTCAAGATTCTTATCCCTTCTGTCTCCTTTGCCTATAGAGCAAGAAGCCATAGCGATTGACACCATCAGAATGAGAAGTGCGAGAGTGTAGTTTGTTGTTTTCATTTCACATCAGGTTTTAAAGATTTTCTGATGCAAAATTACGTCTAAAGGGATTTTAACTCCTAATATAAAAGTCTTAATACAGAAGATGCAACCTGCTTAAAATCAGAGGTTGCATCTCTTAAAAGTCTTAATATAGCGTTGTCCGGTCTTAATGGGCTCTTAATTCTTGTCCCATTGTTTAAGGAATGTGACAATATCCTCCTTTTCGGGCACTCCGAGCTTCTTCCTTATCGACGATTTACGGACATAAATTGTTGAGGTTGTCTGGCCGGTTATCACACTTATCTCTTTAGTCGAGAATCCAGCCAGCATAAGAACAATTATCTGTTCCTCTTTTTGAGTGAGAAGTTCGCCATACTTCCGATGGAGCTTACTATAAAAACCGGAATAGAGGTTATCGATCAATTCAAAGAGATTCTCCCAGTCCACAAGCTCGCCGTTGGTTTCTCCGTCGATGGAGGATATTTTACGCAGCATCTCTCGATTTTGCTCTGTTGGAGTCTCTGCAACCATCTTGATAATACCGAGTTGTCTGAGCATGATTCCGCGCAATGTGGAAGAATCGGTTATCTCCGTTTCTTTAACAGGTGTCGATTTGTATTCGTCGACCATTTTCTGCAACGCCTCTATGCGTTCTTCATTGTCTCGTTCACGTTGACGCCGCAATATGATAATCCATGCGCTGCCGCCTGCTATCAATAGAGCCACAATACTTATGACGAGAATAACCACCGTCTTGTGCTCGCTGTCGGCTTTCAACGCAAGAGCACGGTTCTGCTGTTGCAATGCGCTGCGTTCAGATTCCCACTGAGAGGCTTTCGCACGATTAAACCGCTCGGTCTGACGATTATTAAGACCATTTA
>JAAGKN010000670.1_pt1 | contig 69413 bp, 66 predicted proteins | sample 6206371 | NCBI WGS metagenome assembly JAAGKN01 (sample SAMN11533720, study PRJNA540317) | gut metagenome | isolation source: fecal pellets from male and female animal of same cohort | host: Peromyscus leucopus | place: USA:CA | collected 2017
AAAAATAATCAAAAAAACTTTTTTAAGCAAATTAAAAAGAACTCATCTTAAAGTTCTTCATCATCCTCTATAGTCTCTTCAAATCTAATATCATATCTACTCGGTCCTTTAATACATTTGCCATCAATATCAAATCTTGAAGCATGACAAGGACAATCCCAAGTTTTCTCAACTTCATTAAATAATAGCGTACATCCCATATGTGGACAATTACTTAAAACTATGTGTTCTTTATCTCCATCATTATATATTGCAACGTTCTTGCCATTTCTATTTTCGAAAGTAACTGAATTTGGATACCACTTTTTATTCTTAATTATTTTATTTTGAACATAACTTTTCATACTACTACCAATATTTGTAAGATAACTATCAATATCTGAAATCATATTAACTCTAAGTGGATCAAATAACTTCTCGAATTCATTTTTCTTTTTCAAAACTATATCACTCAATATCATTCCTGCTAAAACACTGTTAGTCATTCCCCATGTATTATATCCAGTTCCAATAAGCAATCGATTATTGTTCTTCTCCAAACGACCAATATATGGCATTTTATCAACAGTCATCATATCATCATTCATCCATATATAATCCGGTTCTATCTCTAAATACCTAGCTTCTCTAATTGTATCTTTCATATTTTTACTTATATTTATATCATTACAAATATTATGAGAATTACTTAAATAAATCATATAATTCTTACCATTACTTTTATGATATCTAATCGACTTAGTAGGTAAAGTATTCGTAATTAAAGTTTCTCTCTTATATTCATCAATCTCTGAAGCAGTAACATATGATTTTTCTGTATACACTTTTAAAGGCATCATATATGGCTTTAAGAAAAATGGATAATGCGAAGCGACAATTACTCTTTTAGCTCTTATTTCATTTTTTTCTGTAAAACAAATATAACCACCTCTTATCTTTTTTATATTTTGAATCCTTGTATTTTCGTAAAATTTAACTCCCCTACGTTGACACACCTTTTTTAAACCATACATATATTTTACAGGTTGAAACACATAAGTATCGTCAACTGAAATAGCATATTTACACCTTAATCCTATATCAATATCTTTATGCTCTTTTACTTTAACTCCAAACTTTTTTAAGATATACTTTTCATCTTCAATCTTACCTATCTCTTCTTTATCATCAGTAAAAACATATGAAGTTACCTTATCTAGATCGCAATCTAACTTTTCCTTATTAATAATACTTTTTATTTTTCGTATTGCCAATCTTTGTGACTTCAAATACATTTTAGAAATATCATAATTATAATATTGCTCTAAATCAGAATATATTGTTTCTTGCAGATAATTAATCTTTCCAGTTGTTCTTGAACTAACTCCCATACCAATTCTATTTTGATCTACTAAACAAACCTTCAATTTAGATTTACTTAAAAAATAAGCTGTATTTAAACCTGTCATTCCACCACCAATTATTAACACATCACATTTTATATTCTTATTAAGTTCCTTTACATTTTTTTCTTCAACCCCATCAATCCAAATACTTTTATTCTCCACGTATAATCACCATTATTATTATTTCCAATTTCCATTATTTCAAACAAAAAACTGCCATAAGCAGTTCTACAAAATATCTAAGATATCTTCCAGATTTTCTATAATATAAGTTGATTCATAATCTATTGGCATCTCTTCACTATTTGGATTAAACCAACAACTATCTATTCCAAAATTCATTCCACCCTTAATATCAGTCTTTAACGAATCTCCAACAATTAACATTTTATCTTTATCATAATAATCTAAAAATTCCATCATCTCGTCAAAATATTTTACATCAGGTTTAGTTACAGTATTTTTAGTCATATCAGCAGAAAACACATAGTTTACAAAATCTCCACAATCAATTTTATCTATTTTAGTATAAACAGCTTGTCTTGGACCATTCGTTGCAACCACTATTTTATATTTTTTTGACAATTCATTTAATACCTTTCTAGCACCAACAATTTCCACAACAACTTCTTTTAAACTATTTAAAAACAAATCATTAATCTTAAACGCTTCATAAATATCTATTTCATTATTAAAATATTTAATATATCTTAAACTTTGAACATACTGAACAAACTTATCATGGTCATATTTATATTCCTCAGACACACTAATTAATCCAGCACTAAAATCTAACCAAAATTGCTTATCTAAATCATACCATTTTAAAAAGCCTTCATCACTATACTTTAATCCTTTATAATCCATCATTTTTCTATAAGCATACCTAACATTTTCCAAATTATCTATTAAAGTATCATCCATATCAAATATTATATATTCATATTTTTTCATATTATCACTTCTCTTTATTAATTATACCTAAATTATTATTATTTTTAATAGTAAAATTTGTCTTTAATTACATTTTTATTTATAATAATTCGCGTGATGTCCAATGAAAAGAAAAAACATTAACGAATTAAATAAAATGTTTCCACACAAGTTTCCCGAAACATGCGGATCTGAAGCTTTAATATTTTATTTAAAATACGTTGTATATAAAGAATTTATTCAAAGTACTCCAATAGATATATTAAAAAGAAAAGAACAAAAATTATTAGATTTAGAAAAAACACCAGTACTACAACAATACTATCCTAAAATATTATATTTAGTAGATTCCATTTTAGAAGAATACATCAGAGGATACATAATGAAACCAGTTCACGATCAAGCAATTAGTAAAGAAAAATTAAACTTTGAATTAAAATTAACAGCTCTAGAAAATCTAAAAAATATTCTAACAATATTTAGAAACTATGGCTATCTTTACTTAGATATAAGACAGCCAAACATAAAAATTAGTTCCAAAGGAAACCCAACTCTCTTAGATATCGATAGCATTTTACAAATAGATAACCCACAATTAGATTGTATACCAACAGATATAAAAAAATACACTGCTAATGGTGGAAAAATTAATACAAATACACAAATATTTATGTTTAATATCTTCGCTCAAGATACCTTAAAACTGACACAAAATGAAGTTGATAAAACAGGAACTAGAATATTAAATGAACTAAAAGCATATAAACATGATTCAATTGTAGATAACGAATATTTACATCATCATATAAAAAGAAGATAGGAGGAATATTATGGAAAGAAGAAAATATGTTTTATGTCCAGAATACTGTAATCGTGGATCTGAAGGAAAAATTTACACTATAAATGATGGACTTTATAAAAGATTTAATATTAATCTTTCCATCTCCAAAAGAAAAAGAAAAGAAGAAATTATTTTATATTTAGAAAAAATAAATTCATTAAAAATATACTATCCAGAAATTAAATACTTAGTTGATTCTTTTTTATCTTTATATATTAAAGGTTATGTAATGGAACCTATCATCGGAGGATCTCTTAGCAATAATATTTATTGTATAGAAGAAAAACTTGATATTTTATTACAATTAAAATACATTTTAGCAGAATTCCGTAAATATGGCCTATATTATTTTGATATACGTCGTCCAAATATTAAAATAAAAGATGAAAATCATAAGCCTATTCTTCTAGATATTGATGGATTAGTTCGTGAAGGTGAAAAATTGGATGCTATTCCATATTATATAAGTAAATATATAAAAAGTGGTGGAAAACTAGATGAGCACGCTCAAATACTTATGTTCAACCGTTTTACCCAAATGTGTTTTCAATATAATGAATTAAAATATGACTTTGATTATGATAACACTGGAAAAAAAATTATGGCAGACTACAAAAGAATGGACTCAGCATATGATAATGAATACCTTTGTGATCATATGAAAGTAAAAGAAAGATGAATATTATGAAAAGTAAAATATTTGTTCCAAATAAAGGTATATCAGTAGACTTTGGTGAATCTAAAATATTTACAATAAGTGATGGTATATATAAAGAATTCAAAGATAATATCTCTCAAAATGTCAGGCGAAGAAAAAAAGAGCGTTTAAAATACTTAGAACAATTTGAATTTCTAAAACCATATTATCCAGAAATAGAATATTTTGTAGAATATTTAAGAGGATTATATATCAAAGGATATGTTATGAAAGAAGTAAATACCAAAAATCTAGATTCACTTTCAATTGAATATGAAAATAAATTAGAAATCCTGAAAAAATTAAAAGAATTACTAGATTTATTTAGAAGTATTGGTCTAAACTATTATGATATACATCTTGATAATGTTCGTCTTCATGAAAATGGCCTACCTTTCCTTTATGATATGGATAGTATTTTATTTATAGATGAAAAGAATCCTGATATTGTTCCATATGGATATGATTGTTATAGATGGCATAATGGAAAACTAGACGAAGGTTTTCAAAAAATAAAGTTCAACATTCTTACTAGAAATATACTATGTTATCATAAAGATTTTGCTTGTGATGAAATTGGCCAAGAAATGCTTGATTATCAATTAAATGTATTTAATCCTGACAGTCCATTCGCACGTGAATACTTATTTGAACACACTATAAAAAAGTAAAATAAAAGAGAAATAAATCAAATTGATTAAAAAATTGTAAAAAATATTATGTGCTGCAGAAAAAAATAATGTTGAAATATCACTTTTACAAATCTACAAATTTACTACTATGAAGGTAAATAAAATTAATAAAAAAATGCATAAATGCATTTTTTATTTTTCATAATTTTTTAAAATACTCAAAAAATCTTCTTTACTTAATTTACCCAAATCTTTATCAAAAGCTAATGGAGTTTCTGTAATTTCTTCTCCCATCCAACTCAAAGGATGATAATTATTCATATCATCTTCACTTTCGAATTTAACCTCTACTTTATTTAGTCCTTCATAATCTTCATAATAACATTTGATAGAAACTCTATCATCATCTAAATATAAATAACTATCCCTAATTATCTTTTTATAGGCAATATTTTTTAAATCATCAAATTCAGCTTCGTTAATACTTACCTTTAAAATAACTTCATTGATACCATCTAATTCTTCTTTTTCATATACATCATTCTTTTTTTGAATACGAAGATTATTATTAATATAATATCTTTCATATCTATAAGGACTTGATAAATTAAGTCCCTCAATTGAACCTACTATAAAACGTTTTGTTAATCTTCTAATCATAAAATACCATTCCTTCTATATGCTTATTATAAAATGGTGTATCAATAAACATCTGTCTTATACTAACGAAATCTGCTTCTGCAAATTCTCTACATTTAACTAATACTTCTTCGTTATTTAGAGAACTTAAAATATATCTTCTTACTTCTTTTTCATTTTCCTTAAAATAGAATACTATCTTATCATCAATAAAATATTCATTCCAATAACCGACTTCTAAATTATCTATAATAAATTTTTTATATTCTAGTTCATCCTTTTTATCAAAAATAATTTCATAATCCCCATCATCCTCAACTATGTTAAATCTACTTGCATCTAAGTTCTTTATTCTATCTCCAATCCCCATTGCATAACTATAACATTTATTATAACCATCCTTATAATAATCCCAAAAATATCTTGTAGTTTCAAGCATTTCACTTCTTGGTAATTCATTAATATCATAAACTTCATATCCTAAAGATTTACCTTCTTCATTACATTCTAACTTACCACTTACATATGTGCACTTATATAATAAAAATAACCAATTTACATCCTTTTTTGTTCTAGGATCATACTTTGTTTGTAAAATACCACCAACAAAATCATCTATATTTATTAGAGCAGATTCTCCAACTTCTTCTCTTAGCTCACGCATCATTGCATCCTTTAGTGTTTCATCATATTCCTCAACTGCTCCACCTATTTCTGCTAACATTCCATTCCCATCTCTTGACTCTGGACCTCTTCTTTGAAAAATAACTCTTCCTTCTTCATCCATTAACATAGAAATTACAGCACATCTAAATTCAGGAACATTAATATTATTATCAGCAATATAACGTCTTAAATCTTCTTCCGTTACAAATTCTCTTTTTAATACTAATCTCATAATAATCACCTATATTTATAATACTCTAAATCTCTTTCAAACAAAAGAAAAAGCACTATAGTGCTTAACATATATTATTTAAAATATCTAATATTTCATAATAAACAGTCGTATCTACTGTCTTACCACTTGAATTTTCAGGTCTCACAAAATCAGCAATTTCACTTAAAACTAATTTAATATTATCTTTATTTACTCTATCTTTAATTAATTCTAAACAAGTATTCTTATAGCCTCTTATCATACATCCAGCTAATGACTTATAATAACTCTTATCTGGTAAGTTAGAACATCTATATAACTCCAAAGCCATTTCATCATCAACTACTCTAGGATTTTTTATTATTATCTTATTAGTTCTAAATACTCCACCAGGTGCCGAAGGACTATTAACACAAACCACTTCTGCATCAGCAGGTATTTCTACATCATAAATAGTATCTCCTCTAACTAACCAACGAAACACTTGCTCTCTAGTTGAGTAATTAAATCCTCCCATCTCCTTAGGATTATTTACACCAGGATTCCATATAGTAGCAACATTAACTTCATCAATCTTATAAACTAAATCACTATCTGCTCCAGAATTATTACCAAACATAACCTTACAATATTTTTGCATATTATCACCTAACTAAAGTATAACATAAAAAAGGAAGTAATCTTACTTCCTTTTAAGTGTATAACCTCTTACATCAAATTCATTTAGTATATCTACATCATGTGTATAAACATCATTATCTAATTGTCTATATTCTTCTAATTTTTCAGAAACTTCACCATTAAAATTATGTTTACTATTAATTCTTAAAATTTCAGGTCCTACTATTCTAATAGCGTTTAAATCATAACGACTTATTCCAAATTGAGAAACAACCTTAGACAAACATCCATTTCCTAATAAATCAAATAAACCTACTAATACTTTCTCTGTATTCTTTTGTTCACTCAATTTACCTCTATAATCTAAATATAAATTAAAAACATCATCTTTTTCTGCTGAAGAAGAAAAGCCTCTTAATACTTTAGCTACTCTCTTATCCTCAGATGTAATTAATTTAGTTAGCTGTGCTTGTCGATAAGCATAACGCTGACTAATAAAATATAAAATTGAACGAAAATATAAAAGTTCACTATAAGTAAATTCATTAAGATTTTCTCTATAATTTAATGTTTTTGAAATATAATCTAAAGAACTATAAAAAGCTCTTAAACTTTCATCTAATGTATGAGCATTTCCAAAATAATATGAAGATAAATCCTCACCTCTAGAAGTAATAATTTCTTTTTCTCTATCTACAAATTTATGAACTTCTGTTGGTGTCAATTTGAACTCTCTAGTTAATCTTAAAAATATCTCTTCGTCCACGCCTCTTTTAGTTCGTACCTCAACACTTCCTGGAAAGACAGACTCGTAAACCAACTTTGACGTTGGAATATATTTTACTTTACTCACAATAATTCCCCCTTAAAATATACTGAACATTATAAAATAGCAATCTATTCTTGTCAAATTTTAGTAATTCATTGTCCTTGTTCTATGATAAGGATTAGTCATTTTACTTTTATCTTGACCTAGCAACCATATAAAATCATTAACATTTATTCTAGTAACATCTGAATTTAACTTATTATAAATGTAATCAATAACAGCAATATCATTTGCTCTTATCTCTATTTCCATCTCTGATCCACTAGGTATTAAAGTCATACTATCAACTAATTCTGCTAATTCTTTATTAAACTCTAACATACCTAAGCATCTCATTACTTGTGGTATTTTATAATCAGCACATCCAACTAAATGTGATAAATCAACATCTATATTACCAACTATTTTTTTTACGTTCAAAATATCTGATACAAATAATTGAGCTTTCTTATAAAAGTAAATCTTTTGTCCTTTATACTCACTAATATCTTCAAAATAATCAAAATGATCAATAATATAATCTAATAAGGTAATATCATCATTAATATCATTTATTTGATCGTAAAAATCACCTTCAATAGATTTTAAATATCCACTCATCTTTATAAAACACTCATATCTTTCCTCTAAAAGTGGAATATCTACATTACCTTTTAACATTTTACTAAAATCTTCAAAACTCATATTATAATTCATACCTTTTTGAAATTCTCCAATTAAGGCATAAACCAAGCCAAAAGATCCATCAGTTTTTTTACCATCTTCAAGTTTCAGTTCCCATTTAGGTTCACCCCAAAAACAACATAATCCTACAGTATGATAAACCAACAAAAAATTAATTATATCTCTTAGTTCCATATCAAGTAATCCAAATGGATTTGATTCCATCCAATACTTAGTTTTATTCCAATTATTATCTTCTATAATTTTATCTATTACATCATAATTTATTTTTACATATTTTGAATTTTCACTAACAAACTTAGTAGTTTTAGATATTTTTTCTAAAACATCACTCATTTTACCACTACCTCTCCATTAAATTTTAACATACAAAGAAAAAAGCTTAAATACTTAAGCTTCTTTTTTATTTTCTTTCTTATATTTAATAAATCTATCAATACCATCTCTTACATCAATAACTTGCTCCTCCATAATAGAATTACTAAGTATTTCGTAGTACTTTCTTTGTTCTTTACTTAAAAGTGCTCTTGATTTAACATCAACATTAACACCTAAATCATCCATTAACGAAATTTTATCTCCTTTACCAAGCATAGCCAAAAATCTATCTATATTACCACTATTACAAGCATTAATAAAAGCTTCTTTTCTTTCTGTATTCAACTTTTTATTAACTTTATTAATTCTAAAAGTAATAGAATCATAACCGTTTTCAAGAGCCATTAAATATATACCAATTCTAACCGACTCATTAATATCTTTTAATTCTTTGTATATCATTTTTTCCTCATAATCAAGAGAAACAAATTTTTTTAATAATTCATTCATAGCAGAAATTAATTCATCACCAAATAATTTATTTATTATTTTATTCTGCATATTCATTTATTCCCATATTCAACATTTTATTTACGATATCGATATCTATATCTTCTCTTGATATATTACTTGGTAATTTATTTTCACTTAAACTATCATTAAAATCTAATAAACATAAAGGTTTAAAAAATTGTTCATAACTTTTTCTACCTAACGCTCCACAGCATAATACAAAATCTTCTATACTACCTCCATTTTCTTGAAATACTAACATTTCTAAGGTAACATCAAAATAATAGTACTCACCATTTATTAAAACTAAATTTGTAACATAAAATTGGCCATCTTCGGACTTAGTTGCAACATTAAGTACGTCCATTCCTACTTTTTTTAAAATTTCGCTAAATATATAAGAATTAATAATACTATCAAAATCACCATTTACTAGTCCATGATAAAGTTCATTTTTAGTAACACTATCACCTATTTTAAAATCAGTTTCTTCATAGTCATCATTTTTCGTCAAATAAGCTTGGAGTTTACATGCATTAAGCAAATGTACTGAAGAATCATCAGATACTTTCAAATCTAATTTTTCTATAATATTATTTATTCTATCCTCAACTTGAAACTTAATTGCCATATCATTCATATCAACTTTTAATTTAGGACTTTTCTTACGATTCAATTTAAGGTTTGATTCTACACACATCTTATCTCGCCCATCAACTGAAACAATATAAGTATTATCTCCTTTACCCAAATAAGAAACTACACTCTTTACAACACCTTTAGTATTATTACTAACAATAGTAACTTCATCACCTATATTAAATTCAGTACTCTTTACTTTATTCATCGCTACACCACCTATTTTATAATTATGATTATATCATAATTATTAATAATTATTCACTTATATCACTATTTTTTAATACTAAGAAAATATCAGAATAAATATCTTTAATTTCTTTATAAAATTCGCTTAAACTAAATTTTTCTGATTCATAGTAACATGGTCTAAAAACATTCTTTCTTCTAAATTTATTAATCCATTCATCTGAAATACCTAAAACAAAACTATATGGTAAAACATCATATAAACAATTTTTATTATTTAATAACTCTTCATCAATTATATTATCTCTACACTCTAACAAAAATTCTTTATAAGATTTTATCTTATTTAACATCTTCTTACCATATCTTGTTCTATCACTCATTCTATTAGATATTATTGTAATAAATAGCATACTAAAAATACCTAATGTATAAGAAATAATAAACATATAACTTTGTGTAAATGCTTGATATGAAGTAAGTACTATTGGAACAACTATTAAAATTAAAGAGATTAAGACATAAAGTAATTTTTCTAAAGGATTATTATGTTTTAATATATTGGTAAATAATATTAAAAATCCTAAACCACTTATTAATAAATTAAATAATATAACACTTGGCTGATATTCTATTAATAAACTAATTGTATTAATAATAAAAATAATTATTATCATCATAATAAACATAATTTTATAATTTAAATTAGGATTATTAAAAACTTTTTTATTCTTTTTATCTAATTCAACACTTATACTTTCACGTATTTTTTTTAAAGAATCAATCATATCGGTTCTAGATAAAACTTCTTTATCTTTAAAAATTTTTTTCATAAATACTTTTTCTATAGTATTATTTTCTCTAAAATCTTTATTCTTTCTTATTCTGTAATCTTTTTTTGTCTTAATTATTGTTATATAACCCTTATTAGCTAACCAAAATATTAAAGTAGCTATATCTTTATCTCTTATTTTACCATTATACAAATAGCCCATTTCCAAACTATTCAAACTTTTAGTAAAATACAAATCGCCATTATACTTTATTTTATTGTTATTTTTTATACTTAATATTAATACAATATAGCTAACTATAATAAATATTAAAGGTAAAACAAATGAAATAATCATATATAAACTAATATTTGAATCACATTTTGTAAAATAATTATCTTCAAGTAAAATAACTATTGCATATGAAACATCTGAATTTATTTTATCTATGAATTTTCCTTTTATAATATTTTCATCAACTTGATATTCTACATTTGAAACAGGTATACCATTTTGATCTACAAATTTTATTTTTGCTTCATCAAATTTTTTAGGCATTTCTATTTCAAATGATAATTCATTTATTTTAACATATGAATCATTTACTAAATAATAATAGAACTCGTCATTTCCTTTTAGTAAATCTTTTCCAGCATTATACGTATATTTTATTTGAAAATTCTTTTTCATATTAGCTTTATCACTCTTACCAATATTAAAAGTTTTAATACCATGATTAATTTCAAAAGAATAATCATCATCTATTTCAACATCATCTATAATAACTCTTTTATTAACTTTACTTCCATCCATACGAGTATAAATATTTCTTAAAGGAATTGATTTTTGAATAGGATTAACACTACTCTTAAACGTTGCCAAAATATTTTCTTCAATATCGTAAATATTATTTTCATTAACTTTAATCTTCAAATCGTAATTTTCAATATAATAAAAATTCTTATTATCTTTTCCTATCATTTCTATATCAGTAACATATTCTGTACTTAAAGAAAAAAACTGAACTTGGTCTATCTTATAATTAACTTTTTTTTCATAAACATCTAATTTATATAATTTATTATTCTTAGCATCTATAATTATTCTTTTACTAACTGAATCTAATAAATTTTTTTGACTATCATATAAATTTATAGTTACATTTGTTTCAACTTCTACCGGATAATTATTATAAATTGTTCCTGTAAAAGCTATACCTGGACTACCACTAAAATACATATCAAAATATCTTGTAGCTCCTAAATTCATCACATACGCATTACCAAAATCAAAATCATTAATAACTTCATTGGTTTGTATTATTTCTGACTCGTAAGTCTCTGCCAATGTACATAAAGGTAAAATAAAAAGTAACACAAGGAATATAAAAATATATAACACTTTCTTCATGTTAACCAACCCGCTATTCTACTATATAAATTATACCATAAAAAAAGAAAGTAGTTAAGACATCTTCTTAGCTACTCTCATTCATTTTCTTATTAAATGATATATACATAAATCCAAAACTTATTATAAAAAAATCAATAACAATTGGCAAAATATAAATATCTAAATTTCTTTTAGGAGTTACTATAGTATTATCTTTTTTATCATAATACAAAATTAATTCCTTATTTATATTTTCCTCTATATTTCCTTTCATATCATAATCTAAATATAAAATGTAAGAATCTTTATCAGTCTTATATGAAACAACCGGCTTAAAGTATTCATTATTCTTGGTTTTTAATCCCTTATAAACACTCGCATTAACTAAATATTCTGATTTATTTACTAGTTTATGATAATCAAAAAAATTATATATTTCTACTCCAATACTATAAATACCATATAGTACTATAAAACCACTAATTAAATATACTTTAACTTTACTAATATCTTTATTTTTTAAAATTATAAATAATAAAAATAAATCAGCTAAAATAACAATATTTATAATAATTCTGGGTTTTCTAAATAAATTTTCTAAGGTATCTGAAAAGTCTCCAGTCACACATTCTCCACCATACAAATTAGTACAATAAAGAATCATTGCTTCATCAAAGTTAATATTTACATCTACCAAAGTTCCATAAAAATCTTTTAATTCAGTTACTTTTATATTTTCTTGACCATAGTAAAGTATTTCATTTTTATTGCTTATCTCAACATTCCATCTTATATATGTAGATAAAAAGAAAATACCAACTAAACTAATTATTGAAATTAAAATTATTAAAACTAAATTTCTTAAAGAAAGCTTTTTCTTAATCTTTTCGTTTTTATTTTTCATATTATCACTCTATCTATAACCTATCTATAACTATTATAGCACAAAAAAGACGTTTAAAATTTTAACGTCCTAATGTTGTATCCTTACTTATAACTCTTGATATATTAATATCCATAATTTCATCTAAAAGAGTTACAGATGAGAAAGATGGAGATTTTAACATGTCAATTAATTCTTCTTCCGTTAACCCTAACGTTTCACATGTTTCTAATAGTTTAGAAGGATGTGCCAAAAACATTTCCGTAATAGCACTGACATAAGAATATATAGTGCTATTAAAAGTTGCATTCTTATGTATTAATTTTATTTTTTCTAATGTTTCCTTATCCATTATTATTTTTCCTTCCTAAAGCATTCTTTTCTAGACGTTCTCTAATCTGAGACATTATCTCTTGATTTTCAATAATTAGCTCTTCAACTCTATCATTGTTTTTTACTCTTCTTTTCACAGCTTCATAATCACTATTTAATAGAGAACATCTTTTTATTGGTTCTTGCTTATCTTTAGTTGACCAATCATCTTTCTTAACTCTTACCATATCAACATAAATCATATTACTTGGAAGCTGTCTAAAAATTATTCTCAATTGATAAGCCTTGGCTTTATATAATCCCTGCAATTTAGCATCAATACTCGTAAACTTTTCTATATTAGTTAATGAACCATTTTCTAATGAAGTTAACATTTCATCGACTGCTGGATAATAATGTGAATCAACATTCTTTCTTAAATCATTTAGAAATGCAACATTTCCAGCTGGATTAATGCCAAATATTATATTTATTTTCTGACTTTTGTCAACTTCCTGATTTTTTTCATCTGTCACATAAGAATTCCTTAAAACATTCTCACAGATAGAAAGCTTTTCCTTTAATTTTGTAGCTTCAATTAACCAATAATTTCTTGATTCTTCATCTTCTATAGCAAATTGTTCATATTCTTCTATTTCAGAAATTAATGATTGAATTATTCCTCTCATTAAATCATAAAAATTTGAAAATGCAACATCTGGTAAAAAAGTATACAACTCATCTTCTGTCTCAGTTGCTAAGATTGCTTTAAAATACTGTTCCCTTAAATTTGATAATTTATCATTTGTATTATTCATCTTATCACCTAAACTTCTAACAATATATATGTCATATCATCTCTTTTATCATGACTAAGTATTTTTTTAACTCTCTCTTCTACATATCGAATATCAAATTCCTCTTTTGTAGAAGGAATTACTTCCTCACTATCATAATAGCCATCAGAACAAATTAATATCCTATCTACATTAGCTTTATCAATAAATCCAGAAAATCCTAAATCAATACTTTCTTTCTTAGTTGAACCAACTGGAAACCCATCAACTGCATTAGCTTTCATCCTCGTTACTTGTTCATTTAAAACTAACTGTTTCATTTTCTTGTCTTCAGATAAACTAGTATCAGCAAGTATTGCTCTTCTCTTTGTACGACACACATCTTTAACTGGATCTATTCTCCTATCTTGAATATTCTCTACATGTCCATCTTTATATAAAATAGATATCAAAGTATCACATAAAATATAATATTCAATTTGTTCACCTAAATCTTTAATAACAGCAATTGTATAAGTAGGAAGTTCATATTCTTTATACTTTTCCATCCCAACTAAACTAACATTACTTAAATCAATTGCTCTTTTTAAATCATCTTTTATATTAGTATCACTTTTTATATTCTTATTTAATAACGTCATATATTCAAATAAGTCCCCCGTTTTAAAGAACTTATTATCATCAAACACTGCTGTTGAACCATCACATACATAATACATACCATCAAGTAATCCCATTATATCTGCATTATAATTACGACTACCTTTATATGTTCCTCTACTTAATACTCTCATTTATTATCACCATTATAATTATACCATACAAAAAAGAGAGCTGAAACTCTCTTAACTTAATTTTTCAAACTGACTATTATATAGTTTCTCATAGAATCCACCCTGTGCCATTAATTCTTCATGACTACCTTGTTCAATTATATTACCTTGATCCATTACAAGAATTAAATCAGCATTTTTAATTGTTGATAATCTATGAGCAATTATAAAAGATGTTCTACCTTCAGTTAATTTATCCATTGCTTTTTGAACTAATTCTTCTGTTCTAGTATCTACATTACTTGTTGCTTCATCTAGAATTAAGAATGGTGCATCTTCAAGCATACCACGAGCTATTGTAAATAACTGTTTTTGACCTTGGCTGACAGTATCAGTATCTCCTATAACAGCATTTAAACCACCTGGTAAAGTTTTAACAAAATGATCTATTCCAACAACTTTACAAGCTTCCATTATTTCTTCATCACTAACACGTTCTTTATTAAATCGTAAGTTATCACCTATAGTACCTTCAAACAACCAAGTGTCTTGTAATACCATACAGAATAACTCATGAATATTTTCTCTAGATAATTCTTTAGTTGAAACACCATCTATTAAAATATCACCATCATTTATCTCATAAAATTTCATTAGTAAATTAACCATTGTTGTCTTACCAGCACCAGTAGGTCCTACTATAGCAATCTTTTGACCTGGTTTAACATCAACACTAAAATCTTTTATTATCATACGATTTTTATCATAACCAAATTTAACATGTTCAAAAGAAATATTTCCTTTAACTTTAGAACGATCAAGTCTTTTTATAATATTTTTTTGATCAGACATTTCTTGTTCATCTAAGAATTCAAATACTCTTTCAGAAGCAGCTGCTGTAGATTGTAAATTAGTCATAGCTTGTGCAATCTGTGATAAAGGATTTGTAAATAATCTTACATAAATCATAAACGCTACTATAACACCAAATGAAATATGTCCATTCATTGTTAACAACGCACCAACTATACATACAGCAACATATCCTAAGTTACCAATAAATCCCATTAATGGTTGCATTGTTCCTGATAAGAAAATACTTTTTCTCTTAGCTTCATATAAATCATTATTAAGTTTATCAAAGTCACTCAATGCATCTTTAACTCCGTTATAAGCTTTTACAACGTTATGTCCAGAATAGTTTTCTTCAATATAACCATTCAACTCACCTAATGCTCTTTGACTATCATTAAAATACTTTTGTGATTTTCCAAGGATTCCAAACATAAAAATAAATCCAATTGTACTAGCTAATATTGCTGTTACAGCCATCACCCAGTTAGTATAAAACATCATAAATATAGATCCCAAAAACAATGTTGAACTACTAACTAAAGTAGATAAACTATTATTTAAATTCTGTGCAATTGTATCTATATCATTAGTTATTCTTGATAAAATATCACCAGTTTCATGAGTATCAAAATACTTAAGTGGTAATGTATTTATCTTACTACTTACATTAGTTCTTAACTTTTTAGCAAAATTATTAGATACATGAGTCATAGATAAACTTTGAATATAACTAAATAATGAACTTATAAGATATAAAGTTCCCATAAATATAGCTATATTTTTTATTCTATCTATATTCATTTCTGGTTCAATTAAACTATAAACAGACTCTGGCAATTCATCCATTACTTTTAAAGCATTCTCTGTTCCAGTCTCATCGCCCATTTCTGAAAGTAATTTAATCATATCTATTTGATCCTGTGCAGTTATAGTAACATCTTCAACAACTATATCTTCAAATAATACTTTTAATACTGATTCTGGTAAAGATAAAAACATACTACTCATATTTTCATTTGAAGCATTTTGCATTTTTGCTAAACTATTCGCAAATACATTTTTATCTTCTTCACTTATATCTTCAGAGATAAGAATTTCACTTGTTTTAATTGACATCTTATCTTCTGTAAAATTAGAAGACATTTCTTTAATAATAAGCTCAAACTTTTCCGTTTTAGGAACCAATCCTAAACCAATTTCATCAGCGAAAGATGATAATTTATTAGGAGCAATTAATGATAAAATTGCACTAATCATAGCAAGTATTAAAGAAATGATCATTAATACTTTCCAAGGTCTAAGATTTTTGATTAATCTTTTCATTGAGCCAAAGAAATCTTTTGATTTTTCTTGAACTCTACGTCCACCTGGTCTAGGCATCTTATAATTCCTCCTCACTTAATTGTGATAATGCAATTTCTTTATACACTTCACAATTTTTTAATAATTCTTCATGTGTTCCCATTCCAACACATTTACCTTTATCTAAAACGATAATTTTATCAGCGTTCATAATAGTACCAATTCTTTGTGCAACAATAACACTAGTTGCATCTTTAGTGTATTTTTTTAATTCACGTCTCAAAGTAGCATCTGTTTTATAATCCAAGGCTGAGAATGAATCATCGAAAATATATATTTCTGGGTCCCTTGCAATAGCACGTGCAATACTTAATCTTTGTTTTTGTCCACCAGATACATTAGTACCACCACGTGCAATATGTGCATCATATGCTCCATCCATTTTTTCAACAAAATCAGTTCCTTGTGCTACTTTAACTGCTTCTTTTATTTTTTCAATTGTTGGTTCTTCACGACCATTATCTCCATACGAAACATTTTCACTTACTGTTCCTGTAAACATAACTGCTTTTTGAGGAACGTATCCAATCTTGTTATTTAGACAATCTAACTTATATTCTTTAACATTAACTCCATCAACCAACACTTCACCTTCAGTTGCATCATAAAATCTTGGAATTAAATTAATTAAAGTAGATTTACCACTACCAGTAGATCCAATAAATGCAATTGTCTCTCCCTTTTCAACGCTAAATGAAATATCTTTTAATAAATACTCATCAGCATCAGGATATTTAAAACTTACATTTTTAAATTCAATAGTTCCAATCTCTTTAGTTTCGCCAGTAAATGTACCATCTATAACACTTACATCTTCATCTAAAATTTCATTAATTCTTCGTGCAGAAATTTGTGCTCTTGGAACCATCATAAAAATCATCGCTAGCATTAAGAAAGACATTATAACTTGCATTCCATAGCTTGAAAATACAATCATATTACTAAATAATGTTATCTTCTCAACCATACCAGCATTTAATATTAATATTGTTCCAATAATATAAATTCCTAAAGTTAATCCATGCATAACAAGATTCATTATTGGCATCATTGCTGCAAATGTTTTTTGGTTAAATAATTGTTGATTAGTTAAGTCCTTATTAACATCCTCAAATCTCTCTTGTTGAAATTTCTCTGCATTAAAGGCTCTAATTACTCTAATACCTGTTAAGTTTTCTCTAGTAACTCCATTAATTCTATCTATTAATTTTTGTACTCTTTCAAATCTTGGTAATACTATTATTAATATGATAATTACTGTAGTTAATAAAACAGCAACACATGCACCAGTTAAAATACTCCATTCAAGTCCTTTATTAAGTATCTTAAGAATTGCCCAAACTGCCATGATTGGTGCTTTAACCATCATTTGTAAACCCATACCTATAATCATATCTACCTGTGTAACATCATTAGTTGTTCTTGTAATTAAACTACTAGTTGAAAATTTCTTAATCTCCTCAGTTCCAAATTCTTGTATTTTTCTAAATATTTTCATTCTTATAGTAGTAGCAAAGCTTGAAGCAATATTAGCTGCCAAATAGCAAACGATTACAGAAGATACTAAACTAGCAAAAGCACACCCTAACATCAATGCTCCTTGTGTAATTATATCCTTCATCAAACTACCTTCTGTTTGAACAAGTCTTGTTATCTCACTCATATAATCAGGCATTGTCAATTCTAACCATACTTGAACTATAATTAATAAAAGTGCAAATATAATACCTATTATTTCTTTTTTTCTTAAATTTTTAAATAACTTTCCCATTTTTATATCCTTTCTATATTTTTCTTTATTTTATTTAAAATGTGGCTAAATTCTGCAAATTCTTCATCTGATATTCCTGATGTTAAAATTTCATCAATTTTATCTTTATCTTTTCTTAAAATTTCAGCATTTTTCTTCGACTTATCAGTTAACTTAATAATCTTCATCCTTGAATCTTCTGGTGAATCAACTCTAACTATCAAACCATTCTTTTCCATTGTATTCAAAACTGCCGACATTGTTGATTTATTACATGATACAAACCTCTCAATATCCCTTTGACATATCTGCATATCATTATCATACAAAAACATTATTATTCTACTATGTACTGGTGTTACATCTAACCCTAGTTCTTTATATCTAGCAGATATCTTCTTAAAGATACCAATATTAACCTCATTAAGTTCTAACATAATTGAAGTATTTTGCACTCTACTCACCCCATTAGTTCGTTACCGAACTATATCATTATACCCCCTATCTAAAACATATTCAAGAAAAAAGAGATTATCTTAATTTTTTTTAATAATCTCTACTTAATATATTCTAAACTGCCTTCATTTTTATTACTAATAACTCTAACTTTCATCCCATTAATCATTGTAAATGACGGTTTTACATGACCTACATCAAAATTATAAACTACTGGTATATCTGGCAATGCTTTCTTTATTAATTCCTCATAACCCATATCACCAAACCTACTTTGAATACATATTTTTCCAATCAAGATTGCTTTTGCATATTTAAACCATCCAGCATACTTAAATTGTAACAAAGTATTATATAAATCCACATTACTTTTTGCAAAAACATCAAAGTACCAAATAAAACCTTCGTTTTTATATTTTTCTAGAAATTCATTAGTCTTATCAAAATTTGTTCCAATTAAATCTTTTAATACATCAAGACATCCACCAATTAAAATCCCTTCTTGATAAACATCTCCATTAACATTTAACCACTCATTATCTTTACTTAAGTCATCGCTAAAAGATTCACTTTCACACTTATCGTATTTATACTGTTTAATTAAATCTCCTTTTAATATTCTAAAATAATTTAAATATGATTCATGTAAAGTTCTATCATCTAACCCAGTCATATTACAAGGACTATAAATAGTGGCGATATCATAATTAGTCGTTAGTATATAAAGCAAACTAGTTGGATCACTACTTCCAGCAAACCATTTAGGATTCTGGGCAAGTAAAGAAAAATTAACTTTATCAAGCATGTCAAATAAAAAGTCCCCACCACGAGCCACAGCCACCATTTTCACATCATCATTTAAAAATAAACTTTCCAATTCTCTAGCTCTAGTAAAACTATCACTACTAACCGCACCACTAGTTTTCACATTATCAGTCACACAAACATTAAAGCCATTATGACTTAAATTAATTAAAGTTCTTTCAAACTTATCTATCTTATCTAATACACCACAACTACATGCAGTAATACCAATTGTATCTCCATCACTTAAATACTTAGGAATTATCATATTTATCACCTCTATTAATTATAACAAAATAAAAAGAATAGTAAAAACCATTCTTCTATGCATACATTTCTTGTACAGTATTATAAACTTCTTCCCATGTATTAACTCTTTTTAAATGTTTATTTCTAGGAGTAAATATAGTTCCAAATTGCAAAGTATCAATTCCTTTATCCTTTACTGCTTTACAATTCTTAGTATTATCATCTATAAACAAATCTATATCTTGTAATACACATTCCTTTGCTTTATCACTTACATTAACAATCAACTTATCAAAAGGGACATTATTAGCTTTCAAATAATTCAAACTTATTTCATAAGGATTATTATATTCTACATTATTTCTAGCTGTAATAAAAATAATCCTATGCCCTTGTTCTTTTAATTTATTTAAAACATCAACTACACCTTTCTTTAATGGTACTATCTTTGCCATTGTTGAATAATTTTCTAAAACAAAAGATTTGAAATCAGGCAAAACATTATGTAATATTCCATATGACGGATTATTTTTTAACAATTTATCAAAACGCATCCCATATTTAAGTGTAATTATAGGTAATAAAGTCTCATATGTATTAGTAATTGTATCATCAATATCTATTCCTATATTCATATATCTCACCCTATCATAAATTATAACCTTAAATAAAAAAAAGTACAATATATATTATACTCTATAAATATCTTCATTCTTCTTATTATCAATATCCTCTGCAGATTCAATTACAGGAATAGTTTTTGGCAACCCAAATCCTTTTTCAGTAAACAAATTAAGACCATAATAAGATAAAAATGATAAATCACCTAATAAAATAACAAAATATAATAATTTAAAAACAAAATATCTAATTAAGATTATAAAAATTATTAAAGAAAAAACAAATCCAACAATAGCTTTAATTTTACTAGGTCTTTGATAAACCCTTTTATAAATAACTTTATCATTATTAGCTTGTTCATACCCATCTAAAAATTTATCTACAATATTTTTTTCTTTGTTCTCCATTTAAATCACCACTACTTATATAATACAATACAAGTATCTATTTAATAAACTACTTTTTTCTATAATTCTTGTTATAAAACCTAATTAATAGACTATTCAAAACACTTTGGATTATTATTGTTATTCCAAAAAGTAAAGCTCCTACTAATTCATTATATATTAAACATATAACTACCATAAACATCATTACATATGTCATAACTATTATTGTAATAACATCTGCTTTACCTTCAATAATTAAATTCTTATTATCTTCCTTTATTTCATCATTTTTATATAATAAAACAATGGATATCATAAATAATATAAAACCAACAACAAATAAAATAGCTCCTACTACTTTCATATTTCTAATAGTAGAAAATCCAAAACTAAAATCAGAGAATAGCAAATTAGCAAATTTTGTTCTACTAAAACCAGAACCAAAAAGTAATAACAATCCCATTAAATATATAACTAACCCAATAACAAATAATAGTATTGTAAACATACTAATTTTTCTTCTCTTCCTATTCATCATTATCTTCCAATCATTATTTATCTAAACTATTTTTATACACATTTATTACTGGTCTAACAAATAAAGTAGCATTATCTACTATACTATTAATCTTATAAGTTTCATAAGTACTTGTAATATTATAATATTTTAAATGTAATTGATACTCCCCATATAAAATATCTTCTATATCATCAACATTATAATAAACATCATATAATTCTAATTTATCATTAGTATCAATCATTGTTGCATAAAATGTATTTGTTAAACATATAAAATCTGGACATTCATCTATTACATACTCATCTTTATTTTCATCATATCTAATATCTTCTAAATCAATTAATAAATCCAAATCATCTTGATTAAATAATCTTACTGTATAACCATTTTTTTCTACTAATTTTTCTTCACCAATATTTCTAGCATATTCACCTTTTAAATATTTATTTATTTCACTAGTCTCATAAATACCTTTTACAACAGTATCTATACCTAATTCTTCTAAAGAAAATATATCTGCACTTATTAAAGTTACATAATCACTATCTTTATGTGAATCATACATTACATACCACTCTTCATCATTTAGTTTTACTAAATCGCCAGATTTATATTCTTTATATGCCTCTTTATTATTAAAGATATTTTTAACAGTTGTTTCTTCATTATTCAAATAGTTCAATCCAATAAATAAACTAAAAACCAATACTATTAATAAAACTATTAAAATGATATATCTCTTCATAAGCACCTCCAACTAGTATTCTTTATGTTCAATAACCTCTTCAAATCTTTCATCTATTGTACGCATTTTGTTATGTAGCAAATTAGCAACTTGTTCTAAATCAATATTTTTCATATTTGTTAATACACATTTTATTTCATCATTTGAAACAACTAGTTTTACAACACTACCTGCACTATTAACTGTTCTTACAACGCTTTTTATAGTTTTCAAACTTATTTCTTTAGCTTCCTTACCAGGTTCTTCATAAATTAATGTAGTACCTGCAATATGATAATAATTTGGTAATACTTTTTTTTGAACAACTTTTTTCTCAGACTCTTTTTCACTACTAACTTCAAGTATAACTTCTTTTACAACATCTTTAATAACTTTTTTTATATCTTCTTCATCTATACTTGACTTTTTATCATTACCAATATTATCTTTTACTTTTTTCATAACAGCATCTTCTACTGTTTCTTTTTCTTTGGATTTTATAATTTCTTCTTTATTTTCTTGTTTAGCTTCCTGTTTAGTAACTGCTTCTTTATTTTTAACTTCAAGGGAACTGTTTACTGTAGTAGTCACCTTATCATTAGACACAGGAGATTTAGACTGATTACCTACCACTTCTTTTACAGAATCTTGTTTTTCTGCTATTTTTTCTTCTTTATTATTCTCTTTTATAGGAAGATCTTCAACATTAACTTTTTCTTTTGGAGTTATTACTTTGTTTTCTTTTACTTCATTTGTCGAAGTAGTTTGAGCAACAGCCTTATCTTTTCTAACCGTTGTTGTCTCTATTAAAGGTACAACATCATTTTCTTTCTTTATAATCTTAACTTGAGTTTCTACTTCTTCTTCTGGAGTTTTAACATATTCTTTAACTGGAGTATCATTAGTAACTATTTTTAATTGTTGAGTATTACCAACAACACCAATAACTGAAGTTTTTAATTCTTCTGAACTTTCATCATTCTTTTTAAATAATTCAAAAATACCTAAAATACATAAAATCAAACCAATTATTGGACATACAAAAATGATCTTTTTAGTTTTAAAAGTTGTTACTGAAGTAGCGTTCTTCTGATGATAATACATTTTAACAAAATCCCCTACTTCAATATCTTTTTTATAATAAAAATTATATTTATATGTAGTTCCATCTACATCATAAGCAACAGTAACATCATTCTTTCCTGTCCCATCAGCATCCTTTACAACTTCTAAAACCTCTGCTTCTGTTCGTTGAAGATCACTTTCACTACTTACTATATATATACATATTACCAAGGATAATAAAAGCAAAATACCTATTACTAAAAATAAGACACTTCTAATATTTGTTTCTCTCTCAGTCATACTAAACACTCCTTTATTATTCTACTAAATTATAACATATCTTATATAAAAAAAGTACATAATAAATATAATTCAAATTAATTATTATTTTTGATTTTAAAATTCAAATGAGCATCATAATACATTTTATTATAATAAATTTTTCCATCTATATATAAATCACTAAATTCACTATCTTGTATATATTCTTCATATGACTTAGTCATCTTACATTCAACAAACACACGACTCCCATCCCTAATTTCATAACAATCAGTATAATAAGTCATAAATTCTACCAATGACATACATCCATCACTCTGAACATCCTGATATAAAAATTTATCAATAAGTTCTTTAAAACTATCATAAGTATCTATTCCTACTAAAGGATTTATCGGTACTTTTAATCCAATCCCACCAAATGTAAAACCAAATCTTTTATCTTTATTAGAACATTCATCAAATATTTTTTGATTATCATCTGATAACTTGCTTAAAGTAATCCATGATTCATTATTATCATAATTATTACACATTATAGTAAATATATTTTTACTCCATAATAATTTACAAGCTTCTCTATTTTCTGGAATTATATATTCTTCTATATTATTTATAACTTCCATCATATCAACTTTGCCATATTCATACTTCATATTGTCACCTTTAATCTTAAACAATCATATCATAACATCCACTTTATCCACAAAAAAAGAGTTTAGTAATAAACTCTTTTAATTAAGGTGTTAATCTACTTGGCCCTCTAAATAAGAACATTGTTTCTTTTAAAGTACTAGTTCCAAGTAATAACATTGTCATTCTATCTATACCTAAAGCAAATCCACCATGTGGAGGACAGCCATACTTAAAGAATTCTATATAGAACTTAACATCTTCGCCTAAACCTTTTTCTTGCGCTTGCTTACATAAAATATCATATCTATGTTCTCTTTGAGCACCAGTTGTAATTTCTGTACCTTTCCAAATCAAGTCATACCCCTGCGGTACATCATTATCTCTCATATGATAAAATGCTCGTTTAGTTTTAGCAAAATCTGTTACAAATATAAACTCATGACCAAACTCTTCCATAGCATATCGTGCTGCTAACTTTTCAGCTTCAGCATTCATATCTCCTACATCATCAAGAGGTATTTCATAACCATATCTTTGATTTAATTCTTTATATAAGTCTTGTAACTTAATTCTTGGAAAAGGTTTAGTAGGAACAATAACTTCTTGATTAAATTTATTTTTAATCTCTTCTCCATATTCTTCCTTAACTTTAGTTAAACCTGAAATAAGTAAATCCTCTTCTAAATCCATTACATCATAGTAAGAATCAATATAGCTAAACTCTAAATCGAATGAAGTAAACTCTGTTGCATGACGATTAGTATTAGAGTTCTCTGCTCTAAAAGCTGGAGCAATCTCAAATACTCTTTCAAATCCTGCTGCCATAGCCATTTGTTTATAAAACTGTGGACTCTGAGCTAGATATGCTTTATCTTTAAAATATTTAACTTCAAACACTTCACTACCAGATTCAGAAGCAGCACCAATTAACTTAGGAGTATGTATTTCGGTAAATTTATTTTTATATAAAAATTCTCTCATCGCTTCTACAAAGCAACTTTGAACTTTATACATTAATTGATTCTTTTCATTACGTAAATCTAAAAATCTATAATCCATTCTTGTATCCAGATTAGAGCCATTTAAATCACGATAATTAATAGGTAAATCTTCCATTGGTTCACTAGTAATCTCTATACTATTAGGTATTACCTCTAATCCACCAAGTTTAACTTTTTCATTTTCTAACACTTTACCAGTTACTTTAACTGTACTATCTAATTTTAAATTACTAACAATTTTATTTAATTCTTCTAAACTTCCGTCTTTCTCTAATGTTACTTGTACATTACCAAATCTATCTTTTAAGATAAGAAATTGTACATATTGTAAATCTCTAACTTTCTCAACAAAACCTTCAAGTACTATTTCTTGATTATAATAATTATAAAGCTCGTTAAAACTAATTTTCTTCATTTTTCTTACTTTCTTTAATTGCAAGACCAAGCTCATTTAATTGAACTTCATCTACATTACTTGGACACTCACACATTAAATCAGTAGCACTTGCTGTTTTAGGGAATGCAATAACATCACGAATGTTATCAGTACCAGTAAGTAACATAGTAAGTCTATCTAATCCTAGTGCAAATCCACCATGTGGAGGACAACCATATTTTAAAGCATCAACAAAGAAACCAAATTTTTCTCTTATATCTTCTTCTGTTAACTCTAAAGCTTTAAACATAGTTTCTTGTACATCTTGATCATGAATACGAATAGATCCTCCACCAGCTTCATAACCATTAATTACTATGTCATAAGCTTTACTATAACAATGTGCTTTATCTGTTAATAATTTGTCAACATCTTCATCTTTAGGTGATGTAAATGGATGGTGACAAGCCATATATCTTCCTTCTTCTTCACTATATTCGAAGCTAGGGAAATCCACTACCCATAATAATTTATAATCGTCTTTCTTAATTAAATCTAAATCACGTGCTAGTTTACATCTTAGCGCACCTAGTGAAGTTTTAACAACATTGTAAACTCCACTTACAATTAATACTAAGTCATTTGCCTCAACATTTAAAGCTTCTCTTACACTACTAACTTCTTCTTCACTCATAACTTTAAATATTGAACCACTTACCTCTTCTCCATATTTTAAATAAGCAAGCCCAGATGCTCTATAAGTTTTAACATAATCAGTTAACTTATCTAAATCTTTACGAGAATATTTATCAGCAACATTCTTTGCTACAATTGCATTAATTACACCACCTTCACTAATTACATTTTTAAATACAGCAAATAGAGTATTTTTAAAACATTCAGTAATATCATGAATTTCCATACCAAACCTTAAATCTGGTTTATCTGAACCATAATTAGCAATTGCATCATCATATTTCATTCTCATTAAAGGTAATTTAATATCCATTCCTTTAACATCTTTAAAAATACTAGCTACTAAGTTTTCACCTAATTCCATAACTTGATCTTCATCAACAAATGACATCTCAACGTCAATTTGAGTAAACTCAGGCTGTCTATCTGCTCTTAAATCTTCATCTCTAAAACATTTAGCTATTTGGAAATATCTTTCAAATCCAGATACCATTAATAATTGTTTAAATATTTGAGGTGATTGAGGTAATGCATAAAACTTACCCTTATTAACACGACTTGGTACCAAGTAATCTCTTGCTCCTTCTGGAGTAGATTTACAAAGTATTGGAGTTTCTACTTCTAAGAAATCTAAATCATTCAAGAACTTTCTAGTAGCAAAAGTAATTGCATTTCTTACAACAAAATTATTCTTTAACGCTTCTCTTCTTAAATCTAAGTATCTATATTTTAATCTAGTATCTTCTAAAGCATTAGTATCATCAGTAATAGCAAAAGGAATTTCTTTTGACTTATTAATAAGTTCTAGAGTTTCAACTTCTACTTCAATTTCTCCAGTAGCTAGTTTTTCATTCTTACTTTCTCTTTCTACTATTTTACCCTTTACTTTAATTACATATTCATTTTTTAATTCACAAGCAATACCATAATTTTCATTTTCTGGTCGTACAATAACTTGCATAATACCTGCTCTATTTCTTAAATCAATGAATATTAATCCACCAAGATTTCTTACCTTTGAAACCCATCCAGAAATAGTAACAGTTTCTCCAACATTTTTAATATTATAATAATTAAATTTTTCCATATTCATTCTTCTTTCTATATTTTATTTAACTAAAAAACAGTTAATCATCCACAAGGGACGAATAACTGTAAAATCCGCGGTACCACCCAAATTATTATGTATAACATAATCACTTTAGTTATAACGGGTTTCTCCCGGACTAAATATGTATTTTCTAGTCAACTCCTGAGTGTCTTCTTATATATCAATATATTAGTTTACACCAACCACTAACTCTCTATGATATTTCTACATATTACTCTTCTCAATCAACATTTATATCGCTATTTTAAAACTATTTATACTACTTGTCAAACATTATTGAACTATTTTGCAATTACAATATTCGCAAACTAGAACACCACTAGTAGGAGCCCCACAATGAGGACAATGCGGTGGTAAATTACTTATTTTCTTTTGTGTATCCATTACCATCATTTTAGCTTCATTAGCAACTTGCATATCAGTAGCAATGCCTTCTCCAGCTTGTTCCACTACCTTGCCAGCAGCATTGCCAACAGCATTTCCTACTGCATTACCTATGCCTTGACCTAAAGCATTACCAGCACTATTTAATGTTCTATTTAATGCTCCACCCAACATATTTCCTAAATTAAATCCCATATTAAATACCTCCAATACTTCACTATATAAATTATATCATCATAAATTTAAATTAAAAATATTAGATTAATTTACTTTATACAAAGTTTACTTTTTTAAAAATCATATTTTATACATTTAGTTTATTCATAAATTAATCCACATACTTATATTACTATAGGTAAATCCTCAGTTTCATTCTTTTTTTAAAGCTTTCACACAAAAACTAGATACTTTTATATATCTAGTTAACATCTCACTTCTTTAATGTATATCTACATTTTGGAAAATTAGAACATCCATAAAAATCACCAAATTTGCCGTTACGTTCCACTAACTTACCACCACACTTAGGACACACTTTTTCTTCTGGCATATTTGTTGATAACTGATTACTAACTTCAATTTTAACATCTTTATTTTCTAATTCCTTCTTATATCTACTAGCAATATCATAATATTCATCTTCAACGTTATCTTTCAAAAATGACTCAGCTAATTCTACCATATTTTTTTTAGAAGAATACATATCATGATCATATCTTTCCAAGTCTTTCTTTATATAACTAACAAGTTGATCTACACGAATCGTATTCTTTCTTACCTCTGTAGGTGCAAATTTAGTATTTAATAAACATTTTGAATTAGACAAAACAACTAAAGGTTTATACCATAAATTCTCAAAACTCTTCTCCCACAACATTACTTGCAACATATTACGTTTACTAAGCCATCTTTTCTTAAGAACTTCTTTATGTCTTACAGCTTGAGTATAAGGTGAGTAAATTCCTTCTTTAATCTTTTTACCTTTTACTTCATAACTACGCATAAACTGTCCTTGACTATCAATAGTTATATCTCCAAGCAAATTCTTACATTCAACTAAATAAGTATATCCCTTTGTTATAATAATATAATCTATCTGCGCTTTTAAATCTTCATGAACTAAAGTAACATCATGCAAAACATACATACCCATATTGGCATTCTTAAGTTCAAAAGCTATTTCTTTCTCCCCTTGTAAACCGAGTTCCAATAATCTTATGTCTTTATCTATTTTTTCTTTATCAGAAACTTTATCTCTAATTACTCTTAATTCATCTATCTGTTTTTCTAAACTGCTATCTTCCTTAAGAAACACTGTATCTCTAAATACTTCAAAAAGTCCCATACAATCACCTAAAGAAATTATATCATATTAAATTTATTCTTCTCCTAAAGAAAAAATGTTTCAATGTAAACATCAAAACATTCATTATTTCTTACTCTTAACTGCCACTGCTCCATAAGGACTTAAATGTCCTGGTAAAGACTTCTTTAAAGTATAAATACCACTATCCGTTTTCTCATACTCACTTGGTACTGGAAATTTCTTATCTTCACCAGTTCTATTAACAGTTACTAAAACTTTATCTTCTGTGCCTTCACGCTCAAACATCAAGTAATCTTTTGTAATATCAACTACATCCATCTCTGCTTCTTTTAAAAATTCTTCATTATTTCTTATTCTACCGATACCTCTAAAGAACTCTAATAGCTTCTTATCTCTATGTCCCCAAGGATATGTTTTTCTATTAGCTAAATTACCAATACCTTGTAAACCGACTTCATCGCCATAAAATATTGATAAAATACCCGGCATAAATGCAAGTGCAAACACATAAGCTTCATATACATCTCTACCACGTTTATATTGTTCAGGAGTTAACTTAAAATTACGACACCAATCTAAATCACTGCAGTTTGGATTCCAAGCCCACTCTCCATACTCTTGAAAATCATAAGTCGAAAATATGTTAATTGCTCTTGATATATCATGAGTCGATGTGAAATTCATCAAAGTATTAATAGTATCTTTTGGATACTCATTCTTTATATCTCTAATTATATAAGCTAACTTATCAACATCACCATATTTAAAATACCTAATTAAAGCATCCACTAAAGAATAATTCATTACTGAATCCATTCCTTTTCCTGATGATATATAGCCTCTTCCCATACGCATTGGATTCTTCCATACTTCACCTAATATAAATCCATCTGCCTTATTTCTCTTAACTGCTTTTCTTATCAATTCTATAAATTCATCAGTAAGTTCATCTGCAACATCAAGGCGTAAACCATCAATCCCTAAATCAAACCAGTGATCAATAACACCACCTTCACCAGTAATAAAATTCTTCCACTCAGGTGAATCACCATCACATACTGGTAAATTAGTCATTCCCCACCAATAATCATATTTAACTTGACCATTCTCATAATGTTTTCTATAAAATTTTGAATATTCTGAATCAGTACTTTGAAATGCTCCAACATTTGGGAATGTACCATACTCATTAAAATATTTACTATCATTTCCAGTATGATTAAATACTGCATCAAGAACTACTTTCATACCTCTTCTATGAGCAGCGCCACACAAACTTCTTAAATTCTCATTACATCCTGCATAAGGATCAACATTCATATAGTCTGCTGTATCATACCTATGATTAGATTGACTCCATACAATAGGACTCAAATACAAAACAGTCACACCTAAAGACTTAATATAATCTAAAGTATCTTCAATACCTTTTAAATCTCCACCATAAAAATCCGCATTCCATATTCCATTACAATCAGGTCCTAATACCATCTCTTCGTTCCAATTCTTATGAACAGTACGACGAGGCATCTCTATCATATCCTCTTTACTACCGCGACGATATCTATCAACAAAAATATGATACATTACCGCACCCTTCGCCCAATCTGGAGCTTCAAAATTAACACTCATCTTTAATTTGTCTTCAGGTTGCATATCTCTATGATCAAAAGTTTTACCATTTTTAATATACTTAAAGAATCCATTAACACGGCACATAAAATAATAATTAATTGTTGCGGTTGTCTCTAAATCAACTATTGATTCAAAAATCGCCATATCTCCTTCAGTTTTACTGTACTTTAGTGGAAAATATAAATCTTGACCATCTTTCTCTACTACCATTGCTACATCATCATACCAACCATAACAGATAGGTAACTCTAAACTTACTTTATATCTCTTACCATTCTCTAAATCTTCGATTGGTACTATACTACATTTCGTTTCATAATTATTGTCACTCATATAAACTACTTCCTTTATATCACTAACCCTAATTTATTCTCTCTTAAATTATAACACAATTTTAAAACTCTTTAATATAGATATATTTTATGAAACCATAAAAAAAATTAAGCCTCCTCGCTTAATTTCTCCAATATACCTTTCATTGCTCCTGCAACAACATCACAACTACTCATTAAAAACTCTTCATAAGTAACCTTATTATTGTTATTAGGAACATCTGAAATACTTCTAATAATTAAGAATGGGACATGACTTAAGAAACAGACTTGAGCAATGCTAGCTCCTTCCATCTCTACACATAAAGCATTAAATTTATTACTTATCTTCTCACCCATTTTAGCTTCTGTACAGAATATATCTCCTGATGCAATAATACCTCTATGATAATTTACATCACTCATACCACTTAATACTTCATTAGCAATATTTAATAAATAAAGATCAGTATCTACATATACTCCTACACTAGGTATATATCCCTTCTCATGATTAAATGCCGTTATATCAAAATCATGTTGTACTAATTTTTCTCCGAGTACTATATCCCCTACAGATAACTTAGTATTTACACCACCTGCTACGCCTATATTAAATACATAATCTACTTTCATATTATCTATTAATATCTGTGTTGTACGAGCAGCATTTACTTTACCTACACCACATTCTACTAATACTACTTCTATATTATTTATAGTACTTTCATAGAATTTTAATTCAAATATATTGTATTCATTTGTTATAGTAAGATACTCCTTTAAAGCATTAAGTTCTTCTTCCATAGCAAATACTATTCCCACTTTTTTCATAGTTATCACCTGTTTATGTATTATAGCAAAGAGTTTATTATAAAACAATTTTATCTATATTTTTTTTTAGTTCTTTAGAGTCTTATGTCTCTAAAGAAAAAGTGGAGCTTGTAATCTCCACTTTAGACTTCTGAACCTGTAGTTTCAGAAGTTAATTTTTTGCTTTATGAATAAATCAAAAAATTTATAACATTATTCTTTAATTGCTAAAATCAAAGACAACCTTCTTTTCATCATCTAACTTTAACTTCGCATTAAAATTCTTACCATTTTTAGATACGAAACCTTCGATATTCGATGTTACACCTTCACTTAATAATTTCTCTACATTACTTTTAGAAATAATACGCCCACAAATTTGAAGACTTACCTTAAACTTACAGTTTTGATAGTCGCGACATCCATATGCAAATCTATTTTTTATTACTTCACCACCACATAATGGACATTTACCGACAACGTCGCCATAAAAACCAATATCTGTATCTTTTTCAATCGCAACATCTTTCTTAATAAATACTTCTTGAATTTCTTTTTTAGCTAAACCAACTGAATCATCAACTGTCATTTCGTTTCTAAATACCTTCTTAAGTGCCTTACCCATCTCACTTGTCTTATACTTATCCATCGAAATATTCATTTGCATTAATGAATTAATTAAGAATTCTCCTTTAGGCAAAATAGTATAAACATCTTTCTTCAAAGCAATATATTCAGATCTCTTCGCATTATCAATAATACCTGTTCTAGTCGCTTCTGTTCCTAATTCTAATCCTTCAAATATCGCCTTATAATCTTCCGTATCATCAACTTCTTCACCATTCGCGATTTTCTCATCAATTTCTTTCTTATCCTCTTTAAAAGGATTCATTAAATAATTATTTAATGTTTCTATTGTATAATGCTTTGGTGGTGTCGTTTCTTTTTCTTTTAACTTAAATAATGTATTAACTTTATCTCCTATATTTAAATTTGGTAATATCTTATCTTTAGAACTAGGAGAATCAAACTTTGTCCATCCTGGTTCAATTATAATCATTCCTTTTAAAATAAAATCTTCATAATCGCCGACACTAATTTTAATTTCAGTCTTTTCTACTTTACAATCATCACTACAAAATACTGCAACAAATCTTTTAAATATAGTTTGATAAACTAGGAATTCTTCTTCAGTTAATTTATTCTTATCTGGTATTTTATAAGTTGGTGTAATTGCAGAATGGGACTCTATTTTACTATCATCGAATATTGTCTTCTTATCCTTAAACTTAACTGGATAGCCTAACTTTGCAATGTTCTCTAAGATCTTCTTAACTTTATCTTTCTCTGCAACTGCTAAATACTCTGAATTTGTTCTCGGATATGTTAAGAATCCATTTTCATATAACTTCTGAACAATCTCTAAAGATTTATTCATAGGTATCTTATATTTCTTACCTAATAGATTTTGTAACTTAGTTAATGAAAATAACTTAGGTGGATTCATTACATCCTTTTTTACTTTTTTATCAACAACAATAGCATCTACACTATTATACTTAGCACACATATCAATCGCATTTTTCTGATTATCTTTATCAAACTTTTCTTTACTATTTAATTCAACAACTTCACCATTAGTTTCCTCATTACTCCACATACCATAATACATTTCTGGTTTAAAATTACGAATAGCCATATCACGGTCATATATTGCTTTTACAATAGGAATAATAACTCTTCCTACTCTAAGTAAAGTTCCTGTCTTAAGGGTAGCATATCTTGTTAAGTTTACACCATATAACCAATCAGTATAAGTTCTAGCAAATCCTTCATTAGCTAAATTATCGTATTCACTATCCAACTTCATTTCTTGTAGACCTTGAGAAATAGTTTCCTGTGTTTGATCTGGTAACCATAATCTATAAATTTCTTTTTCACTTTTTAAGGCATTATTTATACATAAACGTACAATAATTTCTCCTTCTCTATCAGAGTCGCCCGCATTTACTATTTTTACTACATCTTCTCTATTACATAGAGTACTTATTATATTAAATTGTTTTTGTACTCCACTATCTATTTGTTTATTACTATCTTTCTTTAAATTAAATTTAAACTTTGAAGGAAAACAAGGTAGATTATCCATCTTCCATTTTGTATCTGTTACATTATCTTCATAGTCTTCTATATCTACTAATGTAAATAGATGTCCGAAAGCCCACGATACTAGATATTCTTGATTAGAATAATATCCATCATTTCTTTTCATTTTACCAATAGCACTTACTATATTTCTAGCTAAAGATGGTTTTTCTGCTATTATTAATATCATAGTATCTAGACCTTCTTTCCATAATTTAAGTATTTCTATTATAACATAAATATTTTTTATATTTCTTTATTTAATTCTTTGAAGCCTTATGTCTCCAAAGAAAAAATGGAGCTTACCACTTCAATTGTAATCTCCATTTTAGAACTTCTAAACCTATTGTTTCAGAAGTTAATTTTTTGCTTTATAAATAAACCAAAAAACTTAATTATTTTTTAAAAATTTATCAGAAAGCAATCCATTTTCTAAATTTATCTTATCAAAAGTAATAATACTGCTATCATAAATAGAAGCAACAATAATCTGATTATCAGAAAAGTCTCTTTTCAAAATACTCATCATCGCATTAGTTGATTCTTCAGATAATTCATTAGTTCTAGGTGAATCAATAATAATAGGTAATTTTAATCCATATTTATTCTCCACACTTTTTATATAAGCTAATTTAAACACAAAAGACATCTGTGCCAATATACGACCGCTTAAACCTTTTAATTTATTTGTTAAAACAAATCGAGGAGTTTTATCAGAAATATAATCAATTATTCCTAACTCTGTAGAATATTTCTGAATAATAATATAGAAATGATACAGAATATCATTATTAAAAGATAACTTATCTTTAATTTGACGATTTATTGAGTTTCTTTTATTTGTTAACTGTCTAATAGCTTTATCAATTTGTTCAGAATCAACTTCTATTTTATCTATTGTTTTCTCCATTTGAGATAAGATATCATCAACACTAAATAAAGTGTTTTTTTCATTAATTACCATAGTTATTTTTGCTAATTCACTTTTTAGTTTTTCTTCTTCAACCTTACAATTATTTATTCTAATTTTTAATAAATCTTGATTACTTTTATAGTCTACTAATTCTTTTTTTGTAATAAGAAATTGCTCACCATTATGGTTAACCAATAATCCATAATTTTCTATTAAGTTTGCAAATTCGCCATTATTTTTCAAAGACTCCTCTACTTTTTTTCTAGTTTTTACTACTTTTTTTAGCTTTAATTCCAAGTTTCGTTGTTCCTCTAAAAGGAAATTCATTGGACTACGCTCATAAGCATCTATTTGATTATCTACATCTTCAAATTCGTTATTTATATCTATCACATTGCGAAAATACCTATACTTTTTTAATTCACCATTTATAACATTTTTCTCATTTATCAACTCAGAAATATTTCTATCTGATAAGCCAGCAATAAATTCTTCAATATTGAATCTTATATTTCCGATTATCTTTCCCCTATTTAATAGAGTCCAACCCTTTTCTTGATCAATGTAATAAACTGCTAGCAAATTATTTATAATAACTGGATTATTAATATTAAATATTAAAGAATGCAATTCAATCATTTCCTCTGGAAGATGAAAATTAAAGATTTCTTCTTCTACTTTTAAAGTAATATTATCAGACTTTCTCCAAAGGATATATTTTTTTCCACAGTTTTCAAACGTCAACTCAAATTCAAACTTACTAAAATCTCCTATTCCCTCAGTTGCTGGTACTGAATAGCCTAAAGAGTATAATAAAAATCTTATTAACGTCGTCTTACCTTTTGAATTTTCACTACTATAAATCATTGTATTTTTATTAAACTCATAGCAATAAGTTAAATCAGAAATAACTTTCAAAAAATTAAAAATCATATATTTGCCTCCTTCTTAATTCGGTCTATAATGGATTTCTTTTTTAACAACGCGTAGCTTATAATTTGAGAAACATAGACGTCAAACTTTGTTGATTCTGTTATATCATCAACGCTAGTTAGTTCTTCATCAAAGAAATAATTATATAATTGAATTTTCTCTTCTTTTACAAATTCAGAAATAGTTAATGGTTTATTAGCAGATGCTTTATAATATAATGAATAAACCTTAGTATAATTTTCATAATTATCTATTCTATCAGAAATAAATTTTTGATATTTTTGATAAGCCTCATAATAGTCTAATTCATTAATTCCTATGTTCAATTGGTCATTTGATAAATCCATAGTTTCAAGTTCTGTCAAAATAATCCAATTACAAAATTCTTTTTTAGATACATTTACACTTAAATCTGGATTTGAAGAATTATCTAAAAAATTTTTAACACACTCATCCACAAGTGATTTATACTTATTTCCTAATGTGTCACTCATAAGCATTAAAACGTTTTTAGCCTCTTCATATATATATTTATACTGCTGATTATCAAATTCTCCAAAAAAAGGAATTCTCATAACTACTAATTTATCTTTACATAACCTTGTTAATTTTTTATTAATAATTTGTTTGTCTATCACAGCTTTAGATTCAGGAGACAATTCATTATATGTAAAAATAGATACATCATATCGCTGATTAAATTCACTAGTAGACGAGTTTAAAGGATTTAACATATTAGAAACATAAAACAATTTTTCTATATTTGTATTATCAGCTTCTTGTAATCCTAATAAAGCAGATGACAATTTGGAAATATTATTCTTATCATCATATAAATCTTTCGTTATAGATTTTGCTTGAATCATATATTTTTTTCCATTAGTAAGAGACAATTCAATATCTTCTTTTTTTCCTTCAACTCTTATGCTATTTATGTTTTTTAAATAAGAAAACATAAAATATATAGCAACATTAATTTGAAATAAGAAACCATAATTGGTTGATGATGCATTTCTTTTACTTTCTTCACTCATACAAAGTCTCCTTTTTAGAATATATAATACTATAAATTTGCAATTTAACAAGAAAAAAATTCACAAAAATAAACTTTTAACAAATTAATCTAAAAAATATATAAAAACTTGGAACATACTCAATTTTTTATTACAATACTAATACCTTCAACTTATTAAACTTCAACTGGTAACAAATTAGCAAATTTTAAATATAACCTTATTTATGTTCTTTAAAATTTTTCATCAAACCATACTTAAAGTTCTCCACTTCTACTAATTACTATAAATTAAGTCGTTAGATAAATTTATCTAGATATATAATATCAATAAAATACTCGCAACCTAATTTATTATTTTTAATTTCATAAATCAATAATCTTAAATTTATAATTATAGTTATATAATCATAGAAAGTTCTTTTCACATTTTAATATATAAATAATAAATTTTATAAGAGAAATAAAAATAATATGATATATTATTTATGAGATGAGTAAACATGAAAAATATAGAATTAGTAATATCAGAAAGTATAAAATCTGGAAAGTGGATAGATATTTCATACAAAAATAATAAAAATGAAATTACATACTACTGGATAGCAATAAATGATATAGATCTAAAAAATAAGATATTATACGTATATATTTTTAATGACAAAAAGTCTTTATCTACACTCGAAGCAACCATAAAATTTGAAAATATACAAACTGCTAAAATTTTAGAATTTACAACATATGATGTTCCTATAGAGCTAATTAATAAAATTGAGCAAAATCGTGAAGATTCAAAATGGTTAAAATATGAAAGTTTTAATAATAACATTCTAGAATATTTTATTAAATGCAATGAATTAGATAATGATCCATATCAAAAAGATACTTGCTTAATTCCAGGAATAGATAAGTCAAAACTATTAAAAGAAAAAACAACTCTATTAAATGAAGAACAATCAAAACAAATAATTCAATATATTAAAAACTATGATTATAAAGGCATTGAATCAGAAAGAAATTACTTAATATTATCCTTCTTAACTATAGAAGAAAATGATAAAAAATACATTGTTTTATATTATGATATATGTTTTAATCCTACTAATAAATCACTAAGTATAATAAATAAACCTAGAATAAATCAAAATTTCTTAATAAAAGATAAAAAGCATTCTATAAATTCTTATATTGACATTGATCCAGATAAATTTACAAAAAACATCACTACTAATATAAGAGAATACTATAAAATTTATAGAGAATTAATTAGAGCTAATTTAAGAACTGGAGAAATAATAAATGAATTACCTGAAATACTTATTCTACAAAGAAGCATAGCAGCAAACTTAACTGAGACTTATGACATAATAGCGCAAAAACAAGAAAATGGATTTTTAGAAAGACCATTAAAAGCATTCTTTGGTAATTCAGATAGAAGAGGTGCAAAAGTAAAAGAACCAGCAATTGTAATATACGACAATAAAGTTAATATAGATCAAATGAGAGTTATATACAACACTATGAAATATCCTGTTAATTATGTACAGGGTCCACCTGGTACAGGAAAAACACAAACTATATTAAATGTTATACTGAGTGCATTTTTTAATAACAAAACTGTACTAGTTTGTTCCTCTAATAACAAACCTGTAAATGGAATCATAGAAAAATTAACTTTTTCGTACAAAAATAACATCAAAATACCATTCCCTTATTTAAGGCTAGGCAATAAAAAAGAAGTTGCTAAGGCAACTAAAAGAATTCTAGAATTATATAACTTCCTATCTATAGGAGAATCTGATGATGAAAAAATAAACAGAATAAAACTTAAAACAAGTGAAGGGAACAAAAACTTAATAGACCGTCTTGAAAAATATGAACAAAGAAAAGAATTAAGAAACAAAATAGATACAGCTCAAAAATTATTAGATTCAATAGATAATAAACACAACAGATTATACAAAACTATAAATAAACAACTAAAATTATTAATTGAAGAATATGAAGAAATGCCCATAATTGCAAATAATGATGTTTTAGAATTAGTTACAACTGTATCAGAAGACTATTACTTTAAACAATATATGTATTTTGAATCTATTAAATACATAAAAAAATTAAAACAATCGAAATACGAATCTCTAATAGAGATATGTAGTATTGAAGATGATGAAACAAGAATAAACAAATTTAACAGTTGGTGTGCAAATGATGAAAACATAAAGTTATTAGAAAATGTTTTTCCAATTATAATATCAACCAATATTTCAACAGCTCGATTAGGTACAGCATACCACACATTCGATTTAGTAATCATGGATGAAGCAGGACAATGTAATTGTGCTACTGCTCTACTGCCTATAGCAAGAGCTAAAGGTTTACTACTAGTTGGAGATACAAATCAACTAAAACCAGTAATTGTATTAGAAGATATAATTAACCAAAAACTCAAGAATGAATATAAAATATCTGATGATTACGATTATTGTACAAATTCAATTCTAAGCATAATGAAAAATCACGATAAAATTTCTAAAGATATAATGTTAACTTATCATTATAGATGTGGAAAAAAAATAATTAACTTCTCTAATCAAAGATTCTATGAAGGAAAACTGAATTTAGAATATTTAAAAGAAGAAGGAAATTTATCCTTATTAGATGTAAAAAATATAAACTCTAATTTAAGAAACGAATATTATGAAGAAGCAAGTGCAATAATAGATTATATAAAAAGAAATAGTCTAAGTGATGCAACAATTATTACCCCTTTTAAAAATCAACAGAATTTAATAAATAAATTATTAAAAGAAAATAATATAAAAGACATTAGTTGTGGAACCATACATCAAGTACAAGGAGCAGAAAAAAATACAATAATTATTTCTACAGCTATATCGCCAAAGACAAGCAGAAAAACATTTGAATGGATAAAAAACAATTCAGAAATAACAAACGTTGCTGTAACTAGAGCGCAAAAAAATCTAATAGTAGTATCTGATGTAGAAGCATTAGATAAATTATCTACAGATAAAAATGATGATTTATATAATTTAGTAAAATATGTTTCATCAAATGGTAAAACAGAAATTCCTCCAAATGAATCTTATAGTATACAAATTAGTAATTCAAATGGTAGTAAAAATGAAGATGCATTCTATAAAACATTATCACACTTTTGCAGTGTTAATAATAAATTTCAAGTTAAAAGGAACGTAAAACTAGCTTCATTATTTTACGAAGATTCAATATTATCAAAATCAAACCTAGAATTCGATATAGTTATTTACCAAACAAATTTATTTAAAACAATACCTAAAATAGCAATTGAATTGCAAGGGGGAGAACACTTTGGTAATATAACAAGAGAAAAATGTGACGCAAGAAAATCTCAAATATGCAAAGAAAAAGGCATTTCATTATTAGAAATACCAAATTCGTTCGCAAAATCTTATGAAACAATAAAAGATTTAATACTTCAAAGTTGCGGAGAAGAAACTGAACAATTAGAATTATTTTAAATAGCAGTTCGTATAATATGAACTGTTATTTTTTTCATAAAGTTTTAAGTTCTTTTAAATAAACATTCCTAACCCCACGTTTAAACTCTTTACTACCAACTAAGCAAAACCCATCTTTAACTAAATTATTAATAGAATACACATTATCTGGATGTATAGTACTAATAGCATACTCATAACCTAATTCTTTAGAATACTTATCTAATACTTCTAACATTTGATGTTGTAATCCATTACCTACATACTTAGGATTAACAAACATAGGACCATAATCTACTACTTTCTCATAATTTAAATTATCTAATCCAAACTTTATTAAATCTTTCTTAGTAGAAGGTATAAACATCATACTACATACAAACTCATTATCATTATAATACATCCATATCTTAGTATTATTATCTAACATATTACATAAATCTTCTTTACTAAAATCCCCTAACCAATCAGGATATTCCATATTACTTTTAACTATATCTCTATTAGCTATATATTCATCTATATTAATATTATTATTTATACATTTTAAATTATCTAATTTCATATATAATATTCTCCTTGTATTAGTTTTATATGTCTCATAGAAAAAGGAGAACTTTTATATCTCTTTTTAATTGTAAACATATCATTTCATAATTTATTTACTTAATAATAAATTAAACAATTAAGATTTTTTATACCATTCTAATATCCAAACAGGATCATTAGAGTGCTTTATTTCTTTTGATTCATATGAATATTCATCATTATCCATTTTAATTCTACCATAACATTTACCATTATATTTATTAACCATTTTTGACACATCGCTAACTTTTACAGACATTCCTGACTTAATGTTTAAAAATCCAGCTACCGTAATATCAAATATATTATTCCATAAATTAGGAATAGTATCAACAGTAGATGGTAATTGAGGAAATTCAATATAAACTTTTTTGCCTTCAATTTTAAAATACAATTTTTTTACAATACCATTTGTATCTTTTTCAATCTTAATTAATTCATCTATTTTATGCTTAAAAATTTCTGCAAATCTATAAATACATTTATCATGGGTAGAATTCAAATACCAACAGTCATGACAATTGTAATTTTTACAAAACTTATTTTTCATTAAACAGTAAACATAATAATTGCAGCATCCAAAGTCATGAACCCCACTAACAAAAATATTGTCACAAATAATCTGATCGTATTTGATTAGCTCACCAGTTTTATCATTAATTTGAATTCTAACATTTTTATTAATATTTAAAAACTTTCTTAAAAAATCAATGTCATCAATTTTCTCAGAAACTTCTAAATTTTCCATATTATTAAATAATCTATGCTTTTTTACTTTTAACAAAGTACCACCATAATTGTAAAATTTTTTGTCAAATAAATAATATTTATTATAATTCCAAGTATTCTCGTATATTTGAAAATAAATACTTAAATTTTCATCTTCCATATAATTAAAAAATGTGTTTTTAGGATTATTCCAAATATAATGATTACTATTTAATTCACCAATTCTATAAATATTTTCGTAGTAATAATCTTCAATCATATCAAAAATCCAAATCACTTTATACCCTAGCGATAAATAGAAATTATTTCGTTCTTTAAACTCATTTGGTGATAAATTTGAATGCTGAAATTCTATTATAGTATTGTTTATAAAAATATCTGCTCTATGTTTTTCTCCATATTTTTCAAAAACAATCTCCCTACTACTCATTGGAAACTGTTCTTGCCATTTTGAATGCCATTCTGACATGTCATAATGCCATCTATCAAAACATTTCGAATTACTTCTATGTGAAAAATGATGAACTCGAACATCACCTCTTTTTAACAAAAGTTTTTCACCACATATAGGACAATAATAATTATAATAATTTTCAGCATTTTTTATATGAACTCTATTATCATTTTCATCAAGCGCAATCAACATAAAATTACCTCCAATAAAAAAAGAATATTTTATTATAAAAAATAAAATAATTCTTTATGTATACGTATAATAACAAAAAAACTAATCCAACACAATTATTTCATAAAAATTAAAAGAATGGAAATGTATTTGATTACAAATCTATTAACATTCTTCTTCAAATATTGACATACACTTATTGATCTTCTCTAAATCAAATTCATCAGATAACCATTCATCAACATCTTTCAATATAACATCAACATAAGTTTTATCTGTCTTAAAAAAATTTGAATAACTGGTAAGATTTAAATCAATTCTTTTTATCTTATATAAATCTGTAAGTTTTCTTATTATATATTTAAATAAATAAAATATTTTTTCATCATAATCATCTTTGCTATATGAAAGAGTTAAACTGCCATAAATATTATCATTATATAAATTCTCATCATTATAACCTTTGACACCGCAATAAAACCTTTTGTATATGTAAAATATTATAGCCAAAATAGTAAACTTGCCGTTTTGCATAATACCAATACGCTCTGCGTCTGACTCCTCTAAAAAATACTTAGGCTTAAATTCAATATCAAAAATATTTGCAATTCTAACATAATCATATAAAGTATTATAATCGTGATTCCTCTTATATATCATATTATATACTTTATCCGAACTAAAAATAGATGCCTTTCCACTTCTTGCAGTACCTGGTCTTTGAAAAGAACATGATAAAATCAGCTGACCAATATATTCATTAGTTACCTTTTGCCATTTGTTATTTACTTTCTTTTCATTTAAAGGCTTAACGCCCCTTTTTATCTCTATTGCTAAAGGATATTTATTATTTGCAGAAGAAAGTTGTAATCTCTTTTGTTCTACAGAATTTGCTTTTAAATCTCTAGCACGTATTGGTTTTTGTGAATTAGATGCTTCAGAAATTTTACTAATAAAATCATTTGAATTTTGCAAAGAACCATTAGCTTTTACCACTTTACATACAATAGGAAAGTCATTATCAGCATCAATAATTTTAGAAGTACCAATTTTAGTAGTGGTTTGTGCTCCATTTATAATAGAAAATTCATATAATGATAGTCTATTACCATCAATATTATAATCACCACATCCTATTGTAATACCATTATTGTAAAACCAAAAATTACTTGGATCATTTTTTATAGTATCTTCAATGCCATTATCAACATTTTTTTGGGAAATATGTTCTCTTAAATTAAAGCTAAATAAACCTTTTTGAGAATGTTTTGCATATAATTTTTTTAGAGAAGTTGCAGTAATATTTACAATAATACCATCTTTGTATGTTAATTTATTATTTGCTTCAAACAAATTCAAGAAATCACTAGCAACAAATTCATCTTCCTGTAATGACATGATTTCTTTTTTTTCAATATCCTCACAATCATATAATATTATTCTATAATTAGAAGCGATATCAGAATTTTTAAATTTTTCAAATTCTTTAATCATATCATCACTCATAACTGTATTTGTAAATAATACTATTTCAATATTTTTATCGTCACTTAAATCATCATATCTATTAAGATATATTCTCTTTAAATCTCTACTATATTTATCATAATTATTCTTTTCAAAATCATTTATAGTTTCAAAAATTTTATAGAATACATCTTTAATTTCTTCTATTGACATTTTAGAACTAGACTTTCCTTGTATTAAAAACATCGTATCATCTTTATTTAAAATAAAATCAATGCCACCATCATTTTTACCATCGGTAAACCCTTCAACTATATGCATTTCTCCAAGATTTCTATTAAAGAAAAAATAATCAATAGCATTCAAAGTAAAAATATATTCATCTGTTATCTTTCCTTCTGCAATATTAGTTTTTCTACACATACTTTTTATTTTTTCATAATTTTCCTTTGACATTTTAACACCTCTATAAATATTAGATCACATTAAAAACAAATATTCAATAAACTTAAAAGAAAAAAGAACAATTAAATGTTCTTTTAATTATTACTTTCTTCAATTTCATCAATTTGTTTAAAATTAACTAAATATTCATTATCATTTATTTTTTCAAATTCAACACTATCAATTCCAATTTCTAAGAGCATATCATATGTTAGTAATTCTAATTCTTCTAATTGTAAAACTTCTCTTAATAACCATTTACCTAAAGCTTTGTTTGGATTAGACATTAAAGCTTTACCACCATCTTGACACACTTTCATAGAAATAATATTACCGCTTGGAAGTTTTACATTAAAGCATTGCTCTCTAGGTGGAAAGAACTCTGGATGTTCATTTCTAATTTGTGCTGGAAATGGAATATATACCTCATTAGGATCACGTCTACGTCCATTTGCATTCCATTGGTTTAGTCCACTTCTTTCTGGAACAACTCTTTCACCATGTAAATAAGAATACAAAGGCAAAACTAATGTTTCGTTTTCAGAAATTGAAACTATTGAATCGAAATCAGGTTTTGTTATTAAAGATAAAGGATCAGTTGCAATTTTAACTTCAATATTATTAAAATACTCTGTAGTTATAAATTGCTTATATAACGTACTTTTAGTTATATTAAATTTATAATTATGATTTCCATCAGTAAAATCAATAGTATTTTTATTTACACTTGTAACAGAAATATTATCTAAATCAATAAAATCCATTGGTTCTTCAAAAAAGTGAAAACCGTAATCATTTCTAACAATACAATGAAAAATCATCTCTTCAATACCATAAGAATTCATAGTAAAGATTAAACGCTTGTTTCTTAATTCAGAAACTTTTTTTACCTTATCAAAAGGTTCTAGACTATCATACAATGCATGTTGAGTATTAAATTCTTCGATTTTTTGATAAGTTCTTTTATTTTGTTCCAAAAATGTTTTGATTCCAACTCCAATATTACCAAATTTAGCATCAGCAGGGACATCAGAACGTGCCAGATTTTCAGCACCTAAATCTTTACAATATAAGTTTTCAGTTACCCTATAATAAAGCATAGGAGTATTACTATCAGAATATAGCGCAGATATCATACCAACTAACTGTAAATCATCCATATATTTTTGGAATTTATTCATATCATAATTAATCATTTGCATGTAATTCATCGACCTCTTTCATAGCTTTAATAATGTTCTCTGCAAGTCTTTTTACTACATTAACTGAAACAGCATTGCCTGCTTGCTTATAAACTCTTGAATCACATAGTTCTTTTGGAATAATAAAGTCCTTTGGAAACCCCTGCAACATTAATGTTTCAATTGGTAATAATTTTCGTATTTCTTTTTTATTAGTAAGAATTAAAGGAACATTGTGACCTCCCATTCCCATGTTAGCAGTTAACGTAGGACAAAGGCCAGTTTTATTTTCTCTAACATAAACACGTCTATACTGGTAAATAGTTTTTGTTTTTTTCATATTTTCTTTTAGCAGAGAATAGCAACTTTTATCTTCTTTGTATATATATTTGTTATCAACTTCTTTATCCCAATCGACTATTTTATCAATTGTATTTGTTAGTGGTATTTTACTAGGGCAATGAAACTTTTCTGCATCTTCCACATTCAAAAAACATATTATAAATATTCTCTCTCTATTTTGAGGTAAATTCCCATATTCTGAAGTATTCAATACATAAGGAGCGACATAGTATCCTCTATCTTCTAATTCTTCTTTAATAACTCTAAATGTATTACATTTATCATGAGTCTTTAAATTTTTAACATTTTCTAAAAATATAATTCTTGGCTTATTATTATTTTCTTCCATTTCATCAACTAATCTCATAATTTGAAAAAACAAATTGCCTCTATCATCTTCAAATCCTTTTCTATAACCAGCAACAGAAAATGGTTGACAAGGAAACCCACCAGTTAAAATATCAACTTTAGGTATATCAGAACCTTTAACATTACATATGTCATCAACAATCAACTTTGTATTTTTATGATTAGCTCTAAATGTAATAGCACAATAATTATCTATCTCATTAGCCCAAACAGGAAGGGCTCCTGCTCTTTTAAAACCAAGGTCAATCCCACCTATGCCTGCAAATAAACTAGCAACTTTATATTTTGACATTTTGCACACCCCACATATATTAAGTATATCATTACAACATTAAAAAAGCAGCTTTTTTTTATTTATATCTGTACATTCATAATTTAACAGTAACTTCTTTCTGCTATTCTTCCCATCATCAAACTCCACATATGCTCCTCTTCTTACCCTATCTATAGTAGCGAAGTCCTTATCAAACTTCGCTACGGCTAAACTCTTAGTAATACTATCATCTCTCTTACTAGTTCTCTCATAACCTCGTTCTAATAGCTCTCTAAATTCACTAGATAATAAAGAACTCCTATAACTGTGTACTAACTCACTATCTTCACCTATAACACTATCCTTTATATCTATCATATAAACTCTAGCAAGTAATGATACAGCTTCATTATGAGATAATCCTTCTACTTCTTCTATATAATCAACACATCTAAAACTATGTCCACAACCATAACACATTCCATAATTCCTACTATTAACTACTCCCATAGAAGGAGTTCTTTCATTATGAAATTGACATAAAAACATAAAACTATCATTAGAATATAATTTAATCTTAGGATATGTATTATTAGTAAATACTAAATGAGTAATAGAACATTCTTCCTGTAAATAATCTTCTATATTATCAGGTTTAATACTCTTTCTTATTAATTCTAGTATCTTTTCAAAATGTCCCCTAATACTTTCTACTTCATCTAAGTATTCTTTTCTACTATCTCTAGTTTTAATATATTCTTCCTTTAAATCTTTACCAAATACTACATAATCTTTATCTAATAAATGTTTATTAAGTCTTACATAATCAAACCAATTCCAATAAGCACTACTTCTTATTTTATCTAATTCTTTTACTATCTTACTTATATCTTTATAATATTCTCTACTTAATCCTACACTATATAAAGCGTTAAGATATTGAGCCAATAATCTATCATAATACTCTAATTCATCGTATTTACTTATTTCAAAATATCTTCTATCTTCCATACATATACCAACTATCTAATTAATACTTAATTTCAAAGGGAAAATTTTACTAATGAAAAAGTAAACACTTTTTATGTTTACTGATTTCTCATATCTATAACAATAATAATATAACTATTTATTCTAACTGTTTAATTGTTCCATCAACTTTTTAAATTCAGAATTTATCTTTAATTTTTCTAAAGTTGTTGGATAACTGCTTATAAAATTCAAACAAGATTGTATTTTTGCATTAGTAACTTTGGTTTTAAATTCTTCACACAGCTTTTTCATCCTTGCAACTGGTTTTGTTTTATATAAATCTATAGTATAGTCATCATCTAAAAATAAACTTAAAAAAATCTTTATCTCATTGACACTAAAAGTATCAATAAACTTTTTATAAACAATTTCTGCGTTCTCATCTACGCCTTCTCTATACCCCATTCCATTCCCTGCATAACACATACATATTGTTTTAATAAACTGTTCTTTTACCGCAGATGGAATGATCTTGTCAGGTAAAATCTGCTCAATATCTTTCATATAACCATACTCATTATAAAAATTATAATAACTAAAATGCGCACTTCTAAGCTTTCCAAGTTTGTCAATAATTTCAGCAACTTTACTATCATCATCTTTATAATTTAATCCACCAACTTCTGTTAAGAAAGTATTTACTCTTTCTTTTTGCTCTGTTGATGCAGTCATTCTATAATATCCAAACTTTGAGCCAATATTATATTTTACATCGTCTGATACGTAATTCCATATACCTTTACTTATTTCTAAAACATTTTTCAAAACAAACCCATCTTTTGATAAATCACAATATAGTCCAAATATTGATAAAAGAAAATCATCTCTTCGAGTTTGTGGTAAATTTAATAATCCTTCACAGATGGCATCAAAGTCCTCTAAGGGAATATCGTTGTTTCTTACATTATCAAATAATTGTCTGATTTGTACCATAGTAGTATCTGGTTTTAAATTTATAGCATAATTGATGCCATCTTCTAACATAGCCAAAAGTTTTAAACCACTCAAATCATGACCATTCGGATGTGCAGCACTTGCATGATTCCTATAATAGATTATATGTTCAAGACTTTTAAAAGCAATATCATCAATCATTCCAATTCTTTTTAACACTAAAAGTAAATCATAATCAGAAACAAAAGACAAATCCTCAATATTATGCAAGTTTTTATAATTTGAGTTAACTTGACTTGCAACACTATAAAAATATTCTAAGTCGTATGACGAAACCACATTTCTTAATGATTTTATAATTTCATCCCATAAATAATTAATCGCTCCATCAAATAATCCAACAGCACTAGCTACAACAAATTTAGTTAAATAATGAGCTTCACCACTTTTTTCACCATCAAGATTTTCTATTGCAGTAGAAAAACCGTTTAGAACTTTGGCTCTTTCATTATTTGAAGCTAAAATATCTTCAGTAGGCAAATTATAATATTTAACATAATCATCTAAAGGTTTAGAAAGTTCCTCTAATGTAGTCGTAATTTTATTATTACTATTTTCAGGAATTAAAGTAACATTTTCACTCACAATTATCCCATCCTTTTGGTTCTCTATTATATACCTAATTTTAAATTATGAAAAGAAAAAAACTCTAAAATTAGAGTTTTTGATAAAAAAAATAAAGAAATTCAAAATAACTTAAAATTAAAGAATAAATTTTTAAATTAATATCACATATTAAAAACTATATTTTTTTAAGTTTACAGTATACTAACACTCTCACCAATCCCACACATCTTCTTCGCTTCGCCATCTCTAAGCAAATAACATTCACCATATATCATCTGTTCATTTCCATCATCAAAGATATGGCTAACATCAGGAAGACAATACAAATCCCTCTTCTTAGACTCTTCCATCATAGCATTTCTACGTAACATTTCATCACAATCAAAATTAGAAGTATCTAATATAAAATGTGGCTCAATATTAATATGCGTCTTATCTAATCCTTTAAAACAACTAGGTTTCTTCAAGTCTTCCTCACATTCTGGACTATTATATACATCTTCTGCTAAATTAATTGAACCAGCACTTTGTCCTACTATAACACCTTCATAATCACTTAATATTTCTCTTAAATTAATTTTCTCAAAATACTGCATTTGCGTAAATGTATCTCCACCTGATAAAAATACTAAGTCGCTTTTTAATACTCTATCTCTCACTTCATCTTCACTACTCATATCATCTACTATATAATAATTATCAAATACAATACCAGATAATCTTAAAGCATCAAATAATATCTTAGAATATTCATCTATCTTATCTTTATTACTAGCATCAGCCGGTATATATATAATACCTCTTGTATCTTCTAATTTACTTTTTAACTGATCAACTAAGCCATTACTGTTATCTATTTCTTTAGCTACTTTAACTCCATCTATCTTTTTATAATGATTTAAATTACTAGTTAAAAATACTTTCATAAATATCTCTCCTTAGCAATCTCATTATATCACATAAAAAGAATACTTAAGTATTCTTAAAATTTAGGGAAGAAAATATAATTTAAAAGTTCTGTACCCAAAATTGCATTTCCTACTATATTTGAAACAGTTGCTTGTTCATCATCAGATAAATTATGAATTTCATCACAGGCATCTATAATTTTGCTTAAAGCCTTTCCTATACGCCTCTCTTTTTCACTCTCTGATAACTGTGCTTTTAAGTTTATTAAATTTGAAATAAATTTAGCTTGTTCACCTTTTTTATTTCTATTCATACAATATCTCCTCTCTTTTAACAAATATATCACATAAAACAGTTAGAAAAAGGAAAAATATAGGAAAAATAAGCGAAAAATTTCAAAACAAACCTTTCTATATTCCTCTTATCTCTCCTATTAATTATTCGCTTCCCCACTAATCTCTTCAATCGTCTTACTTTCTTTTTGCAACATAGCTCCACTACTCCACATACTAGTTAAACCCATATCAATATAAATCAATTGACCAGACATATATGAGAATATATCACTACCAACTGCAACTAAAGGATAACCCATCTGTTCTGGTGTAGCAACATATCCATTCCAACTCTTTAAGAAGATATTACTAATCATCTCTTCACCTTCAGCCACATCCCCATTAGGACTAGTTGACTTATTAAAGTCCTCAGTAAGCCCAGTAGTAGTATCACCAGGATTAATAGCATTCAACCTAATTCTCTTATCAATAAATTCTGGTGACATACACTTATAAGTAACATAAGATTCTAAACATTGCTTAGCAAATACATAAGCACTTTGTATCAACTCAGGATGTTTATCATACCATTCCATCGCCTCATCCCAAGAACTTAAATTAATAAGCTCAACTGCCTTATCATAAACAGCTTGCCATCCAAATCCACCTACAGAAGAAATAAAGTTTACTGTACCATGTTCTTTTATTCTAGGTAATAATGCTTCAGTCATATACTTCTGACTATAGAAATTAACCTTTTGTACTAATAACTCTCTACCAGGAAAATATGCAATACCATGGCATAAGAATAATCCATCTAATTCACTAGGTAACTCAGCTATTACTCTATCAATTTCTTCCTTTTTACTTAAATCAGCTTGAAAAGCTTTAGTTACATTTATTTGAATAGGATTAATATCTATTGCATATACATTAGCTCCTAATTCTACAAGTAACTCTGCAGCACTCTTAGCCATACCAGAAGCTGCTCCTGTAACTACAACATTCTTTCCTTCATAACCAAATATTTTTTTTAGATCCATTAATAATCTCTCCTCTATTCTTAATTTAATTTTATCATAACCATATAAAAAACAGAGCAATACCTGTTGCCCTGTTTACAACTTCTATACTTATCCACAAGTATTCTTACTTAAAACCATAATATATAGTACTCGTCTCCAAAGTATATCCTTTATAATAAGCCAACTCAGAAACTGACACAATCTGATAACCTCTATCTAATAAATCGGGTACCAACAACTCCACAGCATCTGCTGTTTCACTATATATTGAATGCATAAGTATTATCTTACCATCCAAATCCCCAAATTTATCTATTTCACTTAAAGTTAAATCTTTATTACGATATTTCCAATCTAATGAATCAACATTCCAATTTATAATTGCCATATCTGAAATTCCCGCTCTAACATTAGCATTTGCATTACCATAAGGCGGTCTAAGTAACTTTGGCTCGTAGCCTAACACTTGTACACTAGCTTCCTTACTTAATCTAATCTCCTCAGATAATTCTTCTGGCGTTAATGAATTCAAATTCTTATGTGAATATGTATGTGTCCCAACTTCACCTATCTTAGCTTCCCTCTTTACTATATCTGGATATTTTAACATTAAACTTCCTAAATCAAAGAAAGTTGCATGTACATTATATTTCTCTAAAGTATCTAGAATTCTTGGCGTTGACTTCGCATTAGGTCCGTCATCAAACGTAAGCGCAACCATCGGTTTTCTAATATCAATATGTCCCTGAGGCAAAACATTTAAATTAACTTCTTTTTTTACAATCTTCTTCTCTGTTAAATATGAAGAACTTACATATCCAATTAAATCTTTATACTGTACTTGTGACCATCCACCATTTTGGCCAATCTTAATAACTTCTTCACCAGATTCAATAACACCTAAAAGCTCACTATTAGAACTAGCTTCTCTTCTCAAATTTAAATCAGTCGCCACATACATCTTAACACCAGTATTTACCTCACCATAATCAGAATCTCCAACCTCTTCTTTCTCTGGTTCAATATTCTTACTCTCAATATACGCAAGTCCATCATTAGTAATTAAAATACTCCAACCATTATCGCTCTGTCTGTATACTTTAACAACTTCACTTTTCTTAACACTACCAACTACATCACTAGTAAGCTTTGCATCTTCATATAAAACAACATCACTTAATACAATATATTCCTTATTAACTAAAGTATATTTATCTTCTACCTCATCTATAGAATAATCCTTATCTAAACTTCCATCAAGTTTTAAATACTCTTCTATTCCATCTACTTCTTGCATTTTATCATTTACAAGTAAATAAACTTTTTCACCCTTTAATATTATTTTAAACTTATCTTCATCATTACTAAAAATATACTTTGTTAATACTTCACTATATCCATCTTTTAAAATATCATCAATATTTAATTCTTCTCCCATTTTTAAATCAAACCAAAAAACATATATCTTCTCAGTCTCACTCAAACTTGTTGTTTCAATTCTCTCTCTTAACACTAAACTTACAGTTTTACTAATTCCCATATATATTTCATAATCCACTAAATAATAAGTATTAAGTTCATCACAATCACACATATAATCTGTAATTGCCCTATTTTTCAGTTCTTCTATTTTATTCTTAATAGATTTATCTATTTTATCATTACCAATAACTGGATAATTAATCTTATAATATATATTATTATCTCGATCCTCTAAAGTAGTCATTCTTCCTACTTCTTTTTTACTACTTAATGTTTCAAAAATCAATTCATCTTTATCTACATCTTTATTAAATCCTCCAATAAACACGCATATAAAAACAACTAAACAAATAGTAAGTATCAATAAAGTAATTCTTAATATAATCTTTTCTCGTTCCAAAACACTTCTCATACTTCCACCTAACAATATTATAATACTTTTCTAAAAATCTAAACGATAAAAAACAAACCAATAATTAACAAAATATTTTATAAACTTTTATTTTTCTTATTTTCTAGTATTACATCAAAAACATCGTTCAACATTTCATTAGAAATACCATAATGTTCTCCATTTAAACTCATATTTAAAAACTCATCCATCTCATAAGGTAAAGAAATAACATCTAATTCACTAAGATGAAATTTAACTCTCATAAAAGTTCTAATAAATTTATCTGTAATATTCTCTTGTATAAACATATTTCTATTATGTAAAGCTTCTCTTTTATCATCATCTTTAACTTCACTAGCCGCAATATCTCTAGATAGATATCTTAAAGGTAAATAAGGGACTGCTTTTATATTAGTAATACCTTCTCTCTCAAGTAATGCAATAAATGCACTTAAAGCAAGCACAAAAGAAGGTGTCACATCAGATATATTTTCTGGGTAATACTTAGACAATCCATCCTTATATTCAAAGTACTCACTAGATTCATAATCACTAATACCATCATTTAATTTATACATAAGCCTAGCTATTTTCTTTTGATACTTCTCTTCTTCTTTACCTATTTCTCGTCTATCCTTTGGTTTCATCAAACTATAAATATAACAAACCTTTTCTCCATCCTCATTAGCTATACCATAAGTAATATCTGCTATAGGATATTTAAAATTATCTCCATTACTTTCTTTATCTAAACCAACATACATCTTATTAGGAGTTTCCATTGCAACCCCATGTTCTACATTCTGTAATACTAAATTACTACCCAAGAAATAATCTTCCATATCAAGAATCTCCCCATCACTTAAATATGAAAAAGTATCATCTTGTAAAAACTCTATATTTCTTCTAATTAAATTAACTGGATTACCAAAATCTTCTGTAGTAGCATTGACAAATAAATAAGCCATAATAAACTTCATATGATTTCTTAATTCATCATATACAAAAGTTGGAACTCTTCTTTTCTTATTTAATTCTAACAACACATATTCATTAAGTATTTCAAAAAAATTATCTTCATTCTTTATAACTAAAGTAGAGTTATTTTTTTCATCTTCATAAAAGAAGCTCTCTTTATTATTTCTATAAATAATAGTATTAAATCCAATTGGCCATTCTTCTCCATCAATAATAACACACCCCTTACTAGCTTCTTTAATCAACTCGTAAAATATCTCTTTCATCCATACCACCCAATATCTTATATAATAATTATACCAATAAAAAAGGAAACATTAACCAAAGTCTTAACGTTCCTATACTCTAAAATGTAAACAAATACTATACCTACTTAACTTTAATACTTCTACCATTTATACAATGAGATAAATATTTACCATAATTAATTCCAAATCTAGGTTTCTCATACATATACATTTTTACTTTCTTAAAGTCTCCTTCAGGAACAGTATCTACAAATTTATGTAATACATCGTCAAATAACTCTTCTTTAGTATCATATATATGTAATCCTTTATACTTTAACCAAGCATTCTCTATCCAATAATACTTCTTTGTATCCTTATATATTAAAAATGAATGTGACATATCCATCTTATCATCAGGATAATGTATAAAATATGTTCTCAAATCAACGCCTAACTTAGAAACCAATTCTCTTTCTAATTCTACCTGATCAAAAGAAGTTCCAACTTTACTTTCTATTAACTGCTTAGGATTCTGTAAATAAAACATATCTTTAAAATTCCATTTAAATCCAGCATATTTGTTTCCATCTTTATCTCTATACCCTAACTTTATATCGGCTAATCTATCTTTAATATTAATATAAACACAATCACATTTCATAATTAGTGTTCTACCATTACTTATAATAATAAAACCTAATCTTTCAAATAACCTAATTGCATCTTTATTATTTTTATAAACCCAAATATATAAAACTGGATTTTCTTTTTTTATCTTATTAATTATCTCTGTACCTATACCATTATTTCTATATTCTTTAAATAAATATATTTCATCTATAATATAGCCATCTTCATAAGGTATTGTGACATAAGCTCCAGCAATTTTTTTACCAACATAAATAATCTTATATTCTTCTACAGTTCTTTCGATGTTTTTTATAATGCTTTTTCTTATTTTGTTCTTTTCAGTGTAAGAAAGAACTTTATCCATTTCATCATCTACCATAGTAACTAATTTCATACTAGTCAATATATCCATATCTTTGTCTTGCGCATTAACTATTTTATATTCAAGCATTAAAATCACCTACTTATGCCACATATACTACCAAAAAAATTGATTTATGAAAAGTTATAAATTATTTTTTGATTAATACTTTACTATATAAATTCTACTTCTAACTATTAAAAAAAGAAAGTCTTAAAATTCAAACTTTCTTCTCTTAAAATAACTTTTTTTATTTTTCTTTCTTTTTAACAACAACGCCTCTATTTTTGCAACTGTCTTTTCCTTCATTACAATAACCAAATACTTTACAAGTAGGTCCAAGTCCTTCTCCAATAAGTGGTGCAACATTTGAAGCTAATTCTGTCATTTGATTAGCTAATCTTCTAGGTTCTAATTGTGCTTTTGTACAACATCTCATTCTACTAATCCATTCTAAGCTTCTAGCATTCATAGTAGTCGTAATATTCATTGCATGTCCACATTGTAAGAAGCAAATTAAATCTTCTGGTCTAACACCTTGTTTTTTAAATTCCTCCATCATTAGCATATTATTTGCAAATAGTTCTCTAAACTCTGCTTCATGTGTTTTTTGAATTGTATCTGGAACTATAATATTTTCAAAATTAATACTAGTAAATCCAGGTACTAATAAGGAATGCATTCTATGTCTAGTTATATGTGTAAGTACTGCAAGAGATATTGGCATTTGGAAAGAGAATATTGCTTGTTCAAGTTCTCTTTGACTCTTACTATTTATAATTCCTTGCATTATATCTCTCTTAATAGTTGGACGTAAGTCACCTAATTGATGTAATACCTCTTCAGCTTGTTCATAAGTATATTGATATCTTGCCATTAAAGCACTTACTAATACTTTCCAATCAGCATTGTGAGTATAATCCGTCATTTCAACTTTATCTAATAAATGAGCTTGTTGTGGCATTTCAATATTTGGAACTAACTCATCCAAAAATGATAATTTATCTCCATAATAAGGTTTATCTTTTTCTTGATCTAATGCTCTTGCTAAATAAGGAACATATTTTCTAATCATAGCAGCTAACTTTTCACCCAATTCACGAACTTCACTTATCTTAGATATTTCTCCATATAACATATCACTTGTCATATTAAGTAATTCATTAGCATCACAACCCATAATAATATTACCATTTATTGTATAAGGTAATAAGTATCTACAATCTTCCACAGGAATACCTTCATCAACTAATTCACCATATTTAGTAAATAATACTTCAGCATTTTTCTTATACATTCTTTGTAACTTTTTATTATTTAGAAGAACATTTCCATTAACATCTTTAAAATCTGGAACATATGTACCAACACTTCTAAAGTCTACATTTCTTCTAGACTTAATTGTAAATGATGTTAATCTATAACCTATAATTACTTGTTCTAATAACATTGAAACATTTTCTAAAGCAAAAACTAAATAATCATGTTCTGATATTGATTTATGTCCATATCCAACTATTGCTCTGGCTAGTTTTAAATTAGTTTCATAATCATTATGTGATTCTAAAACCTGTGTTACAGTACCATCAGCACGTGACAAATTACCAGCTGACGCTACAATTTGTAATCTCTTTTCTATTTCTTTCTTGGTATTATTTCCAAGCATTACTACTTTCATTTAAACTCTCTCCTTTTACCATATTGTCTCTACATTTCCAATATATCATATCCAATTTTGAATTTAAAGTGTATTTTGTACACTTAGCTATCAATAATTTTTATATCCCCATTCCATATTGATATAATTGCCTTTTATCTTTACGAATTTACGTAAAAGACAAACATAATATTTCCAAGTTATGGTATACTTTTAATAGGATGTGATTAGATGAAATTTATCAAGAATTTAAGTGAAAAAGAATATCAAGCATTCTGGGAAAAAACTCCAAACAATCACTTTATGCAAAGTTATGAATGGGGACAAGCATGCAAAAAAAATAGAGATCAAATTCCATGTTATGTAGGATTAAAAGATGACGATGGTAATATATTAGCTGCCTCACTTTTATTAAAGAAGAAAACACCCTTCAACATGTGCTACTTCTATGCCCCACGAGGATTTACAATGGATTTTTCAAATAAACAAGTTTTAACAGAATTTACAAAAGAGTTAAAAAACTATCTAAAAGAAGAAAAAGCTATCTACCTTAAACTAGATCCTCCTTTAATGTATCAAGAAATCGATGAGGAAGGAAACAAAATTGAAGGTGGAATAAATAATTATAAAATTTACAACTTATTTAATAACCTAGGATATAAACATAAAGGATTTAATAAACTATATGAAGGCAATCAACCGCGTTATACTTTCCGCACATATTATGATAAATATAATAGTTTTGAAGAAGTAGAAAAAACCTTCTCAAAGTCATTTGCTCGTCCAGTAAAACGTAGTTACAATTATGATTTGAAAGTTTATGAATCTGATGAAGTAAAAACATTCCATGATCTAATACAATTAATATCAAAACGTGATGGATTCAATTCATATAGCTACGATTACTACAAAAATGTTTACGAAGAACTAAGTAAAAAAGGTTATGTCAAAGTTTACAATGTAAAAATAAACCCTACACAATTAATTGACAAATTTAGTAAAGAACTTGAAAGTGAGAAAAAAGAAGAGCGTAAAGTTAAAATTCAAAAAGATATAGATTACTTTAAAGAAGTCACTAAAACTCACAAAGGGGAGTATACATGTGCTTCACTAATCTGTACATATTCTGCAACTGGTGCTTGGTCACTTTACATTGGAAATGATGATGTTGCATCATACACTGGTACAGTAAACCGTCTATATTACGAGTTTATGAAAAAAGCCTATGAAGATGGCTACGAATATGCAGACCTATTTGGTGTTGTAGGTGACCCTCATACTAAATATAAAAATCTAGCTGGCATATATGAATACAAACGTAAAATCGGTGGCGACTATATTGAATTCATTGGTGAATTCGATTTAATCAACAAACCATTCTGGTATGCAGTACTACCAACATTATTAAAAATATATCGTTCAATAAGGAAAGGAAAATAGTTATGTTATTTATTCATTATCCAAAATGTTCAACATGTAAGAAAGCTAAACAATTTCTAGACGATAATAATATCAAATACGAAGAACAAGATATCAAACTTAATCCACCAACATATGAAGAACTAAAACAATATTACAAAACAAGCAATCTTCCTATAAAAAGATTCGTCAATACTAGTGGTCTTATATACAAAGAATTAAATCTAAAAGACAAGCTTCCTACTATGACAGACGATGAAATTCTAAAACTAATTAGTACAAACGGAATGTTAATAAAAAGACCACTACTTGTAACTGATAAAACAGTTATTACTGGTTTCAAAGAAGAAGACTACAAAAAAACTATAGATAATTTATAAATCTATAGTTTTTTTAATTCTCTATATCTATATATTTAATATCCGTAACATTCATTCCATCAAAAGTAACTCTAAATACAGCAGGAGCAGTCCAATGACCATCAACTATTGTCTCTTCATCATAAGATAATATAATTTCATCATCATAATTTCTTCCTGTCTCACACCAAGCAGAAAGTAAACAAGTAAATGCTGTACTATGACCAACTACTGCTACTCTATTACCTGTTTCAAACATCAAGATATTCTTCATTGAATCAATTATACGTTTCTTAGTTTCATTAAGACTCTCTCCATTAGGTAATTTATAATCAAAGTCCTTAACTTGCATTCTACGAAATTCGTTACCATCAATACCAGTCATATCACCAATTTTTCTCTCATTTAGTCGCTCATCAACATTAATAATCGTATTATTCTCTTGAGCAATATACTTAGCCGTTTGTAAAGCCCTAACATAATTTGAAGAATAAACAGCATCGATATTTTGTAATTCTTCTATCTTACTCATTGCTTCCGCTTTCTTTTCTCCACTAACTGATAAAAAAGCCTTTTCATTAGAAACTTGTTTATCATCATTCATACTAATATTTTTTATATTACTCTTAGGTGTAACTTCAGAATGTCTAATTAAATATACAACAGTCTCCACTAAAAGATCACCTCAAATAAGCCAAATGACACAGCCATCATAATAATACCAGCTAGTAATACTCCGCCCATAACAGCTAATACCGTCTTTTTAAAATCTAAATCTAAAATACTAGCAGCTAAAGTACCAGTCCAGGCTCCAGTACCAGGAACAGGAATTCCCACAAACAAAAATAATGCCCAATATAATCCTTTTCCTGCTTTAGCTTGTAACTTCTTACCACCTTTTTCGCCTTTTAATAAACACCAAGTAAAAAATTTACCAATATACTTTTTATCTTTACCCCATTCAAGAACTTTTCTTGAAAATAAATAAATAATTGGTACAGGTAACATATTACCTATAATCGCTATTATAAATGAAATAAGTTTTGGCATCCCTAGTCCAACTGCTATTGGAATAGCTCCTCTAAGCTCTACCAAAGGTACCATTGACACTAAAAAAACAATAATATATTTTACAAACATAACTAATCTTCCTTTTCTTTTAAAATTAATTCTTAATTTTTAACACTAAAATATCTATATCTTTCTTTTTTTAAAAACTTACATAACAAACTACTTGGAAATACTTTCTGCCTATCCATATAAGCTAATATAGCATTATTATATTTTTTACATAGTTTATTTATTACTTTATTAAACCTAACTAATTGTTTCTCATACTTAACATATTTTATATTACTTAAAAGTTCTGGATATGCTTTTGATACTAAAAGAATCTTTTTAATATTTAATTCTAAGTTTTCATTAATAATAATTCTTTTCTCTAAATTATATTCATCATATTCATTAATATAATCATATAAATCACTACTTAATACTTCAAACTCTATCTTATTATATTCTTTTATAATATCTAACATCTTATATAATACATTAAGCCTCTTAATAAATAATATATCTAATTCACTAAATACTATGTCAATATCCTTTATTTTTCTCTTTAATATAGTTACTTCTAAAATAATATAAAGAATCAACCATATAACTAAAACAATAAACAATATGCTTAATGTATCTTTCATACCATAAACACTCCCTAATAAAAATTATACCATAAAAAAAGAACGAATTACACATTCATTCCTTTATATTTTTTTATTATGAAAACAAATACCATTTACCTTTAATCTTAACAGCCTTAACTTCGATTTTTTCAGTATCTTTATCTCCATCATCATCTACTTTAAATTTAATAGTATATTCAACTACATCTTTAACTTCATCTTCATCAATATCATAATAATCTTCTAAATCTTCAGCATAATCTTCTCTTTTGTCTTTATCATATTTTTCACTATCGATTATTTCATAGCTTAAATATTTATAATCTTTATCTTCTAATGCTTCAAATGCATCATCAAAGATATCTTCACAATCTTCATCAGCGTAATCTTCCATATAATCAATATAGTCTTTATGCATTAATTTACACATTTTTTTAGAATCAGATTTTACCATTGATTTTGCATATGATTTTACTACACTCTTAGATCCACCATTTAAATAAACACCGCAAATTAATAATAGTATTACAACTACTACAGCAATTGATACACCTAAAACTTTTTTATCTGTTTTTAGTTTTTCTGTATAGTTTCCAATCCCCTGTTTTGCTGCTTCAGCTATTTCATTAGCTTTAGCCTTAGCAGCCTCAGTATTAACTATTGGTTGACTTGCTTGTTGTGAAGAAACATATACTTGGCCTGCTGAAAAAGACTGTGCAGATGGCTCTGGCTGTACTTCTTGGACAGGTTGTTCAACTTGTGTTGGTTGCTCAACTTGTGTTGTCTGCCCTGACATTGTTTGTTCTGTTACTGTTTGTTGAACTGGTTGTACAGATTCTTCTACTGGGTTTGATGCTTCATTTGGTAACTCAATATTTTGTTCTTCTTTACTCATTTTTACTCACTCCATAATCTATTATATATTAAGAATAATACAAATAAATAGAAATTGCAATCAAAAGAAAAAAGACCTTAACAGTCCTTTTTCAAAAAGTGTGAGTTTTGAGTTTATATGTTATTTTAATTGTATAGGGTTTATATTATATAATTAAATTTATTTATTATTTCATCTTTAATTAATAACATTTATTTCTTTCTATCTCTATCACTCTTCCTTTCATGATTTAATATTACTATTAATTTATGAAGTTTATGTGAAGAGCAAGTGAAATATTTATTAATGTTTATTAAGATCTACTTCTTTACACTATTTACTTTATTGACCTTAAAATAGAATACAGTTCCTTCATTCTTTTTACTTTTTACCCCATATTCAAAATTATGACACTCTAATATATTCTTAACTATTGATAAACCTAACCCTGTTCCAACAACATTTCTCTTATGATTCTTTTCGTTCTTATAATATTTTTCCCATATATGTTCAATCTTATCTTTATCTATACCTTTACCAGTATCTTTAATTTCAACCAAGAATCCCTTCTTTTCTTCCTTTACATTAATAAATACTTTTTTATCATCACCAGTATAATTTAATGCATTATTTACTAAGTTGTAGATAACTTGATTAATTTTATTTCTATCTGCTCTAATTAGTACTTCTTCTGGCATATTAACTTCTATTGTATATCCTTCGGCTTCTTCCAAATAACTATACCTTTTTAATATATCTTTAATCTCTTTATTTAAATCAAAAGTCTCAATTTCTAAAGTATCAGAATTTGCTTGTAGCTTAGATAAAGTTAATATATCACTAACTAAAACATTTAATCTATCTGTCTCTTCAATAATTACATTAAGATTTTCTTCTCTCTTATCCTTATCTTTATAAGTGATATCCTTTACCATCTCAGCATAAGCTTTAATCATCGTAAGAGGGGTCTTTAGATCGTGTGAAACATTCGCCATTAAATCTCTTCGATATTGATCAGTTTTACTAACTTCGCTCTCTAAGTAATTTAAAGTATCAGCTAGTTCATCTATTTCTTTAATTCCATTTTTACTAAACTCTACATTATAGTTTCCTAAAGCCAACTGTTTAGACTTCTCTGTTATATCAACAATTGGTTCACTCAAAACCTTAGCCAAAAACAAACTAATTAAAATAGCAAATATAATAATAACTATTGTAATATAAATTAGTTGCTTACTTATAATTGTATAATTCTTATTAACATTACTTAACATTGTAAATAAAAACACATATCCATCATCAACTTCTATTCCATAAAGAAGTGCATATGATTCATAATCTGGATTTACCAACTTTATTGCATTTATTTCTTCTCCACTTTTATATAGATCAGTCATATATTTATTAATTTCACTATTATCTTTGCCAAGTAAACAACCAGTAGAAGCATCATTATATAATTTTGTTCTACCATAAACATCTATATATTCAATACATACCGCATTATTATAAACAACATTCTTTAAATAACTATGTAATTCGTAAGAATCCTTTTTGTGTATTTCCTCAGCAATCTTCTCCATATCATTTATTTGATATTTCTCATAAAGATATTTAGAAAATAACATTTGCGATTCCCATAAAAGTAACAGTATAAATATTGAAAACAATATCAAATAAAACATTGTTTTATATTTTATACTAGTTGTTCTTTTTATCTTGGTATTCAAATTTATATCCTATCCCTCTAACAGTTTTAATTAAATCACCATAGTTACCTAAATTTCTTCTTAATGTCTTTACATGCGTATCAATAGTTCTATCATCACCATAAAAATCATAACCCCAAACATTAGTTAATAATTGTTCTCTTGACAATGCTATATTTTTATTAGTTACAAAATATTTTAGTAAATCATATTCTTTTGGTGTTAAATAAACCTTATCTTCATCTACTATTACATCATGAGCTTTATCATCTATAACCAAACCATCAAATTTATATAAAGTATCCTCGCCAACACTTCTTTTAATTATAGCTTTAACTCTAGCTACTAACTCTTTTGGACTAAAAGGTTTAGTTACATAATCATCTATTCCTAAATCAAATCCAATCAATTTATCATATTCTTCACTACGAGCTGATAACATTATAAAAGGAATATCTTTATTCTTAGATTTTATTTCTTTACAAGCTTGATAACCATCTTTATTTGGCATCATTATATCCATTATAATCAAAGAATAATCTGTAAGACTTGCTTTATTAACAGCATCCTCACCATCACTCGCTTCATCAACATCATATCCCTCTAAAACTAAATATTCACGTATTACATCTCTAATTAACTTTTCATCATCTACAACAAGGATTTTCACACTTCTCACCTCAATATACCTATATTTTATAATAAAAATGTGAAAAAACAATGAAAAAAGACGTATAAACGTCCTCATCATCAACATCTTAATCTAACTTTACATTATGATAAATATCAGTTACATCATCAACGGCATCTAATAAATCATATAACTTATTAAATACTTCTAAGTCTTCACCTTCTAATGTAACTAAATCCTTTGCATACCATCCAGATTCATCTACTTCAAAATCAACATCAGGTATTACAGATTCAATAACTTCCTTAGTTTTATAATTATCCATATATTTTACGGAAACATTTATAAAACCATCTTCTGACTCAAATTCAACTGGTTCAATAGAAGCATCAAGTAATGCCATTAGTAACTCTTCTTCTTGACTAGATTTAAAACTCATTACTGTCAAATTTTCATAGTTATAAGAAACAGAATTACTAACTCCTAAACTTTTCTTCATTTTATTAAATGCTGCTCTTACTTCTCCAACTGTCCTATTTACATTATCTGTTAATGTTTTAATCATAAATGTTGAAGCTCCAGGACCAAATCCTTCATAAATTATTTCTTCATATTCATCTTTTCCAGCACCTTTAGCTTTATCTATAGCTCTAGATATAATATCAGCTGGCACTTGCATCTTTTTAGCTTTTTCAACTAAATGCTTTAAAGCACTATTAGCTTCTATTTCAGGAGAACCATTTTTAGCTGCAAGATAAATTTCTTTAGCAAAGTTTGTATATAATTTACCTTTAGCTGCTCCTGTCTTTTTTATTTTAGCTTCTCTAACCGCATAAGCTCTTCCCATATTTACACCTCTTTTAAAACTTGTTTTATTATACAAAAATTCTTCTTATATTACTAGAAAAATCTTATTTCCCTAATAAATCGATAAACAAAGTATTTACTCTTATTATTTCTAAAAAGTTTAATTAATTTATAAGAATTATATACATCATAATAATCTATATGTTCTTTTTCTAAAACATATTCCAACGCTTTAAGAACAGTTGATTTATATGTATTAGTACCAAAGAAATTCATAACTCGATTAAACAACCTTCTATTAACTTTTCTCGTTATAAACTTATAATATTTATTATTCCTTCTCTTAAAACAATATCTATATCCATCTAATTTTTTTATAATTCTTAAAGTATCATAATAACCCATCATAATATTATCTCTAATAACATCTCTATTAAATTCTAATATTTTACCATTATCACGACTAGGAGATATATTTATTACTTTAGCTGGAACATTATATCTTCTATTTATTCCTATACCTTTAATATTTATAACATAAATTTCATCATATCCTATATCAGCTAATAACTTAACAGGTGAATTATCATAAAATCCACCATCTATATAAAAATGATTATCTATTATTCTTTTTTCTCTAAATACTGGCAGATAACTACTCGCCATCAAATATTCAATTAATTTATCTTTACTTTTAATATCACTTTTATAAACATAAACTGGCTTAGCTCCTTTTCTAGACACTTGAACAGTAACTAAACCAAAATCTTTACTACTATTCATTAAAGCATCATAATCAAGCACATTTTTAATATTTTCAAGTAAATTAGTATTATCTATTCCTAAATTCTTAACAACCTTCTTTAAGGCTGAAAATGCACTTTTTAGAGCATCAATATTTCTATCTCCATTATTTATAGCATCTATAAACTTTTGATCAAATCCGAGTAACTCACCAGGATTAACATTATACCAAAAATCTAATAATTCTCTAAAATTATTACTAGCTAACATAGCCGCATTAAATGAACCTATTGAAGTCCCTACAAATCCATCTAACTTAATTTTACTATCACGAAAAGCATAAAAAGCTCCCACTTGATAAGAACCTTTTACACCTCCACCTTCTAAAACTAACCCCTTCATAAACTACTTATCTTTTTTCATTCTAGAATAAAAAGCTACAAAAGGTAAAGCAAACAACCTTGGTAACAGCCTAGTAACTTTATATTTATACTTAGTTAGTGTATTATAATAAACATCTAAATTCTTACTTCTAAAATGTAATATCTCTTCCAACTTATCTCCATCACTATAATACCCACCATAATAATTCTTTTCAGCAAATAAATAAGCAGATAGAAACTTACAAGATAAACCATATGTTTTAAATAAATAGAGTAAGTAATCAGAATATCTAGTTCTAAATTTCTCTCCTCCAGAAACATTAAATATTTTCTTATTAACTTCCTTCTTAAAATCTATAGCACAGACAAATGCATATCCTGCATCCTCTGCTGATAATAACTCACATTTACTATCAGGAGTAATATTATATATTAAATTCTCAGGTCCAGGATCACCCAATATATAAGCAAGTCTAAATATTGAATAATTCTTTAAATTTTCTTTAATATATTTTTCACTTTCTAATTTATATTTAGCATAAAAATCATAATCATCTAAATTAGGCTTAGTCTTTGTTGTAATATTTTCGTAATCTTCTTGTTTCCCATATATGGATGCAGTTGATGAATAAAGTAATAAGCACTCTGGATTATAAGATTTAATAGAATCTACAATTTGTTTAGTTCCATTATAATCTACTTCCTTACAAAGATCTTCTCTTACATTAGCTAAAGGAGGTAACACGCCAGCTAAATGAATCACTACATCATGATCTTTAATTAATGCATCAACAATAGCACTATCATTAACATCCCCATAAACAATATTTATTCTTTTTCTAAATGTTTTAAGTCTTTTATAAACATGTTTATTTTTTAATTCTAAGGCTGTTATTTCATATTTTCCTTCACTGAGTAAAAATCTAATTACTTGTAAACCAACTGTTCCTGCTGCACCTGTTACTAATACTTTCTTCATATTTTACACCTTCTTGATTATTATCTATTATCTTTATAATAACACATTTTATTCTAAAAACTAATAAAGTTCCTCACTACTAGTAGCATTTAACGTTAAATCTGCAAATTCACCTTTTAAATAAAGGGGATAAGCAGCAGCTCCTATCATCGCTGCATTATCTGTACAATAAGCCATTCTTGGTATTGATAATTCAACATTATATTGATCAGCGACTTTCTGTATTGCATTTCTTAAAAATCTATTAGCAGAAACACCACCCGCAATAACCATATTTTTAACTTCGTATTTCTTTATTGCTAATACAGTCTTTCTAACTAATTGATCAACGGCTGTGTCTTGAAAACTTCTTGCTAAATCTGCTTTTCTTATTGTATTTCCTCTTTGTGTTTCATTATGTACTAAGTTAATAATACTACTTTTAAGTCCACTAAAGCTCATATTGAAACTATCATCATTCATAGGTATAGGTAAATCATATGTAGGCTCTCCTTCTAAAGATAATTTATCTACATTAGGGCCACCAGGATATTTTAAACCAAGAACACGCGCAACTTTATCATAACATTCTCCAACAGCATCATCTAAAGTACCGCCAATATGTTCAAATACATAATCGTCTTTCATTATTATTAAATCAGTATGTCCTCCACTTACAACTAAAGCAAGTAATGGAAATTTCATCTTCTTTTCTAAATTGTTAGCATATATATGACCAGCTATATGATTTACAGCTATTAATGGCTTTTTATAAATATATGATAAAGTTTTAGCAAACTCCACTCCTACTAGCAAGCTTCCAAGTAATCCAGGAGCATATGTTACAGCTATAGCATCTATTTGCTCCATTGTCATACTGGCTTTAGTTAAAGTTTCTTCCAATACCATAGTAATATTTTCTGTGTGCATACGTGAAGCAATTTCAGGAACTACACCACCAAATTCAGCATGTGTATCCATTTGTGTTAGTACAGTTAATTGAACACACTCACAACCATTTCTTATAATAGCCATACTTGTTTCGTCACAAGAAGACTCAATTGCTAATATATTTATATCTTTCATTCTATACATCTCTTTTCATAATTAAAGCATCTTCATTACCATAATAATTTTTTCTTCTATTTATTACATAAAAATTATTTTTCTTATATAAATTAATTGCAGGAATATTATTTTCATTAACTTCTAACATTATATATGTTACATCACTAAAATAATTAACCACTTCACTTATTAACTTAGAAGCAATACCTTTCTTCCTAATAGATTCATCTACCACTATATTAACTATATCTACAGTTTCATACATTTTAGAAAAATGAATAAATCCATTTAATAGATTATCATCATAATATCCAAGTAAATAATCATATTCAGAATTTAAAATATTATCTAAATTATATAAGTTTTTAAACTTACTATTAACAAGTTCTCCAAGACTATAAAATCTTCCTACATCTTTTAATGTTATTTTATTTACCATTTAAAGCACTTATACCTTTAACATATAAAGGTTTAACCTCATGTGGATTTAAGTTATCAAGCTTCATTACATAGTCATATACAAGTTTATAATCAATATTAACATCAGTAACTACATCATTAAAACTTTTATATTCATCATAACAAGACTTATTTAGATATTTAAACTCACATAATTTGTTATTATCTTTATCGAACTCACCAACGTAAGCACCGTTTCTGTCTTCCAAAGATACAATTTTTTTATTATTTGTTAAATTAATAGCAAGTATCGTTAATGAATCTATAACTCTTATAGGAATATTCAAACAATATGCAATTGTTTTACCAATAGTCACAGCAATTCTTTCACCAGTAAAGGAACCTGGTCCATTTACTACAATTACATTATCCAAATCATTAACTGCAAGATTAGATTCAGTTAATACCTTATCCAAAACAGGCATAGTAATTTCACTGTGCTTATTAGCAGAAACTACTTCTTCTTTTTTTAGAACTTCTCCATCTTTATATAAAATTATTAAAACGTTTTTATCATGTGTATCTATAAATAAAGTATACATATATGTCACCTCTTGTGCCTTATTATATCACATTAAGCCAAAAGAAAAAACTCCCTAGGAGTTTTATAAAACAGCTTCACACAAGTCTTCGTATTGTTGCCCATAAGGCGTAAATACTAAAACTCTAGTATTATCATCAATCACCTTAAACTTTATATCCAATCTTTCCTCAGGCAATTGACCTTCAATCATTTCAGGCCATTCAATAATACAAACACCATCTTGGTTTAAATAATCATCTAAACCAAATTCTTCATTAGAATCATCCAATCTATAAACATCCATATGGAAAAGAGGCATTTCTCCATCAGGGTACTCTTTTACTAAACTAAATGTTGGACTAGTTATAGTTTCCTTTAATCCTAAAGCTTTAGCAAAACCTTTAACAAAAACAGTTTTACCACTACCTAATTCTCCATCCAAGCAAATTACCATACCAGGAAATTTTTCACTTTCAATATTTTCAGCTAATTCCATTGTATCTTCTTCACATCTTGAAGTAAATTTATAATTCATATCTTATCACCTAAATAAATTATAACTTATAAGAAATTATAATTTCAACATATATATACACATTTGACATTATTAGTAATAAAGAGTCAAAAAAAAAAGCAAAAAAAAAGACTCAATCTAGTCCTCCCGAAAAAAAAGAGCAAAAAAAAAAAATTGGCAACTACCTA
>JAAGKN010000947.1_pt1 | contig 69408 bp, 48 predicted proteins | sample 6206371 | NCBI WGS metagenome assembly JAAGKN01 (sample SAMN11533720, study PRJNA540317) | gut metagenome | isolation source: fecal pellets from male and female animal of same cohort | host: Peromyscus leucopus | place: USA:CA | collected 2017
GGCGCGGCTGACGAGCCCGATACCGTGCAGCGCTTCGGCGAGGCGGGTCCCTTCGGACAGGGCTTTGCAGAACCGCTCGTATTTAACGTAGGGCCTCGTCCCGGCGTCATGCATGGACAGGGCCATCCGGGATGCCTCTTCCGGGACCATGCCCGCGTTGAGGCCCATGGCCAGTACCTGCAGGAACCTCGCGTCGTCCATGGCGCCGAACAGCCAGCGGCCGGACACGGCGCGTCGGGCCGTCGCCGATACGGCTTCCCGCATCGGCTTTATCAGCCATGCCGCGAGTGCGATCAGCGCGATGCCGGCCATCAGTCCCGCGAACACGGGCGCCGCGCCGGCCAGGAACAGCCCGATATCGAGCATGGCGCCGGAAGCCCCGGACATCTCGATGCCCATGGTCGCGTATACGTCCCGGAAGACCGGCATCACTTTCACCGTCACCAGGACGAACACCGCCAGCGACATGGCCAGCATGGCAAGCGGCTGCTTTATGGCGCTTTTTAGCTTATGTCCCAAGGCGTCCATCCGGCTGTAATATGTATGGATCGATTCCAGCGCCTCTTCCAGTTTCCCGGATTCGCTGCCGGCAGCCACCAGGCCGCAGGCCTGCGGCGGGAACAGACCGGATGCGCGCATCGCCTCGTCGGGGTATGCCCCGGACCTGATCTCGTTGGCCGTGCGCCGCATGTCGGGGCCGGGCCAGCGGGCGCCGTACGCATCGGCGGCGGTCATGAAGGCGTCGCCCATGGACATTCCCGCATGGACCATCAGTTTCAGCTGCAGGCACGCCTGCGCCACGCCTGCATTGCCGAGAGTCTTACCCATCGCTGCGGCCTCCTTCCTGCCCGGCCTCGCAGGCCAGGGCCTCTTCCATGTGATCGTTCAGGTACTTCTCCAGCGCCCACCCTATGACGATAGTCTTGGTACGGCCCGTACGCTTGCAGTAATCCGCCAGCCGGTCCGACAGGGACTTGTCGATGTAGGCGTTCAGGCATGCGGCGTTTTTCTTGTGCATGGCCATATCCCTCCAGTCCAGATTTCTGGGTGCATTATATCACATTTATCCGCAAACGTCAACATAGTTGTTGACGACGGGATTCGCAAAAGCACCGCCTTCCGGAGAAGGCGGTGCCTGTCGTATCATGCTATGGCACGCCGTGCCGCATCAATACAGGTATTTGGTGGTGTAATGGCTGCCGTCGCCGATATACTGCATCACGGCGTCGCTGCGGTTGCTCGTGGACGTATAGGTCGGATCCATGCGGGTCCACTCCGTGCCGTCGAAGAAGATCACGCCGTCCACCCAGCCTTCGCCGTCGACCCATACGCTGACCCAGGCGTGGTAAGCCTTGCCGGCATAGCCGACCACCAGCTTGCAGGGCACGCCCTGGCTGCGGAGCATGCCGGCCATGAGGGCGGCGTAGTCGAAGCAGATGCCGGATTTGCTGGACATCGTCCGGTCAAGATCGGCAATATATGTCGAAGGGATGTTCTTCGCCAGGTTGTAGTCGTAGGACACGTTGTCGACCACGTAGTCGAACACGGCCGCGACCTTGTCCAGGTTCCCGGACTTGCCGGAACAGAGCTCGGACGCCTTGGAAACAGCGTTCGGCGCGTTCTCGAAATCGACGTACTGCGTGGATGTCAGGAACGGCATGAACGCGTCCTCCAGCTGCACGTCGATGGTCGTCTTCACGGCCACTGCGTATTTGGTGCCGGTGGTGTTGCGCATGACGCGCACCAGGTAGCTGCCGCTGCCGTCGGAGAACGGGAACGCCGTCCAGTCGTTGGCCGGCAGGTCATAGGTGTAGGTCACGCCGCTGGGGCCGGTGGCCTGTACCTTGATGCGGATGTTGTCGCCGGACCAGTTGGTCATGAAATAGCCCTTGCTGGCATTGGAATAGTCGATCTCGGCGCTCTTGCCGGTAGCCGTCGCATACCCCGGATGCTCGGGAGTGATGCCGTACATCAGCGCCGGGCTGCCGGAAAGGGGGATGGCCCCCTCGTCCACGAACTCCGACGGCTCTTCGTACTCGGCCATGTCGGCGTCGTCGATCTCGACGTCCGCGTCATCCGGCGCGGCCACGTCGGCGCTGTCCCGGAGCTTCTCGTCGATGGACCCGGCGTCGGCCTTGTCCGATTTCGTAACGGCACCGGACACGTCCTTGTTGGCCATGGTGGGCGCTCCGCCGCATCCAGTCAGCATGCCGGCCGTCATGGCCAGGCACAGCATGCCACAAATAAGTAATTTGTGCTTCTTCATATCAATTGCCTCCTTGTGGTATTTATGTCTGGATCATAGGACAATAGGTCATTACTCGATCTCAAGGTCGCTGCCCTGGGCCTGCTCAACATTGTAATCCTGTTCGCCTTCCTGGGAGGGCTGGGACGAAGGCGTTTCGGTCGTAGTTTCTTCCTGTTCGGCTTCCGTATCCTCGCCGGCAACCATTTCCGTGATCGACTGCTGCTGTTGGGCCTCTGCTTCTGCCCGTGCGGCAGCCTCTGCTTCGGCCTGCGCCTGCGCCTGGGCCTGGGCCTGCGCTTCCGCCTCTGCCCGCGCGGCAGCCTCTGCCTCGGCCTGGGCCTGTGCCTGGGCCTGCGCTTCCGCCTCTGCCCGCGCGGCAGCCTCTGCTTCGGCTTGTGCAGCCGCTTCCGCCTCGGCCTGTGCTTTTGCCGCCTCTTCGGCCTCCTGCTGCTTCAGGTACTCCTCCCATTCGGAGTTCTGGTCCTCGGACGTTTCGCCCTCGCCCTGCTCACGGTCATCGATGCCGGTCTGGTTCTCGTTCTCGCCGATACCGGTGCTCACGCCGCCGCTGGGCTTGGACTCGTCCTCGATCTCCTCTTCTTCGCTCTCGGATTCCGACTCGCTCTCGGATTCCGACTCGCTTTCAGATTCGGATTCGCTTTCGCTCTCGGACTCGCTTTCCGATTCAGACTCGCTCTCGGATTCCGACTCGCTTTCAGATTCGGATTCGCTTTCGCTCTCGGACTCGCTTTCCGATTCAGACTCGCTCTCGGATTCCGACTCGCTTTCAGATTCGGATTCAGATTCGCTTTCGCTCTCAGACTCCGACTCGCTCTCAGATTCGCTTTCGCTCTCCGACTCACTCTCGGACTCGGATTCCGATTCACTCTCCGACTCGGATTCAGATTCGCTTTCGCTCTCAGACTCCGACTCGCTGTCCTCCTCCTTCTCGGATTCGCTCTCAGATTCAGACTCGCTCTCAAACGTGCTGTCCTCCTCCTTCTCGGACTCGCTCTCAGAGGTGCTGTCATCTTCCTTTTCGGATTCGCTTTCAGAATCCGACTCGCTCTCAGAGGTGCTGTCGTCTTCCTTCTCGGATTCGCTTTCGGATTCCGACTCGCTCTCAGAGGTGCTGTCGTCTTCCTTTTCGGATTCGCTTTCGCTTTCTGAGTTTTGCTCGGGCGTGTTGTTCGGCGGAGTAGGATTGTTGATCGGGAGCGGCGTATTGTCGGTGACGCCGGCTTCAAGATCCCAGATCTCCTGGAAGAGCGTGCCGTTGATGGGAGGCGTATGGACGAAGTTATTGCAGATCATCAGCAACTTCTGTCCCATCTCGGAACCCTGCAGCACGCCCCGGAATGCCGCGATACCGGCAGTCAACGCATCACGCATCAGGCCATGGGCCTCTTCGATATTGGCTGCTTTCTCGGCATCCGTGCCGTTGCCGACGATGTTCTCGGCCATGGCCAAATTGTACGCCTTCTTGACCTTCAGGGCCGTCTCGCGCTTGTCCAGGTCGTCCCAATCGAAATCGATGTCGTCCGGGAACTCGCCGTTGACCAGCAGGCGACGGTAAGCGTTAGGCTTATCCTCGGACACGGCCCCCGGGTTCTGCATGTCCTCCATGAACTGGTCGTAGTCCCATCCCTGGGCCTCGCACAGCTGCTTCAGGGCGACAGACGGATCTTCGCCGTACTCGTCCTGGTATTCGTCCCGCATGGCGCCTGCCGCAGCCGTCATCTCGATGACATTGTTGCCCGCGGCGAACATCCCCATGGTCGTGCTGGCCCAGGAATCGCACGCGTCGAAATACTGGTCCTCGGTGATCTCGCCGTTCTCGTACATGTTCTCCAGCATCTTGTCCATGGCCGTCAGGCTCTCGGCGTTGAGGCCATTGTTGAAGAACGTGTTGATATGGCCGTCGGGGGTGCTGCCGAGGAGCACGTCCAGGCTCTGCAGGTTCAGGACGTCCAGCGTCCCGCCTTCCCGGAACTCGCCGCCCAGCATGGACTGCACGCCCAGGTTGGCCGTCAGGATGTCCTTGCCGGACGCGTTGGGATCGTCCAGCCAGGTAGCGATGCGGCCGGACATGAACTCGGCCCTGGCGTCAGCGTCCATGGAGCAGTACGCCTCGATCTCCTCCTCGGTTACAAGGCTGTTCACGGACAGGATGGCCAGCATGCGCGCATCGTTGTCCAGCGGATCAGCTCCGCCGCCTACGCCGCTGTAGATCTCGTCGATCCGGTCCAGGGCGTCGCCCGTGGGCGTGCCCTTGGCGAACCCCTGCTCCTCGCCGAACAGGCCCTCGACGTTGGACATGGGCGTCGTAGCGTCCTTAATGATCGCCTGGATCTCGGCAGGCCCGAGCTCGACCTTCTGGAACGCATTGGTGAAGTAGTCAGGCTGCACTGACTCCTCCGTGGAACGCCATGTACGATCGTCACCCTTGTAAGCAGACGCCCCTCCAGCGGAAGGACCTTCCCCGCCTTCAGGAGTCGACATCGTCACACCCATCTGTTCCAGGATTGCCTCGTCTACATCCAGATCACCCAGATGCAACGTGACCATGTTCTTGAGGTTTTCACCCTGGAGCATATAGTCATCGATGATGCCGGTAACAAACGCCGTAGGGTTGTCAAGCTGCCCGCTCTGGTACGCGGCATAGCCGTAATCCAGGACGGCCGCATACTGCGCGACCACGGACGGGTCGGCGTTCTCGAACCATGACGAAACGACGCCGGGCACGTCGCCGGGCGACATGCCTGCCGTGAAGCCGCTGACACCGCTCCCCGCGATAGCATCGATCATGTCCTGCGTCAGGTAGCCCGTATCCAGATACCGCTGCACCCGGTCGGCGATGCCCTGCACATCCACGCCTCCCGCGGCTACGGAATCACGGAAATCTGTAAATTTCATAATTTCGGTACCTCCTTCTTGATGGCCTGCCGCTTACCCATATAAATATATAGGCGGAGGCCCGCTGCATATAATTATATAGCCGCGGGCCACCGTTGTCAAGGCTCATTCTTCGCCCATGCCGGCATACCGCTCGAATTTGCGGACGGCCCTGGGCTTCATTTCAAAGTCCTTCTGGCGGAACTTGTCGCGCCGGTCGATCTCTTCGACCTGTGCCGACAGCGCCGCCATCGCGCCGGACTGGGCCGGCGCGGCCTGTGCTTTCGGCTGTTCTGCCGGACGGCTGTTATTATAGGGCTTCCGCCGGCTGGTTCGTCTCCGTGCCATGTCCATGCCTCCTTTTCCATAATATCTATCGATATTATAATATAAACACGAACAAAAAGCAACATGTTATTCGCCGGGAACAGAGGCACTTTCCTCGTCCTCAGGGCCGAGCTCTTCCTCCTCGTCGTCGAACCCGGAATCCATGGCAGCCAGGGACGCCGCCATCTTGGCCATGCCGCCGTTGCTGGACAGCTGTCCGGACACGGCCTGCTGTTCGACGTTCCCGGACTGCAGGTCCTCGGTCGGCCCGGGCTTCGCGAACACCCGGTCAACGGGCCCCTTCTCCTTAGCCACGTCAATCATGAACCTCTCGACCGCCTTGGACGGCGTCGCGTCCTTGACCTGTTCGGCCGTCTTCTCAGCAACGGCAGCATGGACCTGGGCAGCGCATCCAGCGGCAGCCTCGTTATAGCAGGTGCCGTGGTACAGCCCCAGATGCGTCTTCGCCATCAGCGGAAGCAGGGACTCCAGCGACGCCTCGCCGCCGTACATGATCCGGTAGCCAAGGTTGTACGGGATATCCATCCGCGGCTCCTTCTTCGAGAGCACGTTGGACAGCTGCCCGTTCCTGTCGGCATGCTGCTCCAGCACGGCCCTGAACTGGGCCTTGTCGATCTCCGACATCCGGGGATGCCCCATCAGTTCCAGGAAGTTGTCCATCTGGGCCACGCCCTCGGACGGCGTCAGCGGATCCTTCAGGACCGTGAACGACCCGTTGTAGGCCTGGTCGCGGGTATGGGTGCCCATGTACGCGTTCGACAGCTCCTTCACCCGTTTGAAATGGTACACAGGCGTCAGGATGGACTTGCCGATGGTCAGGTTCGTCTCGCAGTCCAGCACGTTCTGCTTCGCGTCCAGGTAGCGCTGGGTGATCGGCCCGGAAATACGCAGCGCCAGCTCGCCGTACCCGAACGGGGCAAGGAGCATCTGCATCCTCTGCGCCAGGGTGCCGCCGAGGCCGGTCGCGTCGGACTTGTCGCTCTGCGCCACCAGGTTCACGATCTCCTTCGTACGGAACCGTGTCGCCTTCACGTCGCTGGTGTTCTCGATGTTCGACATCTTGATGGCCGGGTCGAATCCTCCGGCCGGCGGGTCGCACGGCGTGAACTCATACACCGGGCTGCCGTGCTTGTCCGTGCCGGTCATCTCGGTATGGCCGTACTCCAGCTTGAACTTGCCGTCCTCGTTCACCACGCGCAGCCTCGGCGCCGGGTTCCCGCTGGTGACTCCGCTGGTGCACTCGGCATGCACGCCGGAGAACTTCAGCAACGCGTTCAGCTGGGGCAGCTTGCCCTTCTTGCAGGCATTGGCCCCGTCGATCACGCTGGACAGGATCTCATGGTGGCAGGAGCCGTGCACCGTCATGGACGGCGCCGTCATGTACCCGCACATCTCGCGGTAAGCCGACTTGATGCGCATGGACACGGACTTCTCCAGCTTCTCGATGCTCTCCAGGTCCACCTGGAACTCCATGGGCGGTTCGACAGGCATGCCGTCTACGGTCTTGGCCTGCTCGTCGATCTTGGCCGACTCGGGCAGCACGGCGGACACTTTCGCGAACCGTTCCTGGACGCCTGCCCAGAACCGGTCGTTCGCGTCGTCACGGGCCGTCGCGCCAGGGGCGTCGCCCGCCGCGAAGTGGGAGGACAGGTCTTCCACCAGCGCAAGCCTCGCCTTCACGATGGCCCGGCAGGAATCCTCGGGCAGCATGCCCCGGTCCCTGTTCTGCTGGTCGTAGGCGCACTGCCGCACCTGCTCTATCATATTGGCCATGCAGGTGATGCGGCTGAACTCCAGGTCCAGGTCGTACCCGCAGGCTCCGCCGGCCTTCATGTTGCGCTTCGCCTGGGCGAAGTCGGCGTTCCCGGCGATGAACAGGCCGTGCATGTCGCTGGCCGTATGTACGGTCCCGTCGGGCAGCACGGGGTTCTTCTCGTAGGACGCCTTGTCCAGGATGCTGCCCGCCATGGACAGCCTCGTGCGCATGTCGTGCTTCGCGGCCGCGACCTTGGCAGCGTAATCCGGGTCCGTCGGATCCAGCCCGCTGACGCACAGCACGTTGCTGCCGCCGACGGTATCGCCGTCGAAATCGCCGTCGAAGATGGACGCCACGGCCGGGTTGATCTTCATGCCGTCGCCGTGGGCCGACACGATGCGTGCCCGGAACGCCCGGATGCACCCTGTCGTCTGGCCGGGGCTGCGGTTCACGATGATCATGTCGTCCTCGGTCAGGGGCTTGTATTTCTCGGCCATGCACTCGTACGTGTCCGGGATGGCCTTCAGGGCCTCCTTCGGGATATCGTCGCGCTCCTTCAGGATGCCAAGGGCCAGCGCCTTGTCGAACGAGATGCCCGCCTCGTCGATCTCCATGGTGGGGTCGCCGCTCCAGACGCAGGTCAGGGACTTCGCGTTGGTCGCCTTGAAGATGTTCTTCTTCATCCAGTTGTTCATGCCGGACAGGGACAGCGACTTCTGGTGCTGCATCTTCTCATAGGATTCCGTGAACGCCTTTTCCGCCAGCCCCTGGGCCGTCTTCGCCTGGTCTGCGTCCAGGAATCTGGACATGCCGACCTTTGCCTCTGACAGGTATCCCAGCATGGACGACGCCAGGGCCGCCTTGAAGGCCTGGAACTGGTACCGGTCATCCACATGGGATGACACCAGCTCCGACTCGCTGTTCGTGACCTCGTGGGACGACAGGAACAGGGGCGCCACCGGGCGCTCCGCGCCGCCGTCCACGACGGCCGTGCCGTTGATGGCCGGCGCCGATCCCAGCGCGCAGTCCTTCAGGTTGTCCGGCAGCATCATGAAGCTGCCGCCGTAGCGCGCGAAGGAACCCTCGAACATCCTGTGGAGCATGTCGTCTGCGGAGCCTTTCACCGCCGCCGGATCGTCCGGGGACAGGAACCGCGAGAAGTCCAGCTCGCCCAGGGCGGACAGCGCCGCCTCGGAATCGAATTTCTTGCTGGCCGTACAGGCGTTGAACGCCATCTCCGCGATGTCGCGGCCAAGCGCGTCCACGTCCACGAACGCATAGGGACCTGCGGGCCCGGACTTGTCGGCCGGCGTGTAGACGCCGTTGCCTTCAGGCTGGAGCGCGATATCGTCCAGCACATCCGCCAGGTAGTGCGTCCGGAACGGCTCGAAGCTGCCGGACTTGTCGTCCGGCGCCAGGGACAGCATGAACCCGTGCATCATCAGCTTCCGGTTCATGGCCGCGATCCGGTCGGGCATCGTCGCGTCGTTCTCCAGCAGGTAAGCAAGGAAGCCGCTGCCGGCCTTCTTCGCGTCGATGGCGTAGTCCTCCTGGGCGCCGTAGTTACGGCCGGGCCTGGACGACTCGCCCGAGGTATAGTCGATGTTCTTGCTGTCGGCCGTATGGCTGTCCACGTACACGTTCATGGTGCCCATGGCGCCGGGGATCTCCCGGGGCGTGCCGTCCGCGTCGCGGACCACCAGGGTATCGTTCCCCGTCCCCAGGTCCTGGGCCAGGTGCATCAGCAGGCTGGGGTTGGAGCGCGTGCAGACGCACACGTTGGTCACCGCCACGTCCAGGTCCGGGTTGTCCCGGAACATCCGCCACAGCGAGCTCTCCAGCTTATAGTTGCCGACGAACGGCTCCGCGCCGGCCTTCATCAGGGCCTGCCCCGCGGAGAGGCACGCGCCCCGCATCGCCGTGTACAGCTGCCGCTTGGACTCCGCGATGTCCTCGCCGCGGGACAGGGGGCTGGCCCCGTCGGTGCCCATGCCGTCGCGTCCCAGCAGCTTCTTCAGGTTGTCGTACTCCGTGGCGGCCGTACGCGAGTTCTCGCAGGTCCTGGACATCAGGTAATCGCTGAAGGTCTGGTAGCCCTCGGGGCCGTTCTGGGCCATCTGGTCCAGGACGTCCTGCACGCTGCGGGCAAGGGCCTGCTCCTCGCACTGCCCGTGGTTGAACCCGTGGGACTGCAGGAACTGGTAGGTGAACTTCGCGAGGAACTCGTCCTCGGCCTCGGCATCGGGCATGCCGTAGCCGGTCTCCGTGTCCACGATCTTCGCGATGACGCCCTTGTTCCCGGACTCCGTGTCGCCGATCTTGTCCCAGAGCTGGGCCGGCACGAACTCCAGATCCTCGTTGAAATGGCCGAACTTATGCGCGGCACGGCCGGCCACGATGTAGCCGTCCTCCATGTTGTAGCCAAGGTTGACCATGGCGAAACGCACGTCCTTGGCGTGCATCACGGCCTTGTGCATGCCGTTGTTGGAAAGCTGGATACGGTCCACCGGCTGCCCGTCCGGATACTCGATGGGCCGCATGGTAATTCCGCCGTCCACGAAGCTCTCGATGCCGATGGCGTTGAACGGCTGCCTGGTGTTGGTGCCCGCCTGGTCCTGGGGCGACTGGTCGACGGTGACCTGCCTGGTGCGCCAGTCGAAGCTGGCCACGTCGGACAGGAACGCCTTTGCGCCCAGGTTCTTCGCCGTGCCGGTGTCCGTGACGTCATGGACCGCCGCCGCCTGGGCATACGCCACGCGGGCGCTCAGGCAGTCATGGTCCCGGATGTTCTCCCGGTCCAGGTTGTCCCCCAGGTCCGCCACCAGGCCCTGCTGCAGGCTGATCCCCTGGTTGTAGAGGCCGATGTTCTGGTCGATGGTGATCTTCGGGAAAGTGAGCATCCCATGGTAGGAACGGGACTGGGCCATCAGCAGGTCGGCCACCTGTTCCGCCTCCGCGGGCCAGTTCTCGCCCTCCGTCGTGATATAGTCCGCCATGAAGCCGTTGCCCACGGCGCACTTTTCTTTTTCTTCGATGATATAGGTATTCGTATGGTAGCACTTGCGCAGGGAGCCGGCGCCCACCGTCGTATAGAAGATGCTCATGGACTTCTTGCCCTCTTCGGACAGCACGCCGGACGGGTTGCGCTCCGAGGACCTGGCAAACGCGTAAGCCGCCAGCTGCCGGTCCAGGCCCTCCAGCACCAGGTTCTGGTAGCCCGTCACCTCCTCCCGCTCGTGGAACGCCTTGCCGGAATGGTCGTAGCCGTCGTATGCCGCGATCTTGGCCGACAGCCCGTAGTACCGGTTCGCCACCAGCATCTCGCTGCCTTTCGCCTGGGAAAGGGACGCCGTGTCCAGGGGCCCGAATTCCACGGGGTTGGCCAGGGTGCCATCCTCGTTGAGGTACAGCCCGGAACCGGGGACCACCTGCCGGGTGCGCGTGTAGGCCTTGCCCTTCTCGTCGTGCAGCACCCGGCCCTCGCTGTCGGTCAGCGGCACCTCGATCTCGACGAACATCCCGCGCTCGATGTCCTCGGGCTGCGCGTCCCATACGCAGGGACGGATATATGCCTGCTCGTCCGTCACGGGCCCGGCCTTGAACACCACCTCGCCGCTCTCGTTCTTGTAATAGACGAGCCCCTGCGGGGATACCGCGAGGCGGGCCGGGTCGAAACCGTCGCCCTCGATGTCCGCGAGCCTCTCTCCGGCCGCCCGCAGCGCCTCGCACTGGAGCGGGTGCGTCGCCTCGAACACGGCATGGTGCAAGCGGTTGTCGGGGTTCGACGGGTCAGGATCTAGGGCCGACTCGGCGGCAGCGGTCAGCGGGTCCGTGGACCAGTCGCGCTGCAGCCATGCCAGGGTATGCTCGAAGCCGCCTTCCGGCGCGTCCGTGGACGCGAACGTGGCGTCAAACCAGGCGCGCTCTTCGGCCAGGGTGGACAGCGTCTCGTCGCGCTCCTCCGCGTCGTCGTCCGGGTCCTCCAGCATGCCTGCGGTGATGTCATAGGCTTCCGGCGCATAGCGCTGGATCAGGCAGGACGCGCCCTCCTGCTGCTGCAGGTCCCGTTCCACGTCGTAAAGGCTGCGCATGGCCGAGGGCTCGTATACGGACGCATCGGAGTAGGACAGCATCGTCAGGAGGCTGTTGTATTCCGACGTCATGAAATGCCTGGAGAGCGCGCGGCAGGAATTGGCACGGATCACGGCCCGGCCGTTGGGGGAAACCGTCCCGAACAGCTCGTCCATGGCCCGCTCCACCTGGTTGCCGTACGGGTTCGACTCGATCCCGTCGGTGAACCCGGCGACCATGGCCTGCGCCTCTTCCGTGAAAAGCTCCGCCAGGGACGTATCGTCGTGCGCCCCGGAGCCATTGGCGATCAGCGCGTTGTTCCGCTCGTGCCAGATGCGGGTGCAGTTCTCGGCATACCTTGCCGCGAACCGGTCGAACACGTGCTTCGCGGCCAGCGCGGAGCCGGAGTCCTTCCCGTAGGCGTCGGAGATCTCCTGCCGGATGCAGCGCTCCAGCTTACGTGCCAGGGCCTGGGCGTCGGACACCTGTTTCGTGTCGCTGGCAGGCGCGCCGTAACGGTTGCACTTTTCGAAGAACAGAGCCACCGCATCTCCGATCGCGGGCCTGGGGTTGCCTTCGTCGTCATAGGCCGCTACGCGCATATTCTCGGTGAACCGGTCCAGCACGGACCGCATCCGGGCCTTCTGCAGGGGCTGCCGGATGGCGGACGTCTGGTATGCCTTGATGGCGTTCATGTCGTCCACCAGGCTCTTGACGATCTTGCGGCCGTCGACAGTACCGTCGTCGTTGACGAAATCGGCCATCTCCTGGATCTGGGCGGAAGCAGTGCCCACCGGGCGGCGGACCTTGGCGATGTCCAGGTTAGGGTTGTTCCGGATGCCCATGTAGCCGTCGAACATGTCCCGCAGGTCCCTGCAGCGTGCCGCGTCGATATGGCGCACGCGGGCGTACGGGTTGCGGGCAGGGTCGTTGATGTCGTCGCTGCCCTTCCTGTGGCGGCGGTCCGTCACGGTATAGCTGTTGTAGGCTGCAGGCGCGATGTCGCCCAGCAGGGGCGTGCTTGTCACGTTGGCCGGCGTGTAGTCCATGTACGGATAGAACGCGAAATAACGCGCCGGGTTCGACCTGGCACGGTCATAGTCGTCCGTCCGCTCCCCCGTGAACCACATGAGCGGCACGAAGGCCTCGCCTTTGTCCGTATCGCTCTTGAAGTAGTTCTGCGTCAGGAAATGGATCTCGAACTCATGGGACCCCATCCTGTCGCGGACGGTCGAGCAGACGTGCTCGATGTATTCGAAATAGGCGTCCTCGTTGGCACGCGTGCCGACGGGATCCGCGAAAGCGTCCCCGAACAGGGTCCCGTTTCCGTAACGGCCCGTGAAGATGCCGTCGATGACCTCGTAATCTTTGTCCGTCAGCTGCTGCTGGGAATACTTCCTCACCAGCTCGGCCATCCGCCATGCCTGCATCTGGCATGCGCCGATGTTCACTGTGATCGGATCGTAAAACGGCGCCATGCTGCCCTGCCGGACACGGGCGCCCCTGTGCTCCAGCCCCTCGGTGTAGACGTTCGTGGACTCGCCCCTGAACTCCATGGGCTTCCCGTCCACCAGGCCGAACTCCGAGCGCCCCAGGGAGATGCCGGAAGCGAAGTCGTACGCCGCCGGGAGCTCGGTCATGTACTGTTCCTGGGCGCGGGTGAGCATCCTGCGCTCGAAGTCATAGGCCAGCACCGCGTTGTGGTCGCCGTTGTCGATGCCGGCAGACTGGACGCGGTACATGCCCAGCGGCGTGCCGTGCCCCGACATCCGCAGCGTGCGGAACTCGGGCATCAGCGGGCTCAGCTTCAGGACGGGCCTGCTGCCGGGGATCGCGCGCTTCTCGCCGCGACCGCCTTCGGACTCCGGTACCAGCTCCTCCGCAGGCCGGCGCATGGCGTAGGTATCCGTGCGGTCATGCTGCGCGGACTGCCCCATGGTATCGGACATGTTGTCGATCACGGAGCGCACGCGCATCATGACGGGGCTGCCGTCGGAAAGGGCGTCGTCGATGGCCCGCTCCACGGCGGCATTCCGCGCGTCTGAATCCGGGTAGTCGTGCAGCCCGGACAGGTGCTTCGATATCAGGTTGTATATGCCTTCGGAATTGCGGAAGGACTCGCGGGCAAAATTCGCCAGGCGCTCCTGCTCCGTCTGCCCGGGGGTCATGATGCGCTCCACCAGGCCGTCCCGGTTGTACTGGAGCAGCCCCTGGTCCGACGCCATCATGGCCATCTGGTCACGGGCGATGCCCAGGACGTCCGTGTTGTACAGCCTGATGTCCCGGCCGCCGCCTTCGTACGTGACGCCGCCCTTGCCGTCCGGTCGCGCGACGCCCCTCTTTCCGTAGACCTCCACGGCAGCCTTCAGCACGGCGTAGTAGATCAGGTCGGCCTTGCAGGTCTCCATCAGCCGCTCGCCTTCGGCCGTCAGGCCCCGCCGCGGGTCGTAATCGTAATGCAAAAGTTTCTCGATGATCATCTTGCGTTCCTCCTTCATTTGCCACCGGGAGCGCACGCCCCTGCCCCGCCCCGGACGCCGTCACGGACCATGCCGCGTCGACGCGCCGTCCACGGGAAGCGGCGCGCCATCGCGCCGCCGGTTCGCATATAATTATATACGGGATTTTGCGGCATGTCAATCGGGAACGGCCGCCGCCGGACATGAAAAACCCCTCCGCCATAAGGACGGAAGGGGGTTTCCCGTATATTCCGTTGCGCCGTCACATGGACACGCGGTTCGCCATGTGCTGGGCGAACATGCCGTTGGTGAAGTCCCAGTCATGGTCGAAGGACGCCAGGAACCGGTAGAACGCGTCCGTCACCTCGTAGTCGTAACGGACTTTCGCCTCGGTGTCGTCGTCCACGCCGGACACGCGGGCCCTGGGGTCGTCGGACGCGGCACGCATCTTCTCCGCGTCGGCCTTCTTGTCGTTGGCGCGGATATATGGCGTGCCGTCGGCGCCCATCAGGGAGCCGTCCTGGGCCACGCGGAAGTTCCGGCTGTCCATGGAGAACTGGCTCCGCAGCATGCAGTAGATCCCGGAAATAGTATCGTCGAAGGAGTGGTTCACGCCGGTCGGCGGCACCAGGTCGTTCCGGGAGATCTTCCCCTTGGCGTAGATCTTCTTGTCGCCTTCCTGGTAGCGCTGGATCGTCTTGTCCTCACGCATCGCCTTCTGGACGGAATCGTCCGTCTCGGCGTGCTTCGTGTAGACCGACGGCTCCTCTTCCTGGGGGATGACCGTCGCCGGGTCGGGGTTCTCCTCGCGCTGGGTCAGGTCGACCTCGGGGTGCATCAGCTGGTTGATGATCTCCATGATCTCGTCGGCGTACACGTCGATGTCCAGCTTCACGATGTCGTCGTCGTTCAGGCCGTAGACCTCTTTGTAGTATTCGACGGCCTTGGCCGCCTTGCCGGCCTGCGCCAGGCGCTTGTCAAACATCTGGGTGAAGTTCGGCTGGTTCTGCTTGACGTCGAAGTCCTTCGCCGTGGAAAGGCTGGGGATGGTCTGCAGCGTGTATTCCTTGCCGGGATTGATGATCGTATTCTTGAACAGCCGCCAGCTCATGGGCAGGGCCGTCTCGTTACGGTTCCAGATAGGCATGTCGCCGGCACGGAACACGATGCTGTTGCAGGGCGGGATGCTCGCCATGTCGTTATAGCTGATGACCGGCTTCTCCACCGTGGACATGGTGTAGCTTACTTTTCCTTCGTTTGCCGTCATCTTGGTCATCGCCGTGACGTCCTGGGTGACGGTCTTGCTGTCGCGGAAGGTCTTATGGGTCACGCCAGACATCTTGGACAGCGTCTCGATCATGCTGTCGTCCGTGGATTTCAGGAACACGATGTTGCTGGTATTGCCCTGTACGATCTTGTCCACGGAGTCGCCGTACACGTCTTTTAACTGTTGGAGCGTCTGCAGGATCAGGGTGAACTGCTGCTCCTGGCCGAGGCCGATGGACAGCATCGTCTCGAACCCGGAAATGCCGTGGCCCTCGGACTGCAGGTTGCCCAGCTCGTCCAGCATGTACCTGGTCTTGTACAGCGGCTTCTGGTTCGACTTCGTCATGTACGACTGGTCGAAGTTCAGGTCCACCAGCTGCTTGATCAGGATCAGGATCAGCTTCGCGTATTTCATCAGGTGGGGCGGCGTCACCAGGAAGACCATCTTGCACTTCTCCTGGTACTTCGCCGTCAGGGACGTGAAGATGTTCGTCTTCACCGTGCCGCGCTGGATCACCTCGGACCGGAGCGCGTCGCGCTCTGCCGGGTCAGCCGCGGCCAGCTTCTCGGCTGCCTCGACCAGGTTCATGACCGTCTCGCGGTCGAACGTGGTGGGCGCCTTCCGGTAGACGATGGTGCCGTCCTTCCGACGGACCTTGACCAGCTCGGTCAAGAACCCGTTCTTCACGATGCGGGTGCCCAGCACCGGGTCGCGCATGTAGGTCTTGCCGTCGTAGCTGGTCTGGTAGTCCTTCTGGAACTCGAAGTAGAACGTCTTGACCAGCATGTCCGCGCCCACGTCCTTGATCCGCAGGCGGATGTACGCCGTGTCGTTCTTGAAGCAGCCCTTGAAGAAGTACCGCGCCCAGCCCTCGCGGCTGACCGTGTCCTCATGGTTAAAGTCTTTGCCCAGCGGCTTCTCGAAGTTCTCGTCCTCGAAGGCGTCCCAGAGGCACTGCATGCCGACCAGGTGCTGGGCCTTCAGGTAGTCCATATGGAACCGGACGCCGAAGCGCCGCGGGAACGACAGGCCGGCCAGGTCCACGTTCTGGGCGATGGTTCCGGACGTCAGCGTGGAGATCGTCGGGTCCGTGAAGAACGACATGGCCGTGATGGCGATACCGTAAACGGACGCGATCATCTTCTCGGCGCCACCCATGGCCTTCAAGGCGTTGTCCGCGTTGGTTACCAGGGTACGCATGGAGTTCTTGGGCAGGGCCGCCGTGGCGTTGAAGAACAGCGTCAGCATGTCGGCCTCTTTCGCGCCGGCCCAGATCGGCATCCGGTCCATGGCGTCGTTGGCCATCCGGTCCTGCTCCTCCTGGGAGTACGGGTGCCCGTTGCTCTCGGCCTCAGCCACTTCGTCCTGGACGGCGTGGCCCGGGTCTTTCTGTTTCTTGCTGGACATCTGCACGAACAGCTGGTAGCAGTTGTACAAAGTCACCTTGCCCCACATCTCGTCGATCTGCTGCTCCAGGACCTTCTTGTCGATGTTCTTGACCGCAGCGATGCGCCGCAGGTTCTTCTCTTCCTCGAGATAAAAATCGATCAGGCCGTAAGCGGCACGCTTGAAGGCGTTGTTGGCTGCGTTGGGCCACAGCGGGTCCTCGCCGCCGTCCACCGGGAAGAAGACCTCCGCGATGTTCTCGACGTACATGGCGCACTTAGTGCTGTTGCCGTCACGGGCCGATTCGGCGGCCAGCGCCAGCGGGTTGTAGATGTCGGTCTTCATGGGGTTGATCAGGTTGAACTGCACGATGGTGAAGCCGCGCACGGTGCCGCGCACGTAGTTCTTTACCAGCAGCTCGCCCTTGGGGTCGTTGATGACCATGTTGTTGGGCCGGCTCTCCCGGGTCCACATGTCGATGGTCGGCTCGATGATCGTCTGGCCTTTACCGGCACGGGTGATGGCCAGCACCATGGTGTTGACCGGCGCCGTGTCGACGATGTACATGCCGCCGGGACGCTGGGGCTCGTAGACCGGGAAGGTCCAGTCCTCGTTGATCAGCTTGTCGACGGTGTCGAAGCCTTTTAATTTATCGAGGTTCGCGTCCCCCGGGTTGTAGGAGATCTTCGGCGCGTCGAAATACCTGCGGGTCGGCGCCTGGCCCTTCTGGTTCTTCGGGGTCTTGGACGAGTCGAACAGCGCCTCGGTAAAGTCCGTGTCGATGATGGGGACTTCTACGGTGATAGGCTCCCCGTGCTCGTCCCGCAGGATGTCGCCCTTGTAGACCTCCACGTCTCCGTCCTCGTCCAGGATGTCCTTATCGGCGCGCTTGGCCAGCCGGACTTTCTTCAGGCCCTTGTTGGTCAACGCCTGGTGCGAGATCATGGACGACACCATGACGCTCGAATGGGCGCCCACGTCCGGGAAGATATCGTACATCTCCTGGATCTCTTCGGGCAATGCGATCCGCTGGTCGTCGTGGTGCTGGTTGATGTCGGCCGTATCGGACATCAGGTTCGCCGCCGTCAGGTTCTTCTTCAGGACCGCGTACAGGATGGCGAACACGGTAAGGCCGGCCACCAGACCGAAGATCAGCTTGAGAGGCGTAGGCCGCAGGTCCATGAAGTGCTCATGGTTGAAGGAGTTGGCCGTGTCCTGGGGCTTGCCCCGGTTCAGGCGCATCCACTGGTTCTCGTTCTTCCCCTGGGCGAACCCGTAGAACGACAGGTCGACTAAGTCCGTAGGGTCGCCGTCGAACCGGATCTCGTCCCCGGAGTTCGCCTTGCCGTCGTAGTCCACCCAGACCTCGAAAGCCTCCGGCCGGTAGACGAAGCCGTAGGTCTTGACCTTCCCCAGGAAGTCGGGGTTGGTCTCCGTGGTATCGGAATCCACGTCGCCGGCCAGCTTGTAATAGATCCGCAGGTCAGGGAACTGTTCCGCGATGGAAGGGTCCACGCCCTCGGGCAGGCCCGTTTCCCCATCTTCGGGCAGGGACTCGCCGTCACCGGCCTCTTCCCCGTCGCCGTCCGGCGCCACCGTCTCGCCGCTGCCGTAGACCACGTTGCCATCCTCGTCGTAATGCGCCGGCTCGCAGCCCGTGAAGACGGGGACCCTGCTGTGCTGGATGTCCGTCAGGATGCCGGTCTGCTTGTTCAGTATGTACCGGTTGAACGTATAGTCCATCTTCTCGGATCCGTCCTCGTTCAGCACCGGGTTGCCGTCGTCGTCCAGGACAGGCGTGCCCTCCCGGATCGTCACGTACTGGTAATTCGACTTCACGCCGTCCTTGGAATAGAACGTCTGGTACCATCCGGCGTTCAGCCCGTCCAGCGCCCCGGTCGTCTCCACAAGCGCGACCAGCGCCCACACGCACGCCAGCACCGCGAAGCCGGCAGCTGCCGCCAGCATCGTGCGGGACGCCATGGTCTGCTTCTTCTCGATGTACGAACGGTCCAGCTGCTGCTCCTCGTATACGTTACGGAACCTCGCCTTCTCCTCCGTGGTCATCGACTGGACCTTTTCGTAGTTCTGCTTGTCCTTCTTGAACAGGCCCATACGCATGTTCCTCCTTTCATGCCTTGAAATATAACCTTGCCATATTGCAAGCCGGAAGGCGGGTACGCCTCAAGGGCGCCCCGCCTCTCGGGTCATGCCTCGTTATGCTCCTCGTCGCCTCCCGCCGTGCAGTACGACAGGATCGCACGCTCGATCGCCTTGGTCTTGGACTGGCCCGTCGCCTCGCAGTGGCGGACGAGCGCGTCATATGCCGTCTGTTCGACGTATGCGCTCACGAGCGTCCCGACTTTCTTCTTGCGCTCTGCAGCGCCGGTGTTCTCCTGCGTATCGGGTTTCATCTCGCGCCTCCTTCCGTCATTCCGCGCCGCCGCTTTCCGCGGCGCCGTCGCCGTTGTCCGTGTTGGCCGTGTTGCCGTTCTCGGACTGGTTCCCGTTCGGGTCGTCCACTTCCTCCCCGTCGATGAAATAATGGATGATCGGGTCCTGCTGGACGTAGCCCTGTGCCGGCTGCTGTGCCTGGTTGGACTTTGCGTTGCCCATGATCACGCAGCCGATGATGATGCCGATGCCGAGCATGGCCGCCGCCACGACCACCATGCCGGTGACCTTCAACTTGTCGGTGTACTTATGCAGCTTCTCCACGTGCTCCGCCCGCTCGTTCCAGGCGTCGCGCTCGCTGGCCAGCATGTCGATCTGTGTCTTGTACTTCACGCCGGCCTCGTGGTCCAGGTTCGCGTACTTGCGCACCATCTCGTCCAGCTGTGCGTTCGCACCGGAAAGCTGCTCGTTCAGGAGGTCGATCTCATGGTCCTTGTGGCGGATCGCCTCGGAATGGGAGTTGCGGAGCTCCTGCATCATGTGCTCGTGCTGGTCGCGCAGCTCCATGACGTAGTTCTCGTGCTCCACGTCCCGCTTCTCGATCTCGGCCTTGGCAGCGGCGACCTTCGCCTCGAAGTCGGACTTGGCCAGCTCCAGGGCCGCGTCGTACTCCTCGCGGACCTTGACGGCCTCGTTGCTCCGGCGCTGCTCCTCGGCAAGGGTCCGGATGCGGGCGTCGTCGGCAGCCATGTTGGTGTTCATGAACTCGGTGATGACGGCCTGCAGGCGGATGTACTCCTTGCGCTCCATGGCCATCATCTTCACGTACTCGTCGCCGCAGATCTTCAGCGCCTCGGAGATGCCCAGGTCCAGCTGCCGCTTCGCCTCGTTCCGGCGCTCGGCCCTTAAGTTGTCGACGGATGCCACGAACTCGGACTCGATGTTGTTGCGCAGGTCCGTCTCGATCTCGTGCAGCTCCCGCTCATGGTCGCGGCCGTACCGGTTGATGAAGTTGGCACGGGCCACGCTGGAGGCGTTCTCCATCTCTGCACGGAGCCGTGCCTGGTAGGCCTCCTCGCAGTCCTTCTTGTAGGCTTCGGCCTGTTCCGACATCCGGGCCAGGCTGTCCTCTTTCACCTTCTTGATGGTAGCCAGCACGTAGCCGAAACGGCTGTTGGGGTCTTCCGTGGAGACCGCCTTAGTGACCTCCTCGCAGTGCTTCGTCACGATCAGGATGAAGCGCTTGCGCATCAGGAGGAGGTTCTCCTGGTGCAGCTTGGCCAGGCGCGTATTGGCGTCCCGCTTCAGGTTGTTCACGTAGCCGTCCAGCCATCCCTCGTCCTCGTCGATCTCGAAGCCCTGGAACCCGTTCTGCGACACGAACATCGCGTCGAAGGGCTGGGAGGAGATCTCGAGGCCCAGGTCGTCGGAATAGTATTTCCGGGACACGTACTGGTCCATGGCCAGGGCGTCGAACTCGGCGCGCTGCTGGGGCGCCATGCCCTGCTGCGCCTGCTGGATCTCGGGATCCTGCATCGCCTTGTCGGACGCCGTCTGGGCCGCCTTGGCGATACGGCTGATGGCCGCCTTCGCGCCGGCCGGCTTCACGCCTCCGCCTACCTGACCCGCTCCGGGCACTTTCGGCGGCGCGGGAGGGGCCGGTGCCTGGGGCTGCGCCCCGCCGGCGGACTCATCGGCATCGGGCGCGATCTCGTCCTTCTGCCCGGAGACCCGGGATCCTGCCCCGCGGGCCTTCGCGGCAGCCTTGTCCACGGCCCCGCGTACCTCTTCGGCATCAGGGGCTCCGCCGTCCCCTTCGTCGGGGATGTCGGGCGACTCCTCGCCGGGATCCTCGGGCGGCCCGTCTTCCTGGTCCAAAGGACCGTGGGCGGATTCGTACTCGTCCTCGCCCATAGCGTCGTCCCCGCCGCCCTCGCTCTCGCGGATGCCGTCGCCGGAGATGCCGCCCAGGGACGTGGACTCGCCGGAACGGCCCTGAAGCATGTGGATCTGGTCCTTCACGTAGACATTATCCGCCAGCATCTTCCGGACCTCTTCCAGGGTGATGAAGATGAAATCGTCGTCCACGTCGGGGGATTTGGTCTCCATGGAGATCTGGTGATCGGCCGTGGCGTAGATCACGAAGAACTTGAGGTTGAACACGTCCTCGAACTCGGCCAGGGCCGCCAGGGACCTCGCCGTGGGGATCACCAGGATCAGCTCGTTGTCGAACAGGGAATACTCGATGACGCAGTCCATGCTGGACTTGATGGCCGTCATGAAGGAACCCACGTCCTCGTCGGACTTATTCGCGAAGTCGTCGACGATCTTCGTGTCGAAGCCCAGCAGGACGTAGCGCGCGATCTCCGCGCCCTCGTTCTCCGGGTCGGGCTCCATGATGGTGAACTGGGGAATGCTCTTCTGCATCGTGTCGACCACGTTCGCCCAGACCGTCTCGTCGAACTTCTGCTTCATCTTGCGGATCTTCTTGAGCCGCTGCCGGTCGGCGGCCGGGTCTGCCTTGGGGGCCTCGTCGGCTTCGGGGAGCCCGCCCCTGACTTCGTCTTCGGCGGGATCGGCGCCCTTTTTAGGTTTTGGCGCCTTGTTTTTGTTCCAGAATGCCATATGCCTGTCTCCTTTTCTGCTTGTTATGTGTTATCCGAGAATGACCCGGCCGCCAGGTCGAGGTTGTCGTTCACGAACTTCGACCCGACGAATACGTACGCTTCGCTCTCCAGCATCGTCTTGTCCAGTATGGCCATCTTGCCGCCTACGGACACGAACACTTCTTTTTCGAGCGGGTGCTCGTTGATGTACCGGGAGAGCGGGACCGTGAGCTCGCGCTCCAGCTTGGACACGACCACACGGGCGCCGCCGCTATCGGAGTCCGTGTCCAGCTTGTCGAACGTCAGGTACACGTATATGTTCTTATGGATGTGCAGCGACACGCCGTGCTTCTGCATGACCATCTGCGAGAGGGACCTGAGCTTCATCTGGATGATGCCCATCATCGTCTTCCGGCTCAGGGGCTGGAAGGGCACGATGCAGTCGATACGTCCGAGGAGCTCGGGCGGGAACTTGGATCCCGACTGGGACTTGATGGACTCGCGGATCAGCTTGTCGTACTTCTCCAGCATCTTGAAGTCCGCCGTATCGGACGCGCCGTAAGCCGAGATGGTCTTGTAGATCTCGTTGCCGGCGTTGGTGGTGACGATGATATAGGCGTTCTTGAACGTCACCTCGCGCTCGTTCTCGTCCATCAGGCGGCCGTCGTCCAGCACCTGGAGCAGCACGCGGGTCACCGGCGCGCACGCCTTCTCGATCTCGTCCAGGAGGATCAGGCAGTACGGGATGGCCGATACCCGGTTGGTCAGCTCGCGCCGGAAACGGTTCAGGGAATCCGGCAGCGCGAACTCGGTCATGTCGAAACGGATCAGGTTCCGGTCGTCGTCGTACAGGATGGCTGCCAGCTGCTTCGTGGCCTCCGTCTTGCCGACGCCGGTGGAGCCGGTGAACAGGAACGAGCTCATAGGCCGGTTCGGGTTGTTCAGGCCCGCCACGCAGATCTGGAGGCGCTGCTCGATGGACGTGGTGGCCACCTGCTGCGCCAGGACCTTCTCGTCCAGCTTCTTCTTGATGGTGGTCGGGTCCACGCGGAACGCCACGTTGATGCCCTCGGTCTCGTAGATGACGTCCGCCAGCAGCGATTTGTCCAGCGGCCGTTTCATGAGCCGGTGCCAGCCGATCATGGTGTCCAGGATCAGGATGGATTTACGGGGCTGGCTGGTGGCAGGGATATAACGGTTGGTATAGGTGTAGATATCGTTGAACAGGGATTCCTTGGTAGGCGTCACGTTGTAGCGCTCGCACATGGATCTCAAGATGGACACCACCACGTCCTCGCCGGGCTGCACCAGCCTGATACGCTGGAGACGCTCCACCAGGGGCAGGTTCGGCGCGATCCACTGCTGGTACTCGATCTGCGTGGTCGCCGCGATGAACCGGATGCCGCGGGTACCGGAGTCCGCCAGCATGGGCTTCAGGACTTCCACGGCCGCAGACGACAGCTGTACGATCTGGTGGAACTCGTCGATGAACAGGACGACTTCCCGCTCCCGCTCGTTACGGAACCGGGAAACCTCTCCGAACAGCGTCTTGAGCCGGTCCGCCATCTCGTTGGTATCCCGCAGGTTCGTCAGCATCTTCGGCAGGTCCACTTCCAGGTAGATACGGCCCTTGTCCTCCAGCATGATGCCCTGTACCAGGGCGGTCTTGCCGGTACCGGCCTCTGCCAGCAGGAGCACGTTGCACAGCTCCGGCTTCATCATGGCAGCCATGACCTGGGTCTTCTCATGCTCGCGGCCGACCAGCGGACGTTCCATCTTCTTCATGTAGTTCGTGTACTGGTGCATATATGGGTACTTCTCGGCGGATTCCGAGTCGTGTTCGAAAAGCATGGCTTCGTCTCCTTTCCTTCCGCCATTATAGCACGGCCTGATCAGAAAAACAATATAAAAAACAATATTTTTATAGAAAACGATATAAGAGCCGTAAGCCGCGCAGCGGCCCACGGCCCTCTTATGTTCGCGCAATATTGGGTTTTATTCCGTCAGGCCGGAAGCCGTGCCGGCTTCCCGGGCCATCTCGCCGACCTTCTCGCGCAGTCCGCGCGTCTCGCTGGGCGTGGACGTGTCTGCGGCCTTCTTCACGGCCTCGGAAAGCACGTCGATGGGGGACGCCGTGCCGTTGGCGCGGGACGCCACCATGGCATCCAGGTAGCCCGTCGCGTCGGCCTGCTCCAGCTGCTTGTCGTACTGGTCGCTCAGGTAGTCCGAAGCGTAGGTCTCGTCGGTGCCCACCAGGGCCGACACGGGCATCGGGTTCACCCTGCTCTGCACGGGAGGGAGCTCAGGCTCGGGCGCCTTCTCCTGCACGGGCGGCTCCTCTTCCTGTCTCTCCTCGGCTCCGCGATCGCCGGTGTCCTGCCTGTCAGCGCCCTCGCCCTCGGCTCCGCCGTTATCGGGCTCCGTGTCGCCATCCTGGGCGTCAGGCTGCCCGTCTCCGTCGCTGCCCTGTCCGGGATCGTCCTCGGCTGCGCTCCGGTAAATGCCGTCGGAAGCGCCCGCCCCGGTGCCGTCATCGGCACTGCCATCGCCCGCCTCCTCAGTTCCGTCCTGGCCACCAGGCTCCTCGCCGCCGGCCTCGGATTCGTCAGCGGGTTCCGTACCGTCGGCACCTTCGCCGTCAAGACCCTCTGGACCGCTCGGCTCCTCGTGGGCGTCCTGCCCGTCGGAAACGGCGCCGGCCAGCGTGCCGTTTCCGTCGTCCTGGGCTTCCCCTGCATCCGCGCCGTCCGCTTCGGCCGTACCGCCGTCGAAGGCGTCAAACCCGCTCGCGGCCTCGCCGGACTGTTCCGTGGACGTATCGGCGGCCGCGTCCGGCACAGGCGCCGCCATAGGTGCCTGGACAGGCATATAGGCCACCTGTACCACGGGTTTCGTGGACGCCCCGCTGTAAGGCCTCGCGTCGGCTTCCCGCAGCATCCCGTAGAACGCCACGCAGAACTGCCGGAGCGTGTCGGCCGGCATGCTGGACATCGCGGCCTGCAGGCCGTCCAGCATATAGAGCAGTGTACCTTCCCCGGACGGCGCGTAGACGAACGCGTCCAGCAGCTTCCACAGGTCGGCCGCGTAGGCGTCGGTGCCGGACAGCCCGGCCAGCTCGCCCATCATGTCATGTTCCCGCAGCACACGCAGGTTGAAGCGTGAGACGTGGAGCAGGCTCGGCAGGGATACCTGCCGGATGCCCTCGTCCTGCAGCGCCTTGCCTGCCGGGCAGATGCCGCTCAGCGGCTCGATGGGCCCGACGTCCGTAAGCAGGTACCGGACGGAATCCAGGCCGCACCGCGCGCACAGGTCGCATAGCATCTTGAACCCCAGGTCCCGGAGCCGGATGTGCCCGACGTCATCGGTCTGCACGGATGGGCCGTCGCAGCTGTCCTCGCCATAGGCGCTCACACCGAACTGGCAGACGGGCCCTCCCCCGCGGGGGTCGAACGCGTTCATCATGTCGAAGTCCAGGACCCCGTTCTCGCATGTCCTCTTCATATGCATGCCTCCTCGTATTTGTTGTGTATTCTTCGTATCCGGTATTCCGGTATGTCTCAAAATAACCGTTGCCCGTATTTTACCACAGAGTTATATAAAAATCAATTGTTTTATATAAAACAATGGAAAAATTATTGTCCCGGCGTCTCCGGGAGCGCCCCGCGGCCCATGTCACGGGACATGTCGGCCATGATGTCGCGCAGGGACTGCATCATGGAGCGCTGCGTCAGGTCCCCGTAGGCCTCGTGGTCCAGCCGCGCGGTAACGGTATTGCGCCGCATCTGGGCCGCGTCGTCGTACTTGGTCTTGTACGTGGGCCCGGAGGAGCGGTACTCGTCCGCCAGCTCCTTCATGATACGGATGTCCTCCGGGTTCACGAGCCCGCTCAGAGCGTCGTCCTGCCCGGTACGCTCCAGGTAGGACTGCGCCTTCTGGTACGCCTCGTATCGTAAGTTGGCCATCCTGGCGAAATTGTCGATGTTCTCCGACGCGATCTTGAAATCGTAGGTATAGTCGTAGCCCATATGGTGCAGGTCGTAGGCCTTCACGTCGTCGAAGTTATGGGCGTAACCCCGGGACAGCTGCCCGCTCTCGCCGTCGAACAGCATGCCGATCCCAGCCAGCCGCTCGGAGAAGTTCCGAAGGCCCCGCCGGTAGGCCTCTTCTTCATCTTCGAGGCGGCGCTGGAACAGGGCCGGCTGGGTGACAAGCAGGGACGCGCCCTGCAGGCCGTACTGCTCCTCGCCCCTCTCCTCGATCTTCCGGATATCGCCGCCGCGGAGCAGGGACTTGTCGTTCTTCATGGCCCTCCGGGCGTGGACCGTGTGCCGCAGCTCCATCACGCTGTCCAGCTCGTCCTGGTACTCCGCCCTGACGTGAAAGAAGTGCAGGAAGGACTGGTACTTGTCCATCAGCGCATGGTTGTACTCCTGCTCCACCTTCAGGAAATCGTAGACCACTTTGGATTCAGGGTTATAGGTCTCCTGCTTGCCGTCCTCGTACTGGTGGGCCACCTCGCCCACTTTCCGGAACGCCTCCCGGTGGTAGTCCAGCCGGTTCGAATAGGACCGGAGACGGAAGCCGAACTCGATCAGCTTGTCGTCCTTGATGTAGTTGGCCATCTCTTCGTAAGGCATGGCCATAGCGTCCAGGAGCGGCGTATGCAGCCCCATGGAGCTGTCGTCGATAGTCCGGAGGACGTCGTACACGGCGTTCATGCCCCGTACAGTCACGTCCTCGCGGAACTTCGCCTCCTGGTCGCGGACTGCTTCATCAGGGGACAGCTTCACCCGCACGGATTTCCGGTTCTTGCCCATGCCCCTGGTCCGGTAGGTATAATACTCGTCGAAGTCGCCCCGCTCCTGCTGCGCCAGCAGGTAGGCGTGCCTGGCGGCCATCGCCTCGGCGAACCCGGACTCCGGCCGGTTCAGCAGGTCGACCACGTAGCTGCGGACGATCTCGTTGGCCTTCTTCATGTTGCCCTTGACCCGCTTCTTGCTCCGGCCCTTCGTGATCTCCATCTCTCCGGACTCGTCCGCCGGCGCGTTGACGCTGGCCTTCCAGAGGGACTTGTCGTCCTTGGGAAGGCATGCCAGCAGGTACTGGGGCAGCCCCCGCTCCTCCATGATCCGGTGGGTGAAGCGCTTGATGAACCCGATGGTGTTGCGCCGTTCGCCCTCCATCTGGATGGACAGCGGCTTCACCAGCCTGCACTGGTCCAGCGAGTTGTCGATGCCCCGCCTTATCGCCAGCCTCATGGGGTCGTCCAGCATACCCTTCTGCTCCCCGTCCTTCGTGAAGCGCTTGCCCACGCCCTTGTCCACCATGGCCAGGTGGCAGTGCAGGTGCAGGGTGTCCACCTGGACGACGCCGATATAGTCCAGGTCGGAATACTGCGGCTCGATGTTCTTCAGTCCGTGCTGGATGGCCAGTCTTAGTTTAGCCTGGTCGGAGCGCCCGTACAGGTCGCCCCGCTTATGGATCTCGAAGTCCGCCGGCAGCACGCCCATCTCCTTCAGGTACTCCGTCTCGAAGGAGATGACGGTCTTCATCACCGGCTTCCCCTTCTCGAACTCGGACTGGATCATCCGGGCCTTGTCCAGGACCTCACGGTGGGACAGCGACAGGCTGTCCCGTGAGAACGCCTTGCCGGCATAGCCCTGCAGCTCCTCGAAGTCCTCCCGCAGGCCTGCTGTGCTGGTGCTCCCGGATAAAAAGGCGGATTCCGTGGCGGCGTCCCGGGCCATGTACCGCGTGACGTAATCGGACATGGCAAGGGACGGGTTCCGGATGTCCTTCCGGTACGACCGGTGCAGCTCGTCAGCCAGCTTGTCCAGCTTCTCGCCCCGCACCAGCGTCGGCGTCAGGTTCTCCGTCCCGTTGTCCCTTGCCATGTACTCGACGACATAGCGGCCGGGGGAGGACCCCCGGCTGCCATGGATGGTGAATTCGTTTACGATCACGATGGATTTGTTGATGTTCCTCTTACCTGCCATACGTTAAAGCCCCAGCTCTTTGATCAGGGCATCGATGTCCACGCCGTCGCCGGACAGGATGTCGCCGTCAAGGTTCTTCTTCTCGGCGCCCTGTTTCGGGGCGCTCTGGGTCTGGCCCGTGGACTCGTCCCGCACTTCCGTCACGGCGTCCGGCTCCCTGGACCGCAAGCCCTTGCTCTCCTCGTCCTTGGCGGCTGCCGCGATGGCCTCTGACTGCTGCCGCATGGCGGCCTCTTTTGCCGCGCGCCGGGCCGCCAGCCGGTCCTTCCGGGTCGTCAAAGCCTTGCCGATGTCGCCGGCCACGGCCTTCGCCGCGTCGGCCCCGTCATGGACCTTGCTGTCCAGCTTCTCGATGCGGGTCCTCGCGTCGTCCGCACCACTGCCGGAGACAGCCTTCTCGGCTGCGGCGGCCTCTGCCACGGTGTCAGCCGTGACGGCCGCGGCCGTCCGGATGTCGCTGACCTTGGTGGTCGGCGTGGTCATCACGCTGTCGTTCTGGTCGACCTGCTTAGGCGGCACCAGCGGCTGCTCGGCAACGGGCGGCACCTGTACCGGGATGGCCTGCCCGCCGGCATACACCATGCGCTGGACCATGTCGTTCAGGCGGGCGTCCAAGGTCGCCGGAGGCGTCTGGGTGCCAATGTCCAGGGCCTCGTTCTCGGCCCGCTTCCGCGCGCCCTCGGCCTGGCCCTTGATCTCCTCCACGGTCTTGGTCACGTGGTCCGCCACCTGCTTCGGGTCGGACGGGCCGGTGCCCAGCACGTTGCCCTTCTCCATCTGCTTCTGGAGGCGGGCCTTGATGCGGGCCTGTGCAACCTCAACGAAGCTGGCGCCGCCGGCCATGCTGCGGGTACTGGGATCGGCGTCGAACCCGACGGCCTTCGTGTCGTAGAGCCCGCGCTTGCGGATCTCCGCGCCGGTCATGTCGAACTTCGGCACCTCGCGGATCTCGCCCCGGCGCTCCTCGTTGTGCTTCTGCGCCTGGTACGGCAGGAACGCCGCCACCAGGGACTTGTAGCCTGTCAGCATGGTGCTGGTGTGCAGGCTCAGACGGTCCTGGATCTCGATGAAGGTGATGGGCGTGTTGGCCACGGCGTAATAGTCGATCTTGCAGGGGATCTCCAGGACGCTGCCCAGCACGCGGCCCTGGCAGGACCAGTCGTTGTTGAACAGCCCGTTGTTGGCCAGAGTCGCGATCTCCAGGTCAGATAGTGCGTAGGTCACGGCCGCGTCCACGGGCCGGTCCTCCAGGAAATCCAGCTGGTCACAGGAGTTCGGGAACAGGAGCCCCATCTTCTCAGGCAGGAACACCCCCTCCGCCTTCCCGTCGAACAGCAGGTACGGCCGGTTGTTCTGGAGCATATCGAACTGGACGTGCGCCTGTTCCACCCGGAACAGCATGCAGCAGTCGATGTTGAAAAGATTGATGATCTCTGATTTGCGGCACCGTCGGATGATGTCGTTCACGCGGCTGTCGCGCTTGTGGTACACGGCGCTGTGGATCCTTCGGTCCTTGCGCGCCGTCTGGTTTGCTGCGGGCATATGGCCCCTCCTTTCCCCGCGGGCTTATGCCGCGCCGTTGTTGTCCTCGCTGCCTTCCGGATGGCGCTCGCGCCAGGCGTCGCCCTTGTCGATCCCGCCGTTCACACGGTCCTTCTTCCAGAACCGGCGCTTCATGGCGCGGATCAGGGCCTTCTCGATGGCCAGGCTGAAGAACAGGTCGAACCCGCAGACGATGGCCAGGATCACGTAGGTGGTCAGCACGTCGGAGGAGCTGGTCATCAGGTAGGACCCGGTCGAACCGGCCAGGAACGCCACGAAATAGAATGCCAGCTGCAGGGACATATAGAATACCAGGAACATCACCAGCGCGTACAGCACGCCGATGAATCCGTTATGGGTAAGGATCCGGCTCTCCAGGGCGCCTTCCTTCATGGCTTTCTTCAGGAGGGACGCGTTCTTCGCGGTCTCTTCCTGGGCGCTCCTGCGCTTCGCCTTGTGTGCCTCCCTGGATACCTTCAGTGATGCGGTGCTCATGTTCATATCGGTTCTCCTCTCGTTTCTTATTTGGCCAGCCCGGAAGTCAGGTTCTGGCTCGTCAGTGCCTGCCGGGTATCGCCGGAAGGCGGCCAGCAGCAGAAATTGCGGATCGTGGCCACGTCGGCGCCGTCTTTCCCGACGCTGTGGCTGACGGAGAAGGTGAAGCCCACGCAGGTCGGGTTCCCCGTCCGGGCCATGCCCACCATGGCGATATAGGAATAGTCCCCGTCGGACGTGCGCCCGATGGGCATCATCACCAGGTCGGACGACATGGCCTTGCAGGTGAACTTCATGTTCACGGCGTCCAGCTCGCCCTCGGTCAGGTCGCCGGTGGGCCGGGATTCCACGGGGATGTTGTTCCGCGCGTTACGGGCCGCCTGGGGAATGTCGTAATAGGCCATGAACTGGGTGGTGAACAGGCAGTCGCCCAGCTGCTTCACGTAGTTCTCGCGGGTAGCGTTGTACTCCTCCGCGGACTTGTAATTGAACGCCGGGGAGATGAAATTCCAGAACGCCTTCTGGTCAGCCTGCCACAGCGCCCCGTCCACCTGGGTGCCCACATAGCGGACCTCCACGTTGTCGCGCTCGGTCAGCCGCTCGTCCAGGCCGGTGAAGCGTTCGTCCGTGTTCTGGAACTCCGCGATCTTGTTGTCGATGTCCAGCCGGTCGTTGTCCGCGCTCTTGGCCATGTCGTCGAACATGCCGCCGACGAACGTGCAGACAAGGGCCATGACGCCGCACACGGCCACGGTAATGGCCGTCATGATGATCTGTTTCTTGTATTCCCGGATGAAGGCCGGGGCCGATTTCACGTTTTTGACGATCTTTGCCATATGTATGCCTCCTTCCTGCCGATCAGGCGTTGCCCGGTGCGGAGCCGTAGTTGCCGTCGCCCTGTTCCGGATCCGACGTCGAACCTGCGTTCCCGTTCGAGTTGGTATTATCCGTAGGCGGCTCCAGTTCGTCGACCGGAGGCACGTTCTCGCCGCCCTCGCCCTCACCCTCGCCCTCCGTCTCGGCGTCGGTCCCCTGGGACTCACCCTCCTGGTCGTCATAGCCGTCCAGGAACTCGGTCAGCTCGTCCAGGTCCTCCTGGTCCACGGGATTCTCCGACCCGCCGGTCGCCTCCACGGCGCCGTTATCGCGCAGCATCCGCGCGAAATCGCTGTAATACATGTTGTTCGCCGTGAACATCCCCGTATCGGAGTCATAGACCGCGAACAGTGCCATGACCAGGTACTCCGCCGTGTCGGTCCTGTGCCAGCAGGTCCACACGCAGTCGTACTTGGTCGGCACGTTGTGGCTGCCGTTTGGCGAGGAGTCGTACCAGGTAGAGAATTCCCATTCCAGGGACGTCTTCTCCGGGTCCAGTGTCGCGCCGATGCCGCCCCACACCTGCCCGGTACTGCCATATGCGCCCTTCACCAGCTCGGCGAAGCGCTCTTTCTCGGCCGTCAACAGGAACCCGTCCTTGTAGAACTTGTTCTGCAGGGCCGCTACCTCCTCACCTGCGGCGCGGGCGGACGGGAGGACGATCTCGGAGACAACGGTACCGGTCTCTTCGTCCAGGTCGTTGATCTTCTTGTCGTTCTCGGCATGCCACGCGGCTGCCTCGTCCTGCAGGGCCTTGTACCGGGCCTCGGACTGCTCGATCTGCAGGGCCGTGCTCTGGATGAACTCGTAGTTGTTGTATACGCCGAACCCTGTGGATGCCACCAGCGCTACAGTCGCTGCGACAGCGAGCACGCGGATGATCTTGAACGCCGTGTTGCGCTCTTTCTCGATCTGTTTCTTGATGTTCTGGCCAGTTTCGTTATTGGAACTGAGGTTTACGGCCATATCAGCGCCTCCTTATGCTTGTTTTGATGCGGCCGCGCGGTCCGCGGCCCTCCGTCTCCAGTAGATTATAGCACGCCGTGCCACAAAAAACAATATGGTTTTATATAAAATTATTAAAAATATTTCCCCGGCGCGGCATCGCGCCGTACCGGGGAACTGGAAAATTTATCTTGGATCAGTTGCCGAACTGCCTGGACTCGGACATGGCCGCGTTGTATACCTCGATCATGTTCCGCCAGTGCGAGTTGGCGCCCTGTCCGTAGGAATCGCTGAAGTTCGTGGGCTTGTACCCCAGCACGTTGCCGTCGTCGTCCTTGATCTCGACGGAGCCGACGCCCCAGACCCTGTTCAGGTCCGCGATGTCCAGCGTCGCGTCGCTGGGCTTCGTGTGGTAGATAAAGTCCTCTTTGACGTCCTTGTCGCCATCTGCGTTCTGGCTGCCCTCGGGGCCGTCGTCCCGCTTGATGTTCGTGAAAAGCATGTAGGCGAACTCCTTGGTGTTCGGTCCGTCCGCGTGCACGTCGTGGAAGAATCCCTTGAAGTTCAAATACTGAGTCATCATGCCACGCGTACCCCGGCTCGCGTGGGCCACCCACAGTCGGTAGTCGCCGTTGTCCGTGAAGGTCTTCTCGCCGTCCGTACCCGTGCCCTTGGAATCGCCGCCGTTCACGGCCCCGTCAGAATCAGCCGGATTTGCCGTGTTCTCGTTGGGCTCGTACGTATGGGACTTGCCGTTGTTGTCCGTATAGGTCTGGGTCAGCGAACCGGACGACGCCAGGTACTTGTTGGGCGTGTTCTCCGTACCGAACTCGTTCACCGGGTCATCGGACAGCGCATGCGCGCCCTCGTCGTAGTACGCCGAGCTGGTCGGCAGGTCGGTCAGCGGGTCGAGATACTGCCCGTCCGCGTCCATGTCCACGAAACAGTTCAGAGACTTGGCCAAGGACTGGTTGAACTTCTGCTCGTTCACGTCCTTGTCATCGCCGAACTCAGGGATGATGGTTGCCTCTTCCTCTGAAACGCCGGCATCCACGCACCCTGGGCATTTTTGGCCTGGTTTCATATAGAACGCAGGCTCATAATATTCAGGATGATAATTTGGATCCGGTATCGGATTTCCCGCAGCATCTTTCTGCTGTGTCTTCGTAAAGCCATGGCCATCGAAGTGATTCGAGATCTTCTTCGAATCCACGTAGACCATGAAATCACGGCCGTTGTCTTTCGTCTTGTCCGTCAGGCCTGCCGCGCTGGGCGACCCGAATGTCACGTGCGCCACGTGCTCGTCACCGAGCATCTGCCTGAAGATGGAATCGAAGTCGGGTAGCTTCGCATTGCCCCGCGATCCGTCCGGACCGGATTTCCCGCCCATGTTGTCTGCCGCCAGGCCACCGTAGTTGCCCTGTGACTCCGTCGGATCCTTCTGGTGCTGGGCACCCGTCACCAGGTACTCACCGTAACCCAGATAGATATCGCCGGTGGTGTTGTCATCGGGCTTCAGGTTCGAATACGGCAGCTTCTTAAGGCCTGTATCGTTGGCGATGGAGCTCTGGCTGACGCTCACCTTGCTGCCGGGATATACGGACTGGTACGTGCTCTTGCCCAGCCCCACCCGGATGTTGATCGGCTCGATGCGCTGCAGGTCCTCGGCCACGCAGTTCTTGGACTGCTCGGTGATGTGCTCGGACGACGTATCGCCCATGCTCTCGCGTATCAGGTTACCCTCGATGGTGAAGTAACCCCGAAGCGCCGGTATCCCCGAACCAAAACCTCGGCTCTCGCCGCACCCGATGGGCATCAGCGACTTGTGCTTCTCTGCCACGCCGTATACGGCGTCGCTTGCGTCGGGCCTGCCGCGGCGCCCGTCGATATGGCGTACCGCGTCATGGCTGTTCGGATTCGTGGTGGAACCGGTGCTTCCGTCGGTGAGCCCTATGAATGCCGTATCGACGACGCCGTTAGAATCGTACCGGATCAGCTGCAGCAGGTTGCCCTGGTCAGCGTAGCAGGTCCCGCCGTTGGTATACTCGGACACGAACTTGGAAAGGTCCATCGTCTCATACGGGTCCTTCACGGTCGGGATGGCCATGTAGACCGCCTTGCCCTGGTGGTAGTAATACTCAAGGATGTTGCAGCCGTACTGATCGTGACACTCGCTGTTCTCTGCGCACTCCGTATGATGATGGTCATAATCCGGAACCTTTTCCAGCAGTTCATGGCAATCATGATGATGGTGGCATCCAAGCGTACAATCAGGGATAGGACAGGATTCCTCGCAGCTATGGCCGCCGAGCAAGGGTCCCAAGATACAGGCTGTGCAATCGACCGTGCCACCGCCAGGGCAGAAATCCATACCCGGACACGCGATGTGCATAGGAGGACGCTCGCCCTCATGTCCGCAGTCACCCTGCTCCGCCGGATGCACTTCGCGCCATCCGCCATCGTTGACGAAATAATGCACGTCCGTCGTGTTGGCCAGATAGTCCTGGATGTTGTACTTTCCGCGGTTGCCGACGCTTGCATCGAATGACACCGTATCACCTACGTCCTTCTCTGCAGGCGAGTTACCTTTATTCAGTTCCAGGATCGTATCGATGTCATAGATGTCCGGATCAGAACATGCCGCGTCGTCGTCCCAGTGCTGGCACCGTTTGTTGATCTTGAACCATTCGTTAGGTGTATGATCCTTGAGAAGTCCATGATGGCTGTGGTCGCACATCTGCGCGTGGGTGTGGTAGTACGGGATCACCGTCCACTCGCGGCGGTTGTAGTCGTCGCGGCCGTTATCGTCGTCCAAGCGGTCATCGTCGCCGAAAAGCCTGTTCTTCATGGAATAGCTCTTCGTGGCGTTCTCGTCCTCGGACTCCGCATAGATATAGTCCGTGTACCGGGCAATGCCCCAGGAACCGTACTGCGAGTCCGCGTTAGTGTTGAACGTGCCGTCGGCAGACGTCGTCTCCAGCGTCTTGGAGCTCTTCAGCGCGCTCTCGTACGCGGACAGACCGCCATTGACATATTTGCCGGTAGACGGGTTCATGGTCGTCACCATATAAGCATAGGTCCCGATCAGTCCATGCGTGGAATTCGTCTGGTAGTAGTGCCGGTCGATCCACATCAGGCGGTCGTCGCCGTAATCCTTCGTGATGTCCAGGCCGCTGCTGGAACCGTCGTAGCCCTTGGTGCTGTTCCGCACGCCATCCGTGCTGCCGGTAGCGGCGCTATGGTCGGCGACGCCGGGATTCAGGTCGTACTCCAGGCTGTTGTCCGGATTCGTCTCCAGCATCAGGAACGGGTTCAGGCCATAGATCTCGCTGGCATAATAGCCTTCCGTGTTGAACTCATGGTCGCCCTCATGGGCTCCGTCGACCTCGGTAGTGCTCGCGTCCTGCGTGCGTTCGTACAGGCTCAGCTCCACGTCGGACATCTTGTGCAGGCCCAGGTTCACGAACTTGCCCAGCTTCTCGTCGGCAGCCTCGTTGTCCTGCATGCCCATGGACATGCCTCCGATGCCGTTCATGATGTTCTCCACGTCAGTAGCCGTAAGGCCGTACCGGCGGTCCTGCCATCTGTTATGGGTCATCTGAGAGTTATAACCGTATCCGACTGGCTCGGCTCTTCCCAGCAGCATCATCGGACCGAAGTTCCTCGACTCATATCCGCCGCCGTTGCGTTCCGCGTCGCCGTTGCGCTCCAGGGAGTACAGCTGTACCAGGTCCTGCAGCATATCGTTGGACACGACCGTGTTATAATAATAGAAACGCCCGGACGGGTCGATCTCGTCGGGAATCCGGGAATACCTGCGGTACAGGTTGCCCAGGATGTGACCGGCGTCATTGGTCATGTCGCCGCCGGTCTGGACCACGTCCGCGTCCTCTTCCGAAGCGACGCTGCACATCAGGGACGCCATGCCGAAACGCATGAACTGGTTCATGCGGTACTCGATGTCCGTGATCAGCTCGTAGCGCCAGTAACCGTGGTTGTTGGCGTTCTTCTCGCGGGTCCAGATATCCGTGCCGTCGTCGTAATAGAGCAGACCGTCCTCACCGGACGTGGGGAGGTTTGTTTTATAATCCTCGTCATAGCCGTCCGTGTCTTTGCCGGCACCGATGGAGTTCCAGTCCTCGTAGAAGAATTTATTCCCGTAAGTGTCTTCACCCTGGTACTGCTCGATCAGGTCAGGATCCGCAGCATCGTCCAGGTAGTTGTCCTCGTCCACTTCGAACTTGGTATAGAGCTCATTCTCGCCGTCTTTGGTCATGGCCGCAACGTCGTCGTCACCGTCGTGCAGCAGGCGGACGAAAATCTCCTCCCACGCCTTGAACTCGGGCAGGCCGGTCTTCTTGTTGAACTCGGTATTCCGGCCGGAAATGTTGCTTATTTTGACATCCTCGTGATCCCGGGCACCTTCGGCCTGGGCCTTGTAGAACGTCATTTTCTGGTCGCCCGGCTTGGACGCTGTCTGGGCCTTGTAGCCCATGCCCTTGGTCATGATTTCGGGCAGCTCCACGTTCAGGTCCCCGCGGATCAACCGGTCCGCATCGTCGAACAGCGTCCACTGCTGATAGAGCCAGTCAAGTCCCCAGAAGTTGCGGACCGTCCCCTCTCCCACATAAGTGATGATATGCCGCGTAGTGTTGGAGATCGAGAACGGCCAGCGCCGGTTCGCCTCCTCCATCTTGTCGTCCGTAGCGGCTTCTTCGTATTCCGGCGACGTGCCGTCAGGCCCTTCGCCATCAGGAGCGAACACGGACCCAGAGTCCGAGTTTCCGGTCGCTCCGCCCAGCGACGCGCCGTTCAGGTAGCCATTGGCTGCATCGTCAGACCAGGAGATCATGACCGTGCCCGGAGAGATGGAGTTCCCGCCGGACGCGCTGTAGTAGTCATTGCCGCGCATGAAACCGGCGAACTCCCAGAGGAACCCAGAACTGTCGTTCCCACGCTTATCGGGATCGTGCTGGGCGCCCTTCTTGGCCGCGCCGCATGCAGCCGCCAGCTGCGCCAGCGGGTTACCGGCAGGGAACTTGTCGTCCGCGCCTGCGATCCGGACAGCCGTAGCAGTCCCGCGGTCGCAGGAGCTGAAATAGCCGGCATTAGCACGACCAGTCTCCCGCGGGAACGCGATCAGATGTGCATGGTAGTAATACTCCGTGCAGGCGATCAGGTCCAGCTTGCCGCCACCGGCTTCCGTATAATACGGGAGCGAGGATTTCGGATTGGTGCTGGGCGTGCCATGATCGCCATAGGTGCCGTCCTGATGCGACTCCTTGTCAGAACCCGTGCCATGGTATCCCTCTTCGTAGGTCCAATCATTGATCAGCAGCGGGGAACGTGCGCTGCGGCGGTACTCGCCGTATGCGCCGTGGACATCCTCATAATCGCCGCGCTCAAGCCAGCTGATAGAAACAGCCGCCTTCGCGATGTCGGACGTATCGATGAAATGCTTGTTCTGGCACAGCTGGATGCCTGCCGTCTTGGCCACTGCAGCAGAGAAACTGTCATCGGCCAGGATCTCGGCCATGCTCACGGTGTCCGTGGTGAATTTGCTGTTAGCTGCCGCGTTATTGACCAGCTCGATAGCGTTCGTACCGTTGTGCGAACCGTCCAGACATCCCAGACGCTTTTCCACGTCGTTCAGGCTGCCGCCTGACACCATGGTCTGGAAGAAAAATTTGGTCGCTTCCACAGGATCGGTCATCTGCGCGAACGCGGAATCCGGCGCGCAATCCGTATAACCTGTATTCATCTCGGCCAGCAGGAACGCGCACTGGTAGGAAATGTCCATAGGGCTCACGTCGTTCCCGACTTTGTCCAGACCTTCCAACAGCTTCTTACCTCGGTCGTTGGTCCACTGGATCAGGCCGATGCCGCACTGCATGTGCCCGTCGGATATGTAGCCGCTGGTATTTCCGTTCCAACCGCCCTGGTTCTGGAATGCCGAGCCATAGGTCCAGTACGCCTGCAGGGCTGCATCGGAAGAAGGCGTCGTTCCCGGACCAGCGACGGCATCGAACTGCTCCTTCTGGGACACCAGCTTAAAGTCGGACTCAAGCCTGTTCGGGTTCACCTCGGACTCGACGCCCATGCAGGCCACCATGCCCATCAGGGCCTCTTCGGAATAGCCGAAATGGTTGCAGAAGATATCGTACATGACGTTCACGATGGCCTGCTGATCCTCGTCTCCGCCTTCGCCGGCAGCGGGAAGCTCGACGCTTCCCTCGTTGCACACCAGCGGCGGGTCGTTCCTGATGATGTCATCGTTCTTATAGGTATTGAAGATGCCGAAAATACTGAACATCCCCAAACCGCTGCCGGCCACCAGGAGCGCCAGGAATCTCGGCGATGCCAGCTTGGACAGCAGCGCCCGCGGCAGGCCCCTCCCGCCGGTGAGCCAGGACATCCATCCGGATTTCGCCTTCTCGCCGACGCCCTTGTCGCCAAACATGGCCCTCCGCAGGCGGGAAAGTATCCCGCCCTTGGAGGAACCTCCTCCGGCCTGTCCGGCTTCCGTCTCGGTAGACCGGGACGACGTGCCTTTCTTCGTCTTTACGCCATGCTTTTCCAGAGCCTCTTCAGTCGTCTGTTCCGCGCTCTGTTCCGACGTGGTCTCGCTTTCGGAATAATGGTTCAGCCCGTCGCGGGTCGACTGGTTGTCATGGCCGCCCTGCTCGTCTTTATATGCCATCTCGGGCCCTCCTTTCAAAGCTCATAAGATATATCGTACGGCGCCGCCGTTTAGTACAGCCACAGGTTCTGCACCCGGGTGCCGCTGTTAGCCGTCATCTGCTGGCCCATACCATAGATGCTGCCCTCGATGTCCATGATCGTCGCCATGTCCTCGAAGTAGCTCTGCTTCGCCTGCAGGTATCTGTTCAGCGCATTCACGTAGTTCGTGCAGGCCTCTGCCATCCGGCCCTCGGAAGAGTTCTTGTCTGCCGACATGTCCACGTAGCTGCCGTCGATCTTCCGCCATGCATCGTACTTGATGGAAAGGGGCATCGTGCCGGAATATTCGGACTTCATGTCCTCGCGCCATTCTTTATAGTTGTCGTACATGGCGCTGAAAGAAGCCACGTTATCGGAGAACTGACCCATCCGGGACACGTAGCCCACGGACAGCTTGCTGCCCTGCCAGTCGAGGCTGACGGCACCGGGATACAAAGTATCCGTATGCAGGTAGTAATACTCGTGCGTCTTGCCCTCGCTGTCCACGTAGGTAGCCGCGGGCTTGGCCTGTGCCGTGGAGCCGGTCTTCTTGTCAGCCTCGTCTACCTCGTCGTCATCCGGCACGCTGGGCTGCTGTCCCGTGAAGCCCATGATGGACGTCGCGAACCCGTCGGACCCGCCGCCGGAGATCATATGCGTATCGAACACCGATACTTCAGATGCGAAGTCGTTGGGGACAGTATTGATGGCATCGCCGGCCATGTAATACGGCACGTCCGGAACCACCACGCTCATGGACGTCAGATTCTCTTTATACTGGGTCACCTGCATCAGGCTGGAACTCATAGCCGTCAGATGCTCCTGGGCCTTCTTGCATGCCGCATCGTACTGCGCGGACACGCCGCTGCCCGTGCCGATAGGCGAAATGTCCATATCCATGACCAGCCGCATGGGTGCGCCGTTGGGATCAAGGGCCACTTCGTCCAGGATATCGTTCACCTCGGCGCCGCTGGCCCCGAAATTCAAATAAAGACGGATCTGGTTGTGGTCACGGAACGAAGTATCGCGGGACGCCTCTTTGCCAAGCTGGGTCTCGCCTGCCGCAATGGACGCCGCCGAGTCGTTCCGGATGATCAGGCTGTAGACCATGTTCTCGAACCCGCGGGCGTCTTTGAAGTAGAAGCCCACGTAGCCGGTAGTGCCGTAAACGTATGTAGTGAGCACCGGTACGTTGGTCATCTTCTGGTCCCGTCCGCTCATGAACACCTGGTAGTCCTCCGCGTCGTAAGAGATGGCGGACGAGTCGTTGTTCTTGAGGAGAAGGAACGCGGCCGTATGGTCCTTGTTCACGATCAGACCGGCTACGCTGCCCGTATTGCTGCTCACCCTGGACCACGTGTACGATTTGGTATAGATAGCCGTCTCGGCCACGTAGGTCTTGTTGTTCTCCGCCTCGATCACCCCGCTGTACCCTGACAGCCCGATGATGAGGGCGAGGCACAGGAAGATCATGATAAAGAACCGTTCCGTGCCGAAGTGCCTGCTGAATAATTTCATATGCTTGCCTCCTGTCGGTCGGCCCTGATATTATAACATACCGGAGCCCGTTTGTCTCGCCTTCCAGTATATAATAAAACAATATAAAAATCAATATCTTTATATAAAAAACTGCAGCCGCCCGGGAATTTTCCGGACGGCTGCCGTCGTGGTCTAAGTATGCGCGTTACTGGCCGAGCTGGTTCAGCTCATTGACCATAGCGCTGCCGATGCCGCCGCTCTCGGCAGTCATCTTATCGAAGAAGACAGAACCGGCGCAGAACAGAGCACCAAGAACGATCAGGATGATGTTCACGGGCCAGCTGACCTGGGTCTTGCCGTGGCTGATCAGCGCGCTGGCGATCTTGAAGATGCCCACAATGATCATGGCCACGCCGACGATCATCATCAGGGCTTTGCCGATGGAGATCAGACGGAGCTTGGCATTGGCGAGCATGCAGTCAAACGACCAGTCCAGAAGCATGCCGTACAGCTCGGGACCAAGGATGTTCAACAAGGTCATGGCTTTGTACCTCCTTTTTCCAGGTTTCGTTACGAATCCGGCGCCCATATGACGCGTCGGAGACGGGCAGGCGTCCTGCCTTATGCTATGATAGCACTTTTTCCCGGCGTAGTCAATACCTTGCAGAAAACAAAAATTCAATATTTTTTTATATAATCATGTAGCGGATTGATATACGGGAAGAAATACAGCGGGCCGGTTTCCCGGTCCGCTGTATCGGTATCTCATTCAGGCTTATTCGCCGCCGTTACGGCCTTCGCCCTGGACGTTGCCTCCGCCCTGGTATTCGTCGGGATCGAAGATCACGCCGCTGTCCTCTGACGTCGGATCGAAGAACTCGTCCCCGCCCGCGGTGCCCGCACCACCGTCGGAACTGCCGCCGTCACCGGCGCCCTCGACGGTATGGTGGATGGTCTGCTCGGTCCTGCGGATCATCTCCGCCTGGCCGGCCGACCCCGCGAAGCTGTTCCAGGAGCCGTCTTCCATGGCATCCTCGTGGGTCTCCATGACCTGCTGGAAGGTGCCCATATGCTGCTGCACGCCGCCGGCACCGCTCACGTTGCCCATCCGGACCTCGCTCGTGGCCTGCCCGCTGACGTTCATCGCCTGCTGGGCCATGGCCGCGGCCGTCATCTCGGACGTGGTCACCACGCCTGGGCTTCCGCCGGACACGCCGCCCGGAGCTCCTACCTGGATCATGCCGCCGGACGCGTTAGCCACGTTGAGCATGCGCCCGTAGGTCTCGCCGTAGGTGCCGCCGGTCATGCCGTCCGTCTTGCCGAAGTCCTGGGTCACGACCCGTTCCTGGGACCCGCGGTTCACGTAGTTCACGTTGCCGCCGGAGCCGCCTTCCTGGACCTCGATGGTCTGGCTTCCGCCGCCGTCGCTGCCATGGACCTTGTAGCTGACCTGCCCGCTGGAGCTGGAATCCATCTGGATATCCACGCTCCTGCTCTGGCCGTCCGCGCCCGTGCCGGAAAGCGTCACGCGCTCGCTGGTACGGCCTGCCGCCTGGTTGATCTGCGAGACCACCTGGGCGTAATTGTCGCCGAAGTTGTCCTGCGCGAAGTTGTTCGCCGCCGCCGCGATCTCCGTGGCACTCGCCCCATTGGCTGCCATCTGGGACAGGATGCGGTCCTGGTGCGCGAAGGTACCCAGCGCCGACACGGTTCCAGCCGCTGCAAGCATGCCCGCGTGGTCGCCCTGCGCCACCGATCGGTAGATGCCTGCGGAAGTGCTGTCCAGCTCGACGCCCGGATCCTCGGGAAGGAACGTTCCACCCTTGACTTCCTGGGCCTCGCCGGACGTCATGTCCATAAGCACCTGCTCGCCGTTATTGTTGTCGGTCATGCCGTACTGGATACCGCCGTCCTCGCCTTCGATACCCTGGACGGACATGGTCCTCGCCTGGCGCGCGTCGGTCGGGTTGTTGTCGCCGTAGGTGGCCGTGTTGGAACGCCCGGACGCCTCGTTGATCTTGTCCACGACCTTGTCGTAGTCGTCACCGAAGTTCTCGCGGGCGAAATCGTCGATCTTGTCGGCCACTTCCTGCTCGGAGGCGCCATCCAGGACCATATCGTCCACTTCGGCCTTCTGTGCAGCCGTCAAGCCTCGCTCGTCGTACATCTGGGACGCGGTCCGCAGCGTCTGCGCGTCGCCGTCGTTGGCCGCATCGTAGGCCATCTGCGCGTTGGCGTCCAGCTCGGCGTCCTCGCCGTCACGCTGGGGCTTGTCAGGCAGGTCCGCGCCGTCGATACCGGCAGCCTCCGTGCCGATACCCTCTTTCTGGTTCCGCAAATAATCGCCGTAATCCGCCACGCCGAGCTGTTCGGCCTTGCGGGCGTTCTCCCGGCGCATACCAGCCGCTTTCTCGGCCCGTGCTGTCAGCGCATCGTTCAGCTCCTCGCGAGCCTCGGCCTGCTCTTCCTCGGTACCGTTCTGCTCCGCATCGCGTAGCTTCTCGTCCGCGGCCTGGATGTCGGCGCCGAACTCGTCGTCCAACTCTTCCTTCTGTTCATCCGTCAGCGACTGCCCGGATGCGCTGAGCGCACCACCGACACGTTCATCAGCCTCTGCCAATGCGCGTTCAGCCTCAGATGTCTCAGAACGACCACGATCGCCGCTACCGGTATAGTTGCCGGACGCATAATCGCTGATATCCTGCATCGCGCCTTCATAATCGCCTTCCGCCAGCTTGTCATGGATGCTGGAACCCAGGTCGCTGTCGGTCAGGTCGTTCACCACATCGTCAAGGGTGCCCTGGTCAGCAAGGGAACCAGCTATCATAGCGCCCGCCGCCAGACCTGCGCCTGCTTTCAGCATGCCGCTAGACGCGCCCGTCGGCATCGCCGCACTGGTACCAAACACCTGATTCAACACGTGCGTCAGCAAGGACTTGATACTGATTGTGATCGCCCGGCGCCACTTGATCAGGTTGAACGTGCCCCAAAGAATGACGACCATGGATATGATACCGGACATAATAGCGTACGACTCCGAATCAATTGTCGCCGCTCCGCCCGACACGTCCTTGAACATTTTTAAGATCTCAAGAACGACGCGCTGTACGACTTTAATCAGAAAATCGATAATATCGATCGACCACGCATACAGCAATACCGTCACAAGGAGCTCTGCCGCAATCGATAATGCGATCAAAAGACCCTCGACAAAGCCCTGTATGGAACCCAGCATCATCTTGAATATGACAGGGATAGCCTTTACTGTCTGCACAACAGTATTCATCAGAAGCGATATGCCGAACACCCATCCGATGATGCCAACGTTGAACAAGATGCAGATGACGAAAAGAAGCTGCACGAGTTCCGGTATGCCGGAATAAGGCGTAGTCACGGCATAATGCATCATACCAACGCCCGCGTTCGTGGTGTTGTCCGGGCTATAGACCGTCATGCTGCCGTTTTCGAACTTGGTATGCATGTAGTTATACAGCGCCAACGGCGACATGCCGCCCTGCGACAAGTCGAACGTATAGATAAATTTATAGTTACTTACGCCGTTAATGGCGCTCGACACTTTCACGCTGCCGTTCGTGGTCTTGATGGCGTTCGACCCTGCATAAACAGTACCGGATCCAGCTCGCCACGACGGGTTCAAAGTGCCGGCCATGATAGTGGCCCCGTTCACGGACACCTTGTTTTCAGTTCCATGTCCAGAAACACCCGCGATACCGTCTATCACGGCTTCGATCTGCTGCCCGTCTGCTTCAGCAAGGATCATGGTCCGAGGATCCTTGTCTTTCGGGTATATCCAGTTCGGATCATCCGTCTTGATATACGACCATATGCGCTGGTTAGCTGCGTTCACGCCGAACAACTGCTCAATGGCGGTAGCATTCGCTGCGGCCGCTTGGTTCGCGTCGCCTGCTGCCGTCGCATCGATCAACGAATTGCTCATGGTGATGATGTCGCGGAGATATATGTCGTTCAGCGTATCAGGCATCACCGTATTGGAGCGCGCGTAATTCAGGAGCAGATCGCGGCACTTTTGATATGCCTCTTTAGGGTTGGACGACGGAGTCGTCGAAAGCAGGTTCTGATAATCGGCAGTACCGCTGCCGACGCCGCTCGTGCCGTATAGCGTATCGACGTAAACAGCATCTGCCGCAGAACCGGTAACGGCTGTTTTATACAATGTCTCGTTGATAGAGTACACAAATTTACTGACATCGAGCGGCTCGCTTATCTCTTCACCGTTCAGCTTGCCGATCGATATGTTCTGCGACGAAGAATCATAGACAACAGAGAAATTCTTCATCTCTGCCACAGAACCTGCTACCTTGAACGAATACTGGCCCGCTTTTGTAGTCCAACCCTCGAAATCAAGGAATTCCTGGAACACGTAGTTCGTGATATTATATTGGGTGGACGCAGCCTGTGCGCCTATGAGGTCGATCATCTCGGTATACACCATGCCCACGACAGGCACGCCGATGGCAACAACGGCAAACCTGTAGAAGAATCTGCGCCACCGCTCCTGTACCGTTCCCGCATTGTTGTACGCCCGGCTTTTATACACGTACGTCGAGAAGATAAGACCGACGAACGCGATCGCCATAATGATCAGTCTTGCGGAATGTATCACGGTATAAGCCGCTTCAACTTTCTGCAGCAATGGTGCGTTTACACCGACAAGCGCTTTCAAGCCCTGGAAGCCGGCCTCCCAGAACATCTTGAAGATGTTGAACTTGTCCATGAGGTCGATCACAGTCTTCATGATATTCGATGCGGAATACGCCAGAATGAAGAATATGTACGCCGCATAACCCGCGATCATTCGGATACCGTCGCTTGCGCTCTGTGCATCGCGGAATTCATCGATACCCATGGCGTTCAGCGCGGAACCCCAGATAATATACTTGCAGATATTGGACTCCGGCAGCTTTGTCTGTAGCGTGGACATTTCACCGCCATAAAAACCGGCCGCTGTCTCCAATGTCATGACGCGGGACGCGGCATCCGTACCTTTCGTCCAGATATTGCTGAAATCTTCGCCGTTCGCGTCGCCGCCGTTATACCCGAGGAAATTACCGATCGTCGCTAAATTGACCTCGCCAAGCTGGTCAACTTTGTCGACGTATATTGCCGCCGCGTTCGGATTCGGCAACGCCTGAGCCATCGTGCTGTTGAATGCCTGCCCGACGATCTCGCTAAACCTGGATATGGACAGCTCCGTACCACCGATATTGCTGTCCACTTCCGTACCGCTCGCGCCCATTGCAGGCACGAACGTCACCAGGGACGCCGCGATCACAATAACGGCCAATAGCGCCGTCAGCTTGTCGCCCGTCCCGATCCTCTTCATGAGCCGCCCGAAGAGGCCGGCCCTTTTCTTGCTGCTCTTGCTGCCTCCGTCCATGGCAGTTACCTCCTTGATCCTCTTACCGGAAGACGGCGCCAGACCGCCGCCTCCCGGCAGAATATTCCGCAAACTATATGATAGCACTAACGGAAGCGCTTTTCAAGCTCTTTCACTCCGAGCTGGAGGTCGAAATTGAAAAGCACGTTCGCCCCGCCCCTGCGGATGAAGGTACGGGTGATGCCCTTCTTGGTCAGGTTCCGCACCAGGTTGGCCGGGATCTTCTGGTTGATCAGCTTCTGGTACTGGTCCACCTGGTTGGGCGTGAACGGCCCGAAGATCGTATAGTCGGCCTGGTCGAACTTGCAGAAGGCCTGGTCCGCGAAGCACTTGTCGATGTCGTCATAGGCGAAGCACACGCGGCCGCCGCGCCGGTAAAGCGCCTCGAACTGCCGGTTCACGTAGTCCTTGACCTCGTAGACCACGTTCTCCACCCCGTGGATGATGACCAAGTCGCCTTTCTTGAGCGACCGCACGGCGTAGCTCACGATGTTGACGAACTGCGCCATGGCCAGGCCGTTTCCGCGGATCAGCAGGTCCGAGAAGTCGTAGATGACGCGGGCCGACTTGTCCACGTCGTCGATCTCCGGGTTGGTGTGGACGTTGAACAGGTCGCCGTCCGTGTTCAGCATCTCGTTGAACGCGACCTTCAGGATTCCCAGGGCCTCCACGCGCTGCATGTCGACTACGTCCGCGGCATTTGCCTTGGTATGGGCCGTCGCTATATAAGAAACGAACATGGACAGCATCGGGTACTGCTTGTGGGGAATGCCGATGATACGGAGGGCCGCCTTGTTCTCCTGGGCGTTCTTGTACCACATCTTCTGGTCCACGTAATACTGCTCCAGGATCTCTTTCAGCACGCCCAGGGTCAGGCCGCGCTGCTCGCTGGTCAGCGGGTGCAGCTGCTCCATCATCAGCGAGATCTTCTGCAGCTGCTCGGAGAAGATGGACATCTCGTCGTCCACCCGGGGGTCGCCGAACATCTCGAACATGTTGATGTCGCCCTTGGACAGGTTGATGCGCCTGGTCGTCGCCGCGAACTTCGGCCCCAGCTCGTCCAGCTTGGTCCCGTCGAAGATCATGTGGACCACGCGCCCGTTGTGCATCAGCGTGGACTGGGCCAGCTTGCTGCACCAGTATCCGGTGATCGGGTTGCGCTCCTGGGTGGAGTCGAACTGGTTGTTGGCGATGCACACGTGGTGCTGGTAGGCGTTGACGTTAAATAAGATCGCCGCGTTGTTCACGTCGTCGGTCATCTTGCCCACGTACTCGCCCTGCTTGTCGTCCAGGCCCTTGGTCACCAGCGAGTAGCTGCCGGCGAACTCGGTGCTGGTGAAGTTGAAGCGCTTGCCCCGCTGCTTGGCCGGATGCTGGAACAGCATGCCCAGCTCCTCCCGCTGGCAGGCCTCGTAGGAACCCGCGTCGATGGTGCCGAACCGCTCGATGTAGGACTGCTTGATATTGTCCACTGCCTTATCGAGAAGCTCCAGGCTGTCGGCCTTCAATAACAAGCGGTACGTCACGCCCAGGTAGGCGGCGCCCTGCTGGATCTCCGTGGCGATGATCTGCAGCTCCTCGGCCTGGGCCTTGTTGCGCAGCTTCGCCGCCGACGTGCCGCCGTTGGCGTTGTTCTCGTTGGTGTTCATCTGCACGATGCCCTCGGTCTTGCTCTGGTGCTGGCTGATCCAGCCCTCGGTATACCGCATGATGTTCTCGAACGAGATCGCCGTCACGCCCTCGGGCAGCTGCAGCACGATCCGGCTCACGCCCCAGAAGACGCCGAACCTGTCGTTCTTCCCTTCCGGGTGTATGTAGGTCATGATCGTGCAGAACTTGTCGTCGATCTTGAAGTAGTCCGAGAAGAACTCGTAGCGGCGCTTCGGCTTCATCTCCTTCAAAAAGGGCTTGTCGAAGTACGAGACCTCTAAAAGATTGTCGTTGGCCTCGTCGCCGCCCGCGCCGTTGGTCCGGCGCTTGCTCATGATCCCCGACAGCTTGTCGGTGATCGTTTCCATGATGTTTGGCATATGCCGTCCTCCTTATCGTCGCATGTCACTTGTCGGCCGCGTAGACCGTATGCATCAGCTGGACCACGTCCTCGCTGTAGAGCGGCTCCAGGTCACTGATCATGAGGCCGGAGTTGTGGACCTCGTTCACCAGGATGGTGTGCGCCTTATCGGCGTATTCTTTCGAGCCGGCGAACAGGGCCATGTACTGATGGATGGACTTGAACTCGCCGCCCACGTACTTGTCCAGGTTGTCGAAGCTGTCCTCCATGATCTTCAGCAGGTCCCTGTCGCGTATCCGCAGGTTCTGGTACAGCTTCTTGAGGTACAGCTTCTGGGTCGCCACTTTTTGGGGCTCTTTCACTGTCACGATCTCGATCCGGATGAAGTCGGGCATCTTCCGGTAGAAATTGTCCACCCGGTCCACGATGGCCGCCTTGTCGGAATCGAACAGCAGGCTGGACGCGTTGCCGACGACACGGTAGAAATACGCCACGGAGCCGTCGGAAAAAGTCACCAGGCCGGTCTTGGGGTTCATCTCTTTTACCTTGACCAGCTTGTAGAACGCCGTGGCAGGGTCCGTGTTCCGGGTCTTCAGGAGCCGGGTGCCCTTGACGAACATGTAGCTGCACATATTCCTGATGGCCATGAACCGCATCTGGTTCCCCTGGTCCCGGGACGTGGCGAAGTAGGTGAACCCGCACAGCGCAGCGAAGAATGCCAGCTTGCCCATGATGGGCAGGTTGTGGATCGGCAGCGACTCGCTGGTGATCACCATGAAGCCGCCGAATATGGCCACGATCCAGACGATGATCGTGTAGAACGGAAGGGGCCGCAGGCCGACGCCCGTCTTGTTCTGGAGCGCGACCTCGACGTCCAGGTAGCTCCGGTCCAGGCTCGTCGCGATCTTGTATGATTGCTTCATGAACTTGTCTCCTCTCTATGGCTGGATATCTCCTGCCATGATACCATAAAACACTATAAAAATCAACATTTTTAATAGCTTTCCGGCACCGTCACGCGAACAGCGCCGAGAGCGCCGGCCCGAGGCCGGACAGGATCTTCTCGCAGGATTTCTTCCCGCGTACCCGGGACGTGTCGGCCCGGAACTTCTCCAGGCGCTCGGCCTGGGACGCGCACCTGGAAAGGCACGCCTTCGCGCAGCCCAGCACGTGGGCCCGCTCGGACTTTGACAGCCCAAGCTCCGTCATCGGCCTGTCCAGCCACGCGGACGCGTCGCGCCCATGGTCGCCCGTACGCGCAGGAGGCGCCGGCCCGGCCGGAATGGCCTTCTTGCGCGCCGGGACGCGACCCCGCGCCACGGCGATCCCGGCGTGGGACCAGTAGTCGGCCAGCACGTCGTAGCCCGCGTCGTTGGACAGGATACAGAACTCTGCCCCCGCGCCTGATCCGGCCAGGTAGCCAAGCTCCGAAGAAAGCTGGAAATCCAGCCCGTTTGGGCCCGCCTCGCACCGCCTGAACTTCAGCGACACGCCCTGCCGCTCTGCCTTTTCCATCTGGTCCAGCATCGCCTTGGGCGAGTTGTCCGTATAGAACAGGATCGCCGTATCTCCGGGCTCCGCCTGCCCCAGCACGTCCGCCCAGCAGTTGCCTACGTTCTCGAAGTCCACCATGTATATCATATTCCGCTTCCCTCCTTTCATGCCATGATAAGATCGGCAGGCAGGAAAACGCTGCCTGCAGCAATATGATAACACAAAAAAATATAAAACACAATAATTTTATTGTCAGAATAAAGAAAACCCGCCGTGCCTGGGACCAGGTACGGCGGGCCTTTTATTCATGGCGTCACTCGTCGGCGAAGATGTCGGCCTCGGGTTCGCCGCATCCGCAGGCATCGCCATGGGCCTCGCGCCAATACTGCGCCAGGTCCATGGCGGCGTCGGCCGCCACGATGCCAAGGCACGCGAGGACGATCAGTTTATACAGCTTGCTCTCACGCATCATATGCTCCATTTCCCGGCATCACAGCCGTTCGTTGGGCGTGTTCAGGATCCGCTCGGTCTCCTCCGCCCGCTCTTTTTCCCGCTTATAGCGCATGGACAGCATCTTCACCGCGGCGATCGCTATCACGGCCACGACGACCACGCCCAGGATCATGGGCAGCCGGCTGGCCAGCGTCGGGGTGACGGACATGATCCGGTCCCCTGTCTCGGCGAACACGTTGGCGAAATACTCGTCCTCGGTCATGCTGCTGGTGTAATATGCATGGACGTAGTCCATCAGGATGTCGCACGCCTCGGAATCCATCACGGTCTGGGCGTCCTCCCCGGCCATGTAATAGACGTCATAATCCGACGAGTACCACTCGCAGAAAAGCAGCAGGACGCCACGCTCATGGCCGATCAGCTGGTCGTACTTCTCCGTGGCCCAGGCCTCGACCTCGGAGCTGGACGGGTCCTTGTCGCCGTTCACGTCCTCCGCGATGACCAGGGCCGGCTGGACGCCGGTGGCCTTGTAGAACTGCTCCATGCCCCAGTTCAGCTTCGAGCTGTCCGAGAGCCAGTCCGCGTTGTCCTCCCAGCAGCCTCGCTGGAACGACTCGTATGGCTTCAGGGCCGTGCGCTGTACCGTGGATTTCCCGACGGTGCTGCCGCCGGCCACGTTGCCGGCCATCGCCACCATCACGATGCCCACGAACATGAAGATCAGGATGAACGAACAGACCAGCGTGCTGATCCGCAGGTGCGCCGGCATCCAGTAGCTGCGGCCGTAGTACCCGCCGCCATAATGGTTGTGCACATGCACGCTGCCGTGCCTGGGAGGCGCCGGCCTGTAGCTGCTGGTGCTGCGGCTCACGCTGGAACGGGAGCCCCCTGAATACCCTCCCCTGTGGGAACTGGAACGGGAGCTGCTCCCGCCGAAGGACCGGGAGGATCCTCCTCCGCCGGAGGAGCGGGACGACCCGCCCCCTCCGCCGCCGCGGCCCATTACTGCCCGGCCCCGGTGGTGCCGGAGCCCATGCCCAGTTCAGCCTTCAGGGCGTCCATCGCCGCGGAGGACCCGCCGCCCGCAGGGCTGGCGTACTTCTCGCGCAGGGCGTCCATGGAGTCCTTGGGCCCTGCCGCCAGGTCGGCCTTGGCCTGGGCCTCGTCCAGCATGCGCTGGGCCTTGTCGGAATAGCTCTGGAAGGTAGCGGCGCTGTCACGCCGGGTGCCCTTGGCACGGTTGACCGTCTCGGTCGCCTTGGCCACTTTCATGGTGCCCTTGATAGTGGACAGCTGCTGTTGCATGAAGTCGATGTCGTCGCACAGCTTGTTGTGCATGTTCTTCATCTGCTGCTCGTGCTCGCGGGCGGTCTTCAGGGTCTTCTCGGCGGGCTCCAGCACGCCGGTACGCAGGCGCGCCTCGCTGTCCAGGAACTTCTGGGCCGTGGCCTCGTCGCCGGCGCGCAGGGCGTTGGCCGCGAACTGGTGCTCGTCGTTCACGCGCTTCAGAGCCGCGTCATAGTCACGCTGGGCCGCCTTGGCGTTGGCCATGACCTCCGCCGTTGCCTGCTTGACCTCGGCCAGGTCTTCTTTTGCTTTGCGCAGCGTCTGGTCCAGCATCTTCTCCGGGTCCTCGCACTTGTCCAGCAGAGCGTGGATGTTGCTCTCCATGATGTCCTTGAAACGTCCTAAGATTCCTGCCATATTCTTGTTCCTCCTGTTCTGGTTTTTCGTTTATGTACGGCATCCGCCGCCTGGTAAAGAGTATACCACGGCGGCGGACAAAAAGCAATATTTTTATTGTCTTTTATATAAATTTGTTATATTTGCGGACCGTCATGCCCGGCCTCGCGCCCAGGATCTGTTTCATCCTCCCGTGCCAGCAGGGCCTGCAGACGCGCCATGGCGCCGGAACGGTTGTGCTTGGCGTCCATGTTGGCCTGCGTCACCGGTCCCTGCATCTGGGGTTCCGGGCGTTCCCGTTCCGGCCGCCGGTCGTATTCCATCTGGCGGCTCCGCTCTACCTGCCCGCAGCAGGCCATGACGCCGTCGAAGGGAACGATGCCGGGGCACCCGGGCGTCAGGCGTCCGCTGTAGCCGGGGTCGATGGCCGCGTACCCGCCCGCGCCGAGCCCGGACACCTGGAACTCGCACTTGCTCATGAACAGGTTCAGCTGGTCCCCGAACTCCTTGGCTGCCTTCTGCCCGCGCTCCGACGTCAGGACGGCCTCGTCCGTGACGGATAGCGCATGGTTCTCGCGGTCGTAATCGACGCCGGGAGGGACCATGCCCGGATTGTTCCGGACGAACTTGTCCAGGAGGACGTTATACTGGCGCTCCACGTCAGTCCACTGGGTCGGGGACGGGAGCTCGTACAGGCCGGCCCCGGACATGTCCACGTGGGCCTTCAGCATCTTGATATCGTCCGGGGAGTCCAGCTTCACGCCGCCGTACTCCACGCACAGCCCCTGGTACAGCGACGTGGACGTCGCCCCGTCTATCGCCCGGGCCTGCAGCTGCGCGCCGGTGGTCCCTTCCGGGACGCGGCCCATGGCCGCCAGCTCCTGCGCCTTGCGCTGCATCAGACCGTCCGTGACCGTCCCGATGGTCGGGTTCAGCATGGCCTCGGCCCCGCCGCCCTGGTAGACGCGCCCGTTCTCCAGCAATTTACCGTAGAGCCGCCCCACGGCGCTCTCGTCGCCCATGTCGTACACGGCGCTCGCCGGTTCGCCAGGTCCCTTGTACGTGCGCCCGTTATTGGCCAGCATGTCCCGGAGCTTGTCCACCGCCGTCATGGACCGGATGGCCGACAGGTTCACTGCCGGGAAGTCCGCCCTGCGCACGCGGCCGGCATCCAGGCCGGACGGGGACACGTCCGGCAGGAACCGGTCCACGTTATCTTCCGGCACCGGATCGACGATCCGGTCGCCGTTCACGCCGATATTGTGGCCCGCGGACATCATGTCCCTGTATACGGGCCATGAAACGCCTTCTTCGTCCTTGTACGCAATGTCCACCTGGGACAGGAGCCTCGCCCTGCCGTCCGGAAGCGGGTTGACGGGCACGCGCAGGTACTGGTTCGCGGTCCAGAGGCCGGGGATCGTGTGGGGCGTGTGGTCAATACGGTCGCCCGGCCTGTACTCGAGCACCATGGGCGATTTGACCGTCGCGCCGGGGATCCGCCTGCAGCCGGCGTAGTCCACCACGGTCATCGCCTGGCCGATCTCGGCCTCGCCCACCGTCACCGCGTCATAAGGCGCTTCCAGGGCGGCAATGCCGCGTTTCCTGACGCCGCCGACGTAATCGCCCTCTGTCGCGCGGGTAACGGAAGGCGTGCCGGCGGCCCCGGGCGAGTATACGTCCATGTCGAAGGGCACCCTCTGTAAATATACCAGGGGCGCGCCAGCTTTATCGTTCATCTCTGCCCCGAAGATCTTATCGTCCATCTCATAGGTGTCGAAAGCGCCCTTGTCGGCTGCCTCGGCGAACCATCCGGCATGCCGGACGACCACCGCGCCGTCCTCGCCTCGCTCCAGCACTGGCGTCCCGTCCGGGCCGTCCTTCCAGCCGCGCCCGTATACGTCCACGTAGCTGCCGCCTTCCGCCTCGCCCGTGTAGATGCGGTCCGACGCCTTAGCTGCCATGCGCGCGGCGCCCTCCATCGTCAGCAGGATCAGCCCGTCGCGCCTGTCGGGCGGCACGGTCCGGATGTCGGACCACTTAAGGATCGGGTCGCTGTTGAAATCGTTGCGCAGGAACCCCCGGACACGCTGTACCGAGAGCAGGTTATCGTAATCCCTGTAACCAATCGCCATTTTGTGTTTCCTCCATATCTGTCGTTATCATGTTTCAGTCGTCTGTCACGCCAGCGCGTATTCTTCGCCTTTCCGGAAACCGAAGAGCATGAACCGGCATCCGTCCGAGCGGTACACCACGTCGGCATCCTCCAGGGCGATGATCTTCCCATCCGCCCCGGGCCCTACTTTCAAATGCGCGGGGAGCGTCACCGTGCCCCGGTGCGTCTTCCCCCTGCTGTCGGTCACGTCGAGCCGGTTGTTGTACCCGTACTCGATGTGGGACCATCTGTTCCTGGTCAATACGGCATCCCCCTTCTGCCCGGCATGGGCTCCGCGGCCTCCTGCGCCTCCTGTTCGGCCTGGGACTGCCGCACGGCGTCCACGGCGTCGACATAGTCGGCCTGCAGCCGTAACTGCTCCATGGGGGACATCTTATCGTATCCCGGGATGTCCTCCGGCTTTTTGAGATCGCCGGCCTCCGGCGCGTCGTTGCTGCCGTCCGACAGGTACTTCTCCTGCAGCTTCTGGTAGGCGCTCCCCTGGTTCTGCCGTTCCAGGTTCGTCTCGGCCAGGGCCGACATGATGTCGGCTCGCCCCGGGTTGAACTTCGAATAGTCGCACTCCTGCCCCGTCCCGCCGTCGTCATCAAACCCGGCAACCAGGCTGAACCGGCCGCCGTCGCGCTCCACGGCTATCGACATAGGCGGTTCCCCTTCCGGCACGGGCGGGTTATAGACGGCCACCGCATGGGACAGGTCGCCGGACGCCCGGTAGCACGACGCGTCGTGGAAATGCTGCTGTCCTATAAATGCTGTGAACACGTCCTCCATCCTGTCGGCGAAGTCCGGGCCGTTGAGCCCGTCCACGTCGAAGACCTTATCCAGGGCCCCGCCCTCGATCAGCTCGGCCAGCTCCTCCGGGGACATGGTGATCATGGCGCCCCGCGAGGACTGCAGCCCTCCGTGCCCGCATACGCAGAAATCTCCCGGCAGCAGCATGCACTGCGCGTTCGCCATCGCCTTCGCGTTCCAGATATACAGCGCGTCCGCGATGTCCCTCGTGTTCTCGATCCGCTCCAGCATCCGCCTCGCGGCTTTCCGCGCTTCCCGCGCGGTCATGTCTTCGCCATTGTTCCCCGCCATACGCATTACCTCCATGAGTTTATATTCTGCCGTCGTTATGCACGGCATCCGGTATTTCGTCTACTGGATATTTTAGCAGTTTTCACGCACTCCGTCAATACGGCCCGGCCCGAAATCCGGCACCTATATATAATTTATAGAAGCGTCGCGCACCGTTTATAAGTGCACAAGATCATAAAATACGTGCACCGTTTATCATTTTCAGGAATTATAATATGTGCAATGATGTGAAGAAACGGCACCGTTTATCATTCTATAGACATGATATCGTGCATGCCCGTCCACGAAACGGCACCGTTTATATGCCGCCATACAGATATGTATCTGATCTACTATCCGACAATATGCACCGTTTATATCCCCATAAAATCATATATGCTCCACATGTATCCATAGAAATGGCACCGTTTATATGTGCCAGGACATGTATCCTAAAACATTCCGGCACGTTTTATAATCCCGTGCGACTATATATCAAGAAACGGCACCATTTATCATCCTGGGAACGCATACAAAAAGCCGGAAGCACGACGGCTCCCGGCCAGGTTCATGATGCGGCTATTTCAGCCTGGAAGGCGATCCCCTGTATCAAGATGCCTTCATGCCCGCACTTCGGGCAGGTATCCGGCACCGGCTGCTGCCATGGCCGCCGGTCCGAAATAGACCGCAGGTATTTCGTGCCGCACATCCGGCAGGTGTTCTCGGCAGGCAGGTCCACGTGGACCAGGTAGCCGGAATCATCCGTGCACCAGAGGCCGGCGCTTGTGTTCATAGTCATGATGTCTGATCGTTTCCTTTCTCTTATATCGCTAATATTCAGGTCCAGCAGGGCCTTCCGGAGAAGGGCCCGTGCCCAGCATGGACTCGAGCGCAGCCATGGGCGACGGAACCAGGTCTTCGCCCAGCCCCACATTGGCCAGCCGCTGCCGTATCTCCGAAGAGGCGTTCCGGGGCACGGTCTTAGGCGTTACTTCAGCCTGCTGCTTTCCGGTCAGCATCGCTTTCAGCCGGGCCATGGGCCTCGCCGCCTCGGCACGCTCCTGTTCCTGTATGTAGTGCGTCCATTCGTCCACCGGGAACACCGGCCCGCCCTTCGGGTTGAATTTCTCGTACCCGGCCGCATCGGAATCCCGGAACGGCCCCGTGACGCCGGTATGGGACCAGAACGCGTCACCGTCACGCTCCACGCTGACGAACCCTGTCCGCCTGCCTGCCACGGGCTTGATTCGGAGCATGGCCACGGCCTTCGACCCGTCCGGCAGGGCCCTGTACGCTTCCGCGTCCCGGTACTCGCCCTGCTCCCTGCATTTGCCGATAGCCTCGGCCAGTTCGGCGTCGGAGCAGCTCTCAGGGAACGCTTGGGCCATGTCCCCGGCCTCCAGGGCATCCGCGAAGTCCTCCTGGGACAGGTACAGCACCCGGCCCCGGCTGGACAGGAACTCGTGCCGGCCGTCTTCCAGCATGCCCATCTTCAATAAATAGTCGCCGGGGAGCAGCACGCTGCCGCAGCCGGCCACGGGCCAGTCGTTGTGGACGTACAGGTTCGACGCGATCCGCGCCTTCGCCGCGTCCCGCCCGACGATCCTATTGAAATCAGAACCCTGCCCTGATTTATGGTCCGACGCCGGCCGCACCGGCTTGAACCCTCCGTTTCCGTATGTCATTCCTCTCCCTCCGTTCAGGCCCCGTCAGAGCCGCACATAGAATTCTGCCATGTCGTCCAGCCGCAGGCACGCCAGCGCCCGCTTCTTGTATAGATCGGGCAGGCCGCACCCGCAGTCGATCCCGATGAAGCCCGTGCACTGGTATATCCGCATATGGTCCCCGCATTTCTGCAGGTACCGCCCCGGGTCGGGATAGAACAGCAATACGGGCGTATGGCCGACGATGACGCGCCGGTCCGTGCCCCGTGCAGGCATGAACGGCTTGGGCCGCATCCAGATCCGGTCCTCCCGGTTCTGGGACCAGGACGCATGGACCAGCCGGTACGCCTTCCCGCCGGCATCCACGTCCAGCCACTCGGGCAGGTCCTGGATCCAGTCCAGCACCATCTCCTGCGTCTCTTTCGACAGGCCGTCGAAATCGGCCCTGGTCGGTTCCCCGCCGTTGTCCATCCAGCACTCCCGGTAGCCGTAGCCGCCGGGTCCCCGGCATGACCGTAGCAGCATCTCCTCGTGGTTCCCCAGGATGAACTTCACATTGGGCTCGGCCATGGCCCACAGCAATATCTCCATGCCGTCCGGCCCCCGGTCCGCCGCGTCGCCGATAAAATAGAGCTCGTCCGACGGCCCGAAGCCGATCTTCTCCAGCATGGCGTCCAGCAGGTCCTTCCTGCCGTGCGTATCTGAAATGGCGTATTTCATATCTCACCAGTCTTTCCGGACGCGCATCCGCGCCCGTATATATTATATACGGGCGCGGTCCGTCCTGCAAGCTATTTCGGTTATTTCAACCCGCCAAGGTACTTTCCCGCCAACGTCGCCCGGAAGCTGGGCTCCTCGCCCCGCCGCAGGCGCCCGATGTTGTCCTGGTGCCGCACGAAGATAGCGATCGAGGCCGCCAGGGCGCAGCATGCCGGGAACACGCCGCACAGCGCGCAGGCCGCAGGCGGCGCCAGCACGGCGCTGGAGAGCGTCATGCCCATCATCGTGTCGGCCAGGACGGCCAGCAAAAGCCCCGTTACCAGCACGCACAGCGCCATCCGCCAGTCGATGACGGCCATGAGCCCCACGTAGCAGGCATAGCCCTTGCCGCCCCGGAACCTGTGCCAAACGGGCCAGCAGTGGCCGAACACGGCAGCCGCAGCAGCTGCGCAGGCAAGCCCCGTCCCGGCGAACAGCGCCCCTGCGGCGACGCACTTGCCGATGTCGAAAGCGCAGGTCACGGCGCCCCATTTCTTGCCGGCCGTCATGGCCACGTTGCTCGCGCCGGGGTTCCTGGTGCCGATGAACGTGAAGTCCGTATGCACGGCATGCCCCACGATCCGCGCCCCGGACAGCAAGCCCAGCAGGTAGCCTGCGGGTATGGCAGCCAGCGCCGTCATTTCGCGGCCCTTTCTGACGCGAGCTCCTCTGGCGTCTTCACGTGCCACTTGCCCAGCGCCGTCTTCAGCGTCTTCGACTCAACGGCCGGCATCGTCTCGATCGCCGTCACGGTCACCCGCCGGGTGCCGTACTTCGTGGGGACGGCGATGTCCGTGCCCACGGTGATATAGCCCGGGTTGGAAGCCCGCCGGGGCAGCACCCAGCGGTAGTCCTTGTCGCATCCGGGATGCCGCGCCGTGACCACGGTGGCCATGGGGTCCTGCTGGACCTCGCAGTACAGCTCGGCATGGCCCAGACGCTTCGCGGCCATGTAGCTGGCGTACCCGTCGATCAGGTTCAGGTCCTGGTCGACGGTAGGCAGCGGCTCGAACCTGCGCTTTGCCGCGTAGCCTTCGGCCTTCGCGGCGATCTTCTCTTCCCGGGGCGTCTTGCTCAGGAACGGCGCCGGGATCCTGATCTCGGCAATAGGGATCCTTCTTTTCATGGTGTTCATTCTCCTGTCATCGGGGGACGCGTCCCCGTCGTATTCATCCTCGCCGCAGTCGTCATCGTCGTCCGCCGGGAGCATCATCGCTTCCAGGAACGCGTCCAGGAGCCGCCGCAGCGTTCCGGCTATCCTGTCACGGAGGCGCCCCGCGCCGGTCTCCCGGGACGGGGCGCCATCTTGCCTCAATCCGCCAGGTCGACGCAGCCCGTCGCCTCGCCGGCCGAGGTCTTCGCCACGTAGTAGGCCTTGCCCTCCTCGGGCTTCAGGTACACGTCCACGGAGTTGACCTTGGCCTTATTCTCCTTCAGGAACTCGTCCTGCTCCAGGACGGCCATGCACTTCTCGCGGGCGGCCTTCACGGAGAACTCGTAGCCTCCGGAGAGCTGGACGACGGTGTCGCCGCCCAGGGGCTTGTTGAATCCGACAGTCTTTTCTTTCTTGGTAGCCATTTCGTCTTTTCCTTTCCTTCCGGCTTTGCCGGTTGATGTATTTCCAGGCGGCGCATGCCGTCGGGAAAGCGTTGTTATGATGTCCTACTCGGCATAGTAGCCGTTCTCGGACAGCCTGATGATGCATGTCGTGGGATATACCTGCCCGTACTCGTCCAGCGGTCCGTAATAGGCCCAGTCCGGGCATCCGCCCAGGAACTGCAGGCCGTTGCCGTCGGACCCGTAGACCGTTACCCAGTCCGCTCCGGTGTTCGACACGACGGTATCGGCGAAGCAGAGCAGGTCGCCCTGCGTGAGCCCGGACACCGGGAAGCCCAGCTCCAGCCGCACGCGGGTATCGCAGTTCTCGATGGGCACCGGGATCTCGGCGTAGCTCGCCTGGCACAGCGGCCCGTTGTCGTACGGGAAGTTCAGCCGCGCCACGCCCATGGTGCCGATCAGCCACACCGGCGGGCCGTCGTCCGTGGCCGGTTCGGCCTCGGTCCCGGTCAGGAGCCAGGACGGGATCTCTTCCAATTCAGGATCAGGTTCGGCCGCAGGCTCGGATGCCGGTTCCATGATGATCCACGACGGGACCGCGCCGGCATCTCCGGTACTGTCCGCGGCAGGCGCTTCAGGCTCGGCTGTCTGCACGGACGCCGTATCGGCACTCTTCGTAGGCGCCTTCTGTTTCTTCTTCGGCGCCGGCTCGCGTACCGGTTCCGGCTCAGGTGCCGCTTCCGGTTCCTGCGGTGCAGGTTCCGCGGCCTCTTTCACGGCGTCAGCCGTGGCATCGTCCGCAAGTTCCGCCGTCATCGCTGTATCGGTTTTCGGTTGCGCGGCTTGCACCGGTGCCTGGGCCGACGGCTCGACGGCCGTGTCCTGGGACGCAGGCGGCTGGTAGCCGTCGATATAGCCTTCGTCCTGGACGTCGTCCACAGCAACGACAGGCGCCTCGTCCGGCAATGCCGCCATAGGCGGCGTCTTGGCCCATGCAGGCACTGCCGCCACGACAGCCACCGCCAGGACCGCTGCAGCCCCTGTTGCAGCCAATCCATATTTCCTTGCCCGTCCAGGCCTCTTTCCGGCCTCGGGCCGCTCCTCGGGAAGCCCCGTGGAGAGTATCTTCATATGCTTCTCTCAGATCCTTTCCTACGCGCCGCACGTTCCAGGCGCGGCGGGCACAGTTGTGATAGCATCATATCGTGGCCTGGGTCAGGGCCCAGAACACGAAGAGAAGGACCGCGATCGTGAAGATCAGCCGCACGCCGGCGATGCCGGCCGCGATCAGCCCCAGCAGCCGGTTCGGCCCGTAGTCCATCCGGTTCCCGGACCTCGCCGTGATGATGCCGAATATCAGGCCCGCCACGGACGGGGCGAAGGGCAGGCACGAGACGATCACCGCCAGGAGGCCCATGACCGGCAGCGGCCGCTTCCCAACCTGTTCCGCCGGCGTCCACGGCTCCTGTACGACGGGCGCCTCTACGGGCGGCCTGTCGCGGTATTCGGCGAACGCGTCGTCGAAACGCACGTCCTGCCAGTTCTTGCCGTCTTCCATGAAAAACCCTCCTTACGCGATGTTCGCGGTCCCGCATATCCACTCCAGCCACGCGGCGTAGCCTGCAGCGTTCAGGTGCAGCCCGTCGCCGGTCAGCGCAGGGTCAAGGCTGTCGCCGAAGAACGGCGAGCAGTCCAGGTACGACATATTGTCATGTCCCGCGCATGTGTCCTCGATCCAGCTGGAATACAGCGCCGCGTTCTTGTTGTTGACCCGCTCGCCGTAGCGGCTCTTGTCCTCGCACACCGGTGGCACGGACAGGCACAGGCACTCTCCGCCCAGCTTTTCGCACAGGGCCAGGTACGAGGATTTGAACTCGGACTCCTGCCAGAGCCCCATCTCGTTGCTGCCCATGACGATGACAGAAAGCTCGTGGCCGGAAACGCCGTCGACCATGCCGGTCAACGTGGGCAGCGAAATACCGGTCCGGCAGATGAAATCATGCCTGCCGCCGTCCGCGGACTTCAGCCCGACGGCCAGGGAGTTCCCGGCGAACAGCACGTCCGTCCGCGGTTCCGGCCCCAGCTCGGCGTCCGAGGCATCGGCCTGGGCCGGCTGTTCAGGAACGCTGTTTTCCGGAACCGTTTCGATCTTGCTTCCAGTGGACCTCGCGGCCACCGGGACATATGTAACGTCATAGCTTGCGGCCCCGGCCGCCGGCCGCGTCCCCAGATACAGCATGGACACCGGGAACGACACCGCCAGCAGCATGACGGCTGCGCATGCCAGGATAAACCGCAGGTTCCTCAACGTGGATCAGCATCCTTTTCCAGATAATATCACTTGATGAACTCGACGACCTCGATCTTCTCGTCCGTCGCGTTCCATTTGACCTCGGCCTTGAAGGCGCGCCCGGACTTTCCGATGAACTTGCTGCACTTGACGGTCTTGCCGGCCAACAGGTCCTTCTTCTCCTGGTCGGTGAACTCGTGCTTGCACCAGCTGGTAGGCCCGTCGTTCACGAACGCCGTGCGCTCGAAGCCCACGAACTCCCTGCCGTTGTAGGTCTGCCGGGACAGCTTGCCCTTGCACTTGAATCCCTTGCCGGTGCGGGCGCTGACCGCCTCGATGGTGATCTCCTCCCCTGCCAGCAGCTTCTCGATCTCGTCGTCGGTGAACCGGTGCCCGCTCCAGGTGCGCTTCGGGCTCACTTCCTCGCCTTCCCAGGTCCCTTCGAACCGTTCGGCCTGTTCCATGTTCTCTGCCATGATGTAATCCTCCTTGTTTTGGTTTTGTTCGTTATATGAAATTCAACGCAACCGCGTCAGTAGTCCGGGCCATAACCATCGTTGCCCTGCTGCGCTTCGTCAGGTTCGTCCCGTTGCAACTTTGCTGAAAGGGCATCCATCGGTGACCGTTTCAACGATGTAGCAGCCGGCGACGCGGGTTCGGGCACATACTCAGGTTTTGCGGCAAAATCCTGCCATGTACCAGGCGCCGGCCGTTTCTGCCGTTCCTTTTCGTCCCACCACTGATGATCCAACAGAGCACGCTTGACGTCAGGTGCGACATTAGGATTTTCGTCGCCGACCAGGCACATATTATATTCCGCCGCAAGTGCCTCGTCAACGCGGACCATCGCAGCCGGATCAGCGTCGATATACGCGCCATGGTCACCGAACACGAAACCATAAGCGAACCGGAACGGAGGCGGGCATCCGCGCGGGCGGACCTTATGCCGGTCTGTCTCGTATTTCGACCCGCCTTCGTCGTAACAGCGCGTATCACTATCAGCCTCATGCAACAAGGCAACTTCAGCCGTACTGCCGTCGCAGCGGGCAACGACGCCGTACGCGATATCGCCCCCGAACATATCGAACGTGACGCCCTGTCCAGGCTCAAAATTCAGAGGCATGCTCAGGCACCTCCCGTCTCAGGATCTCTTTCACAGGGTCCGGGAGCTCCCTGAAATGTGGCTGCCCGACGAACACGAACCGCTTACCCGTGGATGCCGGAGCATGCTTGAAACAGGCCGCGTAGCACGGCACATCCCGTCGTGGGAACATCGGCGACCCACAGGTATTATCGGCCACGTCGACCATGGCTGCCCGCTTCTCCTCCGTCAAACCACCGTCCATGCAGCCGTCAGGAAATCCGAGGACCTTTCCGTGGACGAGCCAATAACGCTCGCCTAAACTCTTAATATCATTCATGTAAAACACCCCTTCCTACCTGTTTCTCAAATTTCTCCAGCATGTTCCGGCATCTCCTTACTGAGCGCTTCCTTTGCCTGCTCGGGCAGGTTCTTCGCATGGTACATGGTGGTGGCCACGTATTTCGAATTCGGAACGGCCGGATCGATGTTGAACCCGTATCCGTGAACGGTGAGAAAACCATGAGGCCGCGGCACAAAACGGCTTGTCGCAGAGGATCTGCCAAGCGCCAGCAGCTCAGCCTGTCCGGCGTCATCCTGGAACATATTTTTATCTGTCGCCTCGATGATGGCCCCTCCGGCCAGATAAACATTATCGCATAATCTCACGATTCGCTTTTCGTTGTCCATATGTCCGTAAATCTCCTTTCTGTATTATATCAAATATCAGCGGCACGGTCCGGGAACTCTTTTCTGAGCTGCTCCCTGACATCGTCAGGGAGCGCGCCCATATGCATGGAACCGGAAACACGTCCAACGTTGCCGGTCGGGCCTTCTTTCAATGGCCCGACGGTACGCACCGTAAGATCGCCGAACGGTGGCCGGTCCCAGCTTTCTGTATACGACGTACGCGCGGTTTCCAGTAAGAACGTCACTGACGCAGGATCCGACGCGTCGAACGTATCGTCCCTTACGAAGATGACCCGGCCGGCCGCGATATACACGTTATGGTCAAGCGGCCTGATATCGTCCATGGCGGCTCCTTTCCCAGGCCTTATTTCAGCCAGTTCACGACCTCGATCTTGCCGTTGGCCCACTTGACCTCGGCGCCGAACTTCTTGCCGGTCTTGCCCACGAACTTCTTGCACTTCACCGTCTTCCCGGCCAGCAGGTCCGCCCGTTCTTTATCGGTGAACGTGTACTTGCACCAGCCGTCGGGCCCGTTGGCACCGCCGCCCCCGCCGTTCACGAACTCGGTCCGGTCGAAGCCCACGTACTTCTTGCCCTTGTACTCCAGGTCGGCCAGCTTGCCCTTGCACCTGAAAGAATTGCCGGTCTTGGCGGACTTGGCCTCGATCTCGATGGTCTCGCCGGCCAGCAGCCGCGCCACTTCGTCGTCGGTGAACCGGTGGCCGGACCACTCGCGCTTGAAGCTGACCTGCTTGCCGTTCCAGGTGCCCTCGGCACGCTCCGCGTCGCTGCCCTGCATGGACAGCCCCAGGTCCTTGCGCATCTTGTCGCCGTTCTTCCGCATGGCCTCCAGGTCGTCCAGGACGAACTGCGCCACTTCCAGCAGGCACTCGTCCGGATCCTTCTGACCCTTGGCGATAGCCGCCATGTCGTCGAACACGTGCTGGGTGATCTCCAGAGTGCCGATGTGTGTGCCGGGCAGCAGCCGATAGGACATGTCACCGAACTGGTGCAGCGTCACTTTTCCTTTCTTATCGACCAGCAGCGGGTACTTGGCCTTGTCGTTTGTGACCTCGGCGTAGGTGCTGGTACGGGTGGCACCGGTGCCCACATCGGCCTTCCCGAGCTGGCCCATCAGCCACTTCATGGTCGGCGCCTGGGGCTTGGGCGGGAAGCCCTCGTGCTCGTAAGGCGTGGCCGTCATACCGAAGCCCGCGGCGTTCTGCTCGGAATCGGGGTCGGCGTCGTCGTCATAGACGGCCTTCCAGCCGGCCTTGCCCTTCACCGGGATGTTCACGTGGGACTTGAACGTAGGATACTTCTCCAGGTGCGCGTCCTGGGCGTCATACTCGTAGTCCTCGCACAGCATGGCCAGGTAGGACCGGGCCAGGATGTCATAGATCTCGCCCGCGCACTTGCCGTAGCTGGACAGGTCGTCCAGGGACTTGGGCACGTTGGTGCCCGGCCGGTTGGCGCCGTGGGCCATGCCTTCTTTCACGTGGGTGGCGCGGGGCGCCTTATGGGTCAGGAGCGCCGGATCGACGCCGACCACTTTGGCGATGTCGGCCGCCAGGGGCAGCAGCTCGTTGAACTGCTCCAAGGTGATGGCCTTGTCCTCGGTACGTGGGTAGGACACCACCTGGGCCTCGTACAGCTTCTGGTAGACGGACAGGACCTCCTGGGCCTTGTAGCCCTTCGGAGCCAGCCGTGCAGACAGCGTCGCCAAATCGATCAGCCTGGGCGGCGTGGTCTTCTTGCGCTGAACGGCCTCGGGAACGACAGGGCTGTTGCCGTATTTTCCCTTCGGCATCTCGGCCTTGCTGGGAAAGCTGGGCTCGTCAGGGTCAGAGAAGATATTGTCGTTGTCGTCCCGGAACCGCCACTGGTAGAACGGGACCTTCTTGTAGGCCGCGACCTTGGCCAGCTGGTCGCCGACCAAAAGCACCATGGCGGACTTCAGGCGCCCCTGCCGCAGTACGGAACGCCCGTCGCCGCATTTCGTGGCGATGCGGGTGAACTGCATGGACATCATGTCCCACTTGGACCGGTACAGCGCCTTGATATAGTCAGGGTCGTCCTTCACGGACTGGAAATGCTTCCTGTTCTTGAACGCCTTGTTCAGCTCCTTGGGCGACTCGTCCGCGAAGAACATACGGGAGATTTTTCTTTTCCCGTCGTACCCCAGCTCGATGATGATCTCGCCGGCCAGCAAAGTACCCTCGCCGGAGGGGTCGTCGTCGGTCGCGATGCAGATCTCGTCGCACTTCTGGAACACGTCGTCGATGTCGGACAGGACGTCGCTCACGTCGCCCCGGGCCGTGTATGCCCAGTTCAGGTCGCTGGGATCCCAGGGCAGGTCCTCCAGCCTCCAGAACTTGTACTTGTCCTTCAGTGCCTTGGGTACCATGTCGGACGGGTCCTTGAACTCGAATAAATGGCCCCAGGCGGCGCACAGGACGAACTCCTCGCCGTTGATGCTCCCGGAGGTTCCTCCGAACGCCTTGGCCATGTTGCGCATGGCCGACGGTTTTTCTGCCAGTATCGCTATCATCTATGTATCGTCTCCTTTCGAAATATGCTGTATCTGGGCGCGGCTGGTTCCCATGCCGCGGCCCGTTATGCCGTGCCGGCGTCGTGCTTCTCGAACCATTCGCGCAGCGCCTGCTCCACGACGAAGCCCTTGACCGTGCCGGTCCTGTCGGAATATGCGTCGAGCATGTCTACGACGTCAGGCGGCAGCCTGAACGTGGCGGGCTTGTAGTCGGCCTTCTTCGCGGTCTTCTTCTCTTCCATGTGTCGCCGTCCTCCTTTCGTCAATAGTGATTATAGCACAAGGAAAAATAAATTGCAATAACTTTCAATAAATTTATTTCAAGATTCCGATGGGAATGTCAGCGTGGACAGGTCGGCGAAGTAATCGCCGTCCGCGTCTCCGAGATACGCCTTCGCGCGGGCCCGGCAATCCGCGGCTGCCAGCAGCCAGTCCGTAGCCGCCAGAGGCCCGGCATGGAACTGCCGTTCGCCGCCGAGCTCCCGCAGGACGACCCGCAGAGCCGGCTCGTGGTTGATCCGGACGGACCAGTCGTACTGGACGTCGGTGACCTCGGCCCAGACGAAGCGCCCGGACCTGACAAGGGCCATGTCATGGCGCCGCCGCCGGATATGCGAGCCCGCCATGCACAGGCCCAGGACGAGCTCGATAGCCCCGATCGCCGTGAAGACGGCGGGGATCACCCGCGGGTCGCCTTCGACGGAAATATTCGGCGAAGCCAGGATGCGCTCCAGGTTGAGCGCCATCCACGTGCCGACGGCCAGGAAAACGGCCCCGACGACCGAGAATATGATGCCCACCAGGAAGAACGGGCTGGTCTGCCGCCTCATATCGGGCCACCTCCCGTCATCCGTCGTACCGGCCCATGAACAGGATCTCCATGCCGGATTCCTGGCCGTAGCGTCCGGAGGTGATCAGGAAGCTGAACGCGTGGTCCATATAGAACGGCAGGGGCGCCTCGGCCTCCTGGGCCATGGCGTTGTCGGCCATGATGACGGCCGTGACGGCAGCCGCTTCGAGGCCGTCTTCGTCAGTCTTGAGCCGCGTCTTCTGGATCACGTCGTCGATGTGCCATCCGCCTTCCAGGTCGGTCATGGCGCCGAACTCGCCGGCATTGTTGAACGCGTTGTCCGCGCCCATGCTGATCAGATAATCGTCCAGCTCCGACGAGGCGAAGCCCGTCTCCAGGTCCAGCTTCGGCATCTTCACGGCCAGCCGCTTATATTCGGCGTTGTACATCGCCCCTGCCATGTCCTGGGGCTTCACGTCCCCGTCCAGGCACACCGTCATCCAGATGCCGCCCTTCAGGCCGAACATGGCGTACTGCCTGCCCGCCGCATCTTCATGATATAAGAATTCCTCCACCTGGGTCATCAGATCCACGTCCAGGGTAGATCCATCGGAACGGGTGAACGTCCCCGGCTGCGTGTCGTATTCGTCGAACCCCTCGGTCCAGGCCGATTTCAGGTACAGCGCGTTCGCCAGCACCGCGGACGAGTTCGACAGGTCGTCGGAGATCTCCTGGATCATGCCGTCCGTCTTCTTGGACACCCATTCGTTCACGTCCGCCGTGATCCGGTCCTTCGGCGACGAGGACGCCGTGGCGCCGTATTTCTTCTCGACGGATTTTATGTATTCCTTCCGGAAGCCGCCCTCTTTGTCGGCGTTGTCCCAGATGGCGTTGGCGATGTCGAAAGACATTCCGGGATCGGACCCGTCGCCGTATTCCTTGGACTCTTTCTTTAAGCGCTTGTACTCGTCCAAAAATTCCAACCGTGCATCCAGCAGGTCCCCGTACCATCTCTCCATGGCAGCCGTGTCCTCGAATCCGGCAGCCTTCAGGAGGCCTGCCTTCGTCTGTCCTTTTGCTCCCTCGATGGCCAGGCACAATGCCGCCCGCAGCGATGCCGGGGAGACCATGTAGCTCCTGCCGGCCCAGTCCGTCTCGCTGTCCAGGTACGCCATCAGGGAGTCCTCGAAGTACCAGGGATTGGACGCCGATTCGGCAGGCATGCCGGCCACGGGCTTGGGCGCCTCTGGCTGGTCATCGCCTGTGTCGCCGGTGCTGCCGCTGCCAGTATCCCCGGAAGGGGCACCCTGGGTGCTCACCGCCCCGACGACGGTGTTCCCGTCCAGCGCAGGCTTCACGTTCAGCTCGGGCTCCGGGTTTTCAGGCACCGGCGTGGCAGGCTCTGTGACGGCAGGCGCCGGCGTGGGATCGGCAGGCGTGTCGGCGGCCCCGCCGGAACAGCCTGCGAGGCTGGACGCCAGCATGGCGCCGGCCAGCAGTACGGGTATCAGTCGCGTCTTCTTTTTCATGTCATGCATCCTCCTTGCCCTGTGGGCACGAAATTCTCCCAGTATCTTAACACGTTTCAAAATAAATTGCAATAGATTTATTTCATTGACAAAAACGGCGGCTTTTGTGGAAGCGTCAAAGAAAACAAGGTGCATACCGTCAAAAACGGCTGTTTTTGACGGTATGTGGGGATGGCCCCGCGCCATAGCGTCAAAAACAGCCGTTATCTGGTATTATCTGTCCGGCCGGCACTGCCCACAGGGCGAATAGCCCGCCTGCAGCATCTTGGCCAGCGGCTCGTGCATCTCCAGCCGGTTATCCTCGGATATCTTGCCCGCGCTGGAACATCCCGGTTCGTGGAACTTGCCGGATCTCGTGTTCAGCACGAAGTCCAGCGCCTCGCCCTCGTCATTTTCAATCTCCACCTGGGACTGCGCCCTGCCGTCCATCCGCCAGCTGTCGCCGGTCATGTAGTCGATGCAGATGCCCGGCTGGGCATTGTATGCGAACACGAAGAACGAGACTTCATCGCATTCATGGCACTGCCCTTCCATGCCAACGCCCCGGGCCACCAGCTCGTCGCCCTGGAACACCGGCGTCACCCGGTAGTATACGTGGTGGTCGTATTCCTCCAGGTGGTCGTCGACCAGGTTCTCGTAGGGCAGCATCCCGTTGATGTTCAGGAACCGGGTGCCAGTGATCAGGTTCTTCTCGTTGGCGTTCTCCCCTGCCAGCTGGTAGCCGATCAGGTGGCACCGGTTATACAGATAGTTCCCGGAGATCAGGTCGTTGTACCGGACCGTGTGCCAGCCGGAAGGCTTCACGCTGCCGATCTCGCCCCGCGCTTCAACGGGCTGGATCTCCCGGCAGACCACGGCGTACGCCTCGCCGCAGCGGCCCAGGCCGTCCAGGTCGGAATACTGTTCTACAGGTTCCGCGGGAAGGCCTGCGTCGAACCGTGGCGCGTTCCCGTTCAGCTCCTGGACAGCGGACGTACCGTCCCATGCCTCGATCGTAAAGCCGTCCCAGTCGAAGGCCGTATAGGACTCCTCCCGTGACATGTCCCATATCACGTCCTCGCCGGCTTCTATATCAGGCGCCGCGATCCGGTCCGGCGGCATGAAGTCGCCGGTGTCCAGCGCCGCCCCGCAGCCGGACAGCAATGCACACGCCAGCAGCAGGGACAGCAGCCTCAGCCTCGCTTTCATGTAGCATCACCTCCGTCACGATTGCCGGACAGGTCGCTGTCGCGGATGATGCGGCGCGACGAGCCGTACGCCGTCTCGCGGAAGCCCCTGTCGACGGCCCACGGCATCTTCTCTTCCGCCATGCGCTGCTCGAAGCCGTATGTCCCGTACTTGTCCCGCTCCTCGAAATCCAGCTTCAGCAGGAGGTGCCGCAGCCATTCGATGCGCTTCATCTTTTCGCCGTGCCGGTCCGCCGGCCACGCGGTCTGTTCGGACAGCGCCATGTTGGCGATCCGGTCCTTGATCTGGTCCGGCATGGGCGTATCATGGGATTCGAACCACTCGATGTAGGCCGCCGCGGAATGGCACGGGTCGCCCACGTCGTCCATGCCCCGGAACGCCAGCCCGACGATCAACGCCGCCAGCATGTCCCGCGGGTCGTCGCACTTCGGAACGGCGATGTGGAGCATATCGGCCACCAGCCTCGGGTTGTCGCGGACCGCATATACGGCCTGCCAGAACATCAGGTCCCGCATGGAGCCGACCTGCGTGCGCTGGAGACGGTCCCGGTCAGGATGGTCCGGGATCCTTGCGCCATAGTACGGCAGCACCCAGTCGCCGTCGTGCAGGCACCCAGCGCCCAGCAGCATCCGAAGGTCGTCCGCCGTGCACAGCTCCTTCCAGTCCAGCACGAAGCCACCAAGGCCGTCGTTCCCGGGCCCGTTCCGGAACCCCAGGGACTGCAGCCACTGTTCGATGCGCCACGCGTTGGCCGTGCACTCGTTGTCGTCGTTCTCGTACTGGATCTCGTCGGCAAACAGGAACATGCCCTTCGCCGTGGCCATGTGGCAGCCGTCCCGCTTGGTAATCACGTCCCGCCGCATGCTGGACAGGTCCTGCAGGGCCTTTTCCGGCATCTCCCCGGTACAGCCCAGCGCCTGCCATAAGGCGGCCATGTCGTACCACGCCCAGCTGTTATAGCCGTCGCTCTCGATACAGGTCAGCACGGGCGTCCCGCACGCGTCGAGGCTCATATCGGTGAACGTATGGGGCACGGCGTCATGGGCCGGCGTCGCCAGCGCTTTCTGCCTCTGCTCGCGGATATCGATGGGCAGGTTCCCGATGTCGATCAGCCAGTCGATGATCCGTTCATGCTGGGCGTCGAACAGGTGCCGCTGCTCGGCATAGTCGGACACGAGCACCGCCCGCCGCATCACCGCGCTCAGATGGATGATGCCGGCCTCGGACGCGTACCAGCAGACGCCGCCGTCGGCGTCCAGGGCGGCTGGGAAGAACCGTTCCGGCATGGCCTGCGACAGGATATAGGCCAGCCGCGAGAACGAGCCGTCGCGCCAGCCAAGTGACGGCAGGAGCTCCTCCAGGAGCCAGTAGGTCTCGCCGTTGAACTCCACGTGGGCAATGTCGGCCATGCCCGTCCTCTTTTCCGTATGTTCCATATGAGAATACCTCCGTTCCAGGACTCACGCCAGGCCGATGAAATAGCGGCCGGCGTCGTCGTTCAGTCCGATGTACGCGATCTGGCCTCCCATCC
>JAAGKN010000226.1_pt1 | contig 69357 bp, 71 predicted proteins | sample 6206371 | NCBI WGS metagenome assembly JAAGKN01 (sample SAMN11533720, study PRJNA540317) | gut metagenome | isolation source: fecal pellets from male and female animal of same cohort | host: Peromyscus leucopus | place: USA:CA | collected 2017
TATTGCCATTGATCAAAAAACGACCAGCAAGAATCCACGCTCCACTGTTGGCACAATCACAGAGATTTATGATTATTTTCGCTTGCTTTACGCAAGAGTAGGGATTCAGCATTGTCATTTGTGTGGCGATCCTATTTCGCAGATGAGCCAGACGGATATTATTGCACAGATTCTGAAACTTCCTCCAGAATCTAAATTGATATTGTTTGCCCCTATTGTTAAAGAAAAAAAGGGAAGCTTCCAAGACAAGATTGAATCACTGCGTCAAAAGGGCTATGTGCGTGCGATGATTGATGGTGTGATGGTGAGATTAGATGAAGATATTGAACTTGCCAAGAATAAGAAGCACACAATTAAGGTCGTGATTGATCGTGTAACACTTACATCTGATAATCACCAGCGCATTGCTCAAGGTGTAGAAAAAGCACTTAAAGAATCTTATGGCGAGCTAGAAATAGAATTATTACACAATGATGAGAAGAAGTTTTTACATTATTCTGAACATTTTGCGTGTTTTAAATGCAAAGTTAGTTTTGAAGAGCCTGAACCTTTAGCCTTTTCTTTTAATTCTCCTAAAGGCGCGTGTGAGGATTGTTTGGGGCTTGGGGCAAAATACACTATTGATTTGAAAAAGATTCTCGACAAATCCCAGCCCTTTAATAAGGGAGGGATTAAAATCATTTTTGGCTTTAATCGCAATTATTATGCTGAATTGTTTTATGCTTTTTGCAAGAGTGCTAAAATCGACCTTTCTCAAAGTTTTGAAGATTTGACAAGTTCTCAACAAAGTGCGCTTTTGTATGGGAGTGAAGAAGAGGTAGAAATCACTTGGAGTAAAAGTAAGCTCAAGCGTCCTTGGAAAGGGATTGTCCAAATTGCTTATGATATGTTTAAAGATGATAAGGATTTGGGTGAATACACCACGGAAAAGATTTGTGGCACTTGCAAAGGGCATCGCCTCAAAAAAGAATCCTTAAGCGTTAAGGTGGGAGGATTGGGTATCGGTGAGCTGATTGATATGCCGATACAAGAAGTGTATGAATTTTTTGAAACTCAATCAAATTTTGACTATCTCAACGAACAAAGTCGATTGATTGCCCAACCTATATTTAAGGAAATCCGCGAAAGATTGTTTTTCCTTTATGATGTCGGTTTGGGGTATTTGACTTTGGGACGAGATGCTCGGAGTATCAGTGGTGGAGAATCCCAGCGTATCAGAATCGCTAGTCAAATAGGCAGCGGACTTTCAGGCGTGATGTATGTGCTTGATGAGCCAAGTATCGGTTTGCATGAACGCGATACATTGCGACTCATCAAAACTTTACGGAATCTGCAGGAAAAGGGTAATACCGTGATCGTTGTCGAACACGATAAAGAAACAATCCTAAGGGCAGATTATATTGTAGATATAGGACCAGAAGCGGGGCTTAAGGGAGGAGAAATCGTTTTTAGCGGAAAGGCAAAAGATTTGCTCGATTCCCAAACGCTCACTGCTCTTTATATCACAGGAAACAAGGTGATTTATTATCCGCACAATCGCCCACAAAAGCAATGGCTAACGATTAATAACATTAATATTCATAATATTCATAATCTCAATGTCAAAATCCCTCTATCCAATTTTGTATGTATCACAGGTGTGAGCGGTAGTGGCAAAAGCTCACTTATCCTTCAAACGCTTCTCCCAGTCGCTCAAGAGATTCTCAATAATGCTAGAAAGGTGCAAAAATGTGATGGCGTTGAGATTCTCGGTTTGGAACATCTTGATAAAGTGATTTATCTTGATCAAAGTCCTATAGGTCGAACGCCTCGCAGTAATCCAGCAACTTATACGGGTGTGATGCAAGAGATTCGTGCGCTTTTTTCTGAAGTCAAAGAATCTAAGGCGCGTGGCTATGGCGTAGGACGCTTTAGCTTTAATGTCAAAGGTGGGCGATGCGAGAAATGCCAAGGTGAGGGTGAAATCAGAATCGAGATGCACTTTTTGCCCGATGTGATGGTGAAATGCGATGCGTGTGGCGGCGCAAAATATAATCCACAAACGCTTGAGATTGTTTATAAGGGTAAGAATATCGCTGATGTTTTGGCAATGAGTGTTGATGAAGCAGTGGAGTTTTTTGCTAAAGTGCCTAGAATCGCTTCTAAATTACAAACGCTTAAAGATGTGGGCTTAGGCTATATTTTACTTGGGCAAAATGCTGTTACATTGAGTGGCGGAGAGGCTCAACGTATTAAACTTGCTAAGGAGCTTAGTCGAAAAGATACAGGACAAACTTTATATGTGCTTGATGAGCCTACAACGGGATTGCATTTTGCTGATGTGGATAAGCTGACAAAAGTTTTGCATCACCTTGTGGATTTAGGCAATTCAGTGATTGTGATTGAGCACAATTTGGATTTGATTAAAAACGCAGATTATATTATTGATATGGGACCCGAAGGAGGAGAGGGAGGAGGGAAAATTGTCGATAGTGGCACGGTTGAACATATGATTGCTCATTATCAAAAAAGTGGCAGTTACACAGGACAATTTCTTTCTTATGAATGTGAATCTTATCATTCCTTGCCCTCTAAAAATACAAAAAAACGAAAGGATAAGTAATGAAGTTTGATATATTATTTGGCGGTGTGAGCTATGAACATGAAATCAGCATCGTAAGTGCTATTGCATTGAAAAAGGTGTTGGGAGAGTATATTGAGCATTTTATTTTTCTTGATTCTTCGCATCGCTTTTATTTGATACCTGCAGATTCTATGAAGTCAAAACTTTTCAGTTCAGGTGAATACAAGCAATGTAAAGAAATTTTTCTCCAACGCGGTTCATTTGAAACAAAAGGCGTTTTTGGCACAAAAAGAGTAATGCCTAATGTCATCATTAGTCTTATACATGGGGCAGATGGCGAAGATGGCTCAATCAGCGCAATGCTTGATTTTTATCATTTGCGCTATATCGGTCCGCGTATAGAATCTAGCGTAATGAGTTTTAATAAGATTCTCACAAAACTTTATGCTGCTCAAAGAGGTGTTAAAACACTTGATTATGAGGTGCTTACGCGTTCTTGTAATACACCTCAAAAGCTTTCATTTCCTTTGATTCTTAAACCCGCAAGATTGGGAAGTTCTATCGGTGTGAGTGTCGTTAAAGAAGAAAAAGATTTAGATTATGCGAGAGATTTAGCATTTGAATATGATGATCATATCGTAGTCGAATCATTCAAAAGCGGTGTGAAAGAATATAATCTCGCAGGTTGCAAAGTGGGTGATACCTTTCGTTTTTCAATTATTGAAGAACCCTCCAAAAAAGAATTGCTTGATTTTGAAAACAAATATTTAGATTTTTCACGCACTGCACAAGTATTAAAGGCTGATATAAGCCAAGAGTTGGAACAAGAGATACAAAATAATTTTATCAAACTTTATGAAAATGCTTTTGAGGGCGCACTGATTCGATGTGATTTTTTTGTGATTGATTCTGAAGTGTATTTGAATGAAATCAATCCTATTCCGGGTTCAATGGCGAATTATTTATTTGAAGATTTTTCACAGGTGCTTCAAGATTTAGCGTGTAATTTGCCAAAAAAACACCCAATCAAGGTAAGCTATCAATATATTGAGAAAATTCATTACGCTAAGGGTAAATAATGTCTATAAAGCAGATGCAAAATGGCTAAAAAGACAATCAAATATCACGACACAGATTTTGATTTGAGCTATGAGATTTTGTGTGCGCAGACCTCCTCTTCGCCTGCAATATTATTTTTGCATGGTTGGGGAAGCAATAAGGAGGTAATGAAAATTGCTTTTGCTCAAACATTCCAACAATATCATCACATTTATTTAGATATGCCCGGTTTTGGTAATAGTCCTAATGAAACACCTCTTTACACGCAAGATTATGCTCATATTGTTAAATTGTTTTTGGAGCAGATTGAATATCAAGTTGAAATCATTGTAGGACATAGCTTTGGAGGAAAAGTAGGGATATTGTGCGCTCCTAAGGAGATGATTCTGTTAAGTTCGGCTGGTATTAAAATTGCCAAATCTCTTAAAGTGCGATGTAAGATTTATCTTGCTAAACTTTTGGGACAGCTTGGGCTTAAGGGTATTACAAAGAGATTCCGTTCTCAAGATGCAAAAGAAATGAATGAGGGTATGTATCAAACATTTAAGAATGTTGTTGATGAGGATTTTTCTGATCAATTCGTAGCTTACAAAGGTAGGGCAAGTGTTTTTTGGGGTAAAAATGACACTACTACCCCTTTATTTTGCGGCTATAAAATCGCTAATCTTATCGAAGATAGTCGATTCTTTGCTTTAGAAGGCGATCATTATTTTTTCTTGAAACAAGGTGAGAAGATTCAGAAACTTTATGAAGGGAGAGAAGAAAATGGATAAAACATTATATGAATTTTTGATATTTGGAAAAGTTCAAGGTGTAGGTTATCGCCGTTTTATAAAAAGTAAAGTCGAGCAGATTAATCTTCAGGGTGTGTTGATCGAAGGAAGCATTAAGAATCTTAAAGATGGCAGTGTGCGAGTGATTGCAAGAGGAGATGAAGAATCAATCCAAACGCTAAGACGTTATCTTGAAGTTGGTCCAATTAGAAGTAGTATCACACAGATTCAATCACGGATTATCGGTGAAGATGAGTGTAAAGAGCATATTTTTAATTTAGATGGTTTTAATGTTATAGAATAGGAAAAAAAATGGAAGATAAGCTGATTATAGCTATTATTGCGCAATGGCTTTTTATCTTTTGCCTTGCGTATTATGTGATGACAAATTTACAATGGTATAATTATAGTTTTAAACGTGTATTATTGATGCACCATAAGATTCAATGGCACTTTTATTACGCTATTTTGCCTCTTGCAGCATATATAGGGATATTTTTTATCCCCAATCAGACAGGTCTTTACTTGCTTTTGGCTTTGGGTGCGCTTTATTTTTTAGGCATTGTAATTTGGACAATCAGGCTTGATAAGCGTTTAGTTTTTACCTCGAGGGTTGTAAAGTTTTTTATTATTTTATTAATTTTTATGATTATTAATGAAATCCTTTGCTTTTTCTTAGAATTAGAATCTGCTTTGTTGTCTTTGATGGCTTTGCTGTTTGCAAGTGTGATTTCAAAAATCTATGAAAATACATTGCTTAATCGTTTTATCATCATTGCAAAAGAAAAACTTGATATTATGTCAAATCTTACAATTATCAGTGTTACGGGAAGCTATGGAAAAACAAGCATCAAAAACTTTCTTGCACAGATTCTGCGAGAAAAGTATAGTGTTTATGCGACACCAAGAAGTGTGAATACACATACAGGCATTGTGGCAGACATTAATAAGAATCTTGACTATACGACAGAGATTTATATTGCTGAAGCAGGTGCGCGATTAAAAGGTGATATTGAAGTTATCGCGAAATTTTTGAATCCTCAATATGCAGTTATTGGCGAAATAGGAGAGCAACATTTAGAGTATTTTAAGAGCCTTGATAATATCGTTGAGACAAAATTCGAGTTGCTTCAAAGTGCGCGACTCAAGAAAGCTTTTGTGTTTGGGGATAATCCTAAACCCTCCCATCTCTCTTTAGATACAGAATCTAAAATTCGTTATTTCCCTGATAAGGTGAGAAATGTGAATGCCACTTTGGAGGGGACAACATTTGAGTTGTATATCAATAATCAATGGTATTTGTTTGAAACCATGATATTAGGTGCATTTAATGTCGTCAATTTGAGCGCGGCGATTTATGTGGGATTAGAATTGGGATTAAAAATTGAAGAGATTCAAAAAAGTGTGAAACGCATTCAGCCAATCCCGCATCGTCTCAATAAGATTCAGACAAATCAGAAGATTATTATTGATGATGGATTCAATGGGAATCTTAAAGGAATGAAAGAGGCAATTCGGCTTTGCTCACTCTATCAAGGGCGTAAAATTATTGTTACACCGGGTATCATAGAAAGCACCAAAGAAGCTAATATAGAATTAGCCGAAGCGATTGATAAAGTTTTTGATATTGCTATTATCACGGGTGAGCTTAATAGTAAGATTCTCGCTTCTCATATCAAGACAACACAGAAGATCATTATTAAAGACAAATCTATTTTAGAAGATATGCTCAAGTCTTGTTCTCAACCTAATGATTTGGTATTGTTTAGTAATGATGCGCCGGGTTATATTTAGGCGTATCTTGTAGGAGGGAGATAATGGAGAGAATCTATGCACCTTGGCGGAGTGAATATTTTGGCTCAAAAGAGCAAGGGTGTGTGTTTTGTGAAATCGCACAGCATTGCGAAGATGATGAAGTAAATCGCGTGATTTATCGTGATGAACATGTCTTTGCGGTGATGAATCGTTATCCGTATAGTCCCGGTCATTTTATGCTTTTACCACATCAACATTGTGATTCGCCTGAAAAATTGCCTTTGGAGGTTTGGCTGCATTTGCATAAACTTTCTTTTAAAGCAATGGATTTACTTTATGAATACGGCGCAATGGGTATTAATATGGGAATGAATATTAAAAAAGCTGGAGGAGCAGGGATACCCGAACACTTGCATTTGCATTTTGTCCCACGTTATATAGGTGATACAAATTTTATGACTTCAGTTGCAGATACACGCACTTATGGGATTGATTTTCAGAGTGTGTATAGTAAGGTCAAATCATTAGCGCAAAAGCATTTTACAATATGAGGAGGTTTAAAATGAGGCATTGTATTTTATATCTTACTTTGATTGTGGGGATAATGGCTTGTTATGGCGCAAACGATAGGTATAACTATCTGCTTTTTAGTAATAACTATGTTGATGTGCGTAAAGGTATTAATTTAGGCGCAGATGTTGAAGCACGATTGCGCGGTAGCACGCCGCTTTATGATGCAGCGCGTAAGGATAATATGGAGATTCTTTATTTACTGATTGAGCGGGGTGCTGATGTCAATGCAGTATGTCATGGTGAAACACCGCTTTTAAAAGTGGTCGCACTCAATAATCTTCGATTTGCCAAAGCACTGATTGCAAAAGGTGCGAATGTCAATGTTGCCGATGAGCATTTGGGTAATACACCTTTGCATTATGCGGTGATTAAAAGAAATCCAGAGATGATTAAACTGCTTTTGTCTAATGGTGCGGATATGTATGCAGAGAATTATAAGGGAGATACGCCAGCTCGCTATATCTTGGCAAGTAAATCTTTGCCTTCTGCAAGTATTGAAAACTCTGATTTGATTCTGAATGCAAGTTCATTTAATCTTGCACAGGGTAGAGTGAGTATTAGCGTAAAAAACAAGACAAATCAATTTATCGGTGTTAATTATGTCGCATTGTATATTGATGGGGATTTGATTGCAGAGAGTGAAGCGAATAAAAAGATCCCACCAAACGCGAGTGCTTCGGTAGTAGCACTAGATATTCCTTCAAATACTTATGAAAATGTCCGCATTAAAAAATCAGGCACTACTAATATCAAATATGGATTTGCAATCGAATATGATGTCGATGGCAAAAATGGCAGTTTATATAAAAAGACGACCACAGAGCTTAAGCTGTGGTGATCAATGGTAGCCCTCCGTTTTGCCGGCATTTTGCAAGCTAATAACAAGCTCTTCATAAGTTGTGTTTGCGTTTTGAAGGGCTTGTGTGAGTTGCTCAAGCGAGGCTTTCATACCTCCTCTAGATTCTGCTTCACAAAGTGATTTGTAAAGCCCACTCATAAACTCTACGCCTTTTTTGCTAGGGCGTCTTCGCACTGAATAATATCCAATCGTCTTGCGATTTTCATCATAAGATGGTGTGATGTTGGCGAATACCCAATAGATTTGTTGGGTTCGTGAGAGATTCTTAACAAAAGCAAAAAACTCTTTGCCATTTTGTATATTTTCCCATAATAATTTAAAGGCTATGCGTGGCACATCAGGGTGGCGAATAATATTATGCGGCTTGCCTAAAAATTCTTCCTCTGTGAATCCGCTAAAACGCACAAAATCATCATTCCCATAGGTGATTATGCCTTTTAAGTCGGTTTTTGAAGTAATGAGGGTATTGTCTTCTAAGAAAATTTCATTTGCATTCAGAATGGGTTGAGACATCAAAGCTCCTTGTTTAAGAAATATTGAATTATAGCATAAGCATCGTGAGATTGTGTGATGAATATTTGAATTGATTGACACAGCATCAAAAATAATCTATAATCCCTTTCTTTTACTTGATTCAATAAAAGGCAAGGAGATTTATTGCTTTTAGCCGCTTACAAACCTGCTTTTGTCAGTTCAAATAGCTTTTTGTCCAAGATTAAACGACACTTTCATACCTCAAAGGCAGGTTATTTAGGCACATTAGATCCTTTTGCTAAAGGTGTGTTGGTTGTGGGTTTAGGGCATTATACGCGATTGTTTCCGCATTTGATAAAAACCCCAAAAACCTATGTTGCGACATTATGGCTAGGAGCAAAAAGCAGAAGCCTTGATATTGAAGATATACAGAGTGTGGAGGTTATCCCTGCTCATCAGGAAAGTGAAATTGCTTATGCTCTCTCAAAACTTAAAGGAGAAATCAAATACACCCCACCGATATTTAGCGCACGGCATATTAATGGACAAAGAGCCTATAAACTTGCGCGAGAGGGCAAAGATTTTACACTTCCTCTTAGCACAATGTATATCTATGACATTCAGTTATTGCATTATTCCCACCCTTTTGTAAAGTTTTGGGTGAGTGTGAGTGAAGGAGCATATGTCCGAAGTATTGGGGAAATGATTGCTAAGAATCTCAATGAAAATGGGGCTTTATGCGCATTAGAGAGAATCAGTGAGGGAGAAATGGGCATAGGAGATTCTCAAATTTTTGAAGACAATGGATTATGTTATCAAGTGCTTGATCCTCTTCAATATTTGCCTTATCCTATTTTAGAATCTTCTGATTTGAAAGATAAAAAAGATGCAATTTATAATGGTAAAAAAATTGTGCTAAAAAATACACAAAAGGGCAAATATATAGTTTGTTTTGAGGATTTTTTTTCTATAATTGAAGTGTTGGAAAATGGTCATATCCAATATATTGTGAATAGGATTTAGATAATGTTAATTCTTTCAAGAAAGCAAGATGATAGCGTATTGATTGGTGATAATATTGAGATTAAAGTAATTTCAATCGACAAAGGTTCGGTCAGACTTGGATTCTCTGCACCTGAAAATTTTGTCATTTTAAGAGGAGAGCTTAAAGAAGCCATAACAAGCCAAAATAAGCAGGCTGCAATCCATACTGATATTGATAAGCTGTATTCACAATTTCAATCATTGGGTAAAAAACCTTTAAAGAGTGGGCGTTGAGCGTTAAAATTTATCCTAAAGTCAATGTATTTTTAAAAATCATAGGGTTTAAAGAAGGTTTTCATCAGTTGCATTCGCGATTTATCCTTGCAAAAGGTGATTTGTATGATGAAATGGACATATATGAGACGCAAAAAGGTTTTACACTTTTGGGTGATTTTGGTTGCGCAACGGAACACAATACGATTTACAAGGCTCAATGTGCTTTGCAAGATTATTTAAAAAAGAATGGCAAAGATTCTGTGGGAGTAAAATATGCTTTAAATCATCTTTGTGTTGAGGTGCAAAAAAATATCCCCAAAGGGGCAGGTTTGGGTGGCAGTAGTGGCAATGCAGGTGTATTTTTGCAAATGATGAATGAGCGATTTGAGCTTGGAATGAGTGTCGAGGAGTTGTGTCAAGTAGCGTTGAGTGCTGGAGCTGATGTCAGTTTTTTTGCGAGTGGTTATGAAAGTGCAAATGTTTTTGGGCGAGGTGAGAATCTTGAGCGATTTAATGAAAATAGCCCTGTTTTGGAGATACACACACCCGAAATTTTTTGCGATACGAAAGCTGTGTATCAACACTATGCACACAATATCGCACAGCAGATTCAGACTTATTCTGACCCTGCATTATCTTTGCAATGGGTAGATAAAATGAGCTTATTATTGTTGGAAAATGCTACTAAAATAAAAAATGCCCGTTGTTTTTTTAATGATTTGTATGCAAGTGCCCTCAAGCTTTATCCGCAATTAGAATCTGTAGCTGATGAATTGGGAGAGCAGTGGTTTTTTAGTGGTAGTGGTAGTAGCTTTTTTCGATTGAAAGATGGGGATTAAAAATGCAAACGCGAATGATTGCAAAAAATAAAAAAGCATATTTTGATTATGAGATTCTCGAAAGCTTTGAAAGCGGGATTGTGCTTTTGGGTAGCGAAGTGAAAAGTATTCGTGCAGGGAAAGTGAATCTCAAGGATAGTTTTGTGAAAATTGTTAAAAATGAGGCATTTTTATTTCAAGCGCATATTTCATTTTTAGAAACTACACATACTTATTACAAGCCCGATGAACGCAGAGCAAGAAAGCTTTTGTTACACAGAAAACAGATTGATAAACTTTTTGGGTCAGTGAGTAAAGAATCTTTAAGCATTGTCCCATTAAACATTTATTTCAATCAAAAAAATAAAATTAAACTTTGTATTGCATTAGTCAAAGGGAAACATCTTTATGATAAGCGCGAGAGTATTAAGCGTAGAATGCTTGATAGAGAAGCAAGAGCAAATATGAAAGAATATGGCAAAAAATTATGATTTTTGTGAGGAGGGCAGATGCAAGCAGCTGTTGATTATGGTGTGTTGGGATTTTTAGGATTCTTAAGTGTGATAACGCTTGCGTTGGCATTGGAGCGTTGGTGGTTTTATCGAAGTGTGAAAGTTGAAGATTTTAGTGATAAGAGAATCTTAGAATTGCGACTTTATCAACGTTTGACATTGATTGCTACAATTGGCTCAAATGCTCCTTATATTGGACTTTTGGGGACAGTCGCGGGTATTATGGTAACATTTATAGAAATTGGTTCTAATTCACTAGTAGATACGCAAAGCATTATGGCTGGTTTGGCTTTAGCGTTGAAAGCCACAGCAGCGGGACTTATTGTCGCAATCCCCTCTATTGTTTTTTATAATTTGCTTTTGCGCAAAGCAGAAGTGATTCTGTCTTTGTGGGATATTGCTCATTATCCTCGCCCGTCATCGAAAAATTTAGAGAATCCAAAAACAAGGTATGATGTATGAAAAAAATCGATAGCTTGAATGTGATTCCATTCATTGACATTATGCTTGTATTGCTTGTGATTGTGCTAACAAGTGCTTCTTTTGTCGTCCAATCTCGCATTCAAGTCGATGTCCCTCAAATCGAACAAACACAAGGTGAAAACACACATAAAAAAGATAGTAAGCAAATCACTATCAATAAAGAAGGACAATTTTTTCTCGATGATCGTGCCTTGAGTCTTGAAGAACTCAAACAATCCATTGATACTTTTGATAAAGAAACGCAGGTGATTATTCGTGGAGACAGGCAGAGTGATTTGGAGTTTTTCCTTGAACTCACGACTATTTTAAGAGATAATGGTATCAATGATGTGTATGTGATAGCAGAATCGCATCAAAAATAGAATCTAAGGAGAAAATATGCAAGAGCTTAATTGGCTGATTAATATTTGCTTTACGATTTTTATGGTGGGGCTTTTTGTATGGGATTTTAAAACATTTGGAGAGCCTACGCATAAGGATTTTAAAGCGATTATTATGAGCACGGGGGTTTTGGGGACTTTTGTAGGAATCTTTGTGGGATTAATGGGCTTTGATACGCGTGCCTTGCAAGATTCTGTCCCTTTATTGCTTGATGGGCTAAAGACAGCTTTCTATACTTCTATTATGGGTATGGGGTTAGCCATTGCGCTTTCGATTATTCAAAGGGCAAGAGGTATCAAAAGCTCACAAGATGCGAATATAGACTATATGATATATCAAGTAGGGAATCTGAACTATCTTAAGGGTATCGAAGAGATTAATAAAAATATGGCAAATCTGCCAACAAAAAATGATATGATTCAGATTAATTCTACTACCAATGCGTTGTTAGAAAGTAGCCTTAAGAAGATTGATGTTTCTTTGCAAGAAGCAATCAAACAATTAGCTTCAGGTGCTTCAAAAGAGCTTATTGCGGCATTGGAACTTGTGATTAGGGATTTTAATCATAATCTCCAAGACCAGTTTGGCGATAACTTCAAAGAGCTTAATGTCGCTGTAGGACGACTTTTGACATGGCAAGAACATTATAAAGATTCTATTGAACAAACTCAAACTTTACTCACTCAAACACACAATGCGATGAACGACACAAAAGAAGCAATGAGTAACACACAAAAGACACTTGATTCAATTACGCAACAAAATATTACAGCAATGGAGTTTTATACTAAAACGCTTGAGATGATAAATGAGCTTAAGGCAAAAGGTGATTTGCTTCAAGCCCAGTTGCAAGAAGTTGCAAATCTTGGAGACAACGCGAAAAAATCTTTAAATGATGTGAATCACTTCTTTATTCAAACGAGTGAGAGTTTTAAGAATCTTGAAGATTCTGTAACGCAAAATGTCGAAGAAATGAAAAATGGGCTTGAAACGCATTTGGATCATCTTGATGAATACACGCAGGGTAATGTTGAAACCTTAAGGAAATTTTTGGAGACAAGCTCAATGGAGGCTGGCTCAAATACAAGTGCAATGTTGCAGCAACATACTTCACTCTTTAGGACAAGCCTTGAGGAAATGGCGGGGCATACTGATGAGGTGTTAAAAAATGTAATGAATACGGCAAATACGCAGTTAGAGCGATTAAGCAATGAACTAGAAAAGAATATCCAACAAAATATAGAATCTAATACGCATAATAGTGCGGAATTTGCACGATTGAGAGAGCATATTGCAAAGAATCATACGGCAATTGTAGAAAGTTTAGAATCAAGCCTTACCAAGCTTAATGGATACAATGAACAGATTATGCAGGATATGTCGAAGGGCTTGAAAGGTATGCAGGATATGTATCTCTCTACACTCACGGCAAGTATGGATTCTGTAATGAATAAAGAGCAAGAGTTGATACATAATCGTATGGAAAGTATGAACGAACTTGCACACAAAACAGATGCAAATCTTAACGCGCAATACGAAAATACAAATCAATTTTTAAAGAAAATCGCCACAGAGTATTTGAAAATTATGCAAAAACTCACAAAAGATTCGGTAGCAATACCTAAAGATATGGGTGTGCAAGTGGTGAAAGATTTTGGAGATTTGCAACACAATCTTCTTTCGCATTTAGGGAATCTTAATGCACAGATTCAGCATAATAGTATGCAATTGATTGAACTTTATCGTAATGTCCAAAAGATTCTCAATGAAAACATTGATGGCAACAAACATTTACAACAAGAGATTAAAAGCACTTTTAGCTCACTAGATGAGTCAATGAGTGCGAGTATGGAAAACTTCAAGGAAAATTACGAGTGGTTTTTGCGCCGAGTGCGTGAGATTATCGGTTCGAGATAACGGAGCAAGATGCAATGAAACACAATCAGTGGATTAGTATTTCTGATATGATGGCGGGCATTATGATGATTTTTTTGCTCATTATGGTGTCTTTTATGCTTATTACCCAAAAGACGCAGGAAGATTTAAAGATTCAGAATCAGAAACTTTTAGAGCTTAATGAAGCAATGAGTGCGATTGCTCAAAATTATTCAGACTTGCAACAAGAGCTTAATGAAGCGTTATTGAAGGAGTTTAGTAAGGATCTTAAGCGGTGGGACGCGCAGATTGATGAAGATAATACGATTCGATTTAATGAACCCGAAGTGCTTTTTGATACTGGAGCAAAGCAAGTCAAGAAACGTTTTCAAGATATTTTAGATGACTTTTTCCCACGCTATGTGAAGATTCTTGTTTTGCCAAAATTTCAAGAAAATATTGAGGAGATTCGCATCGAAGGGCACACTTCGCAAAGTTGGTTTGCAGCGCATACTTTGGAGGATCGTTATTTAGGGAATGCTGAATTATCACAAGCAAGAGCATTAGAAGTGTTGAAGTATTGTTTTAATCTTAAAAAGATTGATGCTTATAAAGAGTGGCTTATTAAAGTATTTCGCGCCAATGGTTTGTCTTTTGCTAAACCTTTGGAAGATGATGAAAAATCTCGGCGTGTAGAATTTCGTGTGATTACAAAAGCAAACAAAGATTTGCTTAAGATTCTCGAAATCAGTAAGGACTTTGAGCCTTAAATAACTTTGGTTTAAGTAAAATTACGGCAAAATTCTCAATTTGTAAATCTTATTTGAAGGCATATCAATGAAACGAACTTATCAGCCACATAATACACCTAGAAAGCGCACTCATGGTTTTCGCGTCAGAATGAAAACAAAAAATGGTCGTAGAGTTATTAATGCAAGAAGGGCAAAAGGTCGCAAAAGACTTTCTGTGTAAGTGTTCTAATGAAGTTAGATTCTCTGAAAAACTCATCAGAGTTTGACTTCATCTATAAGAATGCGCATCGCTTCTTTCACCGATGTTTTGTGCTTTATGGCACTAGTGTTTTCTCGTTAGAATCTTCTTCCCGACAATGTAGCGTTTTAGATACTATTTCTTCGCGTGAATGTGATATATGCGTGGGTTTGAGTATTTCTCGAAAGATTGCCAAGGCACATATTCGTAATCGTCTCAAACGAAGAGTAAGAGCAATTTTGCAACAACAAGATATATCCTTTAAGGGCTTTGTTTTTGTTTTTGTTGCTAAAGCTCCTGTGGTAGAGCTTGATTTTGCCATGTTGGAGAAAAATTTATCTTATGCAATGGCGCATATTCAAAAGCAACTCTCAAAACCTAAAATATATAAAAAATCTTCCCCTAACACTAAAGGTCATCATTAGTGAGACAAAATATCATTTCATATTGTATAAGGAGTGTCTTAATCATTATGGTGCGTGTGTATCAAAAGACTTTTTCAGCTTTGAGTGTGGGAGCTTGTCGTTATTATCCTAGCTGTTCCGAATATACTTTATGGCTTTTGCGTTTTGATTCTATTGTATGTGCTTTAGGTAAAAGTTTGCTAAGAATCTTGCGATGCAATCAGTTTTTCAAAGGAGGAATTGCATATCCTATCGTTACAATGGAACTAAGGAACATTGTCTTTGCCCCAAAAAATATTAAATATTGGTTCGTTCCTTACGAAAATCTGATATTTTTAGATATAATGACATTTCCAAAAAAAACTTATAAGATGAGATTCTATATTATCAAATCAATTTTAAAAGGTAAATAATGTATCGTCCCGAACCAGATAATGCTATTTCTCTCACTCGTGTTTTGGTGGCGGTAGGTCTTTCTATCGCTTTTTTTGCTGTGTATGCTTATTTTTTTCCTCAATCTCCAAAGGTAGCTGAAACTTCTAAAGAAGCTTCTCATCAAGAGATTAATGCCCAACCCACATCAGACATATTGCAAGAAGATTCACTTCAGTCTAGCAATGCACCCCAAGAATCAAATGTAAATATACATTCTCAAGCACCGCAACCTCAATCTAATCAAAAATCGCTTAAGCAAACGACACTTGTGCATCTTGATTCTGATGAGTTTGAAATCGAAATAGACGCATTAGGTCGCATTAAGCAAGTGTATCTTAAAGATCCAAAATTTACTAAAGAGGAGCAAACAAGCCTTTTTTCAATGGTAGCAGGTGTTTTGGGTTTCAAGACAAACCACAAAGAGACTTTAGATAAACTCCCTTTGTTCAGCAATGATTTGTTACGAACAATGGAAGTGCGTTTTACCGATAAGAGTATTAATCAAAAGGCATTTTCTACACCTTACACGAGCAATGTCTCTCATATCAAGCTCGATTCTACTCCTCAAGAGATTGTTTTGACACAGCATTTAGATGATATTGTATTGAAAAAAACGCTTATTATCTATCCAAACCTTCGTTATGATGTTCGTATTGAGGTGAATAATCCTAATGTAGAATATTATGTGAGCAATGGAATGCGTCCTACGGCAGATCCAGATACTTATGCTTTTCGTGGAGTTTTTACGCGAAATGCGTTTGATGGTGTCTTGACGAAATTTGAAGACGGAGATGCCTCACATGATTATATTGTCAAAAAAGCAAATGATGTAAGAAATTCAAGCTTTATAGCAAGCGTGGATCGCTATTATACAAGCTTATTTTTTACTTCTGATCCTAAAGGTTTATTTGTCGTAATGAGTGGCGATGAAGCAAATAATCCAATGCCTTTTGTGAGATTTGAAGGAAATGCAGAATTTCAAGCCTACATAGGTCCTAAAGAATACCATGAATTAGCATCAATTGATGAGACACTTACAGATGTAGTAGAGTATGGGAGAATCACTTTTTTTGCAAAACCAGTGTTTTTACTATTAGATTTTTTGTATGGTATATGTGGAAATTGGGGTTGGGCGATTGTTTTGCTGACATTGGTTGTCCGAATCGTGCTTTATCCTTTGACTTATAAAGGCATAGTGTCAATGCAAAAACTCAAAGATCTTGCTCCAAAAATGAAAGAATTGCAAACTCGATATAAAGATGATCCCCAAAAATTGCAAATACATATGATGGATTTATACAAAAAGCATGGGGCAAACCCATTAGGGGGCTGTTTGCCTTTGCTTTTGCAAATCCCTGTGTTTTTTGCTATCTATCGTGTTTTGCATAATGCCGTAGAATTAAAAAGTTCCGAATGGATTCTGTGGATTACAGATCTTTCAGCAATTGATCCTTATTTTGTTTTGCCTATTTTAATGGGGGTTAGTATGTATGTCTCTCAACGCATCACACCTTCAAATTTTACTGATCCAATGCAGGAGAAGATTTTTAAAATGTTGCCCCTTGCTTTTGCATTATTTTTTATTATTTTCCCATTCCCAGCGGGATTAGTGTTGTATTGGACGGTCAATAATATATTTTCTATTATCCAACAATTAAGCATTAATAAGATTATGGCAATCAAAAAAGAAAAAGAGATTCTTGCTCACCACCAACAACATCATCAACATCACGAGGTAAAAAAATGAAGAAGATTGTTGAAAAGACTTTAGATGCGGCTTTGATTAAGGCTTCTATGGAGCTTCAATGTTCTGTGATGGATCTTGAATATGAAGTGATACAACATTCTTCTAACGGCTTTTTGGGAATCGGAAAAAAAGATGCTATTATCATTGTTGATACAAAAGTTAAATCTTCAAAGTCTCCTAAAAGCTATGCAAAACAAGAGCCAACCCCTACAAAAAAAGCTCCCAATAAAGATTTTGTCAAAGATAAAAAACCGCAAACAGATATAGAATCATCTCCAGCGATGACTTTTCAAGGGCATGGTTGGGGAGAAAATACAGATTTGTTTGATGAAGTAAGTCTGCAGTCTGCAACACCTGCTTTAAAAACACCAAATGTAAGTCAAGATGATGCGAGTAATGTCGCTCAAATCCGATCAGAAATTATCGATTTGTTTGCTCGATTACCTTTTGAAATTGATTGTTTTGAGGTGCGTTTGGAAGATGATAATACCCTTTTTGTGTATATTAATGGCAAGGATTGTGCATTGCTTATCGGTGAAAGAGGGTATCGTTACAAAGCACTTTCTTATCTTTTGTTTAATTGGATTAACCCCAAATACGGCTATTCTTTGCGTTTAGAAATTGCTGAATTTTTAAAGAATCAGGAAGAAATGATTGATGTGTATCTCAAAGAACTTGCTCGCACTATTAAAGCAAATGGTAAGGCACAGACAAAAACACTTGATGGAATCTTAGTATATATTGCATTGAATAAATTACGCGCAATGTTTCCCGATAAGTATATTTCTGTGCGTCAGAATGAGACTGATGAAAAATACATCATCATCAACGATTTCAGACGATAGCACGATTGTCGCTATTGCTACGCCTATAGGAATTGGAGCGATTAGTATTGTGCGTTTAAGTGGGCAAAATGCCTACAATATTACTCTTTCTTTGACACATAAAACAAAACTTACCCCACGTTATGCTCATTTGTGCGATATTTATGATCATGCAGATTCTATGCTTGATGAAGCTATTGTGTTATTTTTCCCTAAACCTCACAGCTACACTATGCAAGATGTATGTGAGATTCAGTGTCATGGGGGGATTGTGAGTGCTAAGGCAATTGTGCAAGAGTGTCTGAGGCAAGGAGCGAGACTTGCAACAGCAGGAGAATTTACAAAACGCGCTTTTTTGAATGGGCGATTAGATTTGTCTCAAACTCAAGCGATTGCCCATATCATACAATCTCAAAGTCTTCAAGCAAATAAGTTTTTGGCGCGGCAGCTTAAGGGTGAGTTGGGACAATTTGTAGAGAAGATTCGTCAAAAATTGCTTGAGATTCTCGCATTTAGTGAAGTAAATATTGATTATAGTGAAGAGATTGAAGAAGATTATATACACATAATGGAGCATAAACTTCGGGATATACAAACGGAGCTTGAAAAAATCTACACGCTTTCACGCACTCGACAAGGATTGATAGAAGGCTATCGTTTAAGTATTGTCGGTAAGCCAAATGTAGGTAAAAGCTCATTTCTTAATAAAATTTTGATGTATGATCGAGCCATTATAAGCCCTGTAGCCGGCACGACAAGAGACACGATTGAAGAAAGTATTGATATTGGCGGCAATATCGTGCGTATCATTGATACAGCGGGTATTCATGATAGTCAAGATGAAATCGAACAAATTGGTATTGCAAAAAGTAAAGAAGCAATTGAGCGCAGTGATATAGTATTGGCAGTCTTTGATGCTTCGCAGATGCTTGATGAGCAAGATAAGGCAATGATAGAGATTTTAGATTCTCAATGTCAGGATAAATGGTTGTTGGTGCTTGTCAATAAGAGCGATTTACCTATAAAGTGCGATGAAAATGTATTGATAAGTCTTCTTTCTTCTCACCCAAAAGCTATTTCTAAAACGCCTTTGTTTATCAGTGCGCAAAATGGTGAGATAAAAGAAGTGCTTAAGATACTTGAAAATGTGCTTATGCAAAATGATGCAGGAGATTCTCTTTTGCTGACTTCTACCTATCAGATTCAGTGTGTTCAAAAGGCAATTGCTCATCTTCAAGATGCACACACTATGCTCCAAAAACAAGAGCTAGAGCTTTTTTCTTATCATATCCGTGATGGTATTGAATCTATTTGTCAAATCACTCGTCCTTATGAGACCAGCGAACTTTTAGATCAGCTTTTTAGTGAGTTTTGTTTGGGCAAATGATAATATTTCATAAGTCTTTAGATTGTAAAAGGCTGCTAACCCATAATATTCTTAGATTCTAATCCCTGCCTTTTATCGTTTGGTATAGAGTTTGCGGAATCTCTACTACGAAGAAACTATTGAAAAATAAGCGTAAAAATTATCATTTTACAGATTCGGCTTTTAGTGAAGATAAATCAAAATTGTGTGTAATTTTATAAATAAACTTGACAATAAATGACTAAACTTATATAATGCTATTTATATAAAACTTAAGGAGTTTGTTATGAATCTTTTTGAAAAATTAACCAATCAATTACGCGAAGCAATCGATAGCGCAGCCTCTTTGGCAATTCATTCACAAAATCAAGAAATTAATCCCGCACATTTATATTGGGCGTTATTGACAAATCATCAGAGTATTCTTAATCAAGCTTTGAATAAACTTCAAATTGATAAAGCACCTATTGAGCTTCAGGCGCGCAGTGAGGTTGAGAATCTGCCCAAAAGCTCTAATGTTTCAAAGGAAAATATTGCCATTGGCAAGGAGCTTTCTCAAGCTTTGCATCTTGCGCAAGGTGAGGCGACTAAAAATGGAGATAGTTTTATTGCGGTGGATACATTTTTGAATGCGAATATCAAAGATGCAATTTTTATGCGTATTTTTAAACCTTTTTTGGACATACATGAATTGCAAAAGACGCTCTCTGCACTTCGAGGTAGCACTAAGATAGAATCTCAAAACGATGATGATAATTTAGAATCTCTTGCAAAGTTTGGGATTGATTTGACACAAAAAGCTCTTGAAAATACACTTGATCCTGTCATAGGGCGAGATGATGAGATTAATGCAATGATGCAGATTCTCATACGCAAAAGTAAGAACAATCCGATTCTTTTAGGTGAGCCAGGTGTCGGTAAAACAGCTGTGGTAGAGGGATTGGCACAAAAAATTGTCGCTAAGTCCGTGCCTACGAGTTTGCAAAATAAAAAATTGATAGCCCTTGATATGAGCGCATTGATTGCGGGGGCAAAATATCGAGGAGAGTTTGAGGAGCGATTAAAAAAGGTAGTTGAGGAAGTCAAAAAAGCAGGAAATATTATTTTGTTTATTGATGAGATACATACGATTGTCGGTGCAGGTGCGAGTGAGGGGAGTATGGACGCAGCAAATATTTTAAAACCTGCTCTTGCAAGAGGTGAGTTACACACAATTGGTGCAACCACGCTCAAAGAATATCGCAAGTATTTTGAAAAAGATGCTGCCCTTACGAGACGTTTTCAGCCTATCAATGTGAATGAACCAACCATTAATGAGGCTTTGTCGATTTTGCGTGGCATAAAGCCTAATCTTGAAGCACATCATAATGTCAATATTACAGATTCTGCTTTGATAGCTGCAGCAAAACTTTCTAGTCGTTATATCACTGACAGATTTTTACCCGACAAGGCGATTGATTTGATTGATGAGGGTGCGGCAGAGTTAAAAATGCAAATAGAATCTGAACCTTTAGAGCTAAGCAAAATTAAAAAATTGATTCAGACTTTGGAAGTCGAGAAAGAAGCTCTCAATATGGAAAAAAATGCGGACAATGAGAATCGACTCAAAGAAATTGATAAAGAATTGGCAAATTTGCGTGAAGAGAGAGTGAGCTTAGAGGGAAAATTTGAGCAGGAAAAAAATGTTTTTACACAAATTGCGGCATTAAAAAGTCAAGTGGATTCTTTGCAAAGAGAATCTGAACTTGCTAAACGCGATGGTGATTATAATAAGGCTGCTGAAATTGATTATGGCAAGATTCCACAGATTATCGAACAAGAACGTAGTTTGCAAAAACAATGGGAAGAGATGCAGAAAAATGGCACTTTGCTCAAGAATGCAGTTACTGAAGAGACGATTGCAGGAGTGGTGAGTCGTTGGACGCAGATTCCGATTAAGAAAATGCTCCAAAGTCAAAAGGATAGAATCTTGGGCATTGAATCTGAATTATCTCAAAGTGTAGTAGGGCAAGATGATGCGATAAAAGCGATTTCTCGTGCGATCAAGCGCAATAAGGCGGGATTAAGTGATAGCAATAGACCCATTGGGAGTTTTTTATTTTTAGGACCCACAGGTGTGGGTAAGACACAATGTGCAAAATCTCTTGCATCATTTCTTTTTGATAGCGTTAAATCTTTAGTGCGTATTGATATGAGTGAATTTATGGAGAAGCATTCTGTAAGTCGGCTCGTAGGTGCGCCTCCCGGATATGTTGGATACGAAGAAGGCGGGGTGCTTACAGAAGCTGTGAGGCGCAAACCTTATAGTATTGTGCTTTTTGATGAAATCGAAAAGGCTCACCCTGATGTTTTTAATCTTTTATTGCAAGTCTTGGACGATGGGCGTTTAACGGATAATAAGGGCGTAACGGTAGATTTTACTAATACGATTATTATTTTAACAAGCAATATTGCAAGTGATAAAATTATGGAATTGAGCGATAAAAATGCGCGAGAGAGTGCGGTTAGAGAATCTCTCAAAGCGTATTTTAAACCAGAATTCTTGAATCGTCTTGATGATATTGTGATTTTTAATCCGCTCACTATGCAAAATATTCAAGAAATCGTAGGGATTATGTTTGAATCATTGGCTAAAAAAGCAAATGAGCGAGGCATACATATAGAGATTGATGAAGCAGCTAAGGCGCATATTGCTCAAGTAGGATTTGATAGTGTTTATGGAGCAAGACCTCTTAAAAGAGCTTTGTATGAAGAGGTAGAGGATCGATTGGCAGAATTGATACTTAGTGATGAAGTCAAAGAGGGTGATCATGTGAAATTTGTATTAGAATCTGGGATAATCACGCCAAAATGGAAGTAGGATTAGCTTAATAATTTTTTTACATAAGTGTTGATAGAATCTCTCCCGAAATTAATAAGGGGGAGTGAAAATAATGAGAAAAATCATCTTTGGAAGTTGTGTTTTGGGTTTGATGTCAAATGCTTGGGGGTTTGATTATCAGCTCAATGGTATGGCTGAAAGTTTTGGAAAATTTGGATTTAATAGTGGCTCATATCGTCCTAGCACCAATGGTTCTGATGGAAAATATCCTACCGATAGTTACGCGTCATTGTTTGGATCTTTGGGGATTGACTTATCACTTGCGAAAGGATTAAGTGCTGCACTAGGAGGCTCGCTTAATGGGCTTATTTATGATAGCACTCTTTCACAAGGTGGAGAAGCTTTAGGGGTAGGATATGTAGGAAATTACTTAGGTTTTTATGGCGATAAGTCTCTCACTTCTCGTAATTATATTATTCACAATGCGTATCTTGCGTATGAAAGCACACATTTTGGGATACAGGCTGGACGTTATGAAGTCAATGATTTAGATTGGTTTAGTGAATTTAATCAAGGAGCGAGTCTTTATTTTAAATTTTGGGACATAAAAGCTTGGGGATTCTTTTCTAGTGCTAGAGCAATGGTTTCAAGTTCTTGGTTTTGGGATTTTACACAATTTTCTGTCGGCGGTAAAGTCCTCGGTGCTGGAGGGATTGAGCTAAATCGTAATGGTTTGTTATTGTCTCTTTATACTTATGCTGCCCCGGATCGTTATACTGCTCCGGGTTTTAAGATTGGCTTTGATAGCAATCCTTCTTTTGAGGGTAAAGGTTTTCGGTCTCGAACAACCCTTATCGGGCTTTTCCCTATTAATGCACAAAATCCAACTAGACGAGATGGCTCTCCTATCACTGAAGATATTCTTTTTGGCTATGAGTTTTCTAAGGATAGCTCGGAATACACGCAGACACTTTTTGTCAAACAACGTTTTGATATTGATGAATATCATTTTGGGGCGATGGTGTATAAAAATTGGGGCAATGCAAATGCGTGGATTGGCTCTTATGGCGACCCTTTTGGAGGAGTTGATATTTGGACAGCAAGTGCTTATGACAAAGGTGCATCTTTAAGTGATATGATTGGGCGCAATGCCTTGAGTGGAATGCTTTTTGTGGGTGGAGTGCATGGTGGCTTTGAATGGGGTATTTTAGGGAGATTGACAACAAGCCCTCGTAGTGATGAGCAAAGTATTGCTTTGACACTTACGCAACGCATTATGGAGGGCTTAAGTGTGAGTATCAAGCTAGAATATTTTAGCGATACGACTAAAGCAGGTTATACGATTGGCACAGATTCAATACCCCTTGCCAAAAATAATGTGAGCGATCGTAGTCATGTTATGACATGGATTACACATCAGTTTTAGAATCTACAAGCTGGTTTTGTTAATTTTGTGATTGGAAATAGTGAGTTTGCCACACTTGAAATTAAATATCAAGTGTGGCAAAAATAATATTTAGATTCTGTGATAAAGACAGAATCTAGCCTCTCCCATCAGTGTTTAAAAACTGAATTACTTGACTTTTTCTAAATATTCACCTGTTTCTGTATTGACTTTGATTTTTTCACCTTCGAGGACATGGAAAGGCACTTGCACGACAGCTCCTGTCTCCAAAGTGGCAGGTTTTTTGCCTCCACTGCTTGTATCGCCTTTAAAGTTAGGAGGAGTTTCGGTGATGACAAGCTCTACGACTTGTGGGACATCAACAGAAATAGCTTTTTCATTGTGAAAGAGAATCGAGACATTCATTCCGTCAATGATCCATTTTGCTGCCTCTCCGACTTGATCTTCGCTCAAAGCGATTTGCTCATAAGTAGCTGTATCCATAAATTGAAAACTTTCACCATCGTTATAGAGGAATTGCATTGTTTTTTCTTGCAAATTAGGCTCTTCGCATTTATCACCTGCGTGAAAAGTTTTTTCTATCACCTTGCCATCAAGGAAAGATTTGATTTTAGCACGCACAAAAGCTGCCCCTTTGCCCGGCTTCACATGTTGGTATTCTGTGATACGATAGGGAATCCCATCAATCTCAATTTTTAGTCCTTTTTTGAGTTCGCTCATTCCAATTGCCATATTTGTCCTTATAATTTAAATTTTATTTGCGCTACCAAGTATATTCATACGCTCTACCATGACTTTAGTAATTGATTCCATAGCAGGTGCAAAAAACTTGCGTAGGTCAAATTGTGTCGGATCTTCGTTTGCAACGCGGCGCACTTCAGCGATAAATGCAATGCGTAAATCTGTATCAATGTTTATTTTATTGATGCCGCCTTTGATAGCTTCTTTCAAGAAATCAAAAGGCACACCCTTGCTGCCTTTTAAATCTCCTCCAGTAGCTAAGAATGCTTCACGGACATACTCTGGTATAGAGCTTGCTCCATGTAAAACAAGAGGGATATTTGTGCGTCTTTTGACTTCTTGCAATCGTTCAAAGTCAAGTTTTGGCTCACCTTTAAATTTAAAAGCCCCATGACTTGTGCCAATAGCTGGAGCAAGATAATCTACTTTGGTTTTTGATACAAATTCTTCGGCTTCATCGGGATTAATTAATACTGCATCTTTTTCGGATACAGAGATGTTGTCCTCAATACCCATTAATCGCCCTAATTCTGCCTCCACACTTACACCTTTGGCATGTGCCATTTCTACGACTTTTTGGGTTAATTGTAGATTCTCTTCAAAAGGGTGATGAGAAGCATCAATCATCACTGATGTGAATCCTGCTTCCACAGCTTTTTGACATGACTCAAAACTTGTGCCATGATCAAGGTTTAGAGCTACGGGGATATGCGGATAGCGTTTGGATAGAATCTTGACCATTCCTACTGCCATATCTATCCCCATATATTTGATTGCCCCCTCACTTGCTTGGACGATAATAGGTGAATTTGCCTCATTGGCTGCACAAAAAATTGCATTGAGCATTTCAAAATTGACAAAATTAAACGCCCCCACGCCATAATTTTCTTTATGCGCCTTGAGTAGAATCTCGCTACCTGAAACAAGCATATTTCCCTCCTTAAGTAAATATTATTTAGTAATCTGAATCTTTGCTTTTTGCCGCAATTCTTGCACTTTCTGTGCCATTGCACCTTGAATATTTTGCATTTTGATTTCGTTTTCTATTGTTTTTTTAGCTTCGCTGTAAGGAATGATTTTAGGTTCGGTTTTCCTTTCAAGATAGATGACATGATAGCCAAAAGGTGTGGCAACAGGTGTTTTAGTATAAGTGCCGGGTTTAAGATCAAAGGCAGCCTTAGAAAAGTCAGGGTGCATTTGTGCTCGTTGGAATACGCCTAGATCCCCACCATTTTTTTGCTGTTGAGAAGCAGGGTCAATAGACTTTTGATTAGCAAGCTCGATAAATCGTGCTTCAACTCTACCTTTAGCTTTATCAAGATCATCAATAATGGCTTTGGCTTCAGATTCTGTTTTGACAAGGATATGTCTTGCTTTGCCTTCTTGATTGATAAATAATCCTTCGTTTTCTTGATAGATTTTTCGCAATTGCGCATCTGTCATTGTAGGCACTTGAATAGTATCAGCTTGTTTTTTTGTCCATAAATCCACCAAGATATTTTCTTTAATAGCATTTAACACATCTGTGTATTCTTTTGATGTGTCAAGTTTGTCTTGTTTAGCGGCTTTAAGGATAAGCTGTCTGTCAATTAATTGATTGATTAGTATATCTTGTTCTTGAGGTGAAAGCTTGCTAAAATTGAAGCCCGGATTGACTTGTTTAAAAATTTCAAAATCTTGGTCAGTAATAGCTTTACCATCAATGGTTGCGTAAGTTTTGGCATTTGCTACAAAACATATTGAGCTAAGAAGCACAGCCCCAATAACTAATTTTCTCATTTTGTTCTCCAAAAATAAATTTTGCAGATTCTACCTTGTAAAGCTAAATAAAACATAATAATTATACCTAAAAACACTAAGGAAGCTTTTGGACAAGATCATTAGCAAAATCAATACACCCATCAATGCTTTGTGTAGGGCTGACAAATGCTTGAATCCCATTGTCAAAGCTATTAAATGTCGTCATACCGATTGCAATGGCAATATAATTACCTTCCCAACCAAAATTCATCACAAAAGATTTATAGGCACTTGGCGAAGTAAATATCAAAATATCATTGGATTTTGGTTTTAAAGACGGATCGAGAGTTTTAGGTTGGTTGTCATAGGCAATAACTTGTTGGAGATGGATATGAGCATGGAGTAATTGCTCATCAAGTTGAGAAATAATATTTTTTGCTCGCACATAGAGAGGAGTTTGCCCCTGCAGTAAGGGTATGATTTCTTTAGCAAAGCTTGCCCCATGAGCATCGCTCCCAATAAGGGCAATATTTGCATGGTGTTCTTTTAGGATTTTTGCACTGCCTGCTCCAATAACATAACTAGGGAGTTTATACCAATTCTGCAAAGAAGGATTCTCTTTTACAGAATCAATCAAAGACAAAATAGCATATCGTGAAGTAAAAATAAGTGAAGTGATATTGCTTAAATCACATTGGATAGGCAAAAACTGAATCTGATTGACGATAAGACTTTTTACTCTTTCGTTTTGACGCGTCCCTACAAGGATAATCTCACGCATTAAGATTCCTAAAGTCATTTCTGAAACTATTCCAAAAATAAATACCTACACCTCCAGAGATGATTAGTGTCGCGCCTAAGGCAAAACTAATCAATGTAGCAAGGATTTGAGGGAAGATGAGAAAAATAACACCTAGAATGATATAGATTCCGCTGATGATGATAATGCCTAGTATTGATGAGCTTTGCACAAAATTTTTGATTCTGAAACTATGAATGAGCCATAAGATACCCTTGAGGATAAGCCATAAAGCGATGAAATAAGGGATAAAATTTTCAGCGATTTGACTATTGCCAAAAAGCAAAATAAGCCCAAAAAGTGTTGATAAGATTCCATCAACAAGCATCATTGTAAAATGTGTCTGAAAATAATACGCTATCCCTCCAATGCCGCTAAAAAGCATAATAAAGCCAACAAAGTAAGTAAGCCAAATCATTGTATCAGAGGGATTGACCATGCACACAATACCCAAAACAATTAAAGCAATACTAAAAGCAAGCCATAAGATTGAAGTCGTTTTATTCATCATTTTTCCTTTGTCTTTTTGTTTGAATTGTGAATTGTATAATAAAATTTTATACATTTTAGATTAATGGCATTGTTTTAAGGAGTATTCATATCAGCCTGTTTGGAAATGCTTAAAACCAAGCCGATAGCGATACAATTTGCAATCATTGAGCTTCCTCCATAGCTTAAGAATGGGACGGCAATACCTTTTACAGGTGTGATGCCCGATACACCAAATGCGTTGATAATCAATGAGAATCCAATCAAAAGCGCAATCCCTACACAGAAAAGATAGTAGGTTTTGTTTATCGTGCGGTTAGCTATGCGGAGAATCCGCACCAGAAGATAAGCATATATCATTACAATCATAAATAGACCTACAAATCCTAATTCTTCGGCAATACCAGCAAGAATAATATCTGTATGGACATCACTTAAGAATCCAAGTTTGATAAAACCTTCACCGAGACCCGAACCAAAGAATCCACCGCTCGAAATAGCATTAGTAGCATGGTAGATTTGATAGGGTTCAGGGAGACCACTTATGCGGAGATTCTCTGCCCAATTATTTGGTAAGAGTGCCAAGACAGAATCTTGTGCTGTTGCCCACCATGATTTGATGCGTAAGATTCTGTGAGGGCTTGTGAGAATCGCAATCAATGCTGTGCTGATTGTGCCTAAAAAAATCACCCCGAGCAGTCGCAAGCTTCCACCGGCAAAAAGGAGCATAACACCTAATGTCAAAGCTAATAAGATTACTTGTCCCAAGTCATTTTGCAAAATTGCTATTAAGATTACAGCGACAAAAAAGAGTGCGAGATAGGGGATAAAGATTTTGATTTCATCTTTAATCGAAAGTTGGATATTGTGAGCAAATTTGCGTGAAAAACTCCAAGCAAGAAAATACACAAAACCAATCTTAAAAAGTTCAGAGGGCGCAAGAGAAATCATCGGGAGTCGTATCCAACGTTTAGCACCACCAGCGGTGCTTACAAAGGTTTGAGGTAAAAAGTGCATACCAATCATCAGAATCATTGAGCATAAAAAAATCAGCAAACCAATGCGCTTAAAGTTTTTATCCGCATCAAGTTTAGAAAGTCCCCACATTAAGATAATGCCAATGAAAGCAGAAAGGGATTGACGCATAAGAAAATGAAAGTGTGAATAATGGTATAAATAAGCGACATAGGTTGCAAGAGAATACGACATTACAATGCCGATTCCGATTAAAAATGTCGTTGTGTAAAAAAGTTTAGAATCTACCATAAAACTCACTTTATTATTTTTGGGGATTTAAGAATACGATTTTAACAAAACATTATGAAAATACAAAGCCAATACAAGACGACTTTGTGCGAATTATCCGCAAATCTTATTGTAAAAGTTTGTTATGGTTTATGAAGGGATAGAGCAGTTGGGCAAATCATATTCTTGTAAAGTTTGGATTCCGTTTTCTCCACATACGCGACATTGAGGATTCTTAGCAAGTTTGATTTTGCGGAAATCCATTGTTTTGGCATCAAAGGTCAAAAGTTGATTGTAAAGAGGTGTGCCTACATTGGTGATGATTTTGAGAATCTCCGTTGCTTGAATTGTGCCAAGCATACCAGCGATTGAGCCTAAAACTCCTGCACTTGCGCAGTTAGGCACACTATTTGGTGGAGGCGGTGTGTCAAATACACACGCATAACAAGCACTTTGATGTGGTTTGATACTCATCGTTTGTCCATTAAATCGTAAAATCCCCCCATGGGAGTAGGGTTTGTCAAGCAAAATACAAGCATCGTTAATGAGGAATTTGGTCGCAAAATTATCTGTGCCATCAACAATCACATCATAAGGTCGCATAATCTCTAAGACATTATGAATATTAAGCATCACAGGATAGGTGTTGATTGTGATGTGAGGATTGAGAGCAGACATCGCAGTTTGAGCAGATAGGACTTTGGGTGTATCAATTTCATTTGTAGTATGGATAATTTGACGTTGGAGATTGCTCAAATCGACTTTATCGTGATCGACAATTCCTATTTCACCGACACCTGCTGCAGCAAGATAAAGTGCAATTGGTGCGCCCAATCCTCCCGCGCCAATAATCAAAACTTTAGCTTTGAGTATTTTTTCTTGCCCTTTGTAGCCAATTTCTCTAAGGCTAAAATGCCGAGCGTAACGCTTAAGCTGTTCTTGAGTGAAAGAATACATTTTTTTACCTTAAGGGAGAATCTCAAGAGCTTGTGCGCACAGACTTTTCCATGCACCTTCGTATGTGATACCTACGCATTGTTCAAATACTGGCTTAGATTCTCTATTGATACTTTTAAGAATCGAACCTTTAAGGTAAAGGGCTTTTTGTTGATTGTCCTTATTCATGTCTTTTTTGAGAAGATTATCAAGCACAGAAATCGCATCATTAAAGCGTTGGGTGCGGATATAAGATTGCGTAAGGGCAAAATCCACATAAGGTGAATCTGTGCTGTCATGATGGAGTGCTTGTAAGCGTAAAATATCCTTAGCATAAAGCTCGATTCCTAGCTCTTCTTTTTGTGATTCGCTTGCTTTGAGCAAGGTAAGATCAACAGGAAACATTCGTTGGTCGTCTGCGAGATGTGTTTTTAAGAAAGCATACACATCAAGTGCTTCGGCTGTATTGTTAAGTGTGTAAAGAGCATTAAAAAGCACAAAGCCCACATCATAATATTTTGGATTGCGTTGATTTTTTGCCAACTCAAGCGCGTCTCTTCCAGCTCTAGCGACACTTTTTGTATCTCCAAGTTTAGCAAAATTCAGCGCATCACGATAGAGCCAAGCAAGTTTTTGGGCTAAATCTTTAGAATCTTGAGCCATATCTTTAGCAACTTTTGCAGCTTCTTTGTTTAGAGCAAGGTCATAAAGACAATCAAAAAGTGGCATTTTAGAATCTTCGGGGATTTCCACTTGCGGCGATTGTGTGTAATAAGTCGAGGCTTGTTTGCAATCATTGTTTTTGAGGCTTTGCTTGATTAAAGCAAGGTAGCTTTGACTTATTAAAGGTGAGTTTTTAATACTTTCTTTCATTGCAAGGACAGATTCATATTGCCCCTCATCAAAAAGTGTTTGTGCTTTTAGACCTAGGGCTTTTTCTTTTTCGGGTGAATTGTCGTAATTTTGAATGATATAGTCATATTTTTGAATCTTGTCATCAGGATTTTCTGCTTGTGCAAGATCAAAAAGCAATTTATCGTCTCTCTCACGCACTTCTTCAGTTTTGGGACGATGCTCAAATTCTTGCAAAAAGATTTTATTGATTCTGTGAGCGTCTTGCACTTCATTGGCTGCTTGATACCATAAGCTCACATCATTAAGCAAATCTTCTTTGGAAATATCATCATTTTGGAGATGCTCAAAGAGGTATTCACCAAGATTTGCAGCAATAAGATACATTTGATTTTCAGCAAGTAATTTCAAAAATTCATAATTTTTAATAGGGTATTTTGTGATATAGCTAGGATTAGCCTTGAGCATCGCTTCAAGGAGCTTTTGAGCCTGCTCTTTTTCATTATTTTGAATGCGGAAATCACTCCATTCAATCGCAATCGCGCTTGCACTATCAAGATCTTTTGCTTCTTGATAAGCTTGAGAAAAAAGTCTTGCGGCGACTTGAGCGTCTGAACCTGTGTGGAAATGCTTTGCAAGCGACATTTTTGCAAGAGGCATATAGCGAGATTGAGGATATTCATTGATAATGCGTTCAAGATAATATTTTGTTTCATCTGCATTGCGTAAATCTGCGTATGCGTTGCCAAGAAAATACAAGACTTCAGGCACACTTGCATCGGTAGGGTATCTTTTGATCCATTTTGTCCCCATATCAATAAGCATATCACTATTTTCAGCCGCATCAAAGTGTTCTAAAGCGCGCATTCTAAATAATAGTAAGTCTTTAGTAAAAATTGTTTCGGGGAAAGCAATCAATGTTTCATCAATAAGTTTGACAGCTTCAATATGAGAATGGGCGTTCATTAGCTCTTTGATTTGATTGTATGCGTTAAAATCTTCCCCTTCTTCATATTGCAAGGGACCTCTGTCAATATCTAAATCAGTCAGAAAAATCTCACGATTTTTTATGATTTTAATGGGAAAATTTAATCCTTTTGTTGGAGCTTCATTGAGAAAGGGAATTTCGTTGATATAGCCGATAACCTGCCAAGACCGACTTTCTTTGGGCTGTTCTTTGGGGATTCTGACATTTTTTTTGAGATCGTAAGGTGTGGCAAAAAGTCGGATTTTATGTTTGGGTTGGACATATAGATAGAATCTTCCCTCTACTACGCGACTCCAGAATCTAAAGAATAAGGTTTCAGTTGGCGCAAAACTTGCAAGAGGAGTTTGGTCAAGTGTGCAAACAGCATAAAGCACCTCATTTTCTGCATTACGCTGTTCAAAGCAAGCAAGCGGGTCTTTGTGTGTGATATTTAGCACAGAGAAATGTTCTCGTGCTTCTTTGCCGTAATTGATAGTTACATCAAGAGCATTTGCACAATATAAAAACGAAAGTAATAAAGCAAAGATTCTAGCCACTTATGCTCCTAAAAGTGGCTTTCTTTGCGTTAAAAACCACTATTTCCAATATATTTTGAAATGAACTCAAGCAAATTTTGGACCAAAAATAACGATAAAACACTTACTGCCAATGAAATTGTCAAAACCCCTTTACTTGCCAAGCAAAGATGAGAATCAAAGTTTGTTGATAGTGGATGAGGTTCTTTGACAAAGATATAAACGACAAGTTTGAAATAATAAAATGCTGCAATGGTGCTATTAATCGCCATAAAAATAGCGAGTGTGATATATCCTGCATCTAAGGCACTTGCCATTAAATACATTTTACCCCAAAATACTGATAATGGCGGTATTCCCGCTAGAGCAATCATAAAAACAGAAAGCAAAATAGCGAGTATAGGGGAAGTGTGAATCATACCGCTAAATTTTGCATAAGGGTGAGAGAAACGAGGGTGAAAAGTATGATCATCATCTTGCATCAGCCACAGAATCGCAAATGCTCCAATATTGGTGAAAAGGAATAAAAACCAATAGAAAAATAAAATTGTGTGAGATTGATGCGTGTTAATGAGAATTGCTCCAAGCACAAATCCTGAATGTGAAATCGAGCTATAAGCAAGCATTCGTTTGACATCTTCTTGTATGAGTGCAATAAGATTAGGAACGCTCATTGTGAGAATCACAAGCGCATAAAGGACATATTCGATCCATACATTATCTGAAGAAATAAACACATCAAAGATTCTTAATGTTACTGCAAAAGTTGCGATTTTAGGTGCAATAGAAATAAAAGCTGCTAATAGGCTGTTTGAACCTTCATACACATCAGGTCCCCATGTGTGGAAAGGAACGACAGAGATTTTAAAGCCTAACGCACACAGCATTAAGATAAAACCAATAATGGCAAGTGGTGAGGGTTCAAAAGCATGTTGTTGTAAAAATTGCGCAATACCTATGGTATCGACACTTCCCGTTGCTGTGTAAAGTAGCATTGCTCCAAAGGCATAAAATGCTGTCGCAAGTGATCCCATCGTGAAATATTTGATCGATGCTTCAAAAGCACTTGAACGATTGTGTAATGCTATGAGTGCATAAAGAGATAAAGATGCGGTTTCTAATCCAAGCAAAATCAAGATGAGATTGTTGCTTGAAACCATAAAACCAAATCCTGCAATGCTAAATAAGAAAAGAGCATAGAATTCAGGCTTTTGGCATTCTGGTAGGTTTGTTTTGTTGATAAAAAGAGGAAAGAGCAAAAGAGCACTTGTAAGGATAATGATTTGTGTTAGAAGTGAGATTCCATCAACGAGTAAGAGATTAAAGAATCCTGAAGCATGATATGTTTCGATCAATACGCCTAGGATAAAGCCGAGATTGAGCAATACAAAAAGCACACTGATACTGACACACAAATCACGAGTATTTGATTTGTTAAAGATTCCAACACCTAAAATTACAATTCCGCCTAGGAGTGATATTGCCATGGGAATGAGTAGTTGAAAATGAAGTTGTGAAAATGAAAAGCTCATTAATTCTGGCATTTTAGTCTCCTAAATTTGGGATAATAAGAAGATCATCGGGTGAAGTGCGATTAAATTCATCTGGAATCTCAATAAGATTCTCTTGAGGATCTTCAAGGGTATCGGGAAGATGATTGCTTGTTTGGATTTTATGATAAATGATTTGATTGATATGCTTGATACTGACATCAATAGGTTCTAAGAGTGGTTTAGGATAAATGCCTAGCCATATAATAAGCACTATAATAGGTAAAAATACAAGTTTTTCTCGTAGATTCAGATCATTTAAGTGGCGATGCTGATCCGAGACAGAACCCAAGAAGACTTTTTTAAACACATTTAACATATAAATTGCCCCCACAAAGAAGCTTGTCCCTGCAAGAAGTGTGATGATAGGATTAATTTGAAAGTATCCAAATAGTGCCAAGAATTCTCCCACAAAACCCATTGTGAGGGGTAGACCTAAGGCACTCATCATTACGATTCCAAAAATAGTAGCAAAATGAGGCATTACATTTGCTAGACCTCTGCAACTATCAATTTGCTGACTTTGGATTCTCTCGTATAAAACTCCTGCGAGCAAAAATAATGCTGCGACTATCACACCATGAGCAATCATAAAAAATACAGCACCACTCATACCTTCGATATTGAGGGAAAACACACCCAAAACAATGATACCCATATGTGAGAGTGAGGCATAAGCAATCAAAGTTTTGATATTGGTTTGCGCATAAGCAATCAAAGCTCCATAGATGACCATAATAACACATAAAATACCAATGATTAAGCTCAAATCATTACTGACAACGGGGAAGAGTGGCAATATAAAGCGCACGAGAGCATAAGTTCCCATTTTGCTAAGAACACCTGCTATCAAGGCTGACCCAACGATGGGAGCTTGTGTGTAGGCATAAGGTTGCCAAGAATGTAGCGGCAATAGAGGGATTTTGACAGCGACACCAATAAAGAATGCTAAAAATACCCAGCCCTGTATGCTTAAATCTAAATCTATGGCATACCAATCTAAAAGGTTAAAGCTCCATACACCCGAAATAAGGAAATATTGATAAGCATAATACAGAATGCCTATAAGCATAATCAAGGACGCACCAAAAGTGTAGATGAAATATTTTAAGGCTGCATAAGCGCGTTTTTCACCTCCCCATACACCAATAATATAAAGCACAGGTATGAGGGAGAGTTCCCAAAAAATGTAAAACAAAATCACATCAAGCGCGCTAAATACACCCATTACAATACTTTCTGTAAAAAGAATAGCAACAGCAAGAGGTGTTTTGATTTGCTTAAAGAAATAGATTCCTAGTAGTGTAATAAACGCATTCAGAATAATCAAAAAAAGCGAAATTCCATCAATGCCCACATCATAATTGATGCCATAAGAAGCAATCAGAGGAAAGTGAGAGAAAAACTGAATCCCGCCATAATCAAGATGAAATTCATTCCATAAAAGGAGTGTAAAAAAGAGTTCTGTTGCCGCAACGATGATAGCAAAGATTCTCGTATTTTCACTGCGCAGAATAAGGAGCAATAATGCTGCGAGCGCGGGAAAAAATATGATAATACTTAATAAATAGTCCATCAATTTACCTCCAAATAAAATACGCTAAACACAGCAAAACTAATATGAAAAGTCCCACAATCATTAGTCGAAGCATTTGAGTGAGATCGCCATTTTGTATGCGTGAGAGTTTGGTGCCTAGTGTTTTGGCAAAATTTCCAACAGAATCTACAAAAGCATCAATCCCACCTAGCTCAATTTTTTGCCATAAGAAATATGAAAGCTTCGTATAGGGTTTGATGAATAGGGTTTCGTATAGTTGGGGAATGTAGTAATTATTGCTCAAGATTCTGTAAATGAAAGTTTCTTGCCAAAATGCTGAAAACCCGCCTCGTGCGTATTTGAAAATAGCAAAAATTGCCCCACAAATGACGACACAAAGTGTCCCTGCAATAAGGAGATAATGCGTATCATGTGCAAGAGCTGTTTGTTTAAAGGGCAAGACTTGCGAAAGAAAATATTCAATTACCCCACCAAGCCCTGCAATAACTGCAAGAATCGCTAGAGGAAGCATGGCGAGCAACATATATGAATACGCTTCATGCGGGTGTTCATTGTGTCGTTTAGGGACAAAGAATACAAGCATTAAAAGCCTAAAGGAATAAAAGGCTGTAAATAGGGCGGTGATGAGCAACACTCCCCAAATAATCATATATCCTTCACTGAATGCGATTTCAAGTATCTTATCTTTAGAGAAAAAGCCCGCAAATGGATAGATTCCAGCAAGTGCCACAGATGCAATGAGCATTAGAATCATTGTGTAACGTAGCGGTTTAGATAAGCCACCCATTGATGTAATATCAAGTTTATCATTCATAGCGTGCATTACATTTCCTGCCCCAAGGAAAAGCAGAGATTTAAAAAACGCATGCGTGATAAGATGAAAAAGTGCCACCCAATATGCGCCAATCCCTGCTGCCACAAACATATATCCGAGCTGTGATAAGGTTGAATAAGCAATAATGCGTTTTAAGTCTTTATTTACTAAAGCCATACTCGCTCCAAAAATTGCTACAAATGCTCCTAAAGAGGTGATCCAGAATCCAACATCGGGTATCATTTGATATAAAGGATATGCACGGATAACGAGATAAACTCCAGCTGTTACCATTGTAGCGGCGTGTATGAGGGCTGAAACAGGTGTAGGTCCTTCCATTGCATCGGCAAGCCAAGTATGGAAAGGAAATTGAGCCGATTTTCCCATTGCCCCCACAAAGAGTAATGCACCAATCCAAATCAATAAGTTTTGGTCAAAGTCTTCAAATTCTAATCGTAAAAATACTTCTTCGTATTTAATACTTTCAAAATACCATGCTATTAAGAAAATCCCTAAAATCAACGCAAGGTCAGCGATTCTATTCATCACAAATGCTTCGATTGAAGCAAAGTTTGCGCTTGGACGCTCATACCAAAAGCCAATGAGTAAGTAAGAGCATAGTCCCACACCTTCCCAACCAGCAAAAAGTCCTAAGAAGTTATCGCTCATCACTAAAAGCATCATTGAAAAAACAAAGGCACTCAAATAGCTAAAGAATCGATTGAATCCTGCATCATTTTTCATATAACCGATTGAATAAATATGCACCATTGTTGAAACAAGACTCACAACAAACATCATGCTGACGCTGATTCTGTCGATAATAATTCCAAATGAGCTATAAAAATTCCCGGCTTCAATCCAATTGAGAATCTCGAAGTTGATTGCGATATTCATACGGTAAGTATAGAAGAGTAAGATGCTTGAAGCAAAAAACGAACAAGCAATCAACACGCTTGAAATGATGCCTATCCAAACACATTTTTGTTTGTGCCCAAATAATGCAGCAAAAACTGCGCTGACCAATGGGGCAAATAAGGCTACATAAACCATTTGTATGAGAAATACGCTCATAACTTATCCTTTAAGTGTTTGAATCGTGTTAATATCAAGTGTGCGATGTTTTTTATACCAAATCACCACAAGCCCTAAACCTACTGCGATTTCTGATGCGGCAATAGCAATGATAAAAAGCGCGAAAATTTGCCCACTAAGATCATTGAGGTATGAGCTAACTGCTACAAATCCTACATTTGCAGCGTTGAGGAGAATTTCAGTAGAAAAAAATAACATCAAAATATTTTTTCGTTTCATCATACCAAAAAGTCCAATAGCAAACAAAATTGCCGAAAGCACCAAATAATGATTGAGTGTAATCATACAATCTCCTTTTTGGAGGATTTGAGAGAGAGGACAATACCTGCAACCATTGCGACAAGCAACATTAAAGCGGCTAATTCGAAAGGAATAAGGTATTTTGTGAAAATGACATAGCCTATCATTTGAATGTTGTTCATACTTGCAATATTGATGAGATGTTGAGAATCTGCGATTGATTCAATGTTATTGGCGATAATAGGCATACCAAGCACAATAACCAACATCAAAGCAATACCAAATGCTAGAATACAAGCGATTTTTTGATGCTTATTTGATTCTATGACGGGTTTGGAGGCATCAAAAAACATCATTGCAAACGCATAAAGTGCAACGACTGATCCACTATAGACAATGATTTGCACTACACCTAAAAATTCTGCATCAAGTGTAAAAAATATGCCTGAAATAAAGAGCATTCCACTTGCAAGGGCTGTCATTGCGTATAAGATTTGGCTTGAGCTTACCGCAATGACAAACATTATAATGGTAAGTGTGCTAAAGAGATAAAAAGCAATAGCTTCAAACATCAGATGCCTCCTTAGAATAGCTTAAGGGGGTTTTGCGTATTTGAGAATCTGCATCGGGAGAGATTGAGCCAAATCCGCTAAATTCTACAATCGAAGCATTTTTTTCAAGAATCTGATCTTTGCTACCAAAATGGGCTCTTTGCTCACTCGCATTTTCATATAAATCACTATGGACGATGGCGAGTTCTGGGCATACTTCTGCACACAATCCACAATAAATGCAGCGTCCAAAATTAATCGTGTAATGATGTATTTTTTTGCGATGATCTTCGCCTTGATCTGTGATGATGCGGATACAATTGCTTGTGCAAATCTTTTCACACAACCCACAACCGATACATCTTTCATTTTCAGATTCTAAAAGGCGTTGGAGCTTGTGAATTGCTCTGTATCGTGGGCTTAATGGAGCTAATTCTAAAGGATACTGAACCGTAACTTTAGGAGAAAAGAAAGCTTTTAGGGCATGACCCAAACCAACGAATAATTCAAGCTTAATGCTTGTTTGAAATGTAATGAGGCAACGTTTCAAGAAATTTTGTTGCAAACGTTGTGTGCGTGGAGGTAAAATGCGATAATCTGTCGTATTTTGTGGCATTAGATTTTTCATTTTTATTCCTTACAATAATAAAATGCTACCAGTAGCAAGGACATTGAGTAACGCCAATGGCAAGAGGATTTTCCAACACATTCTCATTAATTGATCAGGGCGCACATGAGGGAAGCTTGCTCTAACCCACATAAAGAGGAATATAAAGAAGCATACTTTGAGCAAAATCGCTATTCCTCCCGGGATAAAGCCCCAATCATTAAATCCTCCACAAAACATTAGGCTTAAAATAAAAGCAGTTGCAAACATATTAGCGTATTCACCGATAAAAAACATACCCCACTTAAGCCCGCTGTATTCACTTGCAAATCCTGCTGTAAGTTCTGCCTCGTGTTCGAGCAGGTCGAAAGGCGTGCGGTTTAGCTCAACATACGCTGCAATAATAAAAAGCACAAAAGCTAAGGGTTGTTTGAAAATCAGCCAATTAAGCATACCTCCGGATTGGTATTGATTGATTTCGATTAATGAAAGTGAGCCTATAATCATAAGCGGTGCAAGTAATGAAAGAATCGTAATGACTTCAAAGCTTAAAAACTGCAGACTCGCGCGCGCACCACCGATTAGAGACCATTTATTGCCCGAGCTTAATCCTGCTAAAAGAGGAGCGTAAATACCACAAGAACCCACCGCAAGGAAAAACAGAATCCCCACATTAATATCAGCAATAATAGGGCGCACGGTGTGTCCAAAGAGCTCAAATTCTGGAAAAAATGGAATGGGTGCCATTGCTAAAAATGCTGTCATTGCTGCGATAGCAGGTGCAATGATAAAGATAGGACGAATAGCATTTTGAGGGATAATATCTTCTTTGGTAAAGAGTTTAATACCATCAGCAAGCACTTGCAATAAGCCATAAGGTCCGACATAGTTAGGTCCTAGTCGCCGTTGAAAGAATCCTAAAACCTTGCGTTCTAAATAAGTCCCAAACCCTGCTAATGCTGAAAATATAAGCAATAAAACAATAATTTTAAGCAGGGTTTCAATAATGTTTCCAGCAAAATCACTCATTGTTATTCCTTGTTTGAGATTCTAAGCTTAAAAGAGCATATCTTTGGTGAGCAAAAATCTTTTTTGCTCCCGTAAGCATCGGATTGACAAGATAAATTGGCTCATCAAGATAGTAGTCTATAAATACCTGCCCACTAACACAATGAGTAGAATCTGTAAGCGTGATGAAGTCTCCTTCTTGAAGATTCTGTTCTTGCATAAAAGATTTACTCATATAAATGCCAACTTTATTTTGAATATGCTGACTTTTGGCAGTGTAGAGATTAAATTGTGAGGGAGAATGCAGCATATAAGCATTGTATGTTTTCTTTTGAGGCAAGAGAAGTTGCTCATTAGATTCGGGGAGGTCTAAAGTTTGGGGGATTGTGATATTCTTGAAGCGATAACCCCGCAAATTTGTGCCGTCATTCAAGTAGCGATTCTCAAAATCATCAAATTCACAACCACAAATAAGGCTTGTGTAGTCTATCAAAAATTCACCTTTCATATCAAAAGCTTTGGCAATATCGCTCAAATCATAGCCATTAAAGGGTAGGGCAGGCTTTAAAGGCAAAATACGCGAATCAATGCTTGTATAAGTGCCTTCTATTTGATTGAAAGCAGGGAGAATAAAATCTGGTTGATAGTCTAAAGAAAAAGCAGTATGATTATCAGAATCTTGCGAAATGAAATCAGAATCCATAATAAAATCACCTACATTACGGAATCCGATGGTATATTCTTGCTCATTTGTTTGAGGTAAGGGAGAGAGATCACAAATCATCGCTAAGCCAAGCGCATTTGCAAAAGGTGGGATAAGAAGAACTTTGAGATGCCCATTTTTTTGTAAAACCCCTAGAATCTTTGCAAATAATGCGCTTTGAGGGTGTTGGTATAAGTCATTTCCGATAATAAGAAGTGGCGTTGAATCAGCGTTGAAAAATGCTGATAAGGCTTGCAAGTCTTCATTGTTGATTTGTGAATCTTGCAACATTTGATAAAGAGAAGTTTCTTTAATTTCTTCGACTTGCTCGATAATTTCTTGAGGTGCTTGGTCTTGTGCATCATCACCTTGTGCAGGAATTTGTTTTTTGACTTCTTTGATAATTTTTTCTTGTTGGATAATATGAGAATCACAGATTGCTTGGAGATGCGTATATAATGACGAATCGTTTGATTGATAGGCTTGTGTAGCTAGAGCAATACTTCCCAATGCGACAGGTAGCGCGTCAGAATGATAATGAATACTTCTAAGATTCTTGCTTAAACTGCTCATTAGTGTGTCATGAATAGGGTGCATATAAATGACTTGCGAACCTTTGGTGAGTTTAAGTTTATTGTTTAGCATATAGCGGAGTGTGGGCGCATTGTATCGAATCGCATCACCTAAAACAATGACATTTTGGGCATTTTTGACATCTTCAAGGTGAGAAAGCGTATTGCTTTGAGCGTAAGACAAAAAGGTATGGATAAAGTTTTTGAACGACAAAGCTTCATGGTTATAAAGTTTGAGATTCAAAGATTTAGCAAGATGATTAAGCACAAATGCTTCTTCATTTGTGCTTTGATTGCCAATATTAATGGCTTTTGCTTTTTTGAAAGCTTGAATCGCATCTTGTAGATTCTGTGTAGGAGAAGTGCTTGAGCATATATCATAAGCATATCGTCCTGCACCACAAATGGGATTAAAGTAAAAATCATTTTTTACGCGATAAATATGAGGTGTGCCTTGTGTATCACGATGACGCACTTCGTAAATGATCTTGCAACCCATTGCGCAATGCACACAAGTAGATTCTATTTTTTTGAGCTCCCACGCATTGGCTTTGTATTTAAAATCATTTGTGCTTAAAGCACCCACAGGGCAGACACTGATACACTCACCGCAATCAAAACAAGGCATTTCTCCTACAAAATCAATCAATGCTTTTTGTTTCCTTGCCCAAACGCTAAGCGCATCTTTAGGCATCTTTTCTTTCCAAAGCGACATATCTAAAGGCTCTAAATCTGCTTTTTGTGCTTTAAGGTTGGCTTCGCCGAGATTATCTTTACAAGTCGTAACACATCGTTCGCACATAATACATAAATTTGGGTCATATACGGCTTTTGCCCATTGTTTATGTGGTTTATTGCTTTCTTTGATGCTGTATTCTTGACATTGCACATTCATTTTAAGAGTATAATTTTGAAGCTCACATTCGCCGCTTTTATCGCATACACCACATTGGAGTGGGTGATTAACATCATAACTTTGCATAATCGCATTGCGCTCTTGATTGATTTCTGGCGTATGTGTGTAAATATTCATACCTTCTTTGGCTTTGGTGTTGCAAGAATAGCTGCGTTTTCCATCGGCATCTATCATACAAAGTTTGCAAGCCATCGTTGGAGAACAGCCTGAAAGATAGCAAATAGCGGGGATTTCAATCCCTTCTTTGCGGGCGATTTGCAAGATACTTTCACCCTCATTGCAAGTAATTTCTTTATCGTTGATATGGATAGTAATAGTGTTTTGACTCATCTTGCAATTACCTCGACTTTCTGATAGGGATAACCCACTTGTTGATAAGATTCTTGAGGGAGATAAAGTATCCCAATAGTCCCCTTAAGGTGAGAATCAATCTTTGCACAAGCCTCAAAAGATTGAGTGTGGCTTTTTAGTATAATGGGTTGTAAATCATAAAGTTTATTTTGCGGTGCAAAGAGCAAAGGAGTTTGAAGAATATAGGGTTGTGTTTCTGTAGGCACGATATAGATGACATTGCCATTAGATTCTGGGAGAGATTCACAAGGAGCAAATACGATATTTGAGCAATGTGCATTTGGGGTAATAGTCGTCTCAAGAGTGGGGATAACGATATGTATATTGAGATATTGTGCCAAAGTGCCAATAATATGAGCTATCTCTATAGCTTCATCGTGCATGGCAAGCTCTTCACCAAGTATCAATGTCATATCGCTATTTTTAGGAATCTCACTCAATATTTGTAATTCTTCTTCGCCAAGATTAGATTCTGAAGCAAGGAAACCAATGTCAAGATCATCAAGAATCTGTTTGATATGGGAGGCTGTGGAAGGTTGCTGTGTCTGTTGAAAAAAGTCTTTGCTTAGCAAAAAATAAATAATAAGCCACGCCACACCTAACTCTGTGCCTACTTCATAGCGAAAACAATGATTATTGCAAGAAGATTCTTGTGCAAATAAAGGGTGGAAAAGATATTTTTCAGAATCTTGCGATGCGCTTAAAGACGAATGTGTCCAAAAGTAACCAAAACTAATTATGTAAGGCGATTGATGAGCCATACAAGGTGTGATGGGTTTTTGGGCAATATTAGCAATCGTTTGAGCAAAAGAAATAAGCTTATTGCGCATTGCACTTCCTTTTAACGACTAATGTCCAATCCACTTCGTTAAAGCGCAGACTATTCATCAACTCATCATTACGATTTTGGATACAATCAATGGCTTTTTGGACATTAGCAAAATCAGTCGCATCAAAAAGAAAAATAGCTACTTCGCCATCACTCATTGTATCAAGGAGATTCTCCATTTTAGATTCAAAAGTATCTTTTAAATGTCTTAAATCATATCGTGTCATCTTTTACCCTTTCCCTATCGATCCACTTCACCAAAGACAACATTTGTAGAGCCAAGAATTGTAGGAATATCAGCAAGATAATGTCCTACGAGCAATTCTTGTAATGCCCCTGTGTGATAAAAACTCGGTGAACGCACTTTGAGTCGGTGAGGGTAGGGCGCACCCTGTGAATTGATAAAGAATCCAAGTTCGCCTTTGGGGGATTCTGTCGGCACATAGGATTCTCCGACAGGCGGACGCATACCTTGCGTTACAAGCACAAAATGTTGCATTAAAGAGTAATTTTGCGTCATAATGTGCTCTTTTGGTGAGGAAATATATCGGGCATCTTTTGCCATAATTTCGCGCGGTGTAGAAGGATACATAGCAATAAGCTGTTTAAGAATCTTGAGTGATTCATAAATTTCTTCAATATATAATTGATAACGCGCATAACAATCCCCTTCTGTAGCGACAGGCACTACAAAATCAAGCTCTGAATACAGCTCATAAGGTTGATGCTTACGAATATCCCATTTGATTCCGCTACCGCGAGCCATCACACCACTCAAACTCCATTGTGAAACAAACTCTGCTGATACATATCCGACATTTTCAAGGCGAATGCGCCAGATTCTGTTTTGGTCTAGTAATCCTCGCACTAAGTCTAATGTTTTTGGCACTTCTTGTATGAATTTTTCCACGCTCTCAAGGAAGTTGTGTGGAAGATCAAGAGGCACACCGCCAATGCGGATTGCATTATGTGTAAGTCTCGCTCCGCAGTAATCTTCCATTAAATCCAATCCGTATTCACGTTGGATAAAACAATAAAGGAAAATTGATAATGCACCCACGTCCATTCCATGCACACCGATAAAAAATAAATGTGAGATGACACGATTAATCTCTGCAAGCATCGTGCGTATGACTTTGGCTCGTAACGGGACTTCCGCGCCAATCAATTTTTCTACGCTAAGAGCAAAAGCGAGGTTGTTGCTCGTTGCAGCAATATAATCCAACCGATCAGTCGTAGGCATAAACTCATTATATATCATATTTTCGGCAAGTTTTTCGACACCTCGATGTAAATAGCCAATATCAGGTGTGGCTTTAATGATTTTTTCATTTTCAAGCTCGAGAATCAAGCGAAGCTGCCCATGTGCAGAAGGGTGCTGTGGTCCAAAATTAAGAATCATCTTATCATTTTCTTGCTCAAAAAAGATATTTTCAAAGTTTGGTTTTAAACGTGTGTAGTTTTGCTTCATCTGCGTTCCTCAAGTTTTTTACTACTTTTAAATTGCTTCAATAAGGCAGGAGCATTTTCTTCTTGATAACGCGCCTCAAAGCTTACAGGTGCAAAGTTTATCGTATCGCATGGATCAATTCTTGCACTATCTCGTTGCTCTTTACCGATGATAGAGCGGTAAGATTTGCCAAAAATTTTATCCACTTCATACCATTGTGCAGATTCATCGCCTTGTAATGGATAAGATTTTAATAGGGGGTGTCCCACCCAGTCTTTGGGCATCAAGATTCTTTCTAAATGTGGGTGTCCTTCAAAGATAATGCCAAACATATCATAACATTCTCTTTCGCTCCAATTAGCACTTTTAAAAAGTGATGCGATTGAGGCGATATTTTGCCCTTTTTTGAGTTTTGTTTTAATCTTCAGACGTTTAGAATAGGTATCTTTTATTTTAAGAAGAAGATAAAAGAGTTCAAATTCATTAGAATCTTCAATTTTGTCAATCGCGCTCATTTCTGTGAGCGTCTGATAACCCAAGGATTTTAATTCTTGAATGCAGGGGAAAATTTGTTGAGAATCTACCCATAAAGTCGCTAAGTCATTTTGCATATAAGCTTGATTGAGTGTCATTTTTGATGAAAGATATTTCCACTCTTCTTCATAAATCGTGCCTTCTATGGGAAGCATCGGGCAAGTAGGTGGAATATCAAAGCGAGGTGTATAATAGACTTTTTTTTGTGTGTTTTGTTTAGGAGGATTCTGTCGTATCATTTTTAAATTCCTTTATACTAAACGCTTTTTAACAACAGGAGCTTTGGCTTTTTGCTTTCGTATTTTTTGTTGTAATACCATTACTGCGTATTGAAGTGTTTCTGGACGAGGAGCGCAACCGGGTAAATAAATATCTACAGGAATAATGCGATCCACACCTTGCACGGTCGAGTAGGTGTTAAACATTCCCCCTGTGTTTGCGCAACTGCCCATTGAAATGACCCACTTGGGTTCGGGCATTTGATCATAGAGACGGCGGAGGAATTCGGCATGTTTTTTTGTGAGCGTTCCAGAGACAATCATTAAGTCGGCTTGTCGAGGGGAAGCACGAAAAATCGTCCCGAATCGATCTAGGTCAAAACGACTTCCACCCGTTGCCATCATTTCAATAGCGCAGCATGCAAGCCCATAGGTAAGCCCCCATAAAGAATTGCTTCGTCCCCAATTGAGCAGCTTATCTACCGTGCTTAAAGCAATAGGTAAGCCTGCATTTTGTGTATAATTTACTCGATGCTCTGCCATGACAATGCTCCTTTTTTCCACGCATAGATAAAACCTACAAGCAAGAAAGCTATAAAACTTATCATTTCTACAAATACAAATACGCCTAATCCAATATGCTCGAATAATTTAAAATTTAAAGCCCATGGCACCATAAAAAGCACTTCAATATCAAAAAGAATAAAAAGCAAGGCAAGAATAAAAAAATGTGTCGAGATTCTGTTGGGCTGTTTGTTGGAAGTAGGACCACATTCATAAGTCGATAGCTTGAGCTTTTCACGATCTTTTTTAGCAAGCGCACGCGAAATAAAACGTTGCAAGCGTAGAGTCATCGGAAACGCTATGCTTACAAGCACAAATAGGATAAAGACGCCAAAATAAGGATGTTCAAAAGTCGCATGACTCATAAAATGCCTTTTAATTTGTTGTTGAGATTAATCGGTATTTTAATGTATAGATTCTGAAAAAAACGTCAATAAGTAAAAGAATCTTTTACAAAACAAAACTTGGTTACTTTTTTACTCTATGTTTGTATAGACTGCTTGGACATCATCATCATCTTCAATCTTGTCTAGCAGTTTTTCAATTTCTTGCATTTGCGATTCTGTAAGTGCAATCGGAGAAGTTGGGATTCTCTGCAGTGTAGCTTTAGAGACTTGTATATTTAATGTTTCAAAGCCTTCATTAAGCTTGCCAAAATCTTTATAATCTCCATAGGCGATATACGCATTTTCTTTATCTTCTGCTGTTTCTAATTCTTCCAAACCATAGTCAATCAATGCAAGTTCAATGTCATCTTTATTTTGCGTTGTCTCAAATTCAATCACACTTTTGCGCTCAAACATAAACTCAATAGATCCATTGGTGAGGACACTTGCCCCGGGTGTTTTGTTAAAATAGCTTTTGATATTAGCAATCGTGCGTGTGGGATTGTCTGTAGTGCATTCAATAAATATAAGCACACCATAGTTTGCTTTGCCCTCATAAGTGATTTCACTAAAAATACCTTCTTTCCCACTAGCGCGTTTAATGGCGGCATCAATATTGTCTTTTGGCATATTCTGTGTTTTTGCATTGGCAATAGCTAATCGTAGCTTGGCATTCATTGTCGGATCACTCCCGCCCTCTTTTGCTGCCACGGTGATAGCTTTAGCAAGTTTGGGAAAAACTTTACTCATTTTGTCCCATCGTTTTTCTTTAGCGGCTCTGCGGTATTCAAACGCTCTTCCCATAAAAAGTCCTTATGATATTTTTGGAGAGGTATTATACCAAAAACTTTTTAGTCTGTTACAAACTGATATTTATTCAGCAAAGAAATTATTTTGGTTTTGTCAAGATTCTCTTGAGGCTTAAAGATACCTAAAGTTTCTGTCTGATCGATGATGTTTAAAAATTCTAAAACAATATGATATTGAGGGCGATTGAAAAAATCATGAATGATAATTGTGCTATTGTGATGGCAGTGTAGTAGGGTGCTAAGCACACATGCCACACGAAAACGCCCATCGATAAAAAATGTGTCAATGTCTAGAATCTCTTCAGGAGGGAGTGTTTGAAAAATCCATTGTGAATACAGAGGGTAGTTTTCTCTTTTACTATCATCGACAGGGACACCCCAAGCTTTTGTTTTGCCAATATCAATATGATAGAATCTTAAGCGAGGCGATAAAGATTCTATATTATGGTCAGCATTTGGCATTTTGAGAGCGTTTGCGATAAGCTCATTTGTGCTTAATTGGTCAATAAACGAAGCATCAGATTCGATACTGATGACTTTGGTCAAAGTGGCATATAAGACTAAAAAAGTGCTCCCACCACAACCAAATTCTAAGTATTTTTGGGAAGAAAGTGTATGCTTTAGAAAAGTATTGATTTCCTTTGGAGAAGCATACATAGGAAGGAAGTGTTGAGTTTTGATTTTATGCCCCCCCCCCCGTTAGAAGTGAAGTAATCTTATTAAGAAAATGTTCTGCCATTATGTGTCCTTATCAGTGAAGTTTATTGAGAATCTTCGCGATTTCTTTTGTGTGATAGCTGATGATAATATCCGCGCCTGCTCTTTTGAAAGAAGTGAGTGTTTCTAATAACACCCTCTCATAATCAATGAGTCCTGCTTTTTGTGCATTTTTGAGCATCGCGTATTCTCCGCTGACATTATACACAGCTAAGGGCAATAATGTGCGGTCTCGAATATCACGCACAATGTCTAAATACGCAAGAGCAGGTTTTACCATTAAAATATCAGCCCCTTCAGCTTCGTCAGTAAGGCTTTCAAGAATTGCCTCTCTACGATTTGCTGGATCTTCTTGATAGGAATTTCTATCACCAAAGCTTGGAGCAGAATTTGCTGCATCACGGAAAGGTCCATAATAACCGCTAGCAAATTTTGTAGAATAGCTCATAATAGGAATATGAGAGAATCCACTTTTGTCTAAATAAGCACGGATTGTGGCAATCATACCATCCATCATTGCGCTTGGAGCAATCATATCTGCGCCACAGGTCGCTAACACGATGGCTTGTTGTCCTAATATCTCTAAAGTCGCATCGTTATCAACACTATTTAATTTTGGGTCGAGAATCCCGCAATGCCCATGGTCGGTGTATTCACAAAAGCACAAATCCATCGTTACCATCATTTCAGGAAAATCTTTTTTAATAGCTTTTACTGCTCTTGCGATAATACTTTGATCACTTAATGCTTCACTTCCAAAAGAATCTTTATGGCTTGGCAAACCAAATAAAATAATGTGTTGAATGCCCAAATCGCGTAATTCTTTGCATTCTTGCAATATTGTATCAATACTCATTTGATAAACATCAGGCATTGATGGAATTTCATTTTTGATACCTTCTCCTTCAATGACAAAAAGCGGATAAATAAATTGCCTTATATCAAGCTGGGTCTCTCTCACTAATGATCTTAAGGGAGCTTTAAGTCGTGTGCGTTTTAGTCTTCTAAACATAGGTTGTTCCTCCTTTGTTAAGTTTATTTTAAAGGGCAATAGTTTTCTACCACACAATAATGAATGATAAAAATATTTACCCCGTCTTTGTGTTTGTAGCTAAATTTGAATCCTTGTGCATCAAGTGTATTTTTTATGATATACATACCTAATCCAAATCCTTGTGATGATGGCTTTTGGGGATTCTTAAAATAGGGCTTAAAATATTCTTTAAACTCATATTGCAAGGCTTGCCCCTTATTTGTCAGATAAAGTCTGTCATTTTTGATATACACTTGGACTTTGCCATCAGAGCTGTATTTTATGGCATTGTCTAAAAGATTCTTAATGGCAATTGCAAACAGGTCAAAATCGGCTTTAATCAAAGCATCAGGAGCATTTAGCGTAATAGGATCATCGGGTGTATTCTCATCAATCAAGAGCATTTCTTTGGTATGGTTGATCAAATCTTGTAGCAAAAACTCTTGCTTATTGAGGTGATAATTTTTTGAGCTAATTTGTTCAATTTTGGCAAATTCATTAATTAGCTCATTGAGCCGTGTGAAAGCAGAGCAAAGTTTTTGTTTTTGTGTAGTATCTTGCACCATTTCAGCGATGATTCTTCCTTTGGTAATAGGTGTTTTAAGCTCATGCATTATAGAGCGGAGAAGAAGACTTCTTGCTTCGTTGAGGGATTTGATTTGATTAGAAGATTTGTAAAATTCATTTTGAAGCTCACCAATCTCATCTTTTGCGTTGGGATTATAATGTATGTTGGAATTATCACCTTCAGCAAATTGTTTGATATGTTCTTTAAGTGTTTTGAGAGGCATCAAACTCTTCAGCACGACAAAGAAAACAAAAGTGAGTAAAATGATGCCAACTAGCGTAATGATGTAGAAATTTTTATAAGATTTTCGCGATTGATCTTTATATAAAATTGCCTCATCAGCTGTCTCAAGGAGGATATAAATGCCATCTGGGGTATTGACAGCTTTTGCAAAAATACCGCTAAAGTTTGAGGGTATTTTATTGACTTCTTGAAGTGATTTTTTAATATCATTTTCTACAGGAGAAAATTGCATTTTTTCAAGGTATTTTTTAATGAGATCAATATTGCCACCATATTGCATTATTTCATTGATCGTGATAATGTATTGATTGTAGCGGAATTCGGAAAGAAGATTCTCATTTTGGATATGGTCTTCAATGAAATAATGCGAAATGGCAAAAAAGCTTAACAAAGTGCATACAAATAAAATAGTAATCTTAAAAAAAATCGAATGTTTGAATTGTAACATACTCTAAGCTTCTAATTTGTATCCCACACCTCGCACTGAAATGATGTATTGAGGATTTTTGGGATTTTCTTCGATTTTAGAGCGTAGGCGTCCAATGATGACATCGATGCTTTTGTTAGAGCTTTCTGGATTGATAGATTCAGATTCAATAGCAATGGCTTCACGCGAAAAAACATGCCCCTTTTTGCTAATTAATAAAGTGAGAATCTCATATTCTGCTCGTGTTAATTCAAGTTTTTTATCCTTAAAAAAGACTTGTCGGCTGTATTTGTCGATTTTAAACACGCTGTCTTTTTCTTTGTCTTGCTCTTTGGTATTCTTTTTATTATAACGTCTTAAAAGTGATTGGATTCTTGCGACAAGCTCTTTTGGATCGTAGGGTTTAGAGATATAGTCATCAGCCCCAGATTTAAGTGCTTCGACCTTGTCATCGACATCACTCCGTGCTGAAGAAATAATGATAGGAATACTTTTTTGCTTCGCAACACGTTTGCACACTTCAAGTCCATCAAGATTGGGCAAGGTGAGGTCAAGTATCAGAATATCAAAATGCTTTGCATTAACTGCACTCATTCCTGTGTAAGGTTCATCATAATTAGTTACATTCATATCGTATTGTTTGAGATAACCGCTTATGATTTCTGCCAATTCTACATCATCTTCTATCATTAAAACTTCTAACATAAACTAACCTTTCATCAATAAGTAAGCTTGCATTCTATAATAAAAAACTTTTTTGATAGCTTAAAATTTGATTTGATAAAGTATGTTTTTTACGATAAATACCCTCAAAGTGGGGGCGTTTGAGGGTATTAATAAAGGTTTGGTTATCGGAAGTGAGTACCAAAAATATAAGGAGGAAGTTGGAGGGGGATAACCTCCTTCTGAGATGATACTCACAATGGTTAATCCATTACCTTGCCCTATCTCAATCGGGTCAAAGGCTAGAAACAATTTTAAATAACATTGTTAAACACAAATTTAACGATATTATTTTTTTAAGTCATTTATGCGTTCTTGCAATACAATAAGTTGGTATTCCAAAAAGTTGATAGTGATTGTGAGCTGGGATTGAATATCCTTATTTTGAGGTGCATTAAGCCCTTCAAATAAAACCAAAAGCCGCTCTTGTAATGATTCTAAAAATTCACATTCTTCATTTGTCGCATAATAAGGCTGTGCAGGGCTAATTGAAAAATCATTAGGAGTTTTATTATGATGTGAATTTAAATCCGGTATTTTTGGATTCTGTAATGAAGAAGTATGCACTTGACGAATTTCTGAATCATCAGATTGAATTTGGGTCGGAATGTTGTCATTAGGGTTGGCAAGCTCATTGAGCGTCTCGAGAATCAAATCTTTTATTTCCATTGTAGTAGCCACCTTTGAAATTGGATTAAATCTTGAGGAGATTGAGGTTGGGTGAAAAGTTTCTTTTGAGCTTGGTTGGTTGGAGGGAAATGTTTTTGTGCAAGCATGAGACGTTTGATTGCTGTTTGAGATTCTTTATCATTTGGGTTTTCTAAGAGAATCTCACGATAAATTTTGAGTGCATCATCTTTAAGCCCATAAAGCTCATAAATAAAAGCTAGAGTAGTTGATTTGATATTCCCCATATCTTTTCCTCGCAGATGAGTTTTGTAAATGAGATTCTATAATTTAATTGTTTGAAAAACAATTAAATTAATGGCTGACATTCTCCTAATATTGAAGAAAATTTTTATCGCAAAAGCTCCCCGTATGAAGATTGCTAAAAGCATTTTTGAGTGATTTAAAGAAATCAGGTTGTTTGGCTTCCATTTCTTTTAAAAATTGTTTGGTTGTTTCTCGTGCATAAGGTTTTTTGTCAGAATCTAGCCAATTTATAGGGCAGTTGCAATCAGGAGCAATGTAGATGTGATTGTTAGCGATAAAGTCAATGATTTGCCTTTCTCTGACAAAGATTAAAGGTCGAATTACTTGCAAACCATTTTGGGCTTTGTAGATAGGAGGCATCGAACGCAAAGCCCCGTTGTAAGTAAGATTCATAAAGAAACTTTCAGCAGCATCATCAAGATGATGTGCAAGGGCAAGTTTATTGAATCCGCCTTCTAATGCTTTGGAATACAAAGCCCCACGTCTCATTCTTGAGCAAAAACTGCAATAAATCGTCCCCTCGCGTTTGTTTTGTTCGAGAATCTCATAAATATCTGTGCGATAAAGTTCATAAGGAATATTGAGATTCTCGCAATATTCAAAAATATAGTCGTATTCTCCACCTCTACCATAATCCACGGTGAGAGCCTTAAACTCAAAATTAAAAGGCGCATGTCGTTTCATATAGGCAAGTAAGGTTGCTAAAAGTATAGAATCTTTGCCGCCACTTAATCCTAAAAGAACTTTATCATTTTCTTGTATGAGGTTATATTGCGCGTTTGTTTTGCCCACGACACCTAGAATCTTTTTGCTGATAGTAGGCGTTTGAGTGTTTTTATTCTTTGTCATTTTTCTTGAAATAATCTCTATTGCGGTAGATTAGAAAAATCAAAAACGCTATAGTGATAGCAGCATAAATAATTTTTTCATTGTCGCTCAAGGATTATACCCTCCCTTATTTTTTGTTTAAATATTGTAGAATCTGATCTTCGTTGATATGTTTATCATCGTATTTAACGATAATCGTTTGCTGTGTGTGATTGATATACCATTCAATAACGCCGGTGATAGAATCAAGTGTATTAAGAGAATCTGCATCGTATGCTTGAATATCAAGATAAAGATTCTTTTGATTTTGTGGGTTAGTCAAAAACAATCCGAGAATCAAAGCCCATACGAGGCATACGATAGTAATCATAATAGAAAGGTGATACAAACCAAGACTCTCATAAAGCCACCCGCCACATATCCCTCCTAGTGCAGAGCCTACATAGCCAAGTGTTGTAAAAACCCCTAGTGCTGCACCTTTTTGATGCGCTTTGGGATAACGACTTGCTAAGGTTTGCATAATGGGTTCAAGAATGGCAAAACCAATAAAGAATGTTAAAACACCTGCTACGAAAAAAGCAAAATAAAGTGAGGGAAGCGACAATGCCATAAAAAAATAAGAAGCGATAAAGGCAAAGATACCTATAAGCATTGCACCTTTGAAATAACCTTTTTTTTGGACAAGCACAGATATTGGTCCCATGACAAGCACACCCAGACAAGCAGCAGGTGCGTAGATTTTCCAAAAATCACTGCTAGGGATAGAAAATTCATTTTTTAATGCAAGGCTAATGCAGACAAAGGCAAAAATCATTAAAAATTTTTGCAAGAATGCGCTAAGATTCATCACAAGCAGATTCTTATTTTTAAGTATATCACTCATTTTATCTGTTTGAAAATGGTATTTGACATTAGGTGTATTAGGGACTTTGGCGTATAGGACGATGAGTGAAAGCACACACAAGAGGCTTGTCAGCAAAAAGAGTGCATTAAGCCCAAAATAGCTTGCAATAATGGGGCTTAAAAGCATAGCAAGGATAAAACTGATAAAGATCCCAGCCCCCATGACAGCCATTGCTTTATTACGTTCTTCTTCACGCACTAAATCTGCAATTTGCGCACTTACTACCCCTCCAATCGCTCCTGCTCCTTGAATAAAACGACCGATAATAAGTGTAGTAATATCATCTGCGATAGCACAAACAAGTGAGCCTACCAAAAAGATGACAAGACCGATGCCAATGATATGTTTTCGGTTGTAGCGATCACTCCAAATACCAAAAGGAGTTTGAAAAATGATTTGTGTCAGCGCATAGCCTCCTGCTGCCATACCTGCTAAAAATGCACTTGTTTGAAATTCATCGGTATAAAGCCCAATAATAGGCAATACAATAAAAAGCCCAAAAAAACGCAAACTAGAAACAATAGTGAGAGGAAAAATTTGATTAAACATCAAGCCTCTTGTTCGGGGAGATTCTCATAAATACTGACAGATTCTATCATATCGCCTTCCTTGATAGAATCAAGCACTTCAAAGCTATGTCGATCTTTGACACTAATAGCTCCAAAAACCGTGTGTTCGCCATCAAGATGAGGTTGAGGGGCAAAACAAATAAAAAACTGACTTCCGCCGGTATCGCGTCCAGCATGTGCCATTGATAAAGAGCCTCTTTTGTGTTTATTTTTATTGTCTGCTACTTCGCATTTTACGCGGTATCCCGGACCTCCAACACCTGTGCCATAAGGACAACCGCCTTGTGCTACAAATCCCGGAATCACGCGGTGAAAAATTAAACCATTATAAAAATTATTTTGAGCAAGAGTGGCAAAGTTTGTAACATTTTGTGGTGCATCTGTAGGAAAAAGCTTAAATGTCATTGTGCCAATTTGTTGATTAGTTTTTGCACTTTTGACGCTTATGGTAGCGTATTGAAGTTTATTTAACGCATCTTCTTGAATCTCGTATATTTTTAATTCTTCTTTCATTGTTTTATGTTCCTCTGTAGTTTGAAGTAAAAATTCTAATGATTTTACCGATAATAGTTTAATATTATTTGAATGGAAGATTTAATGCTTTTAAAACAAACAAAAAAAATTATTGCAGGTGTGATGGTTTTGTGGATTGCTTATATCCCTTTTCTTATCGCTTCTGAAGATTCTGTAGAAGCAGTATTGGAAGACTATGAAAGTCCTCAAAAGTTATTTATGGATATATCTAATGCTCAAGAAGTGGAAAATACGCAATCTCAAAGCAATGAAGCTGCTAAAGTTAATTCTAGCAAAACAGATTCTGTGCAAAAAACCAAAATGCGTCCTCGAGATATTGCCACGCCTGTTGTGCCACAATGGATTTATAGCACAGCAATTATTGAGACAAACTTTAGTGATGGGTCATTTAAAAAAGGGCTAGGGACATTATTGCAAAATGGATTCTATTTGACTTCTTCAGAGGTTGTTTATAATGGAAAAATTATGCCTAAAGCTATTTATGTCAAAATGCAAGATGATATGACTGCAAATTTGATTTGTGTTTCAAAACTTCAAGTCAAAGCTGTTGATTTAGACGCAGGGTTAGCACTTTTAAAAGTTTCTCAATCTGTAGATGATTTTTGTCAGCTACGTCCGCAAACTTATTATCAAGACAGAATCTTTAAGCGTTATGGGATTGATGTTTTTGCCTCACATCGTGATATTGCACCTTATACAAAAGTCAATTATCCCTATTTTGATAAAATGTTTGTGTTTGTGCCTCAAAGTATGAAAATAGGAAGAGTAGCGACTTATTATGATTTTGATAAGCAAAAAGAGCAAGGTTATGGCTTTGAAATCAGCACAGATTCTTATGAAGAATATACTTATGGACGAGCATTTTATGATGATAAAGGGAGCTTTTTAGGTATGATGAGTCGTGCAGGTGTGGGATATGTGCCTGTATTTATTGAGCGTGATGTAGTGCAAGATTTCTTGTGTAATGCGCAAGAAAATGGAATCATTGATGATAATAATATAAAAAAATCATGCCAAGTGTTAGGTGAAAATAGAAAACGCTTTTTTACCGATATGAAAGGTATGGCAAATTTTTATTAATCAAAAATAAAAATAAATCTCTTCAAGGGAATTTATTTTTTTAAACGAAATATATATTTTTTTTGAGTAAAATAGTCCGCTAAATTTATGCTTCTTAAAAATAAAAACATTTTTGTTTTTCTTTGATTGTTTTGTTTTTAATTTTAAATTTTTAAGTAAGGTTTTGTGATGATGAATAAATCACGTATAGTATTAGCAGGTGTGGTAGTCTCATTGTTTGCAAGTTCGGCTTTGTTTGTGGGTTTATCAGCAAATGATAAGCCACAAACTAACCCTAAAGTCCAAGAAGCTAACAAGCTTGAGTCGTTTAAAAAGCTGCGTAGGATTATGGGCATCGTTGAGGAATATTATGTCGATGAGTTAAGTTTTGATGAGATTGTAGATAAGTCTATTGACGGGCTTTTGAGCAATCTTGATGCTCATTCCAATTTTCTTAACAAAAAGAAATTTGATGATTTGAGAGCAAACACCGAAGGAGAATTTGGTGGTATCGGTATCACGGTGGGGCTCAAAGATGGGGCATTGACCATTATTGCACCTGTTGATGACACACCCGGAGATAAGGCAGGTTTGAAAAGTGGAGATGTGATTATCAAAGTTAATGATCAAAGCACAATTGATATGAGTATTGATGATGCTGTAAATCTTATGCGTGGAGCACCTCGCACCAAAGTTGAATTGACGATTATTAGAAAGGGTGAATCTAAACCTTTGGTTTTTAATATCGTGCGTGATATTATCAAAATAGATTCTGTAAAGACGCGAAAGATTCAGGATACGGATTATGTCTATGTGCGTATAGCTTCTTTTGATAAAAATGTTACAAAAAGTATCAGTGATGAGTTAAAAAAAGCCGGTCAATTTGATGGTATTGTATTGGATTTAAGGAATAATCCCGGTGGCATTTTAGATCAAGCTGTCGATGTGAGTCGTTTGTTTATTAAAAGTGGAGTGATTGTTACGCAAAAAGGTCGCAATAAAAACGAAAACATCGAATATAAGGCTAAAAATGCTCCTTATGCAGATGTGCCTTTGGTGGTGCTTGTCAATAGTGGAAGTGCGAGTGCGAGTGAAATTGTTGCGGGAGCGTTGCAAGATCACAAGAGAGCAGTGGTGATTGGTGAGCAAACATTTGGCAAGGGAAGTGTGCAAACCGTCATGCAGATTGATCAAAACGAGGGCTTGAAACTCACAACAGCAAAATATTATTTACCAAGCGGGAGAACAATCCAAGCTGTAGGCGTTACACCGGATATTATCGTTTATCCCGGAGTTGTCCCAGAAAACGAAAATACATTCAGCATTAAGGAAGCCGACTTAAGAGGGCATTTGCAAGGCGAGATTGATAAGACAAAAAATCTATCAAAGCAAGATAATAATGTGCAAGACGATAAAAAGCTTATCACTACACCAATGCTCTATCAAGACATTCAGCTTAAGAGTGCTGTCGATGTTCTTAGGGCGTGGAAAGCTATCGGAACATTTAATCAGAATCCAAAAAAATAAGGAGATTTAATGCTAAAGCAACAAATGCTGTATGAAGGAAAGGGAAAGAAGCTTTTTGCCACAGATGATATAGATTTGGTGATTGCGGAATTTAAGGACGATCTTACGGCATTTAATGCTGAAAAGAAGGGCAATGAATCAGGCAAAGGGGAGCTTAATTGCCAGATTAGCACTATTTTGTTTGAACTTTTAGAGAAAAATGGTATCAAGACACATTTTGTTAAGCGTTTGGACGTTCAAAATATGCTGTGCAAAAAAGTGAGTATTATTCCTATTGAAGTCGTTGTGCGTAATATTGCTACAGGCTCTCTTACAAAAAGATTAGGCATTCCTGAAGGGAATGTTTTATCGCAAACATTGGTGGAGTTTTATTATAAAGATGATGCGTTGGGCGATCCTTTGATTAATGATGAGCATTGTAAGATTCTTAGTATTGTAAGTGATGACCGAGATTTAGAATTTTTAAAATCTCAAGCTCGTCAAGTTAATGCTGTATTAAAAGATTTCTTTGATTTAAAGAATCTCCGTTTGGTTGATTTTAAACTTGAATTTGGCAGAGATAAAGACGGATACATTATCTTAGCTGATGAGATTAGCCCAGATAGCTGTCGTTTGTGGGATAAGCAAACCAATGAGAAACTAGACAAAGATCGTTTTAGGCAAGATTTAGGTAGTGTCAAAGTCGCTTATGAAGAAGTCTTGAAGAGAATCTCAAAATAATAAAAAATAATAGTTTTTAAGGATAATAATGAAGGCTAAAGTGATAGTAACACTCAAAGAAGGTGTTTTAGACCCGCAAGCAAAAGCTATTTACCATGCTTTGCATTCTTGTGGTTTTGCGGATGTTAAAGATATTAAGCTCTCTAAAGAAATTATGATAGATTTACAGGGCAATGATGAGGCAAAAGCACAACATTTAGTGCAAGAAATGTGCGAGATTCTACTTGCCAATACGGTGATTGAGGATTTTAAAATCGAGATAGTTAAATGAGCGTAGCAGTTATCCAATTTCCCGGCACAAATTGCGAAAAAGACACGCAATATGCTTATGAGCAATTAGGGGCAAAAACACATATTATTTGGCATCAAGAAAGTGTATTGCCCGCTGATTGTGAATTGGTTGTATTGCCCGGTGGTTTTAGTTATGGGGATTATTTACGATGCGGAGCAATTGCTCGATTTTCTCCTATTATGAAAGCAGTTAAAGATTTTGCAAAGCAAGAGGGTTTTGTATTGGGGATTTGTAATGGTTTTCAGATTCTGTGTGAGGCGGGAATGTTGCCCGGCGCACTTAAACGGAATGAAAAATTACATTTTATCTCCAAAACACAATCTCTTAGGGTAAGACATAATGACAATGTTTTTTTATGCTCTTATAATACCAATGATATTATCAATATGCCAATTGCCCATGCTGATGGTAATTATTTTATTGATGCGGAAGGTTTGGAGGAGTTAAAAGCTCATCATCAGATTCTGCTTGAATATGTTGATAATCCTAATGGTTCAATTGCTTCGATTGCAGGGATTTGTAATCGAGAGAAAAATGTATTTGGATTAATGCCACACCCTGAAAGGGCGATTGAAGAGTTATTGGGCGGGTGTGATGGTCTAGCAATGTTAGAGAATCTTGTGAGAAAATCTTAATTTAGAGGTTGGTAATGAATCTTATTAAACACTGCTGTTTATTGTTTTGTTGTTTTTTATTGACACTTCCTCATTTGCTTAGTGCAGATTCATTGCAACCTAAGATTGCTTATTTGAACGCAACTCTTCCAAGCACAGATTCAAGTTTTTATGTGGGTCAGATTCTCGAAGTAAAGTATGCGCTTACGCTTTTATCGGGTGCAAAGCTTGAAGATGTGGAGTTTATGGATTTTGGAGCAAATAATAATCTTGAAATAGAAAATAAAGATGCGCAATGGCGAATTCATAGTGATGGCATACTTACGAATACTTACTATTATAAAATCAAGGCGCAAAATTTTACAATACCGCCATTACGCGTGGTTGTCTCATCGTCCGACAATGCTTATCAAGACGAAGTGATTGCGAATGGTGTGAAGCTTCAAGCTATTGAGCTTTTGAATAATCCTCAATATGCTAATGTGATTGCTGATGCAATGGAAGTAGTGGATTATAGAGCAAGTCAATACGATGATAAGAATAATATTGTGATTTTTCAGATTGAAAGTAAAGATGCTAATCTTTCTTCAATGAAAATTGGGACATATCCTCAACAAGGTTTGGAAAGTAGCAAGGTAGTTGATGGTATTACTTATGGAATCTATTATGTAGTTTTGGATAAAAACATTAAAAATTTGTCATTTGATTATTTTAACCTCCATCAAAAAACATTTGTAACAATCACATTGTCTGTTGATGTGCCCAAAAATGTGGTTGAAGAGGGAGGGGATATTAAGCCTCGCAATACATTTTTGATTTTTAAAAATCTAATGGTAGGTGGGCTAATCGTCTTTTTTGTCCTTGTGCTGATTATTTTTAAACGAGGGCGTAAAATTACACTCGGGATCATTGGCGTATTGGTCATAGTGCTGGTTTATAATATGCTTTTTAATTTTACTTCTGGTATTGCACAAGCAGGAACAAATGTCAGCATTATTCCTACGCATAATTCCACTATTTCTGAAGTGCTTAAAGTCCCCACAGAGGTATCTATTATCGGGGAATACAATGACTATTATAAAGTAATGATTGATTCGAAAGTTGGTTGGATAAGGAAAGAAGATGTTAGCAAAAATTAGAGCACTTTTTGCTACGATTTCAATCGTAGTCAGTATGCCTTTTATTATTTTACAAATTTATTGCACACGCAGTAAGGAAAATGGAAGAAATGCAAGGCGACAATGTCGATATTTTTTTACACTTAATAGATTGAAAGTAGAGCGCGTAGGAGAGTATGACTTAAGCGCGAATCTTTTGGTAATTAATCATCAGAGTGTAACTGATATTATTTATTTTGAGGCTTATCACCCTGCCAATTTGTGCTGGGTGGCAAAAAAACAACTGGGTGAAATTCCTTTGTATGGTCATGCACTCAAAGGTCCTGATATGATTCTCATTGATAGAGAAGATAAAAATGGTATTGTTTTCTTGCTTAAAGAGGCTAAAAGACAGCTCGCACAAAATCGTGTGATTGCTATATTTCCCGAAGGCACAAGGAGTAAAGGTGGGGAGAAGTTTTTGCCTTTTAAGCCCGGAGCGAAGATACTTGCTTCAAAGTTTAAGCTCAAGATTCAGCCTGCAGTGCTTATCAATACGCGTAAGCTCTATAATAGTTCACCGATGAGTGTTGATACAAATACTGCTCGGGTAGTTTTGTTGGACGCTTTTACACCGGATTATAATGATGATAAATGGTATGAAAAGCTTGAATCTATGATGCAAGAAACTTATCTCAAACACTATAAGGAACTAAATCAAGAGGCTTTAAGCAAATAAAAGTTAGAATCTTGATTTTCTAAAAATCCAAAAATACGGGGTGTTAGCTCAGCTGGGAGAGCGCAACGCTGGCAGCGTTGAGGTCAGGGGTTCGATCCCCCTACACTCCACCAAAGTTACTTTCTACTTTTTGCTTTTTATTTTCTTTTATTTCTTAAAATACCGCAAATAACGACACTTTATCCCCTTATATTTTCTTTTGATTTCCTCTTGTTTCGGATTATGTCTTTTTTATTTGGGAACTTTTAAGGGAAACCTATTTATGCTTTTTGTATTTATAAGTGGAGATGAGTGAGATATGAGTCGTATAGTAGGTGAAAATACAGCAATAAAAGATTATAATTTGTTTGAATTTGCAGGTATTGATTTAAAAAAGATAAAAGGATCAAAAATGACACGAAGCACATTGATTGACAGACTAAACAATCACAATTATTTAAACTTAGAGGATACCTTGCTTTATGATATGCTTACATTTAGAACTGATTTTAATCATGATGAGTTTTTGGGCATTATTAATAATCTAAGAAGAAATGTAGGCAAAGATGATATAGACTATGAGTTGCCACAGAGAAACACAAGAAGCAAAGAAGAGATTATGAATGATGTTTGTGATTTACACTTTATCACAAGCAGGGCAAAATACATTCCTACACATCAATATTTAGTTAAGGGTAAAAATTGTAAAATTGAACTTTACAAAGAACTTTATAGTCTTATATTTTATGAGTTTGAAAAAATAGAGTATAATTACTCAAATTATTATAAAATGATTTATTGGAATGATATGAAATATTGGATTATGAATAGTGATTATAGACATTCTATCGTGATTAATAGAGATAAGGAGAATAAAAGTGCTTAAAGAGACAGAACCTTGTGTAGATTCTGTCTAAAAAGTATTGTTAATCAAGATGAAGAGATTTGATCCATGCCTCAATACGAGCATCGTTTTTTTGCTCATCAGCTTTGTCAAGGCATAATCCTAAAAGCTTTTGTCCTTTTTGAGCGCGTGAGAAAGAATAATTGTAATCTTTGCAATCTACTGCTCCTACGAATTTTGCGCCACTAAAACGAAGTTTGTCATAAAAATCTGCAATGCCTGAACAAAAACTATCAGGGTGTCTTGCTTGTGAGCCTACACCGACTAAAGCAATAGTTTTGCGGCTAAAGTCAATATCACTTAAACCTTTGACTTTTGATCCCCAATCTTCTTGTAATGCTCCAAAATAATAGCTTGATGAGGCAAAAATGACGAAATCATATTCAGCAATTTTACTCAAATCGCAGTCTTTAATATTAAAAGAAGAAGCGTCAATTTTTTGGGCAATTTTATTTGCAAATTCTGCACAAACGCCTCCTTTACTAGCATAGAATACAGCTTTTTTCATATTAACTCCTTTTGAAATTTTGATAAAAAGCACGGGCTATTATAGTCAATATTTCTTGAATCTAAAATGATAAAGTGTGATTAGAAAATGACGATATTTTTAGGATTTATATAAGTTTTGATATGGTAAAGGATTGAGATGATAATAGGGGGCATTGATGAAGCAGGTAGAGGTTGTATTTGTGGGGGTTTGTTCGTAGCGGGTGTGGTTGGAGATGAGGAATTTTTAAGGACTTTTAATCCTAAAGATAGCAAAAAACTTTCTGAAAAAAAACGAGAATCAATTTACCAATTATTACTTGCTCAAGCAATATCTGCAGACGATACACAATCGACCAATATCTCTCAACAAATCCATTTTCATATTGTGCAAAAAGATGCGTGGGAGATTGATAAATATGGCTTGAGTTGGGCATTGAAAACTGCAATTGAAGAGATTCTAGAAAAACTTGGTGCTTTTGCCAAAGAGTTTATTATTGATGGTAATAGCACTTTTGGTGCGCGTATACCTTCTTGCCTTGATTCTGAAATAACGCTCAAAACTCTCATCAAAGGCGACGATAAGAATCCTGTCATTGCTTGTGCTTCGATTTTGGCAAAAGTAAGTAAAGATGCGCAGATGTCAGAACTTGATAAACTTTATCCTCAATACGCATTGGGAAAACACAAAGGATATGCGACTGCATTGCATATCCAAAAAATAAAGGAAAATGGTTATTGCCCCCAGCATCGTAAAAGTTTTAAAATCTCAATGCAAGATTCTCTATTTTAATTTTGATATAAGACTTAAGTATATAAAATATGAAACGCACAAAGTTACAAGGGAGATTGCTTTTCAATGTTACCATTATGGAATGATGAATTTAGCGTTCGTCACGAGATTATTGATCAACAACACCAAAGGCTTTTTGAGCTTGCCCATAAGGCTTATAAAATCGCTAATAGCCACACCACTCGGAATGAGGTTAAAGGCATTATCACAGAATTCTTTGACTATATGAAGACGCATTTCAAAGACGAAGAGCAATATATGCAAGCCATTGGGTATCCTAAATTAGAAGAGCATAAAAGAATCCATCGTGCGCTTATTGCCGATATGGCAAGTATGGTTAAAAATATTCATTCAGCCAATGAGTTAAAAGACAAAATTATGATACTTGCTAAAGATTGGCTACTTGTCCATATTTTGCAAGAAGATATGCAGATTGAGAAATATCGCAAAGAAAGTCAAGCAAAGAACCCTACCAAAGAAGCAACAAAGACTTTTATTTATACTTGCGAATGTCCGGGCAAAGAGCACAAGCTTACCGAATCTATGCACATTTTTGTTAAAAATAGCACCCAAAGTATTCGTTGTAAAGAATGCCAACAGGCTATTGTTTTTAAAGAAATGCTTGAATAATTTTAGAAGGAGGAAGAATGTTACCAGATTGGAGCGATGAATTTAGCGTTCATCATGAGATTATTGATCAACAACACCAAAGGCTTTTTGAGCTTGCCCATAAGGCTTATAGAATTGCCAATAGCCCCAGTTCTTCTAATGAGATAAAAGCAATCCTTGTTGAATTTTTCGAGTATATGAAGACGCATTTCAAAGACGAAGAGCAATATATGCACGCTATCGGATACCCTCGATTAGAAGAGCATAAAAAGATTCATCGCACGATTGTTGCTGAAATGGCAGGTATGGTAAAACATGTCGGCTCTATGGATATTCTTAAGGAAATGATTGCTACGGTTGCAGAAGATTGGCTACTTGTCCATATTTTGCAAGAAGATATGCAGATTGAGAAATATCGCAAAGAACAAATGGAAAAGAATGCGACTTGTGAGGTCAAGGAAGTTAAATACTATTACTATGTGTGTGCGTGTCCGGGCAAAGAGCACAAGCTTACCGAATCTATGCACATTTTCGTGAGCAATTCTTCACACCCCATTGTTTGTAAAGAATGCCATCAAGGTATCATTTTGAAAAAATAATCATTGATTCTTGATTGTGAATTTGCATTAACAAACAAGAATCAGTATCTTCTCTTAGGCTTTTTGCACATCTGTAAGATTGCCTAAGAGCCTTTTTATCTTTTTATCACAAATTCTTTCACCTCTCAAATCAAAACGCATTTATAGAATCTTTTGTAAAATCCCCATAGGGGAAGATTATGTAATTATCGTGCTTTTGCTATCTTGCAAAAACTAGCAATCAAGAGACAAAAGTAAAAAAATTGTTTCTAAAGCTCGCCAATGCGAATTGAGCTATCATCTTTTGTGATGATTTTGATATATTCATTATAGATTGTTTTGTAGTCAGGTAAAACCGCATTATTGAGCTGATCAAACCAATAAAGTTTGAAGTTTTTAAATTGCGCATTATAATAAGTATAAATAAGATCTGCTCGCGCATTTGAGAGCTTGACTTTACCATCTTCAATTTTTTGAATATGCACTCCTCCGATCATTCCAATGCGTTTGTTTGTGCCTCTTTGTCCGGAAATGAGATTCCCTAAAGAATAATACACAAGTGTATTATCAATCCACTCCACAGGCTGAATCACATGAGGATGCGTGCCAATGACTAAATCAACCCCGCAATCTGCAAGGAGTTTTGCTAGCTTTCTTTGCTCGACACTTGGTTCAAAGTCGTATTCAATCCCCCAATGCATTGAAACAATCAAGAGATCCACTTTATCACGCACTTTAGCAATATCTTCTTGAAGCATTTTTGTCGTATAAACATTGACTAAATATTCTTTTCCTTGTGGGATAGGGATACCATTTGTGCCATAAGTATAGGCAAGGAGTGTGTATTTGATACCATTTTTTTCTAAGATTTTGGGAGTGTTGCGTTCTAAAAATGAATTATAGCTCCCAGCGGTGAGAGCAGACTTGTTTTTCCAGTAATCTAAAGATAAGCGAATCGCCTTTTCACCGCGATCAAGAGAGTGGTTATTGGCTAAAGAAACGAGATTGAATCCTAGTGCGAGCATATTATCACCAAATTCTTGAGGCGAATTGAACGCGGGATAAGTGCTAAGCCCCAAAGTCGTGCCTCCTAGAATTGTTTCTTGATTATAAAAGGCTAGATCATATTTCTTGACCACTGGTGCAAGATTTTCCAACATTGAGCTAAAGTCGTAGGTTTGATCATTTTGTTTTGCATCTTTATAGACTGATGCGTGGAGGAGTGCATCTCCAGCCATTATCAATTCAATTTCATTTTTGGATTGTCCAAAGGCGAGATTAAAGATAAGCGCACATAACAATATCGTGATTTTTTTCATCATTCACTCCTTACTCTAAATTTTGAGAATCTGCCATTATATCGTGTTTTGTTGTGTGATTTGGTAACAAATTTTCCAAAGTCGCAAAAAATTCTTTTATTTTTTGTGAATCTTTCTGCCCGGGTTGGGATTCTATGCCGGAATTAACATCAAGCATCATTGGCTTAAGAGAGAGAAAATCGTTTAGATTCTGTGCATTAATACCCCCAGCGATGCAAAGATGTTGAAGTTTTAGTGAAGAAAGCACCTCTGTATCAATGCTTTGTCCCGAACCACCGCCTAAAGCACTCCGAGAATCTAAGAGGCAAAATGCCCCAACGAAATCACACAAATCGTCTTTTTGGGCAATATTGATGGCAGAATAGAAGCAAAAATGTACTTTGTTGAGGTCAATCCCGCCAAAATAATGCGGTGAGGTAGGATTGATCCCATGTAATTGCAGAGCATCAAGATGTCCTTCAGAGAGGAGATTCCTCGCATTTTGAAGTGTTTTTGGATTGTCGTCAATGACACCAATACGCAAGATGTGTGGATAAAGAGTTTTGAGGGCTTTTGTAATGTGTTTTATTTGTTTAGATTCTATGAAGCGAGGACTTTTTTCTACCATGATAAAGCCAAACATATCCACAGGATATTCAGCGATTGTTAGTGCATCATCAAGACGCGTAATGCCACATATTTTGATAAGTGGCTTTTTGTATGGCATTTTTGCAAATATACTTTGATAGAATCGAGGTTGTTGTGTGTGCGCATCGAGTATTGAGGTCTTAAGAGACTGAAGTGCTTGAGTGGGATTAGAATGTGCGACAAGATAGCCCCCACACAATAAACCATCAAAACCTAAAGAGCCAATCATATAAGCCAAAGTATCTGATTCTATACCAGATTCAAAAATAACCTTTGTATTGCGAGGAAGAAGCGAAATGAGTGAGCAGGCATGAGGTATGTCGATTTCAAAAGTATGAAGATTGCGCGAATTAATGCCTACAAGGGTGGGATTCAAAGGTTTGATAAAGTCAATTTCTTTGGTATTATGCACTTCTATTAAAGGTGTAAGCCCATAAGACAAACATTCTTGATACAAGGCAGAGAATTGCTCAAAGCCTGTCTTTTCATCAATAAACATTGCTACAATGAGCAAAATCATATCCGCTCCTGCACGATAGCTCACTTCAATTTCTTGTGGGTATTGGATAAAATCTTTTCTTAAAATGCACGCGTTAGGAAAAGTATTTTTGATAAGCATTAAATCATCTAAACTCCCGCCGAAGTGATGTTCTTCACATAAAACAGAAATAGCCCCAGCACCTCCATTAAGATAAGAAAGGGCAAGGTCTTTGGGAGAAGAGATAGGGTCGATTAAACCTGCCGAAGGTGAAGATCGTTTGATTTCAGCAATGATAAAAACAGAATCAAGATTTGGTTTGATAAGAGGGTGGATTCTCTGTGAGGGGATTTGATGCCCAAAAGTAAAGCCTTTATGAGTGATGTCTGCAGAACGTTCTTTTGTGATTTTGGCAAGGATTTCTACCATACATTTATTCCTTAGAATCTTAAAACTTTAAAGTGTGAGATTGTAGCATATTGGGGTAATTTTTAGAAATGATAGGAAAGATTCGCAATTCCTAAAATAAGCTTGGAATCCTAGCAAGAGAATGACTATAGAGTGTATGGAATTGAGATATATTTGCAAGAAGTAGTGTTATTATCTGCACCGAGTTTCCATAACTTTAATATACCAAAACAAATGGGGATACAAGGCAGTGTTACTAAATCGCAAAATTTTTCTAAAAATTAAGGAATCTTTATAATGGCTTGAGTAACTTTGCGTTTAAAGTATGTAAAATGATATTGCATTTCAAAATAGGTAAAGGAGAGTCATGAATAAGATTCTAAGTATAGGCTTGTGGGTCGCCATATCCTTGATAGGAGCTTGGTGTTTTGGTGTGTTGGCATTGCACACAGGAGAGACTATCTCGGCAGTGTGGATTGTGGTGGCTGCAGTGTGTATTTATGCAATTGCGTATCGTTTTTATTCAAAATATATTGCTTATAAGGTTTTGGGGCTTGATGATAATCGTGCTACACCTGCAGTAGTGAATAATGATGGGCGTGATTTTGTGCCAACAAATAAAATTGTGCTTTTTGGGCATCACTTTGCTGCTATTGCAGGTGCTGGTCCTCTTGTAGGTCCAATTTTAGCGGCACAAATGGGTTATTTGCCCGGTATGATTTGGGTTGTTGTAGGTGTTGTGCTAGCTGGGGCAGTGCATGATTTTACCGTTCTTTTTATCTCTATGCGCCGTAATGGCAAATCTTTAGGTGAAATTATCAAGCTAGAGCTTGGCAAGCCTGTAGGAACTATTGCGATGATTGGGATTTTAGGCATTATGATGCTTATTATTGCGATTTTAGCACTTGTGGTGGTCAATGCTTTGGCAGAATCTCCTTGGGGGCTTTTTACGATTGCAATGACAATCCCGATTGCAATTTATATGGGACTTCATATGAGATTCTTGCGTCCGGGTAAAATTGGTGAGGCGAGTATCATTGGTTTTGTTTTACTTCTTATGGCTCTTTATTTTGGTCGTGATGTCGCAGCAAATCCTACCCTTGCAGCAATATTTACATTATCGCCGGTTACTCTTACTTATGTAATGATTGTTTATGGGTTTATTGCAGCAATTTTGCCAGTTTGGTTTTTGTTAGCTCCTCGTGATTATTTAAGCACATTCTTAAAGATTGGTGTGATTGTGCTTATGGCAGCAGGAATCTTAATCGTGCGACCTGATATAAATTTCGAAAGTGTTACGAAGTTTGTTGATGGCACGGGACCAGTCTTTAGCGGACAGCTTTTCCCATTCTTGTTTATCACAATTGCGTGTGGGGCAATCAGTGGATTCCACGCACTTATTTCGAGCGGGACTACTCCTAAAATGCTTGAAAAAGAATCTCATGCACGAATGGTCGGCTATGGTTCTATGGTTATGGAATCTGCAGTTGCGGTAATGGCACTTATTGCTGCGGTGATATTGACACCCGGCTTATATTTTGCAGTCAATGTCGCTCCAGCAGGACTTGGCACAACAGGCATCGCTGATGTTGCAGAGGCTGCAGCTGTTGCTGCACAGACAATTAGCAATTGGGGATTTGTCGTAACGCCAGAGCAAATTATGGGTATGGCAACAGAAATTGGTGAAAATTCGATTCTAAGTCGCACAGGTGGTGCGCCTACTTTTGCGATTGGGTTAGCGACTATTATTTCACAAGTGCCTTTATTTAATCAAGGCTCAATAGCGTTTTGGTATCACTTTGCGATTTTGTTTGAAGCACTCTTTATCTTGACAGCTGTTGATGCAGGGACAAGAGCAGGTCGTTTTATGGTGCAAGATGTGTTAGGTAATGTGTATAAACCTATCGGTAATATTCATTCAATGTTTTGGGGCATTGTCGCGACACTTATTTGTGTTGCAGGTTGGGGTTATGTCCTTTATCAAGGTGTTACTGATCCACAAGGTGGAGTCAAATCACTCTGGACACTCTTTGGCGTCTCCAATCAAATGCTTGCAGGTATCGCATTGCTTACTGTGATCACCGTGCTTTTCAAAATGGGCAAAGCAAAACAAGCATGGGTGGTTATTGTCCCAGCAGTTTGGGTGCTTTTCAGCACACTTTATGCAGGTGTATGCAAACTTCTCCCTGCTAATGGTGAAAAAATCCATGATGCGGTAAGTCATATTGCACTTTGGCAAATTAATAGTGCAAAGGCAGCAGCTGAAACTGATCCTGTTTTGATTGAGAGATTCTCGACTATTGCGACAAACAATCTTATAAATGCAACTCTTTGTGCGTTGTTTATGTGTGTAACGATTTTAGTTCTCGTGCAATGTGTCAGAATCTGTCTTAAGTGTGTCAAGGGGACTAATCACCTTCCACTTTCTGAAGCACCTTATCGTAAGGCTAGTGAATTTGAAGGCAGGATAGCCGCACATGGCTAATTCTTCTATACCCCCCTTCAAAGGGGGTATCACGATTTTGAAAGATAAGATTCTAAGGATTTATCATCGCTCTGACAGATTCTTTCATTTGTTAGTAGGAATGCCGAGTTATGATAAATACTTAGAACATATGAGAATCCACCACCCCGACAAAATCCCTAAAAGTCAAAAAGAATTCTTTAGAGAAGCACTAGAAGCAAAATATGGTGCAGGAAGGGCAAAATGTTGTTAAGCATGAAATATCGCAAGGTTTGCGAACACTTTTTTCATACTTTTCATTTTTGTTTGAAAAGGTAAAACAATAGCCACCAATAGAGGGGTTATACTAAATACTTTTGTGGTGAGGCTTAAAATGATTCTTAAAATTAAATTATCATTCACGATACATAAAAAGGATTGTGATAAAATATGGGTTTTATAAGGAATCGTTATGGCTCAACACACTCAAAATCATCGCCAAAAAGATCAACTCACCTTGCTCGGGTCAGCGGGAGTAGTGTATGAATACGACTACAATCCCTCAATCTTGGAGGTTTTTGATAACAAACATACAAACAATGATTATTTTGTAACTTTCAATTGCCCTGAATTTACAAGTCTTTGCCCTATTACTTCTCAACCAGATTTTGCACATATTCGCATCTCTTATATCCCTGCGCAAAAAATGGTAGAATCTAAATCGCTCAAACTTTATTTGTTTTCTTTCCGCAACCATGGTGATTTTCAT
>JAAGKN010000733.1_pt1 | contig 69220 bp, 59 predicted proteins | sample 6206371 | NCBI WGS metagenome assembly JAAGKN01 (sample SAMN11533720, study PRJNA540317) | gut metagenome | isolation source: fecal pellets from male and female animal of same cohort | host: Peromyscus leucopus | place: USA:CA | collected 2017
TTCGTCTGTATACCGGGGGCGAAGGCGGACGGCCACAAGTTTGCGGCGGATGCGGTGCGGGCCGGAGCGAAAGCCCTGCTTACGGAGCACGAGGTGGATCTGCCGGAAGAGGCGGATGTGACGGTGATTCGGGTGGCGGATGTCCGTTATGCTTTTGCCTTTGTCTCGGCGGCTTATTTCGGGCATCCTGCGAAGCAGATGAAAATCATAGGCATCACGGGTACGAAAGGAAAAACCACTACCACATATCTGGTGAAGTCCATTTTGGAACAGGCGGGCAGAAAGGTGGGGCTGATCGGCACGATAGAAATCATTATCGGAAAGACCCATATTCATGCGGAGAACACGACGCCGCAGTCCTATCTGGTACAGAAATACTTTCGGATGATGGCGGATGCCGGCTGCGATACAGTGGTGATGGAGGTGTCTTCCCAAGGACTGATGCTGCACAGAACCCAGGGGTTTGTCTTTGATTTCGGCATATTTACGAATCTTGAGCCGGATCATATCGGGGAGAATGAACATAAGGATTTTGACGACTATCTGCACTGCAAGAGTCTGCTTTTCCGGCAGTGCAGAGTGGGAATTGCGAATGCTGACGACGCCCATTGGCGGGAGGTTACGGCGGACTGTACCTGCCGGTTGGAAACATATGGAATTGACAGGGAGGCCGATCTGCGGGCGGAAGATATCGCCTTCTTAAACGAGGGGGGAAGTCTGGGGATGGCTTTTGCGACAAAGGGACTGACAGAATTGTCGGTTAAAACCGCCTCTCCCGGAAAATTCAGTGTATATAATGCCCTGACGGCCATTGCCATCTGCAGGCATTTCGGTGTGGACGGAAAGGAGATACAGCGGGCGCTTGCGGAAGCGAAGGTGAAGGGCCGGACGGAGATGGTGCGGGTGTCCGATGCGTTTACTTTGATGATCGACTATGCGCATAATGCCATGGCGCTTAAGAGCCTGTTAGAAACGCTGCGGGCCTACAATCCCCACCGTCTGGTCTGTCTCTTCGGCTGCGGCGGCAACCGGGCGAAATCCAGACGCTATGAGATGGGGGAGGTCAGCGGCCGGATGGCGGATCTGACCATCATTACTTCCGACAATCCGCGTACGGAGGAGCCGCAGGCGATCATCGACGATATCAAGACGGGGATTGCGAAAACAGACGGCAAATATGTGGAGATCTGTGACAGGAAGGAAGCCATTGCCTACGCCATTGATCATGGTGAGCCGGGGGATATCATTGTGCTGGCGGGCAAAGGCCATGAGGATTATCAGGAGATAAACGGCGTGAAATACCCGATGGATGAGAGAGTGCTGATACGGGAAATATTAGAGGAGCGGGCATGACGGAGCGGTATGCGGATGTTATTATAGATATCGCCCATGAGAAGGTAGACCGGGTTTTTCAGTACCGGATTCCGGCGTTCCTTGCGGAGGCGGTGAAGCCGGGCGTACAGGTGCGGGTACCTTTCGGAAAGGGAAATCAGGAAAGGACCGGATATGTGGTTGACATTTCGGAGGAAGCGGATTATCCTCCGGAAAAGATGAAGGCGGTCAGCGCGGTGGATGAGCAGGGGATGTCCGTGGAGGGCAGGCAGATTCGGATCGCGTACTGGTTAAAGAGCAATTACGGTTCTACTACCATTGCCGCCCTAAAGACGGTACTTCCCGTAAAGCAGAAGCAGAAACGCCTTGAAAAAAAGAAGGTGCTGCGGTGTTTGTCCGGTGAGGAGACGGCCCGGGCGGCAGAGGAGTGTGAGAAGAAGCATCAGCGCGCGAAGGCAAGAGTGCTCGCGGCGCTGCAGGCGGAGGAAGAACTGCCTTACGACCTGATCAGGCAAAAGCTTCATGTGGCTGCGCCCACCTTACAGGCGTTGGAAAAGCAGGGATTCCTCAAGATAGAGAGGGAGGCGTATTATCGGAATCCGGTTAAAATGTCGGATCGGAGCGAGAAGCGTCCCGTACTGAATCAAATGCAGCGGCAGATCATAGATGAAGTGCTGGCGGACTACCGGGCGGGGCGGCCGGGCGTGCATTTGGTGCACGGCGTTACGGGCAGCGGCAAAACGGAAGTATATCTCGGCATTATCGAAGGGATGATTGCCATGGGCAGACAGGCCATTATGCTGATCCCGGAGATTGCGCTGACTTACCAGACTCTGCTGCGGTTTTACAAGAGATTCGGGAACAGGGTATCGGTTATCAATTCTTCGCTTTCTGCGGGAGAGAAGTATGACCAGATCGAGCGTGCGAAGGCGGGAGAGATCGATGTGATGATCGGACCGCGCTCGGCGCTGTTTACCCCCTTTGAGAACCTGGGGGTCATCGTGGTGGATGAGGAGCACGAGAACAGCTATAAAAGTGAAACTTCACCCAGGTATCATGCCAGGGAGACGGCAGTGGAGATCGCGTCCCTGTGCGGCGCAAGCGTGGTGCTGGGATCGGCAACGCCGTCTGTGGATGCCTATTATCGTGCCGATCAGGGAGAATATAAGTTATATGAGATGAAGGAGCGTCCCGGGAACAGTATGCTTCCGGCGGTGCATACGATAGATCTGAGAGAAGAGCTGAAGCAGGGAAACCGATCTATGTTCAGCAGGAAGTTGAAGGAACTGATGCAGAACAGGCTTTCCAAAGGGGAGCAGACAATCCTTTTCTTAAACAGGAGAGGCTATGCAGGATTTATTTCCTGCCGTTCCTGCGGGCATGTGATGAAATGTCCTCACTGTGATGTGTCTTTGTCGGAGCACAGAAACGGAATGCTCACCTGTCATTACTGCGGTTATCAGGAGAGAAAGCCGGCAAAGTGTCCTTCCTGCGGCTCACCCTATCTGATGGGATTTAAGGCCGGGACGGAACAGGTGGAGGAGGCCATTCACAGGGAGTTTCCGGGTGCGCGGGTGCTTCGCATGGACGCGGACACGACCCGCAGGAAGGACAGCTATGAGCGGATTCTCTCCGCCTTTGCGGACGAGGAGGCGGATATTCTGGTGGGAACGCAGATGATCGTGAAGGGACACGATTTTCCCGGCGTGACGCTGGTGGGAGTGCTGGCGGCGGATCTCTCCCTGAATCGGAATGATTACCGGGCGGGGGAACGTACCTTTCAGCTTCTGACACAGGCGGCCGGACGTGCCGGCCGCGGAGAACGGCCGGGCGAGGTGGTGATTCAGACTTACCAGCCGGAGCATTACAGTGTGGTCTATGCGGCAAGGCAGGATTATCAGGGGTTTTACGAGGAGGAGATTGCTTACAGAGGACTTGTAGGGTACCCGCCCGTGGAACATATGCTCGCGGTTCTCATTGTTTCCCGTGTACAGGAGGAAGGAGAGTCGCTGGGAAAAGATATGACCGATTTGGTAAAAAGAGAGATGGCTGATGCGTCCGGGCTTCAGGTTATTGGTCCGGCGGAGGCGGCGATTGGGAAAATATCTGATCTTTACCGCCATACATTTTATATCAGGCACAGAGAATACCAGACATTGGTGGCGGTCAAGGACAGCCTGGAGAGATTTTGCAGGGACAGGGAGCTTAAGGGACAGACGGTGCAGTTTGACTTTGACCCGATGAATACATTTTAATTGAGATAGAAAACAGGAAAGACAGGAGGAAGAAGCAGTATGGCAACCAGAAAAATCAGGGAGATGGGAGATCCGGTTTTGTCAAAGAAATGTAAGGAGGTGACGGAGATCACCCCTCGTTTACAGGAGCTGATCGACGATATGTTTGAGACGCTGTATGAGGAGAACGGGGTGGGGCTGGCGGCGCCTCAGGTAGGGATTTTAAAGCGTATCGTGGTGATTGATACCACGGGGGAAGATCCGATTCTTCTTATCAATCCGAAAATACTGGAGACCAGCGGGGAGCAGGAAGGCTATGAGGGGTGCTTAAGCGTTCCGGGCAAAAGCGGCAAGGTGACCAGACCTAATTATGTGAAAGCGCTGGCCTATGATGAGAATATGGAGCCTTTTGAGATCGAAGGGACGGAGCTGCTTGCCAGAGCCATCTGTCATGAGGTGGATCATCTGGAGGGGCATTTGTATGTAGAAAAGGTGCAGGGGCCTCTTGTCAATACAGAGGATCTGCGCGACGATGAGGAATGATACCGGCTGAAGACAGCTAAAATTCTGCGACGTCTGGAAAGGAGAGCAGATAATCTATGAAAGTGGTGTTTATGGGAACGCCCGACTTTGCAGTGGGTGCGCTGGAGGCATTGATAGAGGCCGGACATCTGATTACGGCAGTGGTGACTCAACCGGATAAGCCAAAGGGCAGAGGGAAGGAAGTGCAGATGACGCCTGTTAAGGTATGTGCAAAAAAGCATGACATTCCTGTGTTTCAGCCTGTGAAAATCAAGGAGCCGGAGGCGGTGGAGACGCTTCGGGGCTATCAGGCGGATATCTTTGTGGTGGCGGCTTTCGGGCAGATTCTCTCGGAGGAGATTCTTAAGATGCCGAAGTACGGCTGTGTGAATATCCATGCGTCGCTTCTGCCGAAATACCGGGGGGCGGGTCCGATCCAGTGGGCCATCATCAACGGAGAAAAAATAACAGGTGTTACAATTCAGCAGATGGATAAAGGACTGGACACAGGGGATATGCTATTTAAGACGGAGGTGGAGATTGCCTCCGACGAGACTGCGGATACCCTGCATGACAAGCTGGCGGCAGCCGGCGCGCGGTTGATTGTGGAGGCGCTTGCGAAGATTGAGGCGGGGGATGTGACGCCCGTAAAACAGCGCGACGAAGATTCCTGCTATGCGAAGATGCTGAATAAGTCCATGGGGAAGATTGACTGGCAGATGGAGGCACAGAAGCTGGACTGTCTGATCAGAGGTCTGATTTCCTGGCCGGGAGCTTCTGCCGTTTATCGGGGGAAAACCCTGAAAATATGGCGGGAGAAAGTGGTTTCAGAGCAGGAGCAGAGCAAAGACGGTTTCATCGGGAACGCGCCGCCGGGCACGGTGGTTCGGGTGGATAAAGACGCCTTTTATGTGCAGACGGGGAAGGGCGTGCTTCAGATACTGGAAGTGCAGCCTGAAGGCAAAAAGCGTATGGCGGTGAAGGATTTTCTGCTGGGGTATCCGGTGAAGCCGGGGGATACGCTGGTTTAAGGAGGAAAATATGGGATATTATGGATACGGATACTATTTCGATCCGACTTACTTTCTTGTTCTGATTGGGGCAGTGCTTTGTCTTTGGGCGCAGGCCAGAGTCAGTTCCACTTACAATAAGTTTTCCAGAGTGCAGAGCAGGACCGGAATGACGGGTGCGCAGGCGGCGCAGAGGATATTGCAGATGTCGGGTATCTATGATGTGCGCATCGAGCATGTGGGCGGCAGCCTGACAGATCACTATGATCCGGCGCATAAGGTGCTTCGTCTTTCGGATTCCGTGTACGGATCCACGTCCGTGGCGGCGATCGGGGTGGCGGCGCATGAGTGCGGCCACGCGGTACAGCACGATAAGGGCTATGCGCCCCTGAGGATTCGCTCGGCGCTGGTGCCTGCGGCAAATATCGGTTCTAAGGCGGGGATTCCGCTGATTATTCTGGGAGCGATTCTGGGGATGAATCAGATGCTCATTCAGATTGGAATCTGGGTATTTGCGCTGGCGGTGCTCTTTCAGGTGGTGACCCTGCCTGTGGAGTTCAATGCATCCGGCAGGGCGCTTGCCATGCTGGGAGATTACGGGATGCTGGAACGGGACGAAGCGGCCGGATGCCGGAAAGTGCTGAAGGCGGCGGCCCTGACCTATGTGGCGGCGGCAGCGTCGGCAATCTTGCAGCTTCTCCGTCTGGTACTTTTATTCGGCAATCGGAGCCGGGATGATTAAAGGGCGGGATGTCAAAGGCGGAGAGTGGAAGCGGCTGTGGCGGTGTCAGCGTGAAAGGCGGATGAAGCCGCGGCGCAAACAGCAGACAGGAGAATAGGCGCGTGGCGGGAATCAATGTACGGGAGGTAGTTCTGGATATACTGCTGGAACTGTCCGGGCAAACAGAATACAGCAATGTCCTGATTGGGGCGGCACTGGATAAATACGATTATCTGGACGGCAGGGAAAAGGCTTTTATCAAGCGGGTCAGCGAGGGAACCATTGAGAGGCGGATTCAGCTTGATTATGTGTTGGACCAATATTCAAAGACACCTGTTACGAAAATGAAACCGCTTATCAGGGAACTTCTGCGCATGAGCGTTTACCAGCTTTTGTTTATGGAACATATTCCGGCGGCGGCGGTCTGCAACGAGGCGGTGAAACTGGCTAAAAAACGCAGATTTCAGAACCTGCAGGGCTATGTGAACGGCGTGCTGCGCAGTGTCGCAAGAGGGCGGGAAGAGATTGCATGGCCGGACAGACAGCGCGATCCGCTTAAGTTTTTGTCCGTTTGTTATTCTATGCCGCTTTGGCTGGTGAAGCATTTTTCAGAAAGTTACGGTGAGGAGGCATGCGAGAAGATTCTGAGGGACTGTCTGGAGAGGAAGCCGGTGAGTGTTCGTCTGGACGAGCGGCTTTCGGAGAGGGAACAGGAAGAACTTCTCGGCGCATGGGAAAAAGAAGGAGTTAAGGTGTGCAGGCATCCCTATCTGCCCTATGCGGCTCTGTTGCAGGGTGTATCCGGCGTGCGCAGTCTCGCCGGATACGGCGAGGGGCGTTTTACGGTGCAGGACGTCAGTTCCATGCTTGTAACGGAGGCGGCGGGGATCCGTCACGGCGATACGGTGATAGACGTCTGTGCGGCGCCCGGCGGGAAAGCGCTCCATGCGGCGGTGAAGCTGAACGGCACAGGCGAGGTCATTGCCTGCGACGTGAGCCGTTATAAGACGGATAAGATAGAAGAAAACCTTGCCCGTCTCGGATTGGAGAAGGTGTCCGTCCGCGTGCAGGATGCAAGGGAGAGAGACGATTCTCTTGTGGGAAAGGCGGACGTTTTGCTGGCGGACGTGCCCTGTTCGGGTCTGGGCGTGATCGGCCATAAGCAGGATATCAAGTATCGGGTGACGGAGGAATCTCTGGCGGAGATTCAAAAACTGCAAAGAGAAATAATAACGAACGTGATAGAATATATAAAGCCCGGCGGCATTTTGATGTACAGTACTTGTACCATGAATCCCGGAGAGAATGAGGAGACGGCGGCATGGATTTGTGAGACTTTCGGTCTGGAGCCGGTGAGCATGGAAGACCGCCTGCCGGCCGTACTTGCCGGAGAGACGAAAAAGGGAATGCTGCAGCTTTTGCCGGGGGTTCATGAGACGGACGGCTTTTTCCTTGCGAAGTTTCAGAAGAAGGAACGTATGGCGTAGGGGAGGCGGCATGTGATACAGACAGGCAGGGCACAGGAGATAGCGGCATGGGAGAGCATGACACAGGCGGGCATGGCATAGAAGAGGCAGACCGGGAAGAAAGCGGAACTTATATGGAGAAGAAGGATATCAAGTCCCTCACGCTGACGGAATTAAAAACGGAGATAGCGGCGCTCGGTGAGAAGCCATTCCGGGCGGTACAGTTATATGAGTGGATGCATAGGAAACTTTCGCGGGATTTTGCGGAAATGACGAACATTCCTCTGGCTATGAAAGAGAAATGCAGGGAAAGCTATCATTATACGGCGCTGCGGATGGCGGCGGTACAGGAGTCTGCCATAGACGGCACGAAAAAATATCTTTTTGCACTCGCTGACGGCAATATGGTGGAGAGTGTTTGGATGCGCTATAAACATGGCAATTCGGTCTGCATTTCCTCTCAGGTGGGCTGCCGTATGGGCTGCCGCTTCTGCGCTTCTACGCTGGACGGTCTGGTGCGGAATCTGACCCTTCGGAGATGCTTGACCAGATCTATGCCATCACTTTAGAGACAGGGGAACGGGTTTCTAATGTGGTAGTGATGGGAAGCGGGGAGCCGCTTGACAATTATGAGAATCTTTTGCGGTTTATTACGATGCTCACGGATGAGAACGGCCTGCATATAAGCCAGAGAAATGTGACCGTTTCCACCTGCGGCATTGTGCCCATGATGCGGGAACTGGCGCAGGAGAAGCTGCAGATTACGCTTGCTTTATCCCTTCACGCAGCGACCGATGAAAAGCGGCGGGAGCTGATGCCTATTGCCAATCGGTACTCGCTGGAAGAACTGATGGATTGCTGCGCTTATTACTTTGAGCAGACGGGGCGGCGTATTACCTTTGAGTACAGTCTGGTACGGGACGTCAACGATACGCGAAAGGATGCGGAGACGCTGGCGGCTTTAATCCGGGGGTTAAATTGTCATGTGAATCTGATCCCGGTGAATCCTGTCAAAGAAAGGGCGTATGTACAGTCCGAGAGGCAGGCGGTAGAGACGTTCGCTGCGCTTCTTAATAAAAAGGGGATTAACGCCACTGTGCGCAGAGAGATGGGCCGGGATATCGACGGCGCCTGCGGTCAGCTCAGGCGGCGGTTTTTAGAGGAGACGAGAGAGGGCTGAATATTTAATTTGCTTGCTCTTTTGCAGGGAATATGCTAACATGGGTAATTGGTAAAATATGCAAAACGGAGGAATAAGCCGTGCTTAGGTCTTATGCGCTGACCGATATCGGGCGAAAAAGACAATTAAATCAGGATTATATTTATCGCAATGAGAAACCGGTCGGGAATCTGCCGAATCTTTTTATTGTGGCGGATGGCATGGGCGGACACAAGGCGGGCGATTACGCTTCTGATCTGGCGGTGGAGACAGTGGTTGCGGAAGCGGAGGCTTCCTTTGAGAAGAATCCGGAAAAGATACTCAATCATGCGATCTCCAAAGCGAATGAGCTTCTGCGGAAACGCGCCAGCGAGGATTTTGCCCTGAGCGGTATGGGCACTACGTTTGTTGCGGCTACCTGTATCGGCCGCTATCTGGAAGTGGCTAATGTGGGAGACAGCAGGCTCTATGTGATCGGTGAGGAGATTGAGCAGATTACGGAAGATCATTCTCTGGTGGAGGAGATGGTCCGAATGGGCGGGATCGGCAGAGAAGAGGCCAGAAACCACCCGGATAAAAACATCATTACCCGTGCGGTGGGCGCAAGGGATGATGTGGAGGTTGATTTCTTCAACCGGGAATTACAGACAGGAGATATGGTTTTACTTTGTTCGGATGGTTTGACTAACATGGTGGACGACGAGACGATATGCCGGATACTGAAAAACGGCAAAAGCCTCAGGGACAGGGTAGAAGAACTGGTAGAGACGGCCAACTTAAACGGCGGCAGAGACAATATATCGGTGATCGTTATTGAACCGTTGGCAGACGAGGCGTAAAATGCTCCGAAATGAGGTAGAACATGATTAAGATTGGAATGATGATTGCTGACCGGTATGAGATTCTGGAAAAAATCGGTACCGGCGGCATGTCAGATGTATATAAAGCAAAAGACCATAAGCTGAACCGCTTTGTGGCGGTGAAGGTTTTAAAGCAGGAGTTCAGTGAAAACGCTAATTTTGTGTCCAAATTCCGCATTGAGGCACAGGCGGCAGCGGGACTGATGCACCCTAATATCGTCAACGTGTATGATGTGGGTGAGGAGGGCGAGAATCACTATATCGTCATGGAACTCGTGGAGGGAATTACCCTCAAAAAATATATTGAGAAGAAGGCAAGGCTTTCGGTCAAGGAGGCGGTGAGCATTGCCATTCAGGTTTCCATGGGAATCGAGGCGGCGCACAACAATCACATTATTCACCGTGATATCAAGCCGCAGAATATCATCATATCCAAGGAAGGTAAAGTGAAGGTGACGGACTTCGGCATCGCCAAGGCCGCTACCAGCAATACGATCACCTCCAATGTCATGGGGACTGTGCATTATACCTCGCCGGAGCAGGCCAGAGGCGGCTACAGTGATGAGAAGAGCGATATTTATTCGCTGGGCGTTACCATGTTTGAGATGCTTACGGGCAGAGTGCCCTTTAACGGAGAGACTACGGTAGCCATAGCCATCAAACATATTCAGGAAGAGTTTCCTTCACCCAGGGAATATGTGCCGGAAATACCGGTCTGTGTGGAACAGATCGTTTTTAAGTGCTGTCAGAAAAGCCCGGATAGGAGATATCAGTCCATGTCTGAGCTGATTGTGGACTTAAAACAGTCGTTAATCAGTCCGGACGAGGATTTTGTCAAGGTGGCAGACCCGGACGAGGAGGCATCTACCCGTATGATCACCGACAGGGATATGGTGCAGATCAAGCGTCAGTCGGAGAACCGGGATTCCATGGATGAGGCTATGCGCTTAAAGAAAGATGTCAGAGACCGGGATCGTGCGCGTTCCTATGAAGAGGATGAGGACGAGGACTGGGACGACGACGAGGAGGACTACGATCCTAAGATGGAGAAGATCACCACCATACTTGCGGTGGTGGCGGCTCTGCTGATCGGCTGTATCCTGATCTTTTTGGCAGGCAGGGCGATGGGCGTCTTTACTTTCGGCGGAGAAAAAACGCCAGAGGATCAAGAACAGGAGTCGGAACAGGTGGAAATGATCCGCGTGGTCGGTATGCATGTGGATGAGGCGAAGCGTAAGCTTCTGGATCTGGATCTGACGCCGGAGATCAAATATGAGGAGAGCAGCTCTTATGACGCGGGAACGGTGCTTCGCGCCAGCGTGCAGGACGGGCTGATGATAGATAAGGGAACTACGATCGTGCTCACGGTGGCGGAGTCTGCGGAAGGCGTGCAGGTGCCTGACGCGGCGGGAAAATCCCAGACAGAGGCAACTTCACTTTTGGAGAAAGAAGGTTTTGTGGTAAATGTGGTGGAGAGTTATGACCCGCAGGTGGAAAAGGGAATCGTGATCTCCCAGTCGCCGGAGGCGGGAACTACGGCATCAGCCGGTTCCAGTATCACCATACGCGTCAGTCAGGGCGCGGAGGACAATAAGGTCAGAGTGCCCGATGTGGTGGGCATGACGGAGATGGACGCTACGGCTACGCTGGCGGAGAGCGGGCTTCCGGTGGGAAACGTCACCGAGACAGCCCATGAGGATCCGGCGCTTGCGGGTATGGTATGCTATCAGAGTTACTCGGTCGGTTCCTATGTGGACAAAGGCACGCCTGTGGATCTGCGGATCAGTACAGGACCTTCCCAGACGACTTACAAGTATTCGGAGGGGATTACGGCGCCTACGGAGGAGCCGTCCTATCAGAGCGGTATGCAGGTAAATGTGACGCTCACCGCCGGAGATGGCACACAGCTTTTAAATACACAGACAACAGCTTTTCCGGTTGGGGTTAACTACACGGGGATCAAATCGGCCACAGGTACCATCCGTTTCACGTTCACGGTGCAGACGGAGCCGACTACGATTACCGATCCGGAGACAGGGGAAACCACGACTGAGGGAGGCGGAACGGAGACAAAGACGGTGGAGAGACAGGTCAATTTTGTTGAAGAATAACGTATGAAGGGCAAGATTATGAAAGGAATCGCCGGGTTCTATTATGTCCATGCGGAAGGACGCGGCGTTTATGAGTGTAAAGCAAAGGGCATATTCAGGAAACAAGGCATTAAACCTCTCGTCGGGGACGACGTGGAGATGGATGTGCTGGATGAGGCGGAGATGCTCGGTAATATTCGGGAAATACTGCCGCGGAAAAGCGAACTGATAAGACCGGCGGTGGCCAATGTGGATCAGGCGCTGATTCTCTTTGCGATTGTGAAACCGAATCCGAACTTTAACCTTCTGGACCGCTTTCTGATTCGCATGGAGCAGCAGAAGCTAAAGACGGCCATTTGTTTTAACAAAGAAGATATTGCTTCCAAAGAAGAAAAGGAAGCGCTTCGCATAGCTTACGAGACATGCGGATACCGGGTATTGTTTATAAGCGCTCTGGAAAACAGGGGGCTGGATGAGGTCAGGGAGCTGCTGGCGGGAAAGACCACCACGCTGGCAGGACCGAGCGGCGTCGGAAAGTCGTCCCTGATTAATCAGCTTTCTCCCGAGACGCATATGGAGACGGGGGAGATCAGCGAGAAGATCAAGAGGGGCAGGCATACCACCAGACATTCGGAGATCATCGCGCTGGGGGAGGGCACTTATATCATGGACACGCCCGGATTTACCTCCCTTGACATGCCGGAAATGGAAAAAGAGGAGCTGGGAGGGTATTATCCTGAGTTTCGGGAGTACGAACCGTTCTGCAAGTTCCGGGGCTGCGCCCATTTAAGCGAGCCGGACTGCGGGGTCAAAGCGGCGGTGGAGGAAGGCGGGATCAGCCGGGTGCGGTATGAGAATTATACGGTTCTGTACCGGGAGCTGCAGGAGATAAAGAGGTATTAAGGGGCGGCTTATGAAAAGACGCATGAACAAAGAAAGGACAGGACATCGGAATGAGTCCTGCCCTTTTTGAGAGTTGGCACGGATAATGGGAAGGCAATGGGTCTTGAGACGGATTCATTGTTTTTTTATTGCAGGAACGCATGCGAAAAGCGACCGTCAAGGCATGAAAACGACAAAGTATACCAAAAAAAGTACAATGTATACCATAACGATTGTTATTAAATCAAATATTTGTATAATGAAGCTAATCTGGTCGCAAATATAAAAATTAGTTCGGAACGAGGAGATGAAAGCTATGAAACAAAGAAGAAAAAAGAAGTATCGCATTTTAGCTGCGTTTCTCTGTTTTTGCATATTGTTCACACTGCCGGGCATATCGGATGTATTCATGGTGGCTGCGGCTGAGCGGGAGGAAAGCGCTGAGAATGATAATATCATCGTAGGTTTTTACCCTTTGGCAGAGGAAGTAATGGCACAGGCCGTATCGGTTGGGGCAGACTTGGATGAGATCAATCTGCCTGATGAATTGACGGTCCATTTAGGCTGCGGACAGGAATCTACGGATCAGAAAGCAGAAGAAAACGGACAGGACGATACAGAAGGGGACGATACAGAAGCGGACGAGGACACCACATCTGACGAAACAGCCGGTGTGCAGGAAGAAGATGCGGATGACACTGTAGACATGGAGCATGACGAGGATCCGAATGAGGAAAGTGTGCCCGTTGATGAGCGGGAAAATGAGACCACACAGGAAACTTATACCGTGACCCTGCCCGAATATCAGGCGGAAAATGTCATCTCTGTAGAAACATTGGAAAACACGCAGGATACGGAGCCGGAAAATGCAGCAGAAACAACGGTTACGATCAGTGGCGTCACATGGCAGTCCGAGCCGGAGTATGACGGAAACACAGAAGGGACTTATATCTTTACCGCAGTCCTGCCGGATGGTTATGCTCTGGCAGAGGGGGTAAGTCTGCCCAAAATTACGGTGACGGTTGGGGGAAAAACGGATGAACGGTTTTCTGAAAACATTATGATGATGGCGGAGACCCCGGCCGCCAGAGTGACGGTTGGCGGTACTTCCACGGAATATACAAGCTTTACGACGGCGTGGAGCAAGGCGCAGAATACAGATTCTCCCGCCACGGTTACGCTGCTGGACGATGTCACGTTTGGCGGCTATTTAAAGGTACAAGCGGGCAGCGACATTATACTTGAGGGCGGGCAGTATAAGCTGACATTTACTTCCTCCAAAGATTATATGGTGGTAGTGGAGAATGGCGTCTTTACCCTGAAAAGCGGAACGCTTTCCAGCAGTGGCGCCGGTATCAATAATGTCAAAGGAACGGTAAACATTCTCGGCGGCGTACTTAAGTCAGAAGGCAGGGGTATTTCTAATACCGGAACAGTCATTATGAGCGGCGGCGAGGTACAGGTCGGTAAAACAACCGACAGCTATGGTTTCTATGGCGGCGGCAATCTGACTATAAGCGGCGGGAAAATCAGCGGATACGGTGGGGTTCGAATGTATGGCGGCACCCTTTCCATAACCGGCGGCGAGGTTTCCGGCGACAGATACGGTCTTTATATAGACGCGGCGTCCTGCGCCGGCTCTCTTTCCGGCGGCACTTTTTCCTGCACAGGAACAAGCAGCGCAGCAGCGGCCATATATATTGATAAAGCAGTTAATAAGGATGTCGCCGACCTTTTGGCGGAAGGTTTTGCCTATTTTGACGCGGACTATATACAGATCCGGGGGCAGGGAATTTCCGGGAAAACGCTGACCGAAACGGTTACCGTAGATAAAGATTCAAGAACCGAACTTAAGGAATATACCATAACCTATGACTACAGCACAAACGGCGGGGGCTCTGCTACAAAAACTTCCGATACAGCGGCAGAGGATGAAAAGATTGATTTAACGCCGACTGCCACGATGGACGGATGGGAGTTTCTGGGCTGGAATACGGATCAAGACGCCAAGAAGGGGCTGACTTCCCTTCGAATGGGAAACGGGGATGTGACATTATTTGCGATTTATAGTAAGGATATAAGAAAAGAAGTCAGATTTTATTATGTAGAAGCGGGCGAATGCCAAACAGAGTTCGATAATTTTTGGGTAACACTGTACAATAATGAGAGTGATAATATAAAAATTGACTATGACTTTCCGCAGGACCTGCTGGATGATGAAGAAGAGGACCTGGGAATAGACGGTTATACGGCATACGGCTTTGGAGAGTCGGCAAGCTCTGTAGACGAGGAACAAATGCACACGGACTACAGGGAGGAGCTGGCTCTCGACGATGTGCGGGAGGCTTATTATGGCGTCTACCGAAAAGAAATCACGGTTTCTTATGATGCAAACGGCGGCAGCGGCAGCGTACCGGCAAGTCAGGCTGTGACGACATACGCGATTGCATCGGAAGATAAATATACGCTTTTCACAAAAGAGGAGGACGCCGTCACATTGCCGGAAGGAAACGGTCTTGCACTGCCGGGGTATGTCTTTGCAGGCTGGATGGAAGGGTCAGCGGCGGGAGAGGACAAGGCGGCAGGAACGAAGGTTACGCCGACGGAAGATATTGTTTATTATGCAAAATGGACTACGAAAACGTGTACGGTATCTTTCGACTATCAGGGCGCGACAGGCGGCAATAACACGGAGCGTATGAATGTAACTTATGATGCCGCCTACGGCACGCTCCCTACGCCCACAAGGACAGGTTATGCCTTTTTGGGATGGTACACACAGGCAGGCGGACAGGGGGAACGGATAGAGAGCACGACTGTCGTTAAGAATGCGGATGCGCATACCCTGTATGCATATTGGAAAGATGATGTATCGCCTGACAGCCCTGTCTGCAATACGGTTCTGCCTGCTGACTGGACAAACAAACAGACCGTGATTCCCTTAAAACTTCATGACAGCGTGGGCGTGACCGAGCTTTGGGTAAGCATTGATGGGAATGCGTACATAAAAGCGGACGGCTTCACAGGCGGTACGGGAACGGTGGCGTATGATTATCCTGTCACGGAAGGAGAACATACCTATCAGTTCAAGGTTAAAGATGCGGCGGGCAACACTTCCGCCGAGAGTGATGTATTTACGGTGAAGCTGGACACGGCAAAACCTGTCATCGGCGCCATTAGATATGAGAATAGAGTAACCACTCTCTGGAACTGGATCATCGGAAAAAAGAGCCTGATTATCCATGTACCCGTTACGGACGAAGGAAGCGGTGTGGAGGAAATCAGCTGTACCATGACGCCGACTGACGCAGCCGGAAATGCCGACAGCAGCAAAGCGGTGACAAAGACGGCATCTGTTGAGGGCGGCGGGGCACAGATTACGTTTGATGCAGATTTCCGGGGAACGCTTGCCATTATGTGTACGGATCAGGCGGGCAATGCCGCCGACAGCGTGACCGTAGGAGCAGACGGCGGCGGTGTGATTGCGGAAGACCGTGCGCCTGTCATTACCACGGATGTAAAGGCAGATTATTATGATACCGCCATGGACATTGCGGTAACGGTCAGAGACGACACGGAAAATACAGTTGCGGCGGGTATCGCCACGGTGACTTGGCAGGTCGGGGACGGCACGCCGCAGTCCGTCAATGTCGATGCAAGTACTCTGCAGACGGCAGCGCAGGCAGTTTTTACCATTCCTGCGTCAGAGATACCCACAGGCATTACCGAGATAAAGATCCGTGCAGTGGACAATGCAGGAAACGAGAACATGGAAACCATTACCGTCAAAGTCAAGGGACCCGAAAAACAGCCTGCGGCGGAGATCAATTACCGGGAGGAAAAACTGACAGGCCTTGTGCCGGGCAGAAAATACATCATAGAAGGCCGGGAGGTTACGGCGGACAGGGAAGGCTGTGTCCCGGTTGACGAAAGCTGGTTTGGCAAAACTGTCAGTATCATCGGAAAAGGCAGCGGCAGCGAGACCGGCGACAGCCCGGCACAGAACCTTTCCATACCGGCAAAGCCGGCAAAATCGACGCCCACAGGCGTGGATGCGGATACACCGGGCGGCACGGGAAAACTGGTCGGACTGACGGCAAATGTTACCTATGAAATATCCACGGACGGCGGCAGCACATGGGAGACAAAGACCGCAGACGCAGACGGCGCAATCACAGGGCTTGCACCCGGAACTTATACCGTTCGCGTAAAAGCGGGAGCTTCCAATTTTGCCGGTGAACCAAGCGCCCCGGCAGTGATAGGCGCTTACAAGGTCACGGTGACCTTTATAGCAAACGGAGAAACGTATAAAACCTTTACTTTGGATTATGGCGGGACTCTGTCGGATATACCCGCCGTGCCGCCCAAAAAGGACGCGGGAGACCGGACCTACATTGGTGAATGGTGCATGAATGCAGCAGGAACCCCTGCGGTATTTACCAACATCACGGCGGATATGACGGTCTATGCCGTCTACACCGGCGCTTACAAAGTAACCCTGCAAAGCGGCACAGGATATACCCTGTCGGCGGAGCATGACAGCGCAAGCCCTGTAAAGGAGGGCGGCAGCTTCACTTTCCGCTTTACCCTTTCAAATGGCTATGAAAAGACAGGAAATTTTACGGTCAAGGTAAACGGGGCGGCAGTGGAGCTTTCCGGGGACGGGACATATACCATAAGCGGCATTACGGAAGATAAGACAGTGACCGTGGAAGGCGTGCGGAAAAAGAGCGGCGCAGGCGGCGGTACGGATAATGACAAGGATAAGAAGCCGGACGGTGATAATCCCGGCGATAAAGAAGAAGGGACTGGCCAGCAGACAGATCCGGCTGGTACGCCAAAGCAGCCGGACACGCCGACAGATAAATCAAATCCGCCGAAGCCTTCAGACCCGCCGAAGTCTTCCGCGCCTCCGGCAGACACACCTTGGCCGGGAACACAGCCGGCAGACAGGCCGGGCACAAAACCCGGCATACAGGAGGAGAAACCGGAAAGCATGCAGCCGGAAGGAACCGGGGAACCGGAAAGGACGGAGAATTCGGACGGGACAGGGCAAGGGCAGCCGCCACAGGGAGAGCCTGAGGAAATGTCTGCCGCTGTGGAAAACGGCAAAATCGTCACGGCAGCCGGAGCAGTCAGGACAGGCAATGTAAAGGACATGACAAGCACAAGCAGCGCCTTGCTGCTTGGAAACGGCGCGGTCATTGTCACGGTGGTATGTGAAGGACAGGCTTGTACGGCGGGCGTGGCAGATACCGCAGCGGTGGCAAACGCGGTCCTGATGCCGGAGCAGATCGCGCAGGCGGACAGCGGCGAAACCATAGAAATACGGATTGACGTGACGGATATTTCCGGCAGAGTGCCCGAACAGGATAAGGAAGTGATAGAAAAGGGCATGGAGGAATACCGCAAGGAAGTGCCGGGGCTTACGCTTGGCATGTATGTTGATATCTCCATGTTCATCAGAATCGGGTCGGGCGGCTGGAACGCCGTTACCGCCACAGGGGAGCCGGTGGAAGTCATCATCGGGATTCCCGAAGCATTACAGGAGGCGGATAGGATTTATTATATTATCCGGGCCCACGAGGGCGAATACACCCTTTTGGACGACACAGACGAAACGCAGGACACCATCACAATCGGCACGGAACGGTTTTCAAGCTATGCGATCGCTTATGAGGAGGCGGAAGGCGCGGCGGACGAAAAGTGCGGGCTGTGCCGTATCTGCCCCACGTTCCTCGGTATCTGCCTGTTTATCTGGCTGGTGGTCATTATTGTACTGTTCCTGATTATCGGGTTTATCATATGGAGAAACCGCAGAGGGCAGGGGGCGCGGGAAACGTAAACAGATGCCGCCTGTATTTACCGGAATATTTGTTATAATATAAAGAGAAATAAGACGAGGGCGTTTTTCTGACATTTGATTGGAAGAACGCCTTTGCGCATGAGGAAACGGGGAGGGTTTAATGATCCGTTTAAACGATTATCTTTATTCAGGGGATACGGTTCAAGATTCGGCATGCACTGTTTTCCTTGCAGGTAAATTACAGATATGTTAGAATACATCTCGGATATGCGAAATGATGAAGTATGAAAATAATCGCAGGCAAAGGAAAGGTGAAAATACATGAAATTAGGAATCGTCGGGCTCCCCAACGTGGGAAAGAGCACCCTTTTTAATTCACTTACAAAGGCGGGAGCGGAATCCGCAAACTATCCTTTCTGTACCATCGACCCGAATATCGGTATTGTGACGGTGCCGGATGAACGTTTAAAACTGTTGGGAGATATGTACCATTCTAAGAAAGTGACGCCTGCCACCATCGAGTTTGTGGATATTGCCGGGCTTGTGAAAGGCGCTTCCAAGGGGGAGGGCCTGGGCAATCAGTTCTTAAGCAATATCCGTGAAGTGGACGCGATCGTCCATGTGGTGCGCTGCTTTGAGGACTCCAATATCGTTCATGTGGACGGTTCCATCGATCCTCTTCGGGATATTGAGACGATCAATCTGGAATTGATTTTCTCTGATATCGAGATTCTGGAGCGCAGGATTGCCAAGACGGCAAAGATTGCCAAGATGGATAAAACGGCGGCGAAGGAGTATGCGCTTTTAGAGCGGATCAAGGCGCATTTGGAGGAAGGGAAGCTGGCAAAGGTATTTGAGACGGAGGACGAGGATGAGCTGGCGCTTCTTACATCATATAATCTGCTTACCTATAAGCCGGTGATCTTCGCGGCCAATGTGGCGGAGGAGGATCTTGCGGACGATGGGGCAGATAATGCGGGCGTACAGAAGGTGAAGGCGTTTGCAGCCGAAAACGACAGCGAGGTGTTTGTGATCTGCGCGCAGATCGAGCAGGAGATCGCGGAGCTGGACGAGGAAGAAACGGCCATGTTTCTGGAGGATCTGGGTCTTTCGGAGTCCGGTCTGCAGAAGCTGATCCGGGCAAGCTACCGTCTGCTTGGACTGATGAGTTTCCTGACGGCGGGAGAGGACGAGACCAGGGCGTGGACGATCAAGATCGGAACGAAGGCGCCGCAGGCGGCGGGAAAGATACATACCGACTTTGAGAGAGGCTTTATCAAGGCAGAGGTGGTCAACTACAAGGATCTGCTGGAGCAGGGCTCCCTTGCGGCGGCCAGAGAGAAAGGGCTTGTCGGTATGGAAGGAAAGGACTATGTGGTGCAGGACGGGGATGTGATCCTGTTCCGGTTTAACGTGTGATAGCAATGAGCAGCTGCGCTGGTACAGATACCAAATGCGTGACCGCTTGCGGGCAAAGCATTTGATATCTGTTCACGGCATAGGGCGAATGCCCGACATGAAATAGAATGCGAAGCATTCTATGAATGGCAGCTGCATAGGGAGACTTATTATGCAGGATATGATGGGCAATATGGATATTGCTTTTCCCAATTTGGGAATTTACCTTAAGAACGTGCCGAAGACGTTTACGGTCTTCGGTTTTCCGATTGCGCTCTATGGCGTGATTATCGCCGTGGGGGTGCTGGCCGGGGTGCTTCTTGCGGCAAAAGTGGCGAAGCTTGAAAAACTGGATCCGGATATGATTTGGGATTTCGCGATCTATGCGATCATTTTTTCCATCATTGGGGCCAGGGTTTATTATGTGATTTTTTCGTGGGACAGATACAAGAACGACCTGCTTGGCATATTTAATCTGCGAAATGGCGGATTGGCCATTTACGGCGCGGTAATTGCTGCATTTTTGACTCTGTGGATATACTGTCAAAGAAAAAAGCAGAGCTTTTTACAGCTTGCGGATATCTGCGTGCCGGGACTGGTGCTCGGACAGGTGATCGGCAGATGGGGAAACTTTACGAACAGAGAGGTATTCGGTGAGTATACGGACAGTTTGCTTGCCATGCGCCTGCCGACGCAGATGGTCAGAGCAGGAGATATTTCCGAGAAAATCGCGGCCCACATGGCGGAGGGGACAAACTACATTCAGGTACATCCCACGTTTCTCTACGAAAGTTTGTGGAATCTGGCGCTGCTTATTGTGATGATGCTGTATCGAAAGCATAAGAAATTTGAAGGCGAACAGTGGCTGCTATATCTCGGCGGCTATGGTCTCGGCAGGGCATGGATCGAGGGCATCCGTACCGATACCCTCTTCATCCCCCACACCGCCATAGCGGTCTCACAAGTGCTCGCCGCCGTTCTATTTGTAGTTGCGCTGGCAGCAGACCTTTTCATTCGATTTCATATAAATAAACATACAACAGCCACAGCTGTAGTGGAAAAAACGGACACAAAGTGAAACGCTTGTGTCCGTTTTTTCGTTTCACAGTATAAATTGTGTCAAAGCACAGGCAGGGGAGAGCGTGATGCGAATGGATCATGCCCTCCCCTGTCGTCCGCATTAAGTATTTCTTAATTATTTCTATGTTTTTTCCTTGCATTATCCCCGTAAATAGGGTAGAATTGATGTAAAAGTGGTGAAAAGTGGAGTAAAGTGGTGCAAAGTGGCATCAATATTCCTTTTTCGTGGCAGACCACATAGGGTACAGTGTTACAGGCGGGCAGGGTGATTGCATATGTTCATGGGAGAATACAATCACACAATCGACGCAAAGGGCAGGCTGATCGTCCCCTCGAAATTCAGGGAGATCCTGGGAGATAATTTTGTGGTGACCAAGGGGTTGGACGGCTGTCTGTTTGTGTATGACAACGAAGAGTGGAAACGCTTTGAAGAAAAACTCAGAGCCCTGCCCATTACCAATAAAGAAGCCAGACAGTTCGTACGATTTTTTCTGGCGGGAGCAACAGAAGCGGAAGTGGATAAACAGGGAAGAATTCTGATTCCCAATGTCCTGCGGGAGTTTGCACAGTTGACGAAAGATGTGGTGTTAGTCGGCGTCGGCAGCCGGATTGAAATCTGGGGAAGAGAACGTTTTGAGGATACGGCGGCCTTTGAGGACATGGATGAGATTGCGGAGCATATGGCGGAGCTTGGACTCGGGATCTAAGGAAAAGGAAAGACAAAATGGAATTTAAGCATACCTCAGTGCTCCTTGAGGAAACCATAGAAAATCTGGACATAAAACCGCAGGGCGTTTATCTGGACGGGACGCTTGGCGGCGGCGGACATGCTTACGAGGTGGCAGGACGGCTTACAGGAGCCGGAAGGCTGATCGGCATCGATCAGGACGAGGATGCGATCGCAGCGGCCGGGAAACGGCTGGAGCCGTACGGGGAGCGGGTCACCCTGATTCGGGACAATTACGCGAACGCGGCGGAAGCGCTTGCGGGAATCGGCGTACACGGCGTGGACGGCATTGTGTTAGACTTGGGCGTTTCCTCTTATCAGCTTGATAATGAAGAAAGAGGTTTTTCTTACAGATATGACGCGGCGCTGGATATGAGGATGGACAGGAGACAGACCTTAAGCGCGAAGGAGATCATAAACGAATATTCGGAAATCGAGCTTACCCGGATTTTACGGGATTACGGAGAGGAAAGATTTGCGAAGAATATAGCAAAGCATATTGTGGCGGCGAGGAAGGACAAGCCGATCACAACCACGGGAGAGCTGAATGAGATCATCAAGGCGGCGATTCCGGCAAAGATGCGGGCCACGGGAGGGCATCCTTCCAAACGGACTTTTCAGGCAGTCAGAATCGAGTGTAACAGAGAATTGGAAGTGCTTAAGAGTTCGCTCGACGGACTGATTGCTCTTCTGAATCCGGGCGGGAGACTCTGTGTGATTACTTTCCACTCCTTAGAAGACCGGATTGTAAAATCTGTTTTTCGGAAAAACGAAAACCCATGCACATGCCCGCCGGACTTTCCGGTTTGTGTGTGCGGACAGGTGCCAAGAGGAGTCGTGGTCACGAGAAAACCGATTCTGCCGTCCGAAGGGGAGACGGAGGAAAACAGCCGGGCGAAAAGCGCAAAGCTGCGGGTGTTTGAGAAAAAGAAAGAGGATAGTAAGAATTAAAGAGGGGAAACGGTAAATTATGGCAGCAGCACGGCAAAACGCATATTATGTGCAGGGTAATACGGTCAGAAATATACAGCCGGAGAGAAGAACCGACGACAGGCCGAAGAAAAAAGTAAATAACACCGTGAGAAGAAACCGGGAGAGGGCGAAGCACATGAGCGCCGGCTATGTTTTGTTTCTGGGGGCGGCGCTGGTTGCAACCGGCATTATTTTGGTATATTATATCGGGCTGCAGTCGGATATTACAAACAGCGTGAAGCATATCTCCACACTGGAGAGACAGCTTAACGATTTAAAGGTTGCCAATGAGGAGGATTACAGCAGAATTACAAGCAGCGTGGATCTGGAAGAAATCAGAAGGATCGCCATTCAGGAGTTGGGCATGCAGTATGCGCAGGAAGGACAGATTATTTCCTTTGCCAGTGAAAACAGCGATTATGTGAAACAGATGGCGGAGATCCCGAAGCAGGATTAAGCAGGTGGTTTTTTGGGCGATAAGAGAAGAAATGCAGGACTGAAATTTACAATTAAAATGCAGAAAAAGCTGCTGGTGCTGTTTTTATTTATTCTGGCAGCTTTTGTGGGACTCAGCGTCCGGTTGTTTCTGATTAACAGGGATAATGGGGAAGAGTACAAGAAACAGGTATTGTCGCATCAGGAGTATGACTCTGCGATAATACCTTTTAAACGTGGAGAAATTGTGGATGCCAACGGTACGGTGCTGGCGGTGAGCAATAAAGTTTATAATGTTATTCTGGATACCAAACTGCTGCTTCGAAAAGAGGAGTATCTGGAGCCGACGTTAAATGCATTGAAGCGTTTCTTTGATATCGATCCGGAGCCGGTAAGGGCTTATATCGCCGGTCACCCGGAATCCTCTTACTATGTGATGGCAAAGCGGGTGGAATATGAGAAGAAAACGGCTTTTGAGGAATTTTGCGCGGACAAGGAACAGGGAGCCAATATCAAGGGCGTCTGGTTTGAAAATGAGTATAAAAGGGAGTATCCGAACGGCTCTCTTGCCTGTGACCTGATCGGTTTTACCACGGGCGATAATGCGGGCACTTACGGGCTGGAGGAGTATTATAACGACATCTTAAGCGGCGTTAACGGCAGAGAGTACGGTTATCTTAACGACGATTCCACGCTGGAGCGCACGACGATTGCGGCGAAGGACGGAAATAATATCCAGATCAGTCTGGACGCGAATATTCAGACGATCGTAGAGAAGTATCTGAAGGAGTTTAACGAGGAATATAAGGACAACGCAAGACCCGGAAACGGAGCGGAGAATGTCGGCTGTGTCGTTATGGATCCGAATAGCGGCAGCGTGCTTGCCATGGCGAGCTACCCGGTTTTTGACTTAAACGATGTCAGAAACACGGAGAATCTGATCGGGATGCCCCTCCTTGACAAGGATGGAAAGCGGGTCAGGACGGATGGAATAGCGGAATATGTGACGCAGGAATCTGTCGCAGGAATGGATGACGAGGTGATGTATCAGCACTTAAACGCCCTGTGGAAGAATTTCTGTATCGTGGACGCCTACGAGCCGGGCTCGGTGTTCAAGCCTTTCACGGTGGCGGCTGCACTGGAAAGCGGGGCAATCACCGGCAATGAGACTTACAACTGTGAGGGAATGCTTCATGTGGGCGACCATGAGATCAAGTGCCACCAGAGGTTTGGAGACGGCCTGCTCACGGTACAGCAGGGTGTGGAACGCTCCTGCAACGTGGTGCTGATGAATGTGGCGTTTGCGCTCGGTAAAAGCGAGTTTGTGAATTACCAGCATGCTTTTAATTTCGGCTTGAAGACAAATATTGATCTGGCGGGCGAGGCGCGCACGGCGAGCATGATTTATCATGAGGATAACATCGGTATGACGGACCTTGCCACCAACTCCTTCGGACAGAGCTTTAACGCCACCATGATTCAGGTGATTACGGGGTTCTGTTCCCTGATTAACGGCGGCAACTACTATGCGCCCCATGTGGCGAGCCGGATTACCACGGCGGACGGCGCTACCATAGAAAATATTGAGCCGAGGCTTTTAAAGCAGACCATTTCCCGGTCCACCAGCGATAAGATTATCGAATACTGCAACACGGTGGTGAGCGGGGAGAACGGCACCGGGCATACGGCAAGGCCTGCAGGGTATATGATAGGCGGAAAGACGGGGACGGCGGAGACGCTGCCCCGAAAGAACAACGAGTATGTGGTTTCCTTTATGGGCTATGCCCCGGCGGATGATCCGCAGGTGGTTATCTATGTGGTGGTGGACAGACCCAATGTGGTGTTTCAGGACGATGCGAAATATGCCACCAGAATTGTCAAAAAGATTCTGACAGAGATGCTTCCCTACATGAATATCTTTATGACGGAGGAATTGAGCGATAAGGAGAGAGAGGAGCTGGAGCAGCTCCAGATCCAGATCAGGACGCCTCAGACGGAAGAGCCGGAGGAGGAGCTGGACGAGGAGGGCAATCCGATTCCGAAAGAGGGTGAAGAGGGAGACGCCCGGACGGGAGAAGGCGGTACGCCCACAGAAGGAGAAACGGGCGCAGAAGGAGCGGAAGAAGAGCCCACAGGGCCGAATGAGGTGTGGAAGGACTTTCCTCTTGATCCTGAGACCGGTTATCTGGTAGACCCGGCGACGGGAGATTATTATGACCCGCAGATCGGCACCCGGATAGGCGGAGGAGGCTCTTCGGATGAAGCGTCCGGGGAGGAAACGGGCGGAGAGTGGTCGCCTGCCGCACCGCCGGGAACCGGCGAGGAAACAACGGGAATAGAATAACGGGAAGTGAGAATAACCTCAGAAAAAGGATAATAGATTATATTAATACCTTTTTGTGAGGTTTCTCTTTGATGGAAGGGAAGATGAACCATAAAACCTACCACAGGAGCAAGACGGTCACCGTTTTTTTCCTGTGCGTGCTGGTGCTTTTGGGACTGGCGGGAAGACTGGTCTATCTGATGGTGTTCCGGTCCGAGTATTATACGCTTAAGGCTAAGGAGCTGCACGAGAGGGAGAGAAGCATCAAGGCGGCCAGAGGACGTATCATAGATGCGAACGGCAAGATACTGGCGGACAATAAGACGGTCTGCACGGTTTCCGTGATTCACAGCCAGATCACGGATGCGGAGGAGGTGATCGACGTCCTCTCAGAAGAGCTGGGATTATCGGAGGAGTATGTCAGAAAGCGGGTGGAGAAATATTCTTCCATCGAGAAGATAAAGAGCAATGTGGAAAAGCCGGTGGGTGACGCCATCAGAGCCAGGGCGCTTGACGGCGTCAAGGTGGATGAGGATTATAAGCGCTATTATCCTTACGATACGCTGGCTTCCAAGGCGCTTGGGTTTACCGGCGGGGATAATCAGGGCATCATAGGGCTGGAGGTTGTTTATGAGGAATATCTGAAGGGAGAAGCGGGAACGATCTTAACGGTGACCGATGCCAAGGGTGTGGAGCAGGACGAGGAGGGCGAGGAGAGGGTGGAGCCGATAAGCGGCCGCGATCTCTATGTCAGTCTCGATATCAATATCCAGAGCTATGCCACCCAGCTTGCCATGCAGACGATGGAAACCAAAGAGGCGGACCGGGTTTCCATTCTGGTGATGAATCCCCAGAACGGGGAGATTCTGGCCATGGCGGATGTGCCGGAGTTTGATCTGAACAATCCGTACACGCTTCCGAGCGGGATGGACGCTTCGGCTTTCTCGGAAAAGAAAAGACAGGAGCTCTTGAACGCCATGTGGAGAAACGGCTGCATCAACGACACCTACGAGCCGGGTTCCACCTTCAAGATTATCACGGCGGCGGCGGGGCTTGAGTCCGGTGCGGTGAAGCCTACGGATACTTTCAATTGTCCCGGTTTTATTATGGTGGAGGATCGAAAAATCCGCTGCCATAAGGTAGGAGGGCATGGGGCGGAAGATTTCGTGCAGGGCACGATGAATTCCTGTAATCCCGTTTTTATAACGGTGGGAATGCGTATAGGGGTGGAGCGGTATTACTCTTATTTCCGGCAGTTTGGGCTTCTGGATAAGACAGGTATCGACCTGCCGGGCGAGGCGGGGACAATCATGCATAAGATGGAAAACATCGGGCCGGTGGAACTTGCCACCATCTCATTCGGACAGTCTTTTCAGATCACGCCTATTCAGCTTGCCACCACGGCTGCGTCCATCGTAAACGGCGGCAGGCGCATCACGCCTCATCTGGCGGTGCGTGCGGTGACGGCGGACGGAAGTGACAGTCAGTCCTTTACTTATCCGGTGAGGGAGCATGTGGTGTCTGACGAGACATCCGAGACGATGCGGTATATTTTAGAGCAGGTGGTGGCCGAGGGAAGCGGTAAAAACGGTGCGGTGGAAGGCTACCGGGTGGGAGGAAAAACGGCTACCAGCCAGACCCTTCCCCGCGGGAGCGGTAAGTATATCGCCTCCTTTTTGGGATTTGCTCCGGCAGATAACCCGCAGGTTCTTGCGCTGGCGGTCATCCATAATCCGCAGGGAACTTATTACGGAGGACAGATTGCCGCGCCGGTGGTGAGACAGCTTTTTGAGAATATCCTTCCATATTTGGATGAAAAGTAATATAATAGCCGCATAGGAAAAACAAGCTATGTCATATTCGGAGGAAGCATGAACAGTGTCATTTTAATTTCGGTTTTGGTATCTTTTGCGGTCAGCGTGTTTCTGGGGCCGGTGGTGATCCCTTTTCTGCGCAGGCTGAAAGTGGGACAGACGGAGCGGACGGAAGGGCCTGAGAGTCATTTAAAGAAAAACGGAACGCCTACCATGGGAGGAATTCTGATTCTGGTCAGTGTGGTGATAGCCTCCCTTCTTTTTGTGCGGGATTATCCGGACATTATACCGGTGCTGTTTCTCACGCTGGGTTTTGGACTGGTCGGCTTTCTGGACGACTATATCAAGGTGGTTTTGAAGCGTTCCATGGGACTTAGGGCATGGCAGAAGTTTGCACTGCAGTTTTTGGTGACGGGTATTTTCGTTTTTTATCTGCAAAGGTATACGGATGTTTCGCTGGCTATGAAGGTGCCTTTCCTTGATGGCGTTTATCTGGATTTCGGATGGATGAATATTCCGATTCTGTTTTTTGTGGTGATCGGGACGGTGAACGGCACGAACTTTACGGACGGGCTGGACGGTTTGGCAAGTTCCGTGACCGTGCTGGTTGCGACTTTCTTTACGGTGGTGGCGATCGGGACGGACAGCGGGATTGAGCCGATTACCTGCGCGGTGGTGGGCGCGCTTTTGGGATTTCTGCTCTTTAATGTGCATCCGGCCAGTGTGTTTATGGGAGATACCGGATCGCTTGCGCTGGGCGGTTTCGTGGCGGCCGCGGCCTACATGATGCAGATGCCGCTTTTTATCGTGATTGTGGGATTTATTTATATGATTGAAGTATTGTCGGTTATCATGCAGGTTACTTATTTTAAATTGACAGGCGGCAAACGAATCTTTAAGATGGCGCCGATCCATCATCATTTTGAGCTGTGCGGATGGTCGGAGACGCGGGTGGTTGCCGTATTTTCTATTGTGACGGCGATTCTGTGTCTGGTGGCGCTGTTTGGAGTTTAACAGTTCAGCCAGAGTGAATCTTTCGGGCAAACCGTGCTTGCACGAGTTTGAACGGAAGATGATACTCTGAGGGAACGCCCGTCTTATGAGCAAAAGGAGTTGCGCAGCAACGGAGAGCATCGAAGATGCGATTTTGCGAATGGGCGTGGCTGAACGTGGCTGATCGTGTTCTGGAATTGTGGAGGGAGATATGGATTTACAGGGAAAGAGAGTTTTGGTTGTCGGTTCCGGCTTAAGCGGAATCGGGGCTGTGGAAGCTTTACATCATGCGGGGGCGCTTCCCTTATTGTTTGATGAAAACGAGAAGCTGAACAGGGAGGAAGTGCGGGCGAAATTTGCGCCCGGCACAGAGGCGGAAATTGTGATCGGCACCTTGTCGGAGGAGCAGAAAGCCTCTGTGAAACTTGTGGTTTTAAGCCCCGGTGTACCGACGGATACAGGCTTTGTGGAGAATTTTCGTAAAAAGGGCGTGAAGATCTGGGGGGAGATCGAGCTTGCCTATGAAATGGGAAAAGGGACGGTCATTGCCATTACGGGGACCAATGGTAAGACCACGACAACCTCTCTTGTCGGGGCGATCATGGCAGCTCACTGTAAGGATGTGGATGTGGTGGGAAATATTGGGAATCCCTACACGCTGACGGCACTGGATTCCACGGAGGAGACTGTGACGGTGGCGGAGATCAGCAGTTTTCAGTTAGAGACGATTGATCAGTTTAAACCGAAGGTTTCCGCGATCTTAAATATTACGCCGGATCATCTGAACCGCCATCATACCATGGAGAATTATGCGGCGGCGAAGGAGGCGGTCTGTAAAAACCAGACAAAGGAAGAAACTTGTGTCCTGAACTATGAAAACAGCTATACGAGAGATTTCGGGGAGCGGTGTCCGGCACAGGTGGTCTGGTTTTCCTCAAAGAGAAGGCTGGAGGACGGTTTTTATCTGGAAGGAGAGGAAATCTTTCAGGCAAAAGACGGAGCGGCCAAGCGGCTCATGGATATACATGATATGAAACTGGTCGGTGTCTGCAATGCGGAAAACGTGATGGCGGCCATGGCGGTTGCGACGGCCTGCGGTGTGCCGATGGAGGAAATCCTTTCGGTAATCAGGGAATTTGCGCCGGTGGAGCACAGGATTGAGTTTGTAGCCACAAAGCGCGGAGTGGATTACTACAACGATTCAAAGGGAACGAATCCCGATGCGGCCATTCAGGGTATTCGGGCAATGGACCGGCCTACGGTGCTGATTGGCGGCGGTTATGATAAACAGAGCGAATACGACGAGTGGATCGAGGCGTTCGACGGCAAGGTGAAATGTCTGGTGCTGATCGGACAGACGAGGGAAAAGATAGCGGCGTGCGCGAAAAGCCACGGGCTTCAGAATATCGTGCTGGCGGATACTTTTGAGGAGGCTTTCGCGGTATGTGTGAAGACGGCCGGGCCGGGAGACGCGGTTTTGTTATCTCCCGCCTGTGCGAGCTGGGGGATGTTCCCGAACTATGAGGTCAGGGGGCAGATGTTTAAGGAAATGGTCAATCAGATGGAGGAGAGCTAAAAAGTGGCACAGAGAAACGCTTCCCGCAGGGGACAACAAAAGGGCGAGAGCTTTATGGATTACAGCCTGCTGTTTATCGTGCTCTTTCTTGTAGGATTCGGTATGGTTATGGTGTTTTCTTCAAGTTCCTATGAGGCGAACTTAAAGCTGGGGGATTCCACCAGATATTTGAGACAGCAGCTTTTTGCATCCATTCTGGGACTTGTGGCCATGATGGTGGTGGCGAACATTCCCTATCATTTCTGGGAACGGTTTGCGGTGCCGGCATATATCGGCTCTGCGGTATTGATCTTACTGATTATTCCTTTCGGTTACAGTTCCGGCGGCGCGACGCGCTGGCTTTACATAGGGCCGATCTCCCTGCAGGTGGCGGAGGTGGCAAAGCTGGGCATGATCCTGTTTTTGTCCAGTCTGATCTGTAAAATGGGAAAGCAGATAAGAACGAACAAGGGCTTTTTGATCGTATTGGCGATGCCGATGCCGATTGCGCTGATGATTTGGCAGATTACCAACAACCTGAGTTCTGCGATTATTGTCATGGCGATTGCGGTTTTGATGCTCTTTGTGTCCTGCCCGGACTATAAACGTTTTTTTCTTTTGGGACTGATTACGCTGGCAGGGGCGGCGGCTGCGGTTTTTTATGTGGTACAGACGGCGCAGGCCCATGTGGACGATCTGGATTTCCGGGGCGCCCGTGTGCTGGCATGGCTGGACCCGGAGGCTTATTCCAGTGATACCGGGTTTCAGACGCTGCAGGCGCTCTATGCCATCGGCAGCGGCGGCGTACTCGGCAAGGGGCTGGGACAGAGTATGCAGAAGAGAGGATTTCTGCCGGAGGCGCAGAATGATATGATTTTTTCCATTATCTGCGAGGAGCTGGGGCTTTTCGGCGGGATTGCCGTCATCATCATGTTCCTGATGCTGATCTGGCGGTTGATGATTATCGCAAACAATGCGCCGGATCTTTACGGCGCGCTTCTGGTGGTGGGGGTATTGGGGCATATAGCCGTTCAGGTGATTCTGAATATTGCCGTGGTTACCAATACCATTCCCAATACAGGAATTTCCCTGCCTTTTATCAGTTACGGAGGGTCTTCGGTCATGTTTTTGCTGATTGAGATAGGGATGACTTTAAGCGTGGCCAAGGGAATACGGCTAAAAGATTTATAAGGACAAGATAATTTTTTGTCGAAAATCCATATAGATAGAATAGGTCATAAATAGAAACAGAGGTAAATTTATGGACGCTGTTCGTATCTATGGTGGAAACTGTCTTTCGGGACAGACGAAGATACAAGGTTCGAAAAATGCTTCGCTGCCGATTCTGGCGGCGACACTTTTGACAGACGGTACCTGCGAGATCGTAAACTGCCCGGACATTTCGGATGTATATCATATGCTGCGGCTTTTGGAAAGCCTGGGATGTCTGGTAAGCAGAAAGGCGGATGTGATCTGCATCGATACAAGTGGAGTGGCTGAGTGTGATATGCCGGCTGATTCCGTAGGGGTGATGAGATCTTCGATCATGCTCCTTGGCGCATTGCTCGCCAGAATGGGTGAGGTTACCATGGAGTATCCGGGAGGCTGTGTGATCGGAAAGCGGCCCATAGACCAGCATTTATGCGCGCTGCGCCGCATGGGAGTGGAGATCGCGGAGGGATCGGAGGAATTCTGTGCCAAGGCAAAGCGGCTTCACGGTGCGGTGCATGAGCTGCCCTTTGTCAGTGTGGGCGTGACGGAGAATCTGATTCTGGCGGCAGTTCTGGCGGAGGGAGAGACGGTGATCCACCCGGCAGCCAGAGAGCCGGAGATACAGGCTTTGTGCGACTTTTTGGTCAGCGCCGGCGGTAAAATAAGCGGCGTGGGGACAGACCGACTGGTGATCGAGGGTGTGAAAAAGCTTTATCCGGTACGCTTTCGTGTGCCTGCGGACCGAATTGTGGCGGGCACCTGGCTGGCAGCCTGTCTGTGTGCGGGCGGCCGAGTGTTTTTGGAGGATGCGCCCTGCGGACAGATGGAGAGTGTGCTTGCCTGTGCGGAGAAGCTGGGCGCACATCTTGAGCCGGTGCCGGAGGGACTTCTTGCGGAGGGCCGGGCTTGCAAAGGGCTTACGGAAAATCTTGTGACAGCGGTTTATCCGGGTTTTCCCACAGATTTACAGTCCCTTTTCATGACAGCGATCGCCTTTTCGGGACAGGAAGGACGGATTGAGGAAACCGTTTTTGAAAATCGGTTTCGGATCGTACCCGAGCTTGTGAAAATGGGAGCGGATATTCGTGTGGAGGGAAATTGTGCTTTCATTCGCGGAGACAGGAAGCTTTGCAACACGGTTGTGGAGGCGAAGGAGCTTCGGGGCGGGGCGGCATTGGTAGTGGCGGCACTGGCGGCGGAGGGAACGGGCATAGTGACAAACCGCCATTATATTGACAGAGGCTATGAGGATATTTCACTGAGTCTGAGGGAGCTTGGCGCAAAGATAGAGCTGGCATGATGACTGATTCAGCATTTTGCGCCGACGGCAGGGTCTGCCGGGGCGTATAGATTTTACCGGGGCGTAAGAGAAAATGAGGTTTGCGGATGAGCAATAAAAAAACCGTAAAAAAAGTGAAAAAGAGGAATCCGAATCTGCGGCTTATTACAAATGAGAATGCGGGACAGGAGAAAAGAAGGAAGAAGAGCAGGGAGAGAAAGCGGGGAGACAGACAGGAGAAGATTCGTTTCGGCAGGGCGAAGCGGGCGGGGATTCTGCTGGCGGTTTTCCTTTCCCTTTTCCTGACTCTGGCAGGAGCATATATTTATATTATCAATAACTATAAGGTGACGACAGTCCATGTGGATGGCAGCATTCATTATACGAATGAGGAGATCATGGAGATGGTTATGGGGGGCAGATTTGGAGACAATTCCCTCTTTCTGTCCCTGAAATACCGGGATAAAGGTATTGAGGGCGTTCCCTTTATTGAGACGATGGATGTGGCGATTGAGGCGAAGGATACGATCCGTATTACGGTGTATGAGAAGGCGCTGGCGGGTTATGTCAGATATCTGGGGCGCTATGTGTATTTTGATAAGGACGGTATTGTGGTGGAGACTTCCATGGAGGAGACGGCCGGGATTCCGCAGGTGACAGGGCTTTCCTTTGATCATGTGATTCTGCATGAGCCGCTGCCGGTGGACAAGCCGGAACTGTTTGACGAAATTTTGAATATCACCCAGCAGCTTGCGAAGTATTCCCTTGCGGCGGACCGAATCTACTTTGACAGCACCTATGAGGTGACGCTGTATTTCGGAGAGGCGAAGATCGATTTGGGGGAAAACAAAGATATCGACGAAAAGATTATGAAGCTGCAGTATATTCTGCCGGATCTTCTGGGAAAAAGTGGTACTTTAGATATGCGGGAATACAGCGAAGATACGAAAACATACAGTTTTGAGCAGGATTGACGGGAAAATGGTTTGGAAAAATCGGTGCAAAATAAGGCAAAAAGAAAAAAATGGCTTGCGAAGTTCGGAAAATAATTATATGATAAACTATATGAGTGCGTTCGGAGTATGTGGAAGTAGAAGGAGGAATCACCTTGCTTGAGATTAAGTCAAATGAAGCGGAGTCCGCGGCGAAGATTATCGTGGTCGGTGTCGGCGGTGCGGGTAACAACGCTGTAAATAGAATGATAGATGAAGAGATAGACGGTGTGGAGTTTATCGGTATCAATACGGATAAACAGGCTTTGCAGCTCTGCAGGGCGACCAGGCTGTTACAGATCGGTGAAAAGCTTACCAAGGGACTTGGCGCGGGCGCGAAGCCGGAGATTGGCGAGAAAGCGGCGGAGGAGAGCTCTGAGGAGGTGGCACAGGCTTTAAAGGGGGCGGATATGGTGTTTGTCACCTGCGGTATGGGCGGCGGTACGGGAACGGGCGCAGCTCCCGTGGTGGCCAAGCTTGCGAAGGATATGGGTATTTTGACCGTAGGTGTGGTGACGAAGCCTTTCCGTTTTGAGGCAAAGGCGCGTATGACCAATGCGCTGGCCGGTATTGAGAAGATCAAGGATAATGTGGACACGCTGATCGTGATTCCGAATGACAAACTTCTTGAAATTGTGGACAGGCGTACCACCATGCCGGAGGCGCTTAAGAAGGCGGATGAGGTATTGCAGCAGGCAGTGCAGGGCATTACGGATCTGATCAATATGCCTGCCATTATCAATCTGGATTTTGCGGATGTACAGACTGTTATGAAGGACAAGGGTATCGCGCATATCGGTATCGGTACGGGAAAGGGCGACGATAAGGCGGCTGAGGCTGCTAAGATGGCGGTGGAGAGTCCGTTGCTTGAGACGACGATCACCGGGGCGACCCATGTGATTATCAATGTATCCGGCGATATTTCTCTGGCGGATGCTTCCGATGCTTCCGATTATGTGAGAGCGCTCACGGGTGATGAGGTGAATATCATCTTTGGCGCGATGTATGATTCCAGTATGACAGATACCTGTAATGTTACCATTATCGCTACAGGTATTGAGGAGAAGGCAGCCAGACAGGGTGCGGGTCTGGGCTTTAAGAGCGGATACATAACACCCACCTCCCTGCAGGGAAAGAGCACAGTGGGCGCGGGCGCAGGGTTAAGCGCGTTTGCGGCGGCGAATATGGGTCTGAAACAGCCGATTGCGTCACAGGGCGGACAGGCTAAGGCGCAGGCAGGGCTTAAGCCGATCGGGATTCAGAAAACCAATGATATTAAGAGTTCCGTGGAAGAAAAATCACTGGATATCCCGAGTTTCTTAAGAAAATAGAAATTTACGATAATATGGAAAGATGTGAAATACCACAGGAGAATATCCTGTGGTATTTTTAGTATGCGCAGGGGTGCGTAATGTATATTGCTGCTTTGCAGCACGCACCCCGCGCGGCGAGCAGGAATAAAAGCTTTCCTGCTCGAATTTTGTTGTTATCTGTCTGGAAAAATAGAGGAAATGCTCCCTGATTTTGACAGAATATGCAGCCGGTATTTCCTATAATGAAAAGGAAATACGGAGGTGGAATGTGTATTACAAATTATATATTGACAGTGTTTTCATCCTGCAGATGATGATCAGATCTGTATCTGCTGTCCCTGGCCGGACTAATTATGCGGCGTACTGCCACGCGCCGGAAGATCTGGCTGGGAGCGGCAGCGGGAGCCGGGATGAGCTGCCTGTTTTTAATGCTGCCGGTGTTCACGGTGGGAGGCAGACTTTTGATCGGTTCAGTGCCTGTCAGTATGTGTATGATGTGTCTCACCTATCAGATACACGGTGTGCGCAGCCTTTTTGGAGCGTCTTTGGCGATGGCTGCCGCCGGCTTTTTTTTCGGCGGCGGCATGATATGGATTCTGAACCGTTTAAGAGTCGTTATGAAGGGGGGCGGAGGTCTTTTCTTAACCCTTGCGGCGGGCATTTTGTCCTATCTGGCGATGAGAGTTGTGCTGCTGCGGCTTTTGAAAAGGCAGGAGGACAGTCTGCGGACGGTGCGCATCTATGTGCCGTCTTTGGGACAGGAAATTCGCATAAGCGCTCTGGTGGATACGGGAAATCACTTGTCAGATCCCATAAGCGGTGCGCCGGTGAGCATAATCAGCAGAAAGATCGCCCACTGTATGGAGTCCTGTTTGTCTCAGGAAAAGTTTCATGCGGTTCCATACAGAAGTGTGGGGAAACAAAGCGGGATTCTTTCTGCCTACGAGCTGCCGGAGATGCTGATAGAGGAGGCGGGCGGAGCGCTCAAAAGGGAACATGTCATAGTTGCGGTTTGTGATACGGGAATATCGGAGGACGGCGATTACCAGATGATATTACACCCCGGGCTATTAGAAAACTAGGAGGAAAAAAGATGGTTTTAAAAGTGGCAATTCCCGGTAAAATTCAGTTTAAGATGGTGCACAGAGATCAGAAATTTCTGATGACCAGACAGGGAGACATTCATTACATAGGAGGGGCGGAGGTGCTTCCGCCGCCTCTCGAGAGCGAGAGGGAAAATGAGATCATCGGCGATCTGGGAACAGAATATGAGGACGAGGCCAAATCGATTCTGATAGAGCATAACTTAAGACTGGTGGTGTACATTGCGAAAAAGTTTGACAATACGGGAGTGGGGGTGGAGGATCTGATCTCGATCGGAACGATCGGACTGATCAAATCCATCAACACCTTTAATCCGGGAAAGAACATTAAGCTGGCGACTTATGCTTCACGCTGCATTGAGAATGAAATTTTGATGTACCTGAGAAGAAATAACAAGCATCGGATGGAGGTTTCCATCGACGAGCCTCTGAATGTGGACTGGGACGGCAATGAGCTTCTGCTTTCGGATATTCTGGGGACGGATGAGGATGTGATTTATAAGAATCTGGAGGATGAGGTAGAGAGAAAGCTGCTGATCCGTGCGATTGCCAAGCTTTCTGAGCGGGAGCAGACGATTATCCGGCTGCGTTTCGGGATTGGGAATGCGGAAGGGAAGGAACTGACACAGAAGGAGGTGGCGGAGCTGCTTGGAATTTCACAGTCCTATATTTCCAGACTGGAAAAGAAGATTATGCGGCGGCTGAAAAAGGAGATGAGTAAGGATAATTAATGTGAAGATACGCTGAATTGGCCGGAGATTTGTTTGCTTTTTGTTCCTGGTGCGCGTATAATAAAAAAGGAGTCACATGTTACATAGTTAGTATGGGGGACAAATGAAAAAAATAATCTTGATTGTCGATGATGACAGATTAACGCTTTCGACGGCGCAGAAGCTCCTTGAGGGAGAGTACAAGGCAGTAGCAGTCAATTCGGGGAAGCAGGCATTTAAGTATCTTGAGCGGCATACGCCGGATCTGATTCTTCTGGATATTAATATGCCGGAAATAGGCGGCTTTGAGGTGATGGCGGCATTGCAGAAGGATATGCGCTGGAGGAAGATTCCCGTTATCTTCCTGACAGCCGACCGCAGTGCGGAGACGGAGATTGAATGTTTCCGTGTGGGCGCGTGCGATTATATAGCGAAGCCCTTTGAGCCGAATATTATGCTGAGCCGGATCAGAAGCACCATTGAGCTGGACGGTTACCGCAAGGATTTACAGCGCAGGCTGGATGAAAAGACGAAGGAGATGGAGCGCATCACGATTCAGGCGATTATGACGGTCGCCAATACGGTGGATGCGAAGGATGACTATACCAAAGGACACTCCATGCGGGTGGCAGCGTACTCCGAACTCTTAGCGCAGCGTCTGGGTTGGTCTGAAGAGGAGATTCAGAACATTTATTATGTGGCGATGCTGCATGATGTGGGTAAAATCGGCGTGCCCGACGCTGTGCTCAATAAACCCTTTAAGCTGACCGATGTGGAATTTCGGCTGATTAAGGGTCATACCCTTGTGGGCGCGGAGATTTTAAATGACTTCAAGATGTTTCCCAATGTGAATGTGGGCGCGAAATATCATCACGAGCGCTACGACGGCAGGGGGTACCCGGAGGGGTTAAAGGGTGAATCGATTCCTCTGGTGGCCCGGGTGATCGGTCTGGTGGATTCCTATGACGCTATGACCAGCAACCGCGTTTACCGCAGGCGGCTGAACGACGACGTGGTCATGCAGGAGTTGGAGAGAGGCAAGGGGAGCCAGTGGGATCCCGAGCTGGTTGATATTTTTGTGGAACTGATCAAAGAGGGCGCGCTGGAAAAAATGTGGATGCCGGAGGAGGATCTGGCTACGCCGATTTTTGACAGCGGCAAGATCATGGGCATCACCATGGGCTCTGAGAATATATTGGAATCACCCGTTGATTATCTGACAGGACTTTTGAGCAGGCAGAAGGGGGAGCATGATATCTCCATCAGCCTGCGTGCGGAGGGCGGCAGCCTGATGTTGATAGATATGGATCATTTTCGGCATATTAATGACGTGCATGGTCATCTGATGGGAGATTATGCCCTGAAAGTAGTTGCCGACGTGCTGCGGGATGTATGTGGAAACGAGATTGTCTGCAGAACCGGCGGAGATGAGTTTTTGTACTATCTGGCAGGCATAACAGACGAGGAAATCGTTACGCAGAAGGTGGAAGAACTTCTTGAAGCTTTCCGTAAAAAGCAGGAGGAAGTCGAAGTACTTAAGGACGCGGAGTTGTCGGTGGGTATCAGTATCTCCGGGACGGACGGAAGAGAGTTTGAGGAGCTTTACAGAAGGGCTGATAAAGCGCTTTATCTCGTAAAACAAAGCAAGGGCATTCATTACGGATTCTTTCAGAAAGCCGGTATTTTGCGGACGCCTGAACAGTCTCAGAGCGATCTGGACAAGATCATGGAGGCCATCAAGAATCAGGAGACCTATCAGGGCGCATTCCAGGTGGATTACGACGAGTTCAATCATGTCTATGATTTTGTGAAGCATATGTCGGCGCGCAGCAAGAAGGAGACGCAGCTTCTGCTGTTTACCCTGTTTTCCTCCAATGGCAGCGAGGTCAAGCTGGAGCGCATGGAGACGGCCATGCAGTGTATGGAGCAGGCAATCTGCAAGTCCCTGCGCGGCGTGGATGTGGGTGCGAGATACAGCAGTTCCCAGTTTCTTGTAGTGCTTTTGGGCACGGAGCGGGAGAATGTGCGCGTGGTGACAGACCGTATCGTGCAGAATTATTTCAAGCTGTACGGGGAGAAGGATATCACACTCACTTATGATATTGCGAAGTTTGGGTGAGAGCGGATACGGAAACGGACGGGCGAATAGTTATTTATAGATTATTTAGAGGGCAGATCAGATTGGTCTGCTCTTTTTGTATACTAAGGGAGGGGAAAGAGCTGCCCCTCCCGGCTTGTCATGCCGTCAGATACAGACGCATGGTCTTTAACGCATTCTTTTCGAGTCTTGACACCTGTGCCTGCGATATGCCGATTTTTTCCGCTACTTCCATCTGTGTCTTTCCTTCAAAGAAGCGCAGGGAGATAATCTCGTGCTCCCGTTTCGTGAGCTTTTTCATGGCCTCTGTCAGGGAGATGTGTTCGACCCATACCTCTTCCCCGTTTTTTTTGTCGCTGATCTGATCCATCACATAGAGGGTGTCGCCGCCGTCGGTGTAGACAGGCTCGTAAAGGCTTAAGGGACTCTGGATGGCGTCTAAGGCATAGACGATATCTTCCTTGGGGATGCCGATTTCCGTGGCGATCTCAGTGACGGTAGGCTCGCGGGAGTTGGTGCGGGTCAGGTGTTCTCTGGCATAGATGGCCTTGTAGGCGGTGTCCTTTAGAGAGCGGGAGACTCGTATAGAGTTGGCGTCGCGAAGATAGCGGCGGATCTCGCCCACGATCATGGGCACGGCATAGGTGCTGAACTTTACGTTGAGGGAACTGTCAAAGTTGTCGATAGCCTTAATCAGACCGACACAGCCGATCTGAAAAAGATCGTCCACATTTTCGCTGCTGGAATGAAATCGTTTGATCACGCTTAAGACGAGGCGGAGATTGCCGTTGATATATGCCATTCTGGCATCCTGATCGCCCTCTTCGATTTTTTTAAACAATTCTTCTTTTTCCGCGTTTTTTAATAGCGGCAGTTTGGCAGTGTTGACGCCGCAGATTTCTACTTTTCCCTGTATCATGACGCTACCACCCCTTTCGTGAAAGTTTTGTCTGTTCTTTTGGTTATGTAACAAGCATGTGCGATTCATGAGAAATTATTCACAAAATCTTAAGAAAAAACGACGGATAAGATTTTACAAACAAAGAGTTTTTTGATACCATAGTCTATGGATAAAATTATGGACATAAGATAAATGAGGAGTGATAGCTATGGTTTGCAAAAAATGCGGCGCGCCTCTGATGGAGGACGATCAGTTTTGTCCTGAATGCGGCGCGAAGGTTATAAGAAAAAAACGTTGTCCCGAATGTGGGGAAACGCTTCGGGAAGGCACTCGTTTTTGTCCGAGCTGCGGTGCGGAAGTGGGAGAGGGACGTCCGGCAAAGCGGACGGGTGATGTGGAAATACCTAAGAGGAGAACAGAATCTGAGGAAGTGCCGAGAAGAAGAACGGATATGGAGGAGGCGCCGAGAAGGAAGGCGAACTCTGATGTGCCAAAGAAGAGAGCAAACCCTGCGCCGCCGCCGAAAAAGAGGCCGGTTCAGGACGAAAGGCCCAGAAAGAGAAGGGATTGGGAGGAAGAAGACTGGGACGACGATGATGACGAGGAGAGCGTGGATATTCTTTCCATTATGACGGTTGCTGTCGGCTGTATTCTTCTGGTAATCGTGGCGGTATTGGGTTTTAAATTGTATCAGAGGTATGTACCTAAGAATTATGATAAGGCGGCAGAGGAGCAGGAGGAAGACGTGGAAGAGGATTCTGACGGAGAAGAGCAGGAGGACGGGCAGAGACTGGAGGAGCCGCCTGTGGGTGCGGAAGAGGAGACAGAGGTTGAAGTATCTGTTGAAGGCACGATTGTCGCTGTCGCTGATGTAAGGATCAGAGATAATCCGAGTACGCAGGGAACGACAGTCATTACGACGGCGAAGAAGGGAGACAGCTACGAGTATACGGAGGTCGTAGAGGGCGGCAACTGGTATAAGATCATTCTTCCCGAAGAGTACGGATATGACTTCGGCTATGTCAGTGCGGACTATGTAGAGCCGCAATAACCATTTGCAGGGAAGAACAATAAAACAGGAACCTTTTCCGGGCTGGGACATATGATAATAAAAAGCCCGGGGAGGTTCCTATGTTATTTTCGGAATTAAAGAAAAAGGAAGTCATCAACCTGAAAAACTGCGAGCGGCTGGGAAAGGTGAGCGATTTTGAGTTTGATGAGTGTACGGGACAGATTTTCAAGCTGATTATTCCGGGAGACAATAAATGGTGCGGATTGTTCGGAAGTGAGCCGGATTATGTGATCTGTTATAAGGATATCAAAAAGATCGGACCGGATATTATCGTGGTGGACATATGTATATAACAGTTCAGCCGAACTGAGTGGGCGTGAACCGGACTGTTATTGTTATTTGGTTACCATAAGATAGTTGACATAATGAATATTTTATCCTATAATAATCATGTTGAGTGCAGTGCTTTTCTCTGCAGTTCAAGTACAGGTGGATAAGGAGGATATCCGGGATGAAATGCCCTTTTTGCGGACATGAGAATACGAGAGTAATTGACAGCAGGCCGGCGGAGGACAACAGTTCTATCCGCAGACGGCGTGTCTGTGACGAGTGTGACAAGCGGTTTACCACTTATGAGAAGGTGGAGACGATACCGCTTATTGTCATCAAGAAAGATAATAACAGAGAGACTTATGACAGATCCAAGATCGAAGCGGGTGTATTGAGAGCCTGTCATAAAAGACCTATCAGTGCCAATCAGATCAATCAGCTGGTGGATGAGGTGGAGACGGAAATCTTTAACCGGGAAGAAAAGGAAATTCCCAGTCAGGTGATCGGCGAACTGGTTATGAATAAACTGAAGGATTTAGAGGCTGTTGCCTATGTCAGATTTGCCTCTGTTTACAGGGAGTTTAAGGATATCAATACCTTTATGGAAGAACTGAAAAACGTGCTGGATAAATAAACGGCGAATAAAAACACCTTGCGTTATCGCGAGGTGTTTTGTATTATTGTTTCAGCAGAGAAAAATGAAGGAGTACGGCGATGGCAGGGCTTGCATGTTTTTATCCGGATGTATATCTGGATTCCACATATGAGATTGATTTTGAGGCATTATATCGGGAAGGATTCAGGGGCGTTATTTTTGATATCGACAATACGCTTGTGCCTCATGGCGCGCCTGCCGACGCCCGAAGTATCGCGCTCTTTGAAAGGCTGAGAAACATCGGTTTTGAGAGCGTGCTTTTGTCCAACAACAAGGAACCGCGGGTAAAAATGTTTAACGACGCAGTACATTCGCGTTATATATATAAGGCGGGAAAACCGGGGAAAAAGGGCTATCTGCGCGCTATGCGGATGATGCAAACAGAGCCTTCCGCCACGCTTTTTGTGGGGGATCAGCTTTTTACGGATGTATGGGGCGCGAAACGGGCCGGAATATTGACATATCTGGTCAAGCCTATTCATCCAAAGGAAGAAATTCAGATTGTTTTAAAGAGACGGCTGGAGTGGATTGTGCTGTTCTTTTACAGGCGCTCTCTGAGAAAACAGGAACGGAGAAAGCGGTAAGATGTTTGCAGGCTGCAGAGAACAGGCGGGCCGGAATGGAGGAAAAGGCGGATGGAAATAGACGGTAGGACAAGAACCTGCGGATTGATCGGGTGCCCGGTGGAGCATACGCTTTCACCGGTGATACATAACACGCTGGCGGAAAGATTCGGACATAATCTGGTGTATGTGCCTTTTCCCGTGGAGACGGGGAGGGTAGAGGAAGCGGTGGCCGGGGCGTCGGCGCTGCAGCTTTTGGGACTCAATGTGACGGTTCCCTATAAAGGAGAGGTGATTCCCTGTCTGCGGGAAGTGGATTCTCTGGCGGCATCCATCGGTGCGGTCAACACATTGGTGACAGTACCGGGCGGGTTCAAAGGCTATAATACGGATATGGAAGGGCTTTATCGCGCGATGATGACGGAGCAGATTCAGATCGCAGAAGAGGAGATTATTCTGCTGGGTGCGGGAGGCGCGTCTCGTGCGGTGGCTTATCTGTGTGCCGTGAAGGGAGCGAAGCGGGTTTATCTTTTGAACCGCACGGTAGAAAAGGCGCAGAAGGTGGCTGAAGAAGTAAACGCGTCGGTAGAGCGGCAGGTGATTCTTCCGATGGCGCTTTCGGATTTTAACTGTCTGCCGGAACGGAAGTTTCTGGCGATACAGGGCACTTCCGTAGGGCTTGCGCCTCATGTGGATGATGTAGTGATAGAGGATGAGGCGTTTTATGCAAAAGTTCACACGGGCTTTGATTTGATTTACAGCCCGTGGGAGACGCGGTTTATGAAGCTGGTGAAGGAAAACGGCGGCCGCGCATATAACGGCCTGAAGATGCTTCTTTATCAGGGGATCATTGCCTATGAGCTGTGGAACGGGGTGGAGGTGTCCGAGGAGGACGCGAAAGCGGTTTATGAGAAACTGAAAGAACATTTATAAGGATTCCGTGCAGGCCGAAGCATTTACAGCTGGGACTGTAAGAATCCGAAGATGATATTTTAGTAGTTCGGCATACGGCAGACAAAGGGCCTGTCATCGCAGCTGACAGCTCTGACATGGAGGAAAATATGGGAAATGTAATACTGATCGGCTTTATGGGATGCGGCAAGTCTACAGTTGGGCTTCGTCTGTCCTACCGCCTGCGGCGGACGATCATAGATACGGATAAGGAAATAGAGAAAGAGGAGCAGAGAACCATATCGGATATTTTTGCAACAGACGGAGAGACGTATTTCCGAGACAGAGAAACGGCCTGCCTGCGAAAATTGACGGGCAGCGCAAATAACCAGATTATATCAGTGGGCGGCGGCCTGCCTTTGCGGGAGGAAAACAGGGAACTTCTGCATGAGCTGGGACAGGTTATTTATCTGCGGGCCAAGGGAGAGACAATTTACGAAAGAGTGAAGGGTGACACCACAAGGCCGCTTTTGCAGGTGGATGATCCGCTGAAGAAAATAGGGGCGCTGTTAGATGAGAGAGATCCTTATTACAAGGCGGCGGCAGATGTGGTGATCGCTGTGGACGGCAAAAGTTTTGAACAGATTTTAAATGAGATAGAGGAACATGTAAACGCGAGGGAAGGTAAGGTTTCCGTGGAGGGATGAGAGATGAAGATACTGGTAATTAACGGGCCGAATTTGAATTTTCTGGGGATTCGGGAAAAAAGTGTGTATGGTACGCAGGATTATGATTATCTGCTGCAGATGATTGCGGAGAAAGGGGAGGAGACGAACAGCACGATAGAGGTGTTTCAGAGCAACCATGAGGGCGCGATTATTGATCGGATTCAGGACGCCTATTTTGACGGCACGGAGGGAATTGTGATTAATCCGGGGGCCTTTACCCATTACAGCTATGCCATCAGGGATGCGCTGGCAAGCATTACCGTACCGAAGGTGGAGATCCATATTTCTGATATCACGCAGAGGGAAGAGTTTCGTAAAGTTTCGGTGACGGCACCGGTATGCGACAAGCAGATTTACGGGCAGGGACTGGACGGGTATCTGCAGGCAATCGACTTTATTTTAAACCGTTCAGCCGGCTCATGTTGAGTTTTTTAAGAAAAGAGGTTGAAAAATAGAGTTTTTTAGTATAAACTAGAAAAGAATTATATTTGTGAAAGCTTAGGAGGAGATAGAAATATGGTATCAGCGGGTGATTTCAGAAACGGCATTACCGTCGAGATGGAAGGTAATGTTTATCAGATAATTGAGTTTCAGCATGTAAAACCGGGCAAAGGCGCAGCTTTTGTCAGAACGAAGCTGAAAAATATCATCAACGGCGGTGTGGTGGAAAAGAGTTTCCGTCCCACTGAGAAATTCCCACAGGCACGTATTGACAGAAAGGACATGCAGTATTTATATTCGGACGGCGATCTGTTCAATTTCATGGATACGGAGACCTATGACCAGATCGCGTTGAACGCGGAGTCGGTAGGCGATGCGCTGAAATTCGTGAAAGAGAACGAGATGGTTAAGATCTGTTCCTACAATGGCAATGTGTTCGCAATCGAGCCGCCGCTGTTTGTGGAGCTGGAGATCACCGATACCGAGCCGGGATTTAAGGGCGATACCGCTACAGGTGCGACAAAGCCCGCTATTGTGGAGACCGGCGCAAAGGTCATGGTGCCGCTGTTTGTGGAAAACGGTGAGAAGATCAAGATTGACACCAGAACAGGCGAGTATCTGTCCAGAGTATAAAACCGCTAAATTACGTCAAAGCCCATAAGACAATATAGACGCAAGTCTGTATTGTCTTTTTTTGCGCGATAAGCAGAGTCAGAAGATGGCGAGGACAGGATGCATGCTTGCATGCAAGACTGTCAGAGACAGCTTATGACGAGCAACGCGAATGAGAAATGCGAAGCATTTCGAATCTGCTTAGATTGCGGGCAGAGTCAGAAATCAAATATTGTCCGGAGAGAATGGGAAAGAGGAGAATATGGGATTTCAGAAATTTGTAGATATGATCGTGGATCTATTACAGGAAAGAATGGGAGAAAACTATGAGATCAGAGTGATTCATGTAACGAAAAACAATGATGTGGAGCAGACAGGAATTGCCATAACAAGGCAGGAAGACAGCATTTTTCCGACTATTTATCTGGAGGGGCTGTATCAGGAGTATCGGGAAGGTGAGCTTCTCGGCGTTCTTGTGGAACGGATCATCAATTGCCACGAGGAACAGTCTATGGCACTGGATCTGGACATGGATTTTTTTCGTGATTACAGCAGGGTGAAGGACAGAATCTTCTATAAGCTGGTCAGCTTTGAAAAGAATAAAAAGTTTTTGAGGGATGCGCCCCATCTGAGGTGGCATGATCTGGCGATTGTGTTTTACTATGCGATGGAGGAGAATATGGTAGAGGGCGGTTCTATTACGATCAAAAGACAGCATATGCTGATGTGGAAACAGAATGCGGAATCTCTCTATCGAATTGCCGGATGCAATACGAAGCGGGGCATGCCGGAACTTCTCGTTTCCATGGGGGAATTGATTTCGGAAATGACGGGGGTCGCCGTGCGGGAGGATGATGCGGCGCCGATGTATGTGCTGACAAATCAGGAAAAGCATTTCGGCGCTTCGACTATGTTGTATTCCGAGAAGATTGGGCGGCTGGCAGAGCAGTTTGGCTGCGATCTTCTGATTCTGCCGAGTTCTGTCCATGAGGTGCTGCTGATACCCGATGACCATGTGAGGGAATATGCCTTTTACAGACAGATGGTGGAGGAGGTTAACCGGACCCAGGTGGAGCCGGAAGAAGTGCTTTCTTACGGGTTGTACCGCTATTGCCGAAAAAATTCGGAAATAGAGGAAATTATTTCTTGAGCGCGATTACTTGACAAGTGTGTCCGCTTGCGGTATGATACAAAAGATGTAACAAATTTGTAACAATTTATAGGTTGCGGATTTGATTACAAGGCGGGCACCCGTAGTCTAATGGATAAAACGTAGGCCTCCGACGCCTTTGATGCAGGTTCGAGTCCTGTCGGGTGCATAAAATCATGGGTTTCCGGGATGATATGCGAATATTGTCCCGGAAATTCTGAGGCTGAAAGATGGATTATGGCTACAGCAGAGATTTGCGGGTGCCGCATTACACATTGCCAGTTCCGTTCCGGGTTGACGAGGGGGACTACGGTTCCGGGTCGGCGGATGGAGGAGTTTCATGAATATGACAAACAATACCATATGGGAGGGTCTGAAGGCAAAGTTCGAAGCGTTCAAAAACTGGCTGGTACGATACTCCAAAATTGTTCTTCCTGTCATTTTAGTGGTCTGTGTCGCGTTAACGATTGTGATTGCGATTCAGGCGAATAAGCGGAAGGTGGAGCAAGAGGAAACGGTGGTTATGCCGGAAGAAAATGCAGGTGAAGAGGATGCGTTGCTTAATGTGCCGGAGGTGCCGTTAGAGAAAGATGCTGTTCCGGGGATCAACGAGTTATTTGACGTCTACTATAAAGCCATGGTAGAAGGCGATACAGCGACTATGGAGAAGCTGGTCTATTATATGGATGCGACAGAGATCCTGAGAGCGGCGGAAACAAGCAAATATATCGATTCCTATCCGCCTTTGGAAATTTACACCAAGGCAGGGCCGAAGGAAGGCACTTATATTGCCTATGTTTATGCGGAGTTAAAGTTCCATGATTATGATAAACCGATTCCGGGTATGCGGACGTATTATGTGTGTACCAATGAGGACGGCGAACTTTACATCAACGAGGACGGCGAGGAAAGCGATAACGAGCTGCACTATATGCGGGAAATCCAACTGCAGGCTGATGTGATTGATCTGAATAATAAAGCGGCAGAGGCTTATAACAAGATGGTGGTAGATGATCCGCTGTTGGCTGATTTTCTTCTGGAGCTGCGGACAGAGATTGAGAAGAATGTAGGTGAAGCGCTGGCTCGTGCAGAGCAGAGCGAGGAGCCGGAAGAGGCAGAGGAAGAGACGCCCGAGGAAACCGGGGAAGAAGCGCCTGTTGAGGTCGTTACCAAGGTAAAGACGATAGATGTGGTTAATATAAGAACTTCTGACAGCGAGACGGCGGATAAGCTGGGCAAGGCCGCTGTGGGAGATGAGTTTGAACTGCTGGAAGAGAAGGGCAACGGCTGGAGTAAGATTAAGTACGATGGCGGCGAAGCTTTTATCAAGAGCGATTATCTGGAGCCTTCCGAGACAATGACAGCGTCTGATACAGAACAGGTTGAGGACGAGGAAGACGAGGATACACAGGAACAGGCCGATAACAGTGAGGAGTCTGCGGCTGTAACCGGTACGGTAACGGTTAAGGAAAATGTCAGAGTGCGAAGCGGCGCAAGCGAAACGTCGGATAAGATAGCCACGGCTTACACGGGTGAAAAGCTGGAAGTGATTATGAAGCAGGCGGACGGCTGGACCAAGATTAAGTACAACGGTAAGACCGCCTATGTAAAGTCGGAGTTTGTGGAGTAAAATTGATTAAAACCAAATAAAACGGAAAGACTGGACAGATGAGGGTATATTCTCTCATCTGTTTTTTTGCCGGAAAGCGGCAGAGGCAGATATTGTGCAAAGAAAGGAGTGATATCCATGAAACATGACGACGAGGTGGTTTTGAAGGAAATACAGAAAAATACGCAGATGGGAATGACGGCGATTGACACGATTCTGGACAAGATCGGGAACGATGAGTTTTCCATAACATTGTCCAGACAGTCCCTGCATTATGCGGATATTCATAACCGGGCGCTGGATCAGATTCTGCAGCAGGACGGGGAGGGGTATCGCGGCAGTCAGATCGGGGAAATGATGCTCAAAGGAAGCATACATGCGAATACGGCCTTCAATATCAGCACGGAGCATCTGGCAGAGATGATGATTCAGGGGAGCAACAGAGGGATTACCAGCATGTGGAAGAGTTTAAAACACAACGGTCTTGCTGCGAATGCGACAGTGGAGCTGGCAAAGGAGTTGATGGACTTCGAAGAAAAAAGTATAGAGCGTTTAAAGGAATATCTGTAGGCGAAGCTTATCCATAGCTGTAGAAGTGAAAAACACTTGAGAAAAGCAAATATTTATAGGAAGATGTGAAGCGCACCTTGCTTTGTATACAAGTATTTTGGTATTATTGTACAATATATCTAAAAAAAGCGGAGAAATTTTTACACTTTAATTCGCTAAATTATCTTGTGGATTTCCATATGACATACTATAATGATACATGGTAATGTATACAAGCAAGAAGGAGGACATAATGAGATGTCATATGTTGATGAGGTTTACGAGTTAGTTGTAGCGAAGAATCCCGCTCAGCCGGAGTTCCATCAGGCGGTGAAGGAGGTACTGGAGTCTCTGCGTGTTGTGATTGAGGCGAACGAGGATGCTTACAGAAAGGATGCGCTTTTAGAGCGTCTGACAGTTCCGGAGAGAATCGTGCAGTTCCGTGTTCCCTGGGTGGATGACAAGGGACAGGTACAGGTGAACAACGGGTTCCGCGTGCAGTTCAACAGCGCGATCGGTCCTTATAAGGGAGGATTGCGATTCCATCCTTCCGTAAACCTGGGTATCATCAAATTCTTGGGCTTTGAGCAGATTTTCAAAAATTCCCTGACAGGTCTGCCGATCGGCGGCGGCAAGGGCGGTTCCGATTTTGACCCTAAGGGAAAATCCGACAGAGAAGTGATGGCATTCTGCCAGAGCTTTATGACAGAGCTCTGCAAACATATCGGTGCAGACACAGACGTACCTGCCGGAGATATCGGTGTCGGCGGCCGTGAGATCGGTTTTATGTTTGGACAGTATAAGAGAATCCGCAATCTGTATGAGGGCGTTCTGACCGGTAAAGGTCTTACTTACGGCGGTTCTCTTGCAAGAACGGAGGCGACCGGTTACGGTCTGCTTTATCTGACAGAGGAGATGTTAAAGTGCAACGGTAAGGATATCAAAGGCAAGACAATTGCTGTGTCCGGTGCGGGTAACGTGGCGATCTATGCGATCCAGAAAGCACAGCAGCTGGGCGGCAAGCCTGTGACCTGTTCTGATTCCACAGGCTGGATTTATGATCCCGACGGTATCGACGTAGCGACTCTGCAGGAGGTGAAGGAAGTGAAGCGTGCCCGTCTGACAGAGTATGCGGCAAAGCGACCTAACGCAGAGTATCATGAGAAAAAGAACGGCGAGCACGGCGTATGGAGCGTGAAATGCGATATCGCCCTTCCCTGCGCAACCCAGAACGAGCTGGATTTGGAAGATGCGAAGATGCTTGTGGCAAACGGCTGCTTCGCGGTGGCAGAGGGCGCAAACATGCCTACTACCATGGAGGCGACCGAGTATCTGCAGAAGAACGGCGTGCTGTTCTGCCCCGGTAAGGCGTCCAACGCAGGCGGTGTGGCAACTTCCGCACTGGAGATGAGCCAGAACTCCGAGAGACTTTCCTGGACTTTCGAGGAAGTAGATTCCAAGCTGCAGGGTATTATGGTAAATATTTTCCACAGTCTGGATGAGGCGTCCAAGAAGTATGGCAAGGAAGGCGACTATGTGGCAGGCGCGAATATCGCCGGCTTTTTAAAGGTTGCTGAGGCCATGAAGGCACAGGGGGTTGTGTAGGAAATATAGGAAAAGGGCGAAACTCCCGTAAACACTGATGTTGCGGGAGTTTTTTCTTTTTTCCAAAAGAGAGATAAATGCAGATAAATACATTTACTTTCTGTTAATAATACGCATATAATACGCAAAATATATTGATATTTATGCAATAAGAAAAAGGAGATTTCTCTCCTTTACATCTAGTTGACCTCGGCTAAAAGCTGATCCTTTGTTGTGTGTGTAGGTTCCTTTGGTAACATCATTTTTCATGGAGTGTCCCATTATCAATTTAATACAGACCTCGTTGGCACCTATATCGTTCATAATTGAAGCGAATGTATGTCTGCCATCATGCGGTAAGTGCTGCATACCGAGGCGGTTGATACATGTATTGAAGTTAGAACTTACATATGTGTAATGATTTCAATTTAATACCGCATATTGTCTTTCACAACTAAACAGTATTCATAGCATTGTGAAAAGATTCGGATTTCGTATAGTGTTTGAGTTCTTCACAGCACTGTGTTATCCATTCGATAAAAAAGCTGACACGTTTTTTATTACTTTTTAAATAAGAAATGTGGTAGTCAACTGATAATTCCGGATCAGTAACAGGTATGAAAATACGGTCATTATTATCAAATCGATAGTGTTGGGTTATTCTTGTAGAAGTTGTTACAATATCACTGTTTCGTACAAGCTGGTTGTATATAATAACATTATCACATAATTCCAATTTTGTATCAGGCTCTAATTCTTTCCAAAATGCCGCCTGACTGCGAAAAAAAGAACCGCCGACATCAAGAATCAGGATGGAAGCAGGTTTCAAATCTCTGATTGACACCTCCTGCAGCTTTGCTAATGGGCTGTCTTTCGTTACAGACAACATAAAATGTTCATGTACGAGTGGTCTGCTGATAATATCGGGATGCTCTATATGCCGGAAGGAAATCAGAACATCCTTTTTGGCGTTTAACAGGTATGCTGCCTCATTTTCAATATCATCATATAGTGTGGATTCCATTTCTTTTTCATGTCTTGTATAAGAATATCTTGGAGTGAAATACCACATAGGACCGGGATCACAGAATCCGACTTTTATAGTGGAATCTCTTTTGGCATAGTCGTGAAGTTCTGATTTTGCCAAATCAAGCTGCGCAAGAATCAAATTTGTATGTTTCAGTAATATGCTCCCTGCTTCATTTAATACTAATTTATTCTTATTGCGGTCAAAAAGCGGCATATTCAGTTCATGCTCTAACCTTTTCAGCATGGCGCTTAATGTCGGCTGGGAAATGTGTATTTTCTCTGCGGCTTGTGTCATTGATTCGCACTCAGCTATGGCCTTGAATTGGATTAATTGTGTAAGTTCCATAATGTCTCTCCCATTGGTTTATAGATTTTGTCTATTGTTATATTAACGATAAGTATTGGATAATATGCAGGAACTCTAATATAATTGAAAAAAATCAAATATATATCTGTAATAAGACGATAGATATATCCTATGATATGTTTGGAAAAAAGTCAAGTTTGTCATATGGCAGTAGGTCTGGGAATGGCTGAATGGAAATAAATTTCTATGCCTGAGGAGGGAATAAAATTGATGGAAACTGAAAACCGTATGGGAACTGCACCTGTCCAACGTCTGCTTTTGGTAAATTCTGTGCCGCTTATGCTTTCCTTACTGTTTAGTACGCTTTATAATACTGTGGATAGTATGTTTATTGCGCAAATTGATGAAGAAGCGCTTACTGCCGTTTCTCTTGCTGCTCCGATGCAGCTTTTGATGGATGCGCTTGGCAGTGGTATTGCTTTGGGACTGAATGCCGCTGTTTCAAAGGCACTTGGAGAAAAGGACAGGGATACAGTACAAAAAACGGTTTCAGCAGGGCTTTTCCTTGCATTTTGCGCATGGGGGATTCTTGCAGTGATTGGAATGACGGCAGTTAAACCATTTTTCGTTTGGCAGTCCGGAGGAAATGATAAGATTGCTGCCTATGGAATCAGCTATCTTTCTATCTGTATGATTTTTTCGTTAGTGAGCATGATGCAATGGGTTTTTGACCGCTGCCTGATTGCAACTGGTCATTCCTCGCTTTTTCTTATATCTCTTGGCGGAGCATCTTTTGTTAATTTGGTTCTTGATCCTGTATTTATCTTTGGCTGGTTTGGTCTGCCTGCTATGGGTACGGCTGGTGCAGCGATAGCTACTATGATTGGAAAAACCTGTGGGGCGTTTATTGCTCTTTTCCTGAATCTTCGATATAACAAGGAAATTCCAATACAGTTTACACTCCGTCCAAATATCCGCTGTCTGGCTGGTATCCTGCGTGTCGGTACTCCAACAGCATTTATGCAGGGACTTACTTCCGTAGCAGGTATTTTGATGAATACAGTGCTGGTTGCATTTTCGCCTACTGCTGTTGCGGTGGCTGGTATATGCAGCCGGATTCAGAATCTTTCCCTGATTGGCGTTCATGGGATATGTTTGGGAATGATTCCGATTGTTGCCTATAATTATGGTGCAAAGAACGGGCAGAGAATCTTTCGTACATTGCGTTGGGCATTGGTTGATACTATTATGATTTTTTCAGTATTGTTTCTTGCGTTGGAGCTTTTGCCCAAACAAATACTTTTATTGTTCAATGCATCTGAACAGATGTTTCTTATTGGAATTCCTGCTATTAGAATCCTTTCGCTCAGTTATTTTATTTCTGTGTCCGGTGTTTTGGTTTCTCATTTTTTTCAAGCACTTGGGAGGGCAGTTTCCAGTATGATATTGACACTGGTAAGGCAGGTGTCTTTTTGCTTCCATGTGCGGCTCTGTTTGCACAGACAGGGCATATTGAGGCAGTATGGTTTGCTTATGTCTTTGCAGAACTTTTGGCACTGCCAATTATGTTGCTTCTGCTTAAACGAGTTAAAAAAACATTGGCGTATTTACGGTAAAAGGAATGGTATATGCGGCAAGTTGATAGATTTTATCTATGGTTTTATTGATAGATAGTATTAGACATTAATGATTATATTTTATATCATGAAAAGGAACAATGAAACTTTGGGATAATCACAATATAAAAAAGGGAGAATGAAAATGAAAGTATTATTGTTGAATGGAAGCCCACATGAACATGGATGTACTTACACTGCATTAAAGGAAGTTGCGGAAAGCCTGCGTTCTAATGGAGTAGAGGCAGAACTGCTTTGGATTGGAGCAAAACCTATTTCCGGCTGTATTGGATGTGGTAAATGTGGAAATGCAGGTATGTGTGTGTTTAACGATCAGGTAAACGAAATCCACAAACGCATGGACGAATTTCAAGGACTGATTATCGGTTCTCCTGTGTATTATGGAGGTCCCAGTGGTCAGATTAAGTGTTTTCTTGACAGGCTTTTCCAGAGTTCTCTTTTCGAGTGGAAGGGCAAACTCGGTGCAGCAGTTGTTTCATGCAGAAGAGGCGGAGCTTCCATGGCATTCCAAAGCCTGAATATGTATTTTACTATTTCAAACATGCAGGTTGTAGGTTCACAATATTGGAATCAGGTGCATGGTTTCACACCGGAAGATGTGGAAAAGGACGAAGAAGGTTTGCAGACTATGCGCATACTTGGGCAGAATATGGCATGGCAGCTTAAAAATATGGAGGCTGGAAAGAAAGAAGGGGTTGAACTTTCTGAGTATGAGGAGCGTATGTGGACGCATTTTATAAGATAATATCAACTTGTAAAAGATTATAACTGGTTGTATCAGTCCTGTATATTATTGCTCAAGCAATAAAACCGCCATTACTTTTTTCATAATCCCCGTAAGATATTTGTTCTTATGATAGACAAGATGATAATAACGGTCAAAGCTCTCATCTGTAATAACGATTTCACTGAGGGCAAGGCTGTTTAGTTCTTCTTCAACAGTTTTTCTTGGCAGTATTGCATAGCCAAGCCCGTCTTTTAGCCATGCGGATCAGTGATAACGTACTGATGCTCTCGGTGTAAGGAACAGGTGTTAATCCATGCCTGAAAAAGGCTGCTTCTACACTGTTCCTTGTGCCGCTGCCTTTTTCCCGCAGCAGAAGCGGTTTTGTGTGCAGGTCAGCAATCGTCATTTTGTCTGTATGCAGATCAGGCGAACAGACAACACACATTTTTTCCGAATACAAAAGTCTGCTTTCAAATTTTGTCTGTCCGGGAATGCTGTCTACAATGGCAATATCAATCTTATTATCTGCAATCATTCTTTCTATTTCACTGGCATTGCTGACATGGACATTCAGCATAATGCCGTCTATTTCTGACTTTATCTTTTGAATCCACGCAGAAAGATATGTTTCGGCACAAGTGACATTCACACCGATACGGCAGGTCAAAGAGGTTTTATCATTGCGGATGACGTCTACGGATTCATCAAATTGTGCAAGAATTGTATCTGCATACTGACAAAGCAGTTTCCCTGTTTCGGTAATATATATCTGCCTGTTCATACGTTCAAACAGCTTTGTATCATAAAATGTTTCCAGTTCACGAATTGCAATGCTTACCGCAGGCTGCGACATATTCAGCTTATCGGCTGTTACTGTTATGCTTCCCAATTCGCAGACCGTCTTAAATATGCTTAAATGCCGTAATGTCATATGATTCCTCCGATACATAAGTAAATACTTATGTATTTTATATTAGTATTTGAATTGATTGATGTCAATCATACAAATATAATATGGTGGAGGCAGGTAGTCGAAAAAAGGGGGAAAGAAGAATATGAGCAGGCGGGATAAAAAAACAATCATCCGTTTATTTTCTTCTTTTATCAAAATCGGCGCTTTTACATTCGGCGGCGGTTACGCGATGATTCCGTTGATACAAAAGGAGGTTGTTGAAAAAAGAAAATGGATTACAGATAAAGAAATTCTTGAGATTATCGCCATTGCAGAAAGCACACCCGGTCCGATAGCGGTAAATGCGGCAACTTTTATCGGGTACAAAACAGCAGGATTTTGGGGGGCATTGGGAGCGACAATGGGAGTTGTGCTGCCTTCGTTTCTAATCATTGCCGCAGTATCGCTTATTCTTCGGCAGTTTGAAAACCTGAAAGCCGTAAAGTTTGCGTTTGAGGGTATCCGGGCCGGTGTCCTTGCCCTGATTGTAAAGGCTCTTGTTTCTATGTATAAGCAATGTCCCCGGAATAATATTTCTTATATCATAGCTGCCATTGCGTTTCTCCTTGTCACATTTTTCGGGTTAAATGTCCCGGCTGTAATTATCGTCTGTGCTGTAATAGGATTGGTTTATTCCATTATGGCAGAAAGAAGGGAAAAGCATTGATATATTCGGAACTGTTTATTAATTTCTTAAAAATAGGAGCGTTTACCTTTGGAGGCGGTTATGCCATGCTGCCGCTCGTTCAGGAACAGGTCATGGCGCAGGAGTGGCTGACCGAAGAAGAGCTTATCAATTTTATTGCTGTCAGTGAAAGCACTCCGGGGCCGTTCGCCATCAATATATCTACCTATGTGGGAATGGAAACAGGTGGACTATTCGGTGCATTTTGCGCTACGCTTGGTGTGGTATTTCCTTCTTTTGCCATTATACTGATTATTGCACGATGTTTCGGACCGTTTCAGGAAAGCAGAGTCATAAAGGGGTGCATGGCAGGGTTAAAGCCTGCTGTGATTGGACTGATTGCTGCGGCTGTTGTTTCTACCGGAAGAACAGTTCTTTTCCCAAACGGTATGTCTCTATCTTCCCTTTTGTCGGTTTCCTTTATGGTTCCTGCATTGATTTTTGTGGGGATGTTTATTTTAGCCTTGAAAAAGGCACACCCAGTCATCATTATTATTTTGTCAGGCATAATAGGGATTGGGGCAGGACAATTATTCAGAATCATATGAAGTTGCGTTTCTGAAGAAAAGATGATAGACTTAAAAAAATACTTTAATAAAGTTTGGGTGATAGAATGGACAAGAAAAAGAATACAAATATGGAAGTGAAGAGGAAAAACAGAAATGAAGTTTTTCGTTATATCTGCAGGCATGGGACGGTATCAAACCCGGATATTTCTTATGACCTGAAAATAAGCCTGCCGACAGCGACACAGATCACAAAAGAACTGTTAGAGCAGGGGCTGATTGAAGAGAAGGGGGAATTACAGTCTACCGGAGGCAGAAGGGCAAAGGCATTATCAGCAGCTGTGAATGTAAAGTTGGCAGTAGGGCTGGATATTACCAAGAACCATATTACATTAGTGCTTACAAATATCGCAGGGGAAACGCTGCGGTATGAGCGTATTTGCCAGCCGTTTGTTTCGGAGGAAGGATATTACCGAAAAGTCAGTGAAATGCTGGAGGAATTTTTGGATGGAAGCAATGCAGACAGGGAGAGGATTTTAGGGATCGGCATATCCTTTCCGGGCATCATAGATCTGGACAGGGAACTGATTGCTTTTTCCCATATATTGGGCGTGGAGAATTTACCCTTTGCATCCGTGAGCCGTTTTTTTGCCTATCCCTGTTCTTTTTTGAATGATGCCAATGCGGGGGCATATGCCGAAGGGTTCCACAAAGAGGAGGCGCAGCCTTTCTTTTATCTGTCCCTTAGCAATACGGTCGGAGGCGCGGTTTTCAGTAAGAATGAATTGATGCAGGGGAAGAATTTCCGCTGTGGGGAAGTGGGGCATATGACAGTTGTTGCAGACGGAGAACGCTGCTATTGTGGGAAAAAGGGATGTCTGGACGCATATTGTGCTGCCGGGCGGCTGTCAGGGCTGACAGATGGAAAGCTGGAACAGTTTTTTGAGCAGCTTGATCAGGGAAAAACGGAGATGGTAAAAGCATGGGATTCCTATACGGACTATCTGGCAATCGCAGTGAATAATATACACATGGTTTTGGACTGTGACATTGTCCTTGGCGGGTATGTTGGAAGCTATATGGGCGCACACCTTCAGGACATATGGGATAAAGTATCGGAAAGGAATACCTTTGGGGAAAAGGAGTCCTATGTGAGAGCCTGTAATTATAAAGTGGCGGCTGCGGCATTAGGCGCAGCGCTCAAGATAACGGAATCCTTTGTCAGCCAAATATAGGATTGGAAATCATGCTTTGAGGAAGAAGTTTCAGAGATGGAACTTCTTTTTTTGTGCATTTTTTATAAAGGATAAAGTGTTCTTTTAAATAAAACGACGGAAATATGTATTTTGCGAAAAACACATTGACAGAAACTTGGGCCGGATATAAAATTAAAAACATAATAAATGTATTTAATAAAGTAATAAATAAATAATGTTAAAAAGAAGAGGGTAGAAGTGCGGGAACAATCCGTAATGAACGGGATCGATGTTGCGGAGTATCCATAGAAAATGAACAGATTAATAAAATTATAACAGGAGGAAAACATCATGGAAGGTAAAATGAAAGTGGCGGTAATGCTGGGAATCGGCAAAATGGGATTCGAGGAGAGGGATATCCCGAAAGCAAAGGACAATGAGGTGCTTGTAAAGTTAGAGTATGTGGGGATCTGCGGCAGTGACCTGCATTATTATGAAACAGGAGCAATCGGTGATTATGTGGTAAAGCCGCCCTTTGTGCTTGGGCATGAGCCGGGAGGAACGGTTGTTGAGGTGGGTAAGAATGTGACGCATTTGAAAGTCGGTGACAGGGTGGCATTGGAGCCGGGAAAGACCTGCGGGCACTGCGAGTTCTGTAAGACAGGGCGTTATAATCTCTGCCCGGATGTAGTCTTTTTTGCAACGCCGCCGGTGGACGGGGTATTTCAGGAATATGTGGCGCATGAAGCGGATCTGTGCTTTAAGCTGCCGGATAATGTAAGCACCATGGAAGGCGCGCTGATCGAGCCTCTGGCAGTAGGGTTCCATGCCGCTATGCAGGGAGGCGCAAGGGCAGGACAGACAGCGGTGGTCATGGGTGCAGGCTGTATCGGTCTTGTGACGATGATGGCTTTAAAGGCAATGGGCGTTTCTAAAGTATATGTGGTGGATATCATGGAAAAACGTCTCAGAAAGCATTGGAGCTGGGCGCTGACGGTGTGATCAACGGAAGCAAAAGTGATGCGGTGGAGGAAGTAAGAAAACTGACAGATGGAAAGGGATGTGACCTTGCAGTGGAGACCGCAGGCACACAGATCACAACGGTACAGACAATACATATGACCAAGAAGGGTGCGACGATCGTGCTGGTAGGCTACAGCAAGAGCGGGGAGATGACACTGCCCATGAGCCTTGCGCTGGATAAGGAACTGACCTTCAAGACGGTATTCCGTTACCGCCATATCTACCCGATGGCGATTGAGGCAGTTGCGGCAGGCAAAGTGAACCTGAAAGGTATCGTGACGGATGTATTCGAGCTGGATGAAGCGCAGAAGGCTATGGACTACAGCGTAAACAATAAGGCGGATATCGTAAAAGCAGTCATCCGTATTGCCGAATAGCTATATGGGAGCGGTAAAAATTTTACGGGCGTTGGATCTGATAAAGGGAAGGTGAATTCAGCCGGTATTTATAAGGAGGGTTACGATGGAGCAGAAAAATACGGATGTAAAAGTGCCATTGATCAGCAAGATCGCATATGGCATGGGTGATGTAGGATGTAATTTCAGTTGGATGTTTGTCGGAAATTTTCTGATGATTTTTTATACAGATGTTTTTGGGATAGGGATGAGTGCGGTTGCGGGATTGATGCTGTTCTCCCGGTTTTGGGATGCAATCAATGATCCGGTGATCGGAGGGCTTACTGATAAAACGCATACAAGGTGGGGAAGATACCGCCCATGGCTTTTGATTGCGGCGCCGCTGACTGCGGTTGTGCTGATGATGACCTTTTGGGCGCACCCGGACTGGTCATCCACTGCCAAGATTATATATATGGCGGTAACTTACTGTATTCTGGTATTGGGCTATACCTGTGTCAATATCCCTTATGGAACGTTGTGCGGGGCAATGACACAGAATATCGAGGAAAGGGCAAAGATCAATACCTTTCGTTCTGTCAGTGCGATGGTGGCGATTGGTATCATCAATATCATAACAGTTCCGCTGATTGCAGCATTGGGGCAGGGAAACGATAAGAGAGGCTATCTTCTGATCGCTGTTATTTATGGATGTATTTTTGCAGCCTGCCACATTTTCTGTTTTGCCAAGACGAAGGAAGTAGTGGAAGTGCCTGAGAAAGAAAAGACATCCCTGAAAGTACAGTTATCCGCTGTTGCAAAGAACAGGCCATATATTATTGCGGTTGCAGGGCAGTTTTTGTTTGGGGTAACGCTTTATGGAAGAAATGCAGATGCGCTTTATTACTTTACTTATGTGGAAGGGAATCAGGCATTGTTCAGTACATATTCACTTTTCATCATTATTCCTTCCATTATCGGGGCAGCCTGCTTTCCGGTAGTATTCAGGCTGACGAACAATAAAGGACGTTCCGCTTCCATTTTTGCACTGCTTACAGGAATCAGCATGTTCTGTATGTATTTCTTTACTGTGCAGGCATCACCTGTTCCGTTTTATCTGTTTTCGTGTCTGGCACAGTTTTTCTTCTCAGGGTTTAATACGGCAATCTATGCGATCGTGCCGGACTGTGTGGAATACGGGGAATGGAAAACAGGGCTTCGCAACGATGGTTTCCAGTATGCGTTTATTTCTCTGGGAAATAAGATTGGGATGGCGATCGGAACTTCTGTTTTAGCGGCGGTTCTGGGAAGTTTTGGATATGTGGCGAACCAGCAGCAGAATCCGGCGGTATTGGCTGTGATCAAGCATTCCTTTACGACGGTTCCCGGTGTATTGTGGATCGTGACAGCGGCAGTCCTGTATTTTTATCGGCTGAACAAGAAAGCCTATAATAAGATCGTGCAGGAGATTCAGGAACGGAAGGAGAATGGCAAAAATTCGGATCGTTAATCAGATAATTGACAATCAATAAAGGATAAGAGGGAACCGACAGGATAAGTATTTGCCTGTTTGGTTCCTTTGCCGTATCATGGTATCAAAGCGTATTTGGAAACCAATCAACCGTTCCTGCGAGCAGTTCTTTGCATTCCGCATCATCTCCGCCGCATTCTGCGGCGCTTTTATTGTATTCCGAAAAAGAACCTGATATAATACCAACTTTAAGGAGGAGGTCTTGTGATTACTGTCGCGATATGTGATGACGAAAAATATATAGCGGATCAAATCATGAAACTGGTGTCCGATTTTTTTCGTGTAAAAAATATGGAAGTATCCATGATCTGTTTTGCAAGCGGAGAGGAACTGTTGAAATGTGACAGAGACATAGACATTCTGTTTCTCGACATTCAGATGAAGGGCATAGGCGGCATGGAGGCGGCCCGAGAACTGCGCAGACGTGGTTTTAAGGGCTATATCATCTTTATCACAATCTTAAAGGAGATGGTGTTCCAATCCTTTGAAGTGCAGGCGTATGATTATCTGGTGAAACCGATTCGGGAGCGACAGTTTGGAAAGACAATGGAGCGTCTGTTTGCATCCATGAAGAATGTCAGTGAGGAAAAGCTGCTGGTGCAAAAGGGATATGAAAGAAGTATTATTTCCTTTGATGAAATTGTTTACTGCGAAATCATTGACAGAAAGGTGTATCTGCATCTGGCGTCATCGGAGGTCGTGGATTTTTATGACAGGATTGAAAATCTGGAGACCAGGCTGGACGGCAGATTTTTCAGGTGCCATCGAAGTTTCCTGATTAATCTGAAATATTTAAAGAGTTATAAAAACGGTATGGCATATATGGAAAACGGCGAGGAAATCCCTATTTCACGCCTTCGAAGCAAAGAGTTTTCTGAAGTGATTTTGCAGTATATGAAGGAATGGAGACTGTGAGATGGAGGATTATATCGATTTTTTCAACAGATATATTCTGGGTAATGCCCCAATAGTGATCGGCTTTTACTTTTTTACCAAATTTCTGAATAAAAAGGTGAAGATTTATTATTATCTGTTGTTTGCGGTGATTGGATTTGCAGTGATGCAGATGGCTTACGAGGGGAGTATTGTCCAATATCTAATATATACGCTGCTTCTTATGGCAGCCGGGATTTTACTTTGCCGTGCCGGATGGAAGTCTGTTATTTTATATGCGGCGCTGACGGTGGAGATTATGGAGCTCAGTCTTGGAATGGCCAATTCCCTGTCAGGGATGCTGTATCCGCTGACATCTTCATGGAACCGGAATGTCATTGCCGTGTTGTCTGTATTGCTCGGAAGTGCGGCGTTGACGCTGGCTGCCGTATGTTACCACGCGGCGTACCGTTATTTTTCATATTATGAAACGCTGGAAAAGCAATACCTTTTTACGATTCTGATTCCCATATTGATGATCTTTTTCATGGATGAGTATATCGGTTCCATTATTTATGGAAATATTACGGTCAAAAATGCAGGAGGTATAGTTATTGATACAAACTATAATCAGATGTTTATCATTCAGCTTTTCGGGATGGCAAGTCTGTTCTGTCTGATGTTTGCCTACAAAAAACTGCTGCAGAATTTTCATCTGAGTATGGAATTGTCGCTGCTTGTACAGGAGGAAGAGTCTTTGAGTCGGTATGTGGAGGAGGCGCGGGCGCGCTATGAGAAGACAAAAGCATTTCGGCACGATATTAAAAATCATATTACGGTTGTGAAGGATCTTTTGCAAAGTGGGAAATCGGAACAGGCGCTTACTTATATCGGTGATCTGGCGGATATGACAGAGACGCTTTCGTTTCCGTGCAGCACCAATAATCCGGTAGTGGATATTCTGGTGGGAAATAAATTGGGGATAGCAAAGAGTATGGGAATTGACGCCAGATGTTCCCTGTTTTTACCGCATCCCTGTCTGATACGCGATATTGATTTGGGGATTATTTTGTCAAATGCCTTAGACAATGCCATCCAAGCCTGTAAGAATGCCAATGACGTCGCTGAAAAACAGATTTGCGTGTCCGGGCGTATACAGGGAGATTTTGTCCTGCTGGAAGTGGAGAACAGCTTTCAGGGAAACGGACGGATGGAAAAGGGAACGGGTCTGTCGAATATAAAGGCGGTAACGGAAAAATATCAGGGGGCAATGAATATAAAAACGCAGGGAATGTCCTTTCTCCTTAGCGTATTGCTTGTCATTCCACGGCATACGGAAAGCATCCCACGGCAAATCCGTTAAATTCTGTTTTGGTATGTCGAAAAGGATAGTGGAGACATATTTTGCGGGATATGCCGTAAAGAAAAAGGAGGATTAGCATATGGCAATGGAAATCAGCGTAAAAGGAAGTAACTACCAAATCGATTATGCGGATCGTCTGCAGGCAGAAAGGGAGGAGGCAAAGAAGGCCGAAAACAGACAGAGCGAGGAAAAGGCGGCGGAACAGAGACAGGTGCAGCAGGATGCGTACATCGGCAGTGAAAAGTCGGATGAGAAGCCGAACGGACTGTACTATGTAGGGCAGGATGAGAACGGCAATAAAAAGGTTTATTTTAATGACCCGAAAAAGGCCGGTAAAGCAGATGATAAGAAGAAACCGAAAGTAAATGCGAATAACCCGGAAAATTCCGAGGAGAAGTGCGTGGGGAATACGGATAAGGTTGAGCGGGAAATTAAGGAGTTGAAGGAGAAGAAGAAAAGGTTGGAGCAGCAGCTCAAGCAGGCGTCGGGAGATGAAAAGAAAACGAAGGAGCTGGAGAACAAACTGGCGCAGGTAGAGCGGGAACTGACTCAGAAAGACAATGACACCTACAGGAAACAGCATTCCACGTTTTCAGAAAGATAAGCATATCGTATGCAGGGCGGCGTTTGTTGGGTCAACCAATAAACGCCTTTTTGCATGGGAGGATTTGGTTTCAAAACAGGTGCAAACTCTCTGTTGACGAAAGCGGTTTTTTTTAGCAAAATAAAGTATGGCATTCAAATGATGAAGGAGAAAGCGATAGTGAAACATACGATTCTATTACTGGAGGATGACGCGGATCTGATTGACGGGCTGACTTATTCTCTGAGCAAAAACGGATATTTTATAGACGTGGCGCAGACGGTCAAAACGGCCTATGACTGTCTGAAAAGACAGACCTACAGCCTTCTGCTGCTGGATGTTTCCCTGCCGGACGGAAGCGGTATGGATGTGTGCCGTTTTGTCAGGGAACAGGGCAATCTGGTACCCATCATATTTCTGACGGCGATGGATGAAGAGGTCAATGTGATCCGCGGGCTGGACAGCGGTGCGGACGATTATATCACAAAGCCTTTTAAGCTTGGAGAATTGTGTTCCAGAATCCGTGCGCTGATGCGGCGCAGCGGGGTAAGCGAAGCGACCGAAACGAAGCGGATTTCTTCGGGTCCGTTATCCATTGATTTATTCGGAGGAGACGCGATTTTGAATAATCAGCCGCTGAGTCTGACCAATGCGGAATACCGTCTGTTGTGTCTGCTTGTCCGCAACGCGGGGCAGACTGTTTTAAGAAATACGATTCTGGATGTGTTGTGGGACGGAAACGGTAATTTTGTAGATGACAATACGCTGTCGGTTTATATTCACAGACTCAGGGAAAAGATAGAGACCGATCCGTCAAACCCGGAGCATCTGCTGACCGTGCGCGGATTTGGGTATACATGGCGGGTATAGGCGTGTGATCCGGCGGCAGGAAGAGGTGCGGAGACGGAGATTGGGGATTTTTACAGAGCGGAAAGCAGGGAGGAGTCGTATGCGTGTTTTACAGGAAAAAAATACCCGGGTGTATTTTCTGTTTCTTATCTATTTCATGTCTTTTTTTATCATATGGATGTTCTTTCTTTCCTGGTTTCACGGAAAAGAAACACAAAAGATTCTCTTTGAAAGAGAGCAGACTATGGTTTCAGGGCTGATGGAACAGGGTGTTTCTCCGGCTTTGATTGCAGGAGCCGTCAAAAATTCGGAGTCTACCGATGAGGGCATTGCACTGATGCGGCAGATGGGGCATACCGGCTCTGCTTCGGTCAGGCTTTTTCGCGACGTCAGAAGGTCTGTGCGCCTGTTTGCGGAAATTGCGGCCGGTATGGCGGCTGTTTTTGCTGTTATGCTGGCTGGCTTGACTGTTCGGTTTTTATGGAAGCGGGAGAAGTTGTATCGAAGAGCCGTGGGTATTATCACACAATTCTCAGAGGGGAATTTTGAAAATCATCTGCCACAGAATGAGGACGGAAGCATTTATCAGTTGTTTGCGGCGGTGGAAGAGCTGGCTCTGGCTTTGCAGGCACAGGGTGAAAAAGAGCAGCATATGAAGAATTTTTTAAAGGAGACAATTTCGGACATTTCCCATCAGTTAAAGACGCCTCTTGCAGCCCTGCATATGTATACGGAGATCATAGCGCAGGAGCCGGATCAGGCGGGGACGGTAGAGCGGTTTTCCGGCAAAACCATGCAGTCGCTGGAACGAATGGAGCAGTTGGTGCAGGCGTTGCTTAAAGTGAGTCGTATTGATGCCGGAAACATTGTTTTTCGGAAGGAAAGGCAGCAGGCGTCCGAGCTGGTAGCTGATGCCATGGAAGATTTATCGGTAAGAGCGCAGCGGGAAGGGAAGAGGCTGATAGTCAGAGGCGATTCTGCGGAGGAAATTGTATGTGACAGGCAGTGGACAAGAGAAGCGGTTGTCAATCTGCTCAAAAACGCGCTGGACCACACCGAGGCGGGTGGAATAATAACGGTTTCATGGGAGCGGTCTCCGGCTATGTTTCGCCTGTCGGTGGCGGATGACGGCTGCGGCATTGCGAAAGAGGATATCCATCATGTGTTTAAACGGTTTTATCGGAGTAAACGTGACGGGGACAGGCAGGGCGTCGGTCTTGGTCTGTCTTTGGCGAAAGCCATAGTGGAGGGGCAGGGAGGTATTCTTTCCGTAGACAGTATAAGGGGGAACGGCGCTGTCTTTACCATCGCTTTTCTTACAGATTTGTAAGATTTCATTCATGGGATTGTAAGCTGCTCCTGCTAACATGATCTGAAAGGCGCCGATTGAAAACGGATTCCGTGACCGTGTTTTTTAATCGGCAGCCGGGGATTTTGGAAAGGAGGAACGGTAGTACAATGGAACTTATGAAAGTAGAGGATCTGTGTAAAACTTATGGTAAGGGCGAGACGAAGGTGGAGGCATTAAAGCATGTCTTTTTTACACTTCAAAAAGGGGAGTTTGCGGCGGTAATCGGGGAGTCCGGTTCCGGCAAAAGCACTCTCTTAAACTGTATCGGCGCGCTGGATGAGCCGACAGGCGGCAGGATCCTGCTGGAGGGACAGGATCTGTTTGCCATGGGAGAGGAGGCGCGCACGATTTTCAGACGCCGCAATATCGGTTTTATTTTTCAATCTTTTCATCTGATACCGGAACTGAATGTGGAGCAGAATATTATTTTCCCGCTGTTATTGGATTATAAGAAGCCGGATGCCGGCCGGGTGGAGGAGATTCTGGAGGTGTTGGGGTTAGCGGAGAGGCGAAACCATCTGCCGGGACAGCTTTCCGGCGGACAGCAGCAGAGAGTGGCGATTGGCCGGGCGCTGATCACAAGCCGAAGCTGATATTGGCGGATGAACCGACCGGCAATCTTGACAGAAAAAACAGCCGGGATGTGATGGAACTTTTATCGAAGGCCTCCAGACAGTATCAGCAGACCATTCTGATGATCACACATAATCCGAATCTGATTACTGCGGTAGACCGCGTTATGCAGGTGTCCGATGGCGTTTTGAGCGATCTGGGAGGGAAAGTCAATGAAAAATTATCTTGATCTGATTCCCATTTCGGCAAAGATACACCGCAGACAGACCCGCATGATAAGATGGTGTATTATGATTTCTGTTTTTTTGATTTCCGCGATTTTCGGTATGGCGGATATGTTTCTGCAAAGCCAGAAAAATCTGGCGGTTATGACGGACGGCGCATGGCATGTAGTGTTTCGGGAACTGAATGAGGAGCAGACAGCCCTGCTTGCCGCAAGACCGGAGGTGAAAACGGCCAGCCGCTATGCTGCCACAAACTATAAGCTGGATATGGGATATGAAGTGGGAGGCGTGCAGACAGTGCTGTGCGGATTCGACGAAACATTTTTTGAAATATATCCGGGTGCCCGTATGATTGACGGTACTTTTCCGAAAGAGGCAGGGGAGGCGCTTGTCACGGAAAGTATGCGCGGCAGACTGGGGCTTTGCGTGGGTGATGAGGTTGAGGTGACGACGCCTGACGGCGCTCTTACCTTTCGGATCAGCGGTTTTGTGGAAGATACTTCGATGATGTTAAAGGCGGACGCTTTCGGAATATTTATGAATACAGACACTTATCTGTCCTGTTTCCGGGATGTGACGCTTCAAGAGGATTTTGCCTATTATGTGGAATTTGTACCCCATTGCAGGATGCAGGAGGCGATAAAAGATATTTGCGGGCAGCTGCATATTTCAGAGGACATGGTCAGTGAAAATGCGAAACTGATGGGCGCTATGCTGCAGAGCGGCGACAACTATATTTTGATGTTGTATCTGATTGCTTTTATACTGGCGGCGCTGGTGGCGGTTTCCGGTATGATGATGATCCTGGGCAGTATGAACAGCAGTGTGGCGCAGCGGACGGAATTTTTCGGAATGATGCGCTGTCTGGGCGCGACAGAAAAGCAGGTGCGGCGCTATGTGCGGATGGAGGCGCTTTTCTGGTGCCTGAAAGCGATTCCGGCGGGACTTTTTGCCGGTGTGGTGATGGTGTGGGCGCTGTGCAGAATGCTGAAAGTGATTACGCCCACCTGGTTTGGAGAAATGCCGGAGTTTGGGATCAGTATGCCTGGGTTGATGTTCGGAATTTGTATCGGATTTGTGACAATGTTTATGGCAAGCAGAACGCCGGCACGCAGAGCTTCCGAGGTTTCGCCGCTGACGGCAGTTTCCGGCAACGCCGATACGGTGTTTGCCGCAAAGAGGGCGGCGCATACGAGATGGATGCATGTGGAGACGGCGCTGGGAGTGCATCATGCGGCGGGCAGCAGGAAAAATTTGTTTTTGCTGACATCCTCTTTTGCCCTCAGTATTGTCCTGTTTCTGGGATTCGGCATAGGGGTTGATTTTATGAAGCATGCGATCGTAAGACTGCGGCCCTATACGCCGGATGTGGCCATTGTCAGTCCCGATAATACTTGCAGCATACCGGAGTCCCTGCTTGTGCAGTTGAAAGAAAATGCGGATATCCGGCGGATTTTCGGGCGGTGTTTTGCCTACGATCTGCCGGCACATATACAGGGAGACGCCAAAACAGTTATGCTGATTTCCTATGAAACATACCAGTTTGGCTGGGCCAAGAGCAGCCTGCAGCAGGGTGATATGGAAAGCGCAAGAAATGGAGAGGGTGTTCTGCTGGTGTCGGAACCGGGATTTACGGCAGAGGCGGGCAGCGAAATGGAATTGGAAACCGATATGGGGAGGCAGAAAGTAAAGGTGTCCGGCATCTTAAAGGATGCGCCTTTTCATAGCGGCGAAAATGTAGGTATACTGATCTGTTCCGAAAATCTGTTCCGGGAACTGACGGGCAAAGAGGGGTATACGATTCTGGATATCCAGTTACAGAATAAATCAGATGATGCGGTGGAAAAGATCCGCAGTATGATGGGAGAGGATTACCGTTTTTCTGACAGCCGGGCCAATAACAGGGAAATGAGAGCGGTCTATTTTTCCTTCGCGCTGTTTGTCTATGGTTTTTTGGCTGTGGTTGCTCTGATTGCTTCTTTTCATATCATCAACAGTATCAGCATGAGTGTAATGGCGCGAATGCGGCAGTACGGCGCCATGAGGGCGATTGGAATCAGTATCAGGCAGCTGCAGTCCATGATTGCGGCGGAAACGCTTGTTTATCTTGTGGGCGGACTGGCGGAAGGACTATTGCTGGGGATGCCGCTTCATTATTATCTGTATCGGCAGGCGATTACCTTAAGATGGGGTGATGCGTGGAGCATGCCGGTATGGGAAGGGCTTGTCATTGCGGCAGTGATGATCATTTCGGCGGCAGCAGCCATGGCGGGACCGGTGCACAGAATCAGGGATATGTCGGTGGTGGATACGATCGGCATATAGGATGGAGAAAGCCGCTTGTCCATAGTCAAGTGGCTTTCTCGCCGGAATGGGAGCCGGATACGGAAGGGAGATTTCCGAGATTATTGTTTTCGGAACCGTCAGGAATGGATTTCAAATATTCCGTATCTTTTCTGTGAGCGATTCCGACGCCCTTTATTTCTCCGTCTTTTGCGAGGGCAACGCCCTCCGCTTTGGAGACAGTTGAACCATCGGATAATTGATATCCGTCAATACGGCCGTGGCTCTTTACCAGACCGACAATTTCCTTTGCATCACTTTTGGGATTAGGAATTTCATCCAGCGTGTTCTTTGCAAGCGCTTCGTTTAAGGTGTTGTTATCTATATCTGTCATGTCTGCTCCTTATCTGTTCTTTTAATCGAAATTTGTTAAGAGTTATACAGGGTAGTTTGTGCAGAAGAAAAAAATATATGCATATCTGAAGATTGTCTTTGCTTATCATGAAACACTTCGACAATGTCTATGAAAATATTACACCATTTTGAAAGATTGATATCTGTAAACGGTTTTTCAGGAATGCTAAGATAAAACCATCAAAAAAATACTCGATAACGGGAGGATAAAGGGATGAAGAAAAAATGGATTGCATCATTACTTACTGTGGCTATGACAGTATCAATGCTCGCGGGCTGCGGCAGTACAGATGACAATAAAGAAGCATCGGGTGATGTACAGAATGAGACGCCGGTGCAGGCAGATGCAGAAGTGGAAACTGACAGCGCTGCGGACGATGGGGCCGCTTCCGGCGGGGATGTAACCATCAAGCTGTTTTCCAATCTTCCTGACCGTAAGAACGGGCAGGGACTGGTTGAGCAGATGATTATTGATGAATATATGGATGCTAATCCCAATGTTACAATCGAAGTAGAAGCGCTTGACGAGGAGGCATACAAGACGAAATTCAAGGCCTATGCCATGGACGGTATGCCGGATGTTGTCAGCATCTGGGGACAGCCTTCTTTCCTCGATGAGGTTTTGGATGCCGGTGTTCTGGCAGAACTGAATGAAGAGGATTACTTAGACTATAGCTTTATCGCCGGGTCTCTGGAGGGCTTCAAGAAAGACGGTAAGCTGTATGGACTGCCGAGAAACACAGATATTATGCTCTTCTATTACAATCAGAAAATGTTTGATGACAATGGCTGGAAGGTGCCGGCTACAACGGATGAGCTGCTGGCGCTCTGTGAAGAAATTCAGGCGGCAGGAATTACACCGGTTGCCATGGATGGCGGAGACGGATGGCCGATGGCATGTTTTCTTACAGATATTATGGTGAAGGTGGCAGGCATCGACTATGCGGATATTGTCAGCAATGCGGTTTCCACAGGAGACTTTACCGCGCCGGAGATCAAACAGGCGACACAGATTCTTGTGAATTTTGCGGATGTCGGTATGTTTCAGATGGGGTATGACTCCCAGGATTATGGTACAACGATGAACCTTTTCACAAACGGACAGGCGGCTATGTACTGTATGGGAAGCTGGGATGCATCTATGGCATTGAATGAGGATATTGCGCCTGAAATCCGTGATAACATCCGTGCATTTACCATGCCTACGGTAGAAGGCGGCAAAGGCGGCGCAAACGACATCGCGGCATGGAACGGCGGCGGTTATGCGGTATCCGCAAATTCCGCAGTAAAAGATGAGGCAATCAAATTCCTGAACTATATGTATCAGCCGGATAAGCTTTCCAAGTATGGCTGGGAGAATGGTGTAGGTATGTCCGCGCAGGATCAGACAGCATATCTGACCGGCAGTGAGACGGAATTACAGAAGCAGATCATGGATATTTTGAAGAATGCAACCAGTGTTTCCGGAACACCGATCAATGACTGCGGACCGTCCGCATTTAAGACTGCCATTGAGAGCGAGATTCAGGGCGTGTCCAACGGTTCTACAAGTGTAGATGACTTCCTCGCAGCAATCGGCGCGGCATGTAAATAAATGCAGACTTATTAGATAATCAGTGAGAGGATGTTCCAAAAGAAATAAATTTTTGGGCATCCTCTTCGGTTATA